>JADMIO011054728.1_pt1 | contig 78485 bp, 63 predicted proteins | sample 8958161 | NCBI WGS metagenome assembly JADMIO01 (sample SAMN16585339, study PRJNA669376) | soil metagenome | isolation source: Crop rotation soil | place: USA: Cullars Rotation, Alabama | collected 2011 | reverse complement strand
GCCGCGACTTCAAGTCACGTGAATTCCAAGCTTCGGATCCCACTGTGCTGGAAAGGACCACTTCGACGATCCAGAACAACGTCGTCTATCCCGTGATTGCGGGCGACGACAGCACGTGGATCGTGTGGTGGCCTATTCGCGCGACGAGTCAGGGCACGGACTTCCGGACGCATTCGCTGTTCGTCAACGACGCGTGGCGCATGGACTCGCACTGGTCGTTCAATCTCGGCCTGCGCTACGACAAGAACCAGGGCAACGACGCGAGCGGACAGGCCGTGGCGAACGACAGCGCGCTCAGTCCGCGCGTCGGGGCGATCTTCGACCCGAAGGGCGATGGCAAGCTCACGTTCAACGCGAGCTACGGCCGCTACGTCGCGGCGATCGCGAACAACATCGCGAACGCCGCCGCGCCAAACGGCACGCCGTCGATCATCGCGTTCTTCTACGAAGGGCCGGACATCAACATGACGCCGGGCGCGCCGCTCGTGGCGAGCGACGCCGCGCTGCAGCAGGTGTTCACCTGGTTCAATGCCAACGGCGGCACGAATCGCGATCCGTTCTTCGTGAAGATTCCGGGCGTGCAGCTCCAGATTCGTGACTCCCTGGCCTCACCCCATGCCGACGAATTCGCGTTCGGCGTCAGCCACCAGATCGGCAGCCGCGGCGCGATTCGCGCGGACTTCCTGCACCGGGAATGGGGCAACTTCTACGCGAGCCGCATCGACACGACCACCGGCAAGGTCACCGATGAGTTCGGGCAGACATTCGACTTGAGCCTGACTCAGAACACCGACGCGCTGAATCGCAGTTACAACGCGCTCAACGTCCAAGGCAGCTACCGTTACGGCGCGCGGACGACGTTCGGCGGCGCGTACACGCTGTCGAAGCTGCACGGTAACATCAACGGCGAGAACATCGGGTCGGGTCCGATTACGTCGGACATCCTGAGCTACCCGGAGTACTCCGATCGCAAGTGGAGCTTCCCTGACGGCGATCTCGCGGCCGATCAGCGTCACCGCGCCAGACTCTGGGCCAACGTCGATCTGCCGTGGGATGGCAAGTACGGCCGTGTGTCGGTTGGCGTCATCGAGGTCCTGCAGTCGGGCACTCCGTACGGAGCCGTGGGCAGCGTCCGCACCGGCGCGTTCGTGGCGGATCGGGGGTACGAGACGCCGCCCGACACGGTGAACTACTTCTTCACATCGCGTGATGCGTTCCATACCGACAGTGAGTATCGGACCGACCTCGCCGTGAACTACGCGTGGAAGATCCCGTCGGCTCGCCGAGCGGAGTTTTACGCGCAGGCGCAGCTCCTGAACCTCTTCAACCAGTTCCAGGCGTTCAACACGTCAGGCGGCGAGATCAACACGACCGTCCTGACCGCGGTGGACAATCCGGCGAAGTACAAGCCCTTCAACCCGTTCACCGATACGCCGGTAGAGGGCGTGAACTGGGACAAAGGCAGCAAATTCGGCCAGCCGATCGACAACGGCGCCTACACCTTGCCGCGGACGTTCTTCTTCGCGCTCGGCGTGAGGTTCTGAGGTCTCCCGGAATTCCCTCAGCAAGAAAAGTTGAATCGCCGCTCGCAATTCAGTGCGGGCGGCGATTTTTCTTGCGGTGACAAAAGACCTCAGCAGGCGAGCCTAATTTCGCGCGCGCGTCGTTGACACACACGACAAGCTTGTAAACGAGAGGCATCAGTCTTGCTGTATCCGTCAGGATACGGACCATAGACCCATCGATGCCCACCGATAACGGCTCTCCCGACACCCAACTGCCCGACACCTGGCGCGGTCTCGAACGCTGGGTTCATGACACGCTGGCGCTCTCGCCCGAGAACGAAGGCCGACTCTTCTCGGCGATCGACGCGGTATTCGCACGCTACGAACGACTGTGGCAGCTGCAGAAGCAGCATGCCATCAACTCGCTGGCGACGACGTTCGCCGACCGCATGGTCCGCGCGAAGACCGAGATCGCCGCGCGCGATCGCCGAATCACCGATATCTCCCGTCATTTCGAGGGTCTGGTCGCGCAGCTCACCGACAAAGCCATCCGCGATCCGAAGACGAAGCTCATCAACCTGTCGCATTTCGTCGAGCGGCTCGAGTCGTTCCTCGCCTTCGAGCAGCGCGGCAAATGGTGCGTCGTCGGCATGGTCGACATCGCCGGATTCAAGCACTACAACGACACGCTCGGCCACCGCGCCGGCGACCAGATCATCGACGCGGTCGCCGGGATCCTGCGCGAACGCGTGCGCGACGACGACCTGCTCGCGCGTGAAGAGGCAAACCCGCAGCAGCAGAATCTGCACGGCCGGTTCGGCGGCGACGAGTTCTGCTTCATGCTCGCCAACCTGCCCAGCTGCCGCCAGGGATACAGCATCGCGGATCGTTTCCGCGAAGCCGTCAGCCGGTTCGACTGGTCGTCGCTCGACGTGCGTCTCGGCAGTCAGCCGATCCGCGTCGATGTCGGCGTCGTCTGTCTCAAGCTCGGGCGCGTCGTCGATCGTCGCGGCGTCGTGCAGGATCTGGCGACCAAGCTTCTCGAGCGCGCCGACGAGTTGATGTACACGGCGAAGGCTGCTCGCGCCGCGACGACGGCGTTCGCGCGCGTACAGCTCGAGGGCAACGAGTTGATCGACGTACCTGAGCGGCAGACCGTGCCGGCCGAAGCGCAAGTCGCTGAGTAAGCTTCCGTAGAGTCCGCGGTCTTCGACAATCAGCCGCCGGCGCGGTCGTCACGTCGCCCGCTGGCGCGCGGCCCGCCGCAGCATCAGCCGCGTGAGACCTCGTGACAGCAGGTTCACGCCAATCAGCGTGACGACGCTGTTCACCAGGAGCCAGCTCGAACCCTCGAGGAACGGCTGCAAGTACGAGGCTGCGATTCGCCAGCGGGGCCACGGGCCTTTGCCCACGAGACCCCGCGACACCCGCTAAGGAACGCGGGCGTCCACCGCGCGAGTCGTCGTACGCACGAAGAGTTGCGCGCAAGCGTTGGCGCGAGCCGTGCGTAACAGGAAGCGGGCCGTGGCATCTCGCCGGATCGTCTTCGGGTTGGTGGTCGTGCTCCTGACGAGCGTCCGGAGTGTGTCGGCGCAAACGCCGCTGCCGACCGCGCTCCGGATGCCTGCGTTTGCACCAACCCCCTCGCCACAGTCCCCGGATGCGAAGCGTCCACCAGGGTGCAACGGCTGCCCTCCCCGGCGCGTCGGCCGGTCGCTCATCGTCGTCACCATCGTGAACGGCTTCTACGAGATGGCGAATCTGCTCCGCGGTCAGGACACCGCGAAGATCACGCCGAAGACGTGGTGGACGAACATGAAGCGCGGGTGGGAGTGGGATCTCGACGACTTCGCCGTCAATCAGATCGGCCATCCGTATCAGGGCAACAACTACTTCACGACGGGACGCGCGAATGGACTGAGCTTCTGGGAGTCGGCGGCGCTCACGGCGTTCGGCAGCGGCACGTGGGAATACTTCGGCGAGACGAACCAGGCGTCGCTCAACGACTTCATCAACACGACACTCGGCGGCATCGCGCTCGGCGAGATGTTTCATCGCACGGCCTGGCTCGTGCGCGACACGACGAAGACGGGCAAACCACGCCTGATGAGCGAGATCGGCGCCATGGCGCTCGATCCGATGTCAGGCGTCACGCGGTTTATCTCCGGCGATTCGGCGCGCGTGTCCGAAAAGCCGCCCGACATGGTGCCATCGGCGCTGGGCGGCACGGCATCCGCTGGCATACTCTGGCGCGGCTCGAACGTCGAGACGATCAAGGACAACACATACGGATTCTTCGAGACGGATCTGCTTTACGGCAAGCTCGACAGCGGTGGCAGTCATACGCCGTACGACGCCTTCGCGGTCCGCTTGAGCTTCGGCGGCGGCAGCGCGTTCAGCGAAGCGCGCGTGCGCGGGCGGCTGTTCAGCGCGCCGGCCGGCCCCACGCTGTTCACCATCTCGCAGGGTTATCAGTACAACAACAATCCCGCGTATCAGTTTGGCGCGCAGTCGTTCGACGCCATGTTCAGCGGACAGAAACAGATCACGTCACACACCACGATGCTGGCGGCCGGATGGGGCGGCGCGACCGTGCTCGGCGCTGTCGATTCGATTCCGATCGCGAGCACCGTGCTGCCCGAGTCAGACGAAGAAGCCGGTCAGGGCGTCTCGACCGGTCCACGCAATTACGACTACGGACCGGGCGCCAATCTGGGTGCTTACGTCACGCTGCGGCGCGACACGCACCAGGTACTCAGTCTCGCGTGGGAGTTGCATCACCTGCATGTGCTCGACGGCGTGCGCGCCAATCATCTGCTGCAGCGGTTGCGGTTGGACTTGACCTGGCCGCTGAAAGGATCGCTCGGCATCGGCACGTCCGTGGAGTATTTCAATCGCGACACGTACTACAACGACCAGAGCGTGTCCGACGCGCACTTTCACTTTCCGCAATACCGGTTGTATCTGACCTGGAAGATCTCGTGATGACGGTTTTCGCCGCACGCGGACATCTCGCGCTGATACTCATCGCCCTCGCGCCGGCGCTCGCGTTTGCGCAAACACCGGCGGCACCCGAATCGAGAGGCCTCTGGATCGTCGCCGGCGGATCGTCCACCACGCTGCTTGGCGACTGCACCGGGTGCGAAGCGAAGACGTATCTGCACACGGGATCCGTCATGGGCATCGTCGGCAAGTCGATCACACGGCGCACTCGAGGCGGCCTCGAGATCATGTGGGTGCCGGGGACCGCGGTGGCCGGCGGCACGGTGCCGATCCGCACGACGTACATCATGGGCACGGCCGAATTTCATCCGTGGTCCGGGAGCTTCTTCGTCCGATTCAGCAGCGGCATGGCGTTCGTGCGCAACTGGACCATCGAGCTGAACGGCGAGACGCCACCGCTCACGTCCAAGGCATTCGCGCTGGGACTGGCCGCCGGATGGGAATGGCGTTTCACGCGCCGCTTCGGCGCGCAGGTGTTTGGCGCTCAGCACGTCGCCGCACTCGGCGATCTCACCGCCGGCGACACGACTGCGGAGAACGTCATTGGCAACTACTGGTCGGTGGGAGGAGCGGTAGTGATTCGATAAGTTCGGTGTCAATGGGTGAATGGGTGAATGACGCTCACCCAATCACCCATTAACAACCGTCAGAATCTATATCCCAGCCTGAACTGCACCTGACGCGCGCCGATCGCCGTGCCCGTCGACTGTCCGAACGTCGTCGAGTCGATGCTGAACGTCGCGCCGCCGGTGCCGCCGACGGTCGTGTTCCGGTGATTGAACGCGTTGATGAAGAGCGCCTCGAAATTGAACGTGCGATCGGCGCCGAGATGGAACTGCTTCGCGAAGCTCAGGTCGACCGTCCACAACCCGGGACCATAGAGATAGACGTACTGGCCCTGCTGACCCGGCGTCGTCGGAGGTGCGATGTACAGAGGATTCGCGCGGCCGTCGCTGCCGATCAACTTCTCGTCCACGAAGAACACGTTGCCGTTCGGCCCGGGCCGCACGTTGATCATCTTCTGCAGATCGTCCACCGTGATGCCGTTCAGCACGACGCCGGCGTCCTGCTGATTGAGCGTCTGACGTCCGCTCGTGAGCAGGAACGGACGGCCGGTCTGGATGCGCACGACGCCTGACACCGCCCAGCCGCCGAGCGCCTGTTCCATCGCGCCGTTGTCGAAGGTGTGCTTGCGGCCGCGCCCGAACGGCAGCTCGTATGTCCCGTACGCCTGGAAGTTGTGCCGCAGATCGTACGCCGTCGGTCCCCACTCGAGCGACTTGTCGCGCATCGTGCGATAGTCCTGAATCCCGTCGGCGCCCACGACGTAGCGATCGGTGCGCGCGCGGCCGAAGGTGTAGTTGGCCGTGAGCGACATGCCGGCGCCGTAGCGCTTGCGGAACTGCAACTGCATCGAGTCGTAGTCCGACTGCGCGTCATCGGCGAGCAGACGCGCGTTGTTGCCGGCTGCGACGGGATTGGCCTGGAAGAAATTGATCGGATACGGACCGGGTGCGTCGTAGCCGCGGCTCGCGCAACCGGCCAGCTTGTTACCGACGAGCGCACAGAGATAACGGAACTCACCAGAGCCCGCCAGCGTGTTCGCGAGACGTCCCGCCTGTCCCTGCTGCAGCTGCGTGATGAACGTGCCGTTCGTGAAGCCGCCGGCCGCCGGCTGCGATCCGCGCGCGCCGAACGCCGTCTCGAAGATCGGCAGCGCGACCTGGCCGGGCAAACCGTTGTTCGCAAAGCCCGTCCGGCCGTTGGCAACGTTGATGTCGAGATTGCGCTGCGCCGCCTGGAACTCCTGGAGGAAACTGTTCTCGATGATGTTCGTCTCGTTCAGGTTGTAGGCACGCCACAGGTTGTAGCCATGGTTGCCCACGTAGCGGATTTCGATCGCGGTGTCCTTCGAGAGCTTGCGCTGATAGCCGAACGTCCAGTTCAGGATGTACGGCGACTTGATGTCGGGATCGATCGTCTGGAAACCGCGGTTGAACGTGAACCCTGACATCGGAATCGGGAACGCGAACGTCGTCGGGTTGGCGGTGAATGCCGGCAGCGGCGTCTGCAGGTTGAGCGATCCTGGTGTGACCGTCGGCAGCGCGAGCGTTTGACTCAGCCCCGGTCCGTTGCCGGCCGCCGTCTGGAAGGTGATCAGCCCTTCGTCGTAGTAGTTCACACTGAAGTTCGCGCGATAGATGCCATCCCCGAGAATCTTGCCGAGGAAGCCCGACGGCCTGTCCGGTGTCCATGCGACGCCGACGTTCGGCGCCGGATTCATGAAGTCGCCTTTATACGGCTTCGGCCGCAGATAGATCTGCGGATCGGCGACGCCGTTCAGCGTGCCCGGCTGGAAGACCGCGGTCGACGGTCCGTAGAGATCCGCCACCGTCGGTCCGCTGTACACCTCATTCGGATTCGTGGCCGCGCCCGTCAGTTCCCACCGCAGGCCGTAGTTCATCGTCAGGCGTGGGTTCACGCGCCACTGATCCTGCACGTAGACGCCGCCGACGTTCTGGGCCTCACGTCGAAACGCCGGGCCCAGCCGGTATTGCTGCGTGTTCTCGTCGAGGAAATAGGTGCCGCCGGCTGTGCTCACGCGGCCCACGAGCAGGGCGTACAGATTCTGCGCCGTCGTCACATCCGTGGACCGGATGCCTGGAATCGACGTCGCCGTGAAGATGCTCTGCACCGGATCGCCGGTCGCGATGCCGAGCGTCGTTGTCAAAGGCGCGCCGCCGATCGACTCGTACATCGTCGTGCGGCGGAACGTGCCGCCGAGCGACCACGTGTGCGCGCCCTTCAGCCAGAGCAGGCTGTTCGAGAAGTTCCACACCGGGTTGTTCCGCGGGATCGGCATGACGTCGTTGGTCGGCTGCGGCGACGTCATCGTGTTGTTCGGAAATGCGATGCGTCGGCCGCCCTGCGGGTCGTACAGCGAGAGCGTATTGCCGGGATTGAACTCCTCGTAGTTGCTCTGCCCGCCGAAGCTCATCTGATAGAAGAGATCCGGCCTGACGCTCCAGTCAGCGCCGGTCGAGAGGATGTAGTACGTGGACGTGAACCCGCCGTTCAACTGCGGTAAACCCGGATACTGCGGGCTGCGAGCGAGATCGCGCCACTGCAGGTTCAGCACGCCGCGAATCGACAAATCCGGACGCGCGCGATAGTCCACGCGCCCCGTCGGATAGATGTTGTCGTTCGGCAGGTTCGGATTGATGAACCGGAACGTGTTCTGGTACAGGTTCGACGACGCGACGTCACCCTGGCCCAGCACGCCGTTGACGATCTGCAACTGATTCGCGATGTACGGATCGATCGCCGACGGCAGGCCGTTCGTCTTCGCGAGGTCGAGCAGATTGATGGTCCGCACCGATCCATCCGTCGCCGAATACCGGAAGATCCCTTGCTGCGCTTCCGGCGTCAGAATGGTGCGCTCGATCGTCGCCTCGCTCGGTGAGTAGATCTGTTCGTAGTTGCCGAAGAAGAACAATCTGTTCTTGATGATCGGGCCGCCGATATTCGTGCCCCACTCATGCTGCCGGAGTTTCGTCTTCGGGATGCCGCGCGCGGCGTTGACGAAGCTGTTGGCGTTCAGCCGATCGTCTGAGATCTGATCGAACGCCTGACCGTGGAAGTTGTTCGTGCCGCGTTTCGTCGCGAACTGAATCTGGACGGCGCCTTCAGCGCCTGATTCGGCCGTGAGTCCCGCCGTCGAGACGGTGACTTCCTCGATCGCGCCCATGCGGATCGGCGCGAAGACGAAGAAGCTCGTGCCGCCGCTCCGGAACCGCGCCGAGTTGTTGTTGACACCGTCGAGCGTGATGTTGATGGCGCCGCCCGGCAGGCCGTTGTACTCGCTGTCGCGCGCGCCGGCGCTCGTGGCGCTGCCCGGCACGAACAACGCGAAGTTCAGGAGATTGCGGCCGGCCATCGGCAGCTTCGCGATCTCCTCGTTGCTCACCGTATTCGACACCGTCGTCGACGTGCTCTCGACGACCGATCGTCCTTCGACCTGCACCGATTCCGTGACGCCGGAAACCTGAAACTGCATCACGACGTCCACCGAACGTGCGGTCTCCACGACCACGTCCTGCAACGTGATCGGCTGAAAGCCCTGGAACGTCGCCGTCATCTGATAGTGGCCAGGCTGTAAATTCGGGAACGTGAAGGTTCCGTTCGTCCCGGTCTTCGTCGAGACGGTAGTTTTGGTGCCGACATCGATCAGCACCACGTCCGCTTTCTGAACGACGGCACCGGTAGCGTCTTTGACGGTCCCGGTGATTTGTCCAGCGGTTCGGCCCTGAGCCGCGGCGAACGCGGGGCACAGGGACACGAGGACCACGGCGAGTGTCCGGAGACAACAACGCGACATGTCGATCCTCCTACGACGGGTTAATCGGGCGCCCGGGGAGCGTTCTGGTCATACTAGTCCCCAGTCCGGGCACAGGCACAATTGGAAGCTTTTATGCCCGGATAACCGCAGCCTGATCTGAGATCGCCGACGGGGCGCGTTATTCGGTCTGGCTGCACGGCGAGAACGCACAGCGACGCAGCGCGCTGTTGCAGCCCGGAACTCCACCGGAGACGACACCGACCGTCATCACGCACGCGTACCAACTCGACTACGCGACGGCCGTCGTGGATCGATCCGACGGCATGATGGCCGTACAAAGAAAACGGGCCGGGACATGACGTCCCGGCCCGCGGTGGAACTGATGCGCTGACTAGTTGCTCTTGCGGCTCTTGCGCATACGACGCGCGAGACCCACGAGGCCGAGACCGAGCAAGCTGAGGCTCGCCGGTTCCGGAACCGAGCCGACGATGGCGCCCGACAGCGTGACGGTGCCTGTGCGGACGGCCTCGGACCACGGCGCCCAGTGCGCCGACGGCGACGCGATCGGGATGTACGTGAACACGTACGTGCCAGCCGAGAGACCCGAGAAGGTCACGCCCTGCCAGCTGATCGAGTCAGTGAATGCCCCGGCGCCGTAGCTCGGGTCGCCGAAGTAGGTCACGCCCTCGATGAGGCCCGCGGGCTTGCCCGTGCAATTGCCCGCCGGGGCGCCGTTGCACTGACCCGGGTTCGTGGTGCCGCGGTCGAGCGCGAACGGCACAGTCGTCGGGCCGTAGATGGTCCCGCCGGCTCCCACCAACTGCAGGCTGCCCTCGAGATCCGGGCCGTCGCCGAAGCCGTGAGAATGATAGGAACCGTACCAGAACGTCACACTGCCGGGTCCAGCGTTTTCATACCCGAAAGTGATCGTGTGAGCGTAGGCAGCCGTGGCGCTCATCAGGAGCACGCCCGCCGCCAATCCGAGAATCTTGCGCATCTATCCCTCCAATATGCCGGTTGCTTCCGGCCTTCACCCAAACGGCCTTCTAGTTGGGGGTGCTGCCTCTAGAGCAACTTCCGGACCAACAACGGTTCTGCAATTCCTGACGGAAACCAACGTTTTTCTTAGGTTTTTGGAGCAAGTACCTCGGCACTAGTGAACCTTAGTCTGCGTGATGAATGACTCTTGCCATTGTGCAGTTCTGTGCAGGTCGCCAACGCCCCGCCAGCGCCGCAGCTAGACGGCCTTTTGCGCGACCACCGCGTCAGATCTCCGGAACCCTCGCAAGGAGGCATTAACTGCCATGTCTGCCAGAAGTCTGCTCAAGGTGATGGGACTCGCCGCCGCGGTCGCGGTGGTCCCCGTGAATCTCGCGTCGGCCCAAACCGTTCAGCGCCGGCCTCTCACCCAGGCCAAGGTGCTGAGCGGCGCGCAACTCGGCGTCAGCGTGCGTGACGTGGAAACGGCCGACGTCACTCGCGAGAAGCTCTCCAGTCTGTCTGGTGCGTATCTCGAGAATGTCCGGCCGGGCAGCCCGGCCGAGAAGGCCGGCTTCAAGACCGGCGACGTCGTCACGACTTTCGACGGCGAGCGCGTGCGCAGCGCGAGCCAGTTCCTGCGACTCATCGATGAGACGCCGGACGCTCGCGAGGTCGACGTCGTCGTGCAGCGCGCCGGCCAGCCGGTGACGCTCAAGGTCGCGCCGGAGAGCGCGTGGTCTCCGTTCTACCGGGCGCTGACCCAGGCGAATCCGCCGATGACCGTGCGGTTCCCCGATCGCGCGTTCACGACGACGAAGCTGCCAGCGATTGCCAATCTTCGCAACACGTTCACGTACGGCTACTTCGCGGGCAGTACGCCGCTTGGTGTCTCGGTTCAGGAAGTCTCGGGCCAGCTCGGCGAGTTCTTCGGTACCGCGACCGGTCTGCTCGTGACCAACGTCGAGGACGGCACCGTCGGCAAGACCGCCGGACTCAAGGCCGGCGACGTGATCACGAAGGTCAACGGCACGGCCGTGACGGGCGTCGCCGATCTGCGCCGCACGCTCACTGGCGATGTGACGATCACGATCGTCAGGGACAAGAAGGAGCAGACCATCAAAGCGACGATCAAATAGAAGACGCTGACAGGCAATGAACGGGTGGTAAGACCTGCGAAGTACAGGTGGTCTAGAGCCACGAAGTACGGGTGGTAAGAATTCTGAAGTACGGGTGGTCTAGAGCCACGAAGTACGGGTGGTAAGAACTCTGAAGTACGGGTGGTCAAGAACTCCGAAGTACGGGTGGTAAGAACTGCGAAGTACGGGTGGTCAAGAACTCCGAAGTACGGGTGGTAAGAACTGCGACGTACGCAGATCTCTCGTCACCCGTACTTACGCTATCCATCGAGTTCATCTAACGTAACGAGTCCTCGTTTTAGTGCCTGGACAATCGATTGCGCGCGGTTTTCGACGCCGAGCTTCGCGAACAGATGCGCGACGTGCGTCTTCAACGTCTCGTCGCCGATGTCGAGCGCTGACGCGATCTCGCGGTTCGACCTCCTCATCACGGGGCAGCGCGCCGATGGCGAGCGACACGGTGGCGCCGGTCCGGAATCCAAGAGCATCGCATTGCTTCTGCACAGCCGCCACGAGTCCGGCATTGTCGAGTGGCACGGCGCGCAGCTGATCGAGCATGGCTTCCATCTCCGTCATCGCTTCCCTCGCCGATGAGCGCACCAGCTCGATCGCCTCGCGCACACCAGGCCGGTCGTCGTTCAGTCGTTCCTCGACGGTCGCGGCGGCCGTCTGGATGGCGAAGATCTGCTGCTTGATTGAGTCGTGCAGTTCGCGCGCAAGCCGGTGCCGTTCTTCCTGGCTCGCGGCCTCACGAATCGCCTGATCGTACCGTGAGTGCGTAGCCACGGATGTGCCAAGCCTGCTGGCTGGCGTGCCCAGACGAGAGCGTTCCGCTTCGTACACGTAGGACAAGCCAGCAAACAGGAACATGGCGAAACCGAGACCAAGTTTCGCAGCTGCACTCGACCCGAGGATGGCCTGTCGCTCGACGAGGAGGACTACCCACATGATCCCGTGGCCGGCGGCAAACCAACGGATGCCGCGCAATAGCGTCCCTTCATCGAGCGCGCGGGTGAGCGCAACACTCGCACTGGAGAACACGATCAATACGGCCCCGATGATCCGCACGATCGCGGCAGGAGTGAAGTTCTGCGCCGATATTCCCATTGGCGCCGGAATCCAGACTGGTCCCCACAGGATGAGAGACCCGCCGATGATTGCCGTGACTCCGGCGTAGACGAATAGCGCCCGATGAGCCGGGGAGAGAGGCCGTGCATTCATGCCGAGAGTCTAAAGGGCACCGAGCGCAAGAATCGTCACGCGTTGGAAGGATCCGGGCGTCCCCCGTTCAGGGGATTCGCCTCGTACTTCGCGGTTCTTACCACCCGTACTTCCAGCTCTTCCACATCGGCTACACTCCCCTCGGTCCACCAATATGATCCAGCCGATCCTCGGCATCCTCGTCGTCGCCGGCGTGGCCACGCTCGGCGACTTCATCTGGTACCACTTCGGGATCCGCCAGACGATCCTCGCCGGCGTGCTGCACGGCGCGGCGCTGCTGATGTCCGTCGGCGCGGCGCTCGGCTGGTCCGCGCGGCGCATCGGCACCGGCCTGCAGATGGGCCTTGTCGCCGGGGTGATCGGCGCGTTGTCCTACTACGCGCTCCTCAATGCCGCCGGCTCGATGACGGCGATGATCGCGGCGTGGGTGGTGGTCTGGATCGGGCTGGCAATCGGCGAGGGCCGCATGCTGCAGAAGCCGCCGCGGAAGTGGGTGGACGTCGTCACGCGCGGCGTCGTCGCCGCCGTGTTGAGCGGCCTCGCGTTCTATGCCGTGTCGAGCGGACTCTGGGGTCGCGCGCCCGCCGGCGGCCGCAACTACCTGATGCAGTACGCGCGCTGGATCGTCGCGTGGGCGCCCGGCATCATCACGATTGCGATGCCGTCGCGTACGGCGTCGCGCTGAGCCGCCTCCGAGATGCTCAAGATCGGCGAGACGCTCGGCGATTTTCGCGTCATGGGGATGATCGGCCGCGGTGCGATGGGCGAAGTGTTTCTCGCCCAGGATGCCGAGCTCAATCGGCGCGTCGCCATCAAGATCATCCGTCACGCGACCGAGCCGATACGGCAGGCGGCGTTGCGGGAGCTGCGCGCCGGCGTCGGCCTGCTCCACGCGAACATCGTCCGTATCCTCGGCGGCGGCGAAGCCCACGGCGATCCGTACGTCGTCATGGAGTATGTCGAGGGGGCGACCCTACAAGATCTCTTTCGGCAGCAGATTCCGCGCAACGTGCCCGAGAAGATCACGCTGATGACGCAACTCTGCGCTGGTCTCGCGTACGCACATCGCGCCGGCGTCGTGCACGGCGACATTACGCCAGGCAACGTGATGGTGACGCGCAACGGCGTATTGAAGATTCTCGATTTCGGGATGGCAAGCATCGGCAGCGCATACGAGCCGAAACTGGCATTCGGCACGATCGCGTACATGGCGCCCGAGCAGGCGAATGGCGCCACCCGCGATCGGCGTTGGGACATCTTCGCCTCGGGCGCGATCTTCTATGAGCTGCTCTCCGGACGCCGCGCGTTCGCCGGCGACCCGGCCGACATCCTCACGCGCAAGGCCCGTGGCATCGAGCCCGAACCTCTGGATCAGATTGCTCCTGGCATCAACCGCACGATTGCCGCGGTCGTCAGCCGGTGCCTCGCGATGCACCCCGCACATCGTTATTCAGGCATGGACGATGTCGCGCGCGATCTGCGCGACGCCGTGGCGACGTCGAAGCAGTGATGGCCAGACGCGCGTCAGTGCAAGCGAATCCGGAGGTCACCGTCCGCGAGATCCTCGCCAGGTTGAAACGGCGCGGCACCAGAGCCAACGTCGACGGCATGGCGCGGTATGCGATCACCGCCAAGAAGGTATTCGGCGTATCAGTCGCGCACCTACGCGCGATCGGCAAGCCACACCGGCGCAATCACCCGCTCGCCCTCGCATTGTGGAAGAGCGGCTGGTACGAGGCGCGGATGCTGACGGCCTTCGTTGACGATCCGGCGCAGGTCACGCCCGCGCAGATGGATCGCTGGTGCCGCGACTTCGACAACTGGGCGATCTGCGACGCGCTGTGCTTTCATCTCTTCGACAAGACACCACACGCGTGGGCGAAGATGCGTCAGTGGTCGCGTGAGAAGGGCGAGTTTCAGAAGCGAGCGGCATTCGCACTGATGGCGAGCGTCGCCTTGCACGACAAGAAGGCCGACGACAGACTGTTCCTGCCGCTCCTGCCGATCATCGAGCGCGCCGCGGCCGACGATCGCAACTTCGTCAAGAAAGGTGTCAGCTGGGCGCTGCGCGGGATCGGCCGTCGCAGCCCGACGCTGCGCAAACCCGCGACGGCGCTCGCGACGAAACTCGCCGCATCGGATGTTCGATCCGCGCGTTGGATCGGTCGCGACGCGCTCGGCGATCTCGACAGGAATCGCGGCGAAGTGGAGCACGCGTCGAAGCGCGTGCGTAACGGAGCCGCTAGGCGGCGTGCAGGGTCCCCCGCCGATAATGGATAACTACTCTTTAGTGATCGTCGGCTTGCCCGCGCCGACGGCCATCATGATTCCAATCCCGACCGCGACGACGAGGCCGATCACGATCCAGACCGGCGCGACGTGACTCAGCACACCCGCCTTGCCCAGAGCCCAGATCAGCCCGATGACGAAGACGACGTACCCGATGAGGTAGAGATTCACGAAGCGCATGACGCCCCCTGCACACAGGGCAGCAAGCGCCGTACCAGGAAAACCCGCGTCATCGCCCGCGCAGACGGGCCGTTCGTGGCAAGAGGATGCCGATCTTGAGATGCGCGCGACCGCTCAGACGGGCGTCGTGCCGCCCGTGGTCTCGCCAGCGACCAAACGCCGCGCTTCAACGATCGCCACGAGCAGTGCGTCCACGCTGTATGGCTTGGAGACGAACGTCTGGAAGCCAGCTTCGCGCGTGCGCTGTTCGACGGCGGGGCCCGCGTGCGCGGAGACCGCAACGGCCGCGGGTCGCCTCTCGGATCCGTCCACCGCGCGAAGTCGCCGAATCAACTCGTAGCCGTCGATCTCCGGCATCGCGAGGTCGCAGAGCACCACATCCGTGTTGCGCGCGGCGATCGACTGCAACGCCTTGGCCGCCGAGCTCGCCGTGTGGACATCCGCGCCGGCGGCGCGCAAGGCTTCCGACATCACCTCTCGCGCGTCTTCGTCGTCGTCCACGATGAGCACGGACAATCCTTCGAGAGCGCTGCCGTCGGCGTCCTGAGAGACCTGGGCAGGCGCGTCATAGACGTTACGGTGCGGCAACTCGACGATGAACCGCGCGCCGCGATCGAGTCCTTCACTCTCGACCTTGATCGTCCCGCCGTGGAGCTCGGTCAGCTCGCGGGCGATCGCGAGCCCGAGTCCGAGACCGCCGTATTGGCGCGTCGTCGATCCGTCGGCCTGTCGGAATCGATCGAAGACGTGCGTGAGGAACTCCGGCGCGATCCCGATGCCGTCGTCCCGCACCTCGATGCGATAGTGACCGCCGTCCGACACGAGGGTCACCTGAATCTCGCCGCCCTCGCGGCTGAACTTCACCGCGTTCGACAGCAGATTCCAGATGACTTGCTGGAGCCGATTCGGATCGCCGGCCATCGGCTGCGGCGACGGCAGGATCGACCGCATGATCCGGATGCCCTTGCCCTCGGCAGCCGGGCGTACGACCTCGAGCGCGGCTTCGACGACGGCCGTGAGATCGACGGGCTCACTCTTCAGCGTGAGCTTGCCGGAGACGATGCGCGAGATGTCGAGCAGGTCTTCGATGAGCGAGGCCTGCGCGCGCGCGTTGCGCTCGATGCTCTCGTACGCGCGCTTGCGCGTCGCCTCGTCCGTCGGCGCGCTGCGCAACACCTGGATCCAGCCGAGCACGGCGTTGAGGGGCGTGCGCAGTTCGTGTGACAGCGCCGCGAGAAACTCATCCTTGAGCCGGCCGGCGGCGCGCAACTGTTCGTCGCGCCGCTCGATCTCCGCCAGCATCGCGTTGAACGTGTCGACGAGCTGACCGATTTCGTCCTCGCTCTGCTTCGTCGCACGCAGCGAGTAGTCACCGCCCGTGGAGACGCGCGACGCGACGGCCGACAGATCCTCGATGGGACGCGCGATCACGCGCTGCACGCGCGACGACAACAGAATCGCCGCAATGACACCGAGTCCGATGCCGATGAATCCCGCGACGGCCTGACTGACCAGACGCAGACGAGCCTGACGGAAATTGCCCTGCACCAGGAGCGTGCCGACTGTGCGCTCCTTTTCGACGACCGGCAGCACGACGCGCACGATTTGTCCGGAGACACTCTCGCCCGCCGGCACGGCGGCCGGACAGCTGCCCGCGGACCGCTGGTACACCGCGAGCAGCGTCCCATTCGCCGTATAGAGACACGCCAACTCGACGTCGTTGTTGGCGTGAAGCGCGGCGGTCATCTGGTTCGCCGTGGCGACGTCTTCAAAGGCCACCGCCGCGGAGCTGTTGTCCGCGACGATCTGCGCCTGCGCGGCCAATTCGCCGCGCACACTCCGTCGCAGGCCGGCGAACGACGTGACGAGCCCGGCAATGCTCGACACGACGAGCGCGAGGAGGCTCGCGGCGACGGCAACCACCACGAGTTTCCGGCCGATGCGCAGGTCGCGGAAACGGAACATCGCTGCTGGTGACTAATGAACGCAGTGCGCGAACTTGTCGGACGCTTCGCGCGCCACGCGCAGGAGTTTCGAGCTTGCTTTCAAGTTGTGGGACGACAGACCGGCCAGGCTGATGTCGAACCGGATGCGCTCGCCTTCGACGACGAACGAGATGGCGCCGCAGAACTCGAGAAGCCGCCGGCTCTCACCCACGAGCAGCACGCTCTTGTGCTCGGTCGTCTTGGCGAGCGCTGGGAAGCGCGCCGCGCTCGCATCGGGCGCGAACACGACGTGACAGGAGCCGGCCGCGCTCTCATCCTTCAATCGCTCGACGACGACCGGATGGCCTTGCACCTTCTCGTTCTGGACGAGCGAATCGAGTGAAGCGCCGAACGGATCGGCGCCGAGGACACACAGACGGAACGGCGCGCTGGTGTCGGCAAACGCCGTCTTGGGCCATTCGACGAATGTCAGGAAGTTGTAGAGGTACACTCCCTTGACCTCGTATTCGAGATTGCGCTGCTGCCGCGTGTTCGCCGCAGGATGTGCGACGGCCAGAGCGACCAGCCCAGCACAGACCAGCACACGCCGCATCAATGGGATTGCCATGCCAGCCGAATGAAAAAGGACCGCGGCACGGTGTGCGCGGGTCCGAGTTGCTTGAGCTCGAGCGTCCGATCGTGGAGCAGGTTGTCGCCGAGGACTTCGAGCGAGAGTCGTGTCGTAATCGGGCGGGCCACCCGAATCGAGAGATCCGCGTGCGACGGAACGACGGGGTTCGGCAGCGCGGCGACCCAGCGATACATCACGTCGAAGCCGACCTGACCCGGCAAATCCGAAAAGGATCGGAACCACACCTGATGTGACGGATCGTTGTGCTCGAGATTGCCGCCCGTCGGGTCGTGGCTCGCCGGATCGAACTCGAAGTGCTCGTGGAGATACGTGTACCCACCGAAAAGCTGCCACGACGTGCGCGGTTCGACGTGCACGCCGGTTTCGATGCCGCTGACACGTCCGCTCTGAAGATTGTTCAGCACGATCGGCACGCCGAATGGCAGCGTCGGCTCCTGCGATCGCAACCGATCGTAATCACCCGTGAATGCGGTCACGCCGAACGACACGTGCGGCATCACGACGTTCCGATAGCCGCCCTCGGTGTCGATCACCGTCTCCGACTGAAAATCCGGATTGCCTCGCAGCACAACGGTGGACGTGCCGCCCGTGAAGCGGAGGTCGGTGTCGAAGCGTGACGGCATGCGGACCGCACGCGACACGCCCCCCCAGATCGTCTGACCGCTCACAGGGGTCCAGCGCAATCGCGCGGTCGGCTGGAACTCGAACCCGGTGTAGCTGTTGTGCTCGAACTTCGAGCCGACGACGGCCACGAGCGTACCGGGACGCAGCGCAATCTCATCTTGCGCGAAGACATTGATCAATGTGTTCGTACGCGACGCCGGATCGAAGAAGAACACCGGCGTCGGCGTCACGCGATCGTGCGTGATGGTGTAGCCCACGCCACTGACGAGATCGTGGCGCGCGCCGATCGACAGCCGATACTGCAGCTCGGCGTCGCCGGTGTTCCGCCGCTCGGTGTACTGCGTCGGGATCCGCCGATACGTGTCGTCGTAGTACGCCTGCAGCTGCACCTGCGCGCCAGACTTGTAGGTATGACGAATCCGCGTGAGGACGTTGCCGCCGCCGAGGCCGATGTCCTCGGCCGAGTTCATGAGTTGGGCACCGCCGCCATACGCGTCGCCCTGGAGCGTGATCGACGTGGGCGACGCTGGCCCCCAGTCGAAACGCGCGCCGCCCTGGGTCGCGTGCAATGCGTCTTCTGATTCCGTCCCGTCCACAAATGGCGACGCGGCGAAGTAGCGGCTCTTGACATACACGCGATACGTGCCGGATGTGCCCGTCTTGCCGCCGTAGCGGAGGCCGACGACATCGCGCGAGCTGCCGCCGCCAATCTGCACGAGCGCGCCCTGTGTGTCGCTCGCGAGCTTCGTGATGATGTTGATGACGCCGTTCATCGCGTTGGCGCCCCAGAGCGTGCCGCCGGCGCCGCGGATCACTTCGATGCGATCGATGTCGGCGATGAGCACGTCCTGCACGTCCCAGAACACGCCGGAGAAGAGCGGCGTGTAGACACTGCGCCCATCGATGAGCACGACCATCTTGTTGGTCGAAGACGCCTGGAACCCGCGCGCGCTGATCGCCCACGCGTTGCCGTCACGGCCGACCGCGACACCAACCGCCAAGCGCAGCGCATCCGCAAGCGCCGTGATGCCGGCCCGTCGCAAGGCGTCTCCGGTGATGACCGTGATCGCCGCCGCAGTCTCGCTCGCAACCTCCGAGTGGCGCGATGCCGAGATCACGGCAATCCGTGAGAGCTCTTCGATCGAGAGTCCCTTGAGCGAGCCGGTGCCCGAGATGGGGGTCTGCGGCGTGTCTGGCTTGCTGGCCTGCGCGTGCGCGCGTGAGTCGGCCAATGCAACGAACAGCAACACCGGCAGGAATCCGACCCATGTGGGCAGTCGCAGTCGTGAAACCACCTTTTCGACCATACCACAGCGATTCAGGACTCCAGGAGCCCGGGAATTGGATAGGATTTCTCGGAGACCTCGAGACATTCCGTGGGATCACGAACCGCGTTCGTGTCACGCCGTCTGCTCCGGCTCGCCGTCGCGGCCGCGGTCGTCTTCACCTTGACTGACTGCGGGAACCACACCACCACGATGCCGCCGACGCCATCGCCCACGACGGGTTTTGGCGTGACGATCAGCGGAGTGTTGCCGGTGTCCATCACGGCCAGCAGCGCGCCACAGACGATCACCGTGGCAGGTACGAACTTTCAGGCGGGCGTCAAGCTGGTCATCGGCTTCAGCATCGGCGGCGGAACGACGCTCACCGTGGTGGAGTCAACGGCCTCGACGTCGGTGTCGTTCCAGGCGAGCGTCGTCTTCGCCAGCACCGGTGTGTACGGCCTCACCGCGACGAACCCCGACTCGACCTCGTCGAGCCCCTACATGGTGACGGTCAAATAAGCGTGACGCGCGGCGATCGGATTGCCCTGGGAATCCTCGCAGCGCTGGCTGTCGGCCGGACACTCACCTTTCTCGTCTTCGCACGCCTGCACTTCGATTCCGACCAGGCCGTGATGGGCATCATGGCCATCGATCTCGCGCACCTGCGCGCGCTGCCGATCATGGTGTACGGCCAGACGTACATGCTGGGCGTGATCGCGTGGCTGGCGGCGCCGCTGTTCGCCGTCTTCGGCCCGTCGATTGCGCTGCTCAAAGCACCGTTCGTGCCGATCAACGTGCTCGCCGTTGCGACGCTCTTCGGACTGATGCGATGGACGGCCGGGCTCACGACCGTCATGAGTGCGATCGTTGCCGCCACGCTCGCGGTCCCGACGGTGATTGTCTCCGCCGCATTCATGAACGCATCCGGTGGACACGTGGAGCCCGTGTTCTACGTGCTGCTGCTGTTCCTGCTGCGACGACGGCCGATCGCCTTGGCGGTGGCCGGCGCCTTCATGGTGGCGCACCGCGAAACGATCGCACTCGCGCTGGTCGCGCTCGCGATCGTCGAGATCTCGCGCGCCGAACGACGATCGGCGGCGCTCGCACGCTGGACCGGCACGGCCGCCCTCTGCGGCATCACGCTCGTCGCGCTGCGATTTCTGGCGAGATGGTCCACGAATTACGGCGGCATGAACGCCAGCTTTGGATGGACGGACGACGTACTGGACGGCGTGTCGTGGCTCGGCAGGGATGCATCGATCGTGCTCGGTCTGACCCCGCACGACGTTCACGAAGCCGGACTCGTGCTGCCGTACGTCGAGGGTTCGACCGGATCACTCGTCGCAGCCGGCGTGCTCGTCATGCTGGCGATCTGGAACGGCGTACGGCAACGGCGCGTGTGGAAGACCGGGCATCAACTGGGGCTCGGCGTGTATCTGACGCTGACGTGCGTGTTCATCGGGGCGGCCTTTGCCGCACGCCAGATGTCGCACGACACGCTGCTCGTCCGCTATCTGCTCGTGCTCGTGCTGCTGCCTGCCGCGCTGGCGGCCCTCGCCCTTTCGGGCCAACCGCGAACGTGGTTGCGCGTCACGGTGTGTGCGTCACTCGTGTGGCTCGTCGCCGTCAACGTCGTCGCAAACGTCGGCTACTATCGCGGTCTCTCAGCCGCGAACCTGCGCGATCCGCTGGACGATGTGGCAACGTATCTTCAGGCGAGCGGCGTGAAGACTGGTCTTGCTCCGTATTGGGTCGCCTACAACCTGACGTTCCGCACGGGCGGTGCGGTTCACATCGCGTCGTCTGACGTCGTGAGGATTCCGGCGTATCAGGATGAGCTCTATGCGACGCTCGATCGGGCCGTCTCGATAGATATGGGTCCGTGCGCAGCAGCCAAAACCGTCACGATCAGCGGCGTGCGGATTTGCAAACCGTAGCGCTGACCTACATCGCGTCCGGCCGCGCGTGACGCGGCTGATAGACGCCGATCTTGCTGCCGCTCGGCAGCGTCAATTGGGTGAGCACTCCCCAGCCGCGATCCATCACGTCGCTGCACGACAGACCGCGTTTCGTCGCCTCCGACACAAACTGTGTGATGTCAGCGCACATCAGATACAGCTCGTGCGACTCGTCATCGTCGGATGGATGCACGGCGACTTCGGATGGCGGCAGTCCGAAGATCAACCAGCCGTCGCCGACGTCCACGTGCGGCAGGCCGAGCACATCGCGCAGCACTTTACGGTCTGCGTCGGCGTTCTTGCTGTACAGAATGACGTGTGCGCCGTTGATCATCGTCGAGGTCACTCGTATCGCAGCGCCTCCATCGGATTGAGGCGCGACGCCTTTCGAGCAGGATAGTAACCGAAGAAGATCCCCACGGCTGCAGAGAAGAGGAAGCCACCGAGCACGGCCCACAGCGGCGTCGCCGTCGGCCATCCGGCCACTGCCGAGATGATCTGCGACGCGGCAAATCCGATCAGGATTCCGGCGATTCCGCCGCCGACGCTGAGCAGCACGGCCTCGTCCAGGAACTGCAGCAGCACGTGCAACCGCCGCGCGCCGATCGCCATTCGCAGTCCGATTTCTCGCGTCCGCTCGGTCACCGATACGAGCAGGATGTTCATGATCCCGATGCCGCCGACGACGAGCGAGATCGACGCGACCGATGCAAGAAGGATGGTCATCACGCGGCTGCTGCTCTCGACGACGCCCGCGACCTGACTGAGATTGCGGATGGAGAAGTCGTTGTCCTCGCCGTTGCCGATGTGGTGACGCCGCTGCAACACGTCAGTCGCCTGCGCGATGGCGGCATCCACGTCCTCGGGCCGCGTCGTCTGCAGGTAGATCGAACTGACGATGCCGGTGAGCTTGGGCTGGAGGCCGAACGGATTCGTCGACGTCGTGGTCGTCGTCGCGTCGGTCGACGAGGCGGCTGGCGCTGTCGTGACCGTGCCCAGCACTTTGCGCTCGGCTGTGGTGAACGGGATCATCACGATGTCGTCCTGGTCCTGGCCGAACGCCGTCTGCCCCTTCGACGCGAGGAGACCCACGATCCTCATCGGCGATCGCTTCACCATCATCGCGGCGCCAATGGGATTCTCGTTCGGCGAGAACAACTGCTTGTAGACCGTCTGTCCGATCAGGGCGACTGAGGCACCGCTGTCCTCGTCGTCTGCCGTGAGTGCGCGTCCGGCGGCCACTTGCCACGCGGTCATCGCGGGATAGTTCGGCGTCACGCCCTGCACGACGGTCTGCCAGTTCTTGTTGCCAGCTTGCACTTGAGTGGACTGTCGATTGAGGTAGGCGACGCCGGAGACGGCTGGCGCCTCGCGCCGGATCGCATTGGCGTCGTCTTCCGACAGCGTGGGCGCGCTGCCGAAGCCCGATCGCACGCCGCCCGATCGTGACGCGCCCGGCAGCACGACGACGAGATTGGTGCCGAGGCTCTCGATCTGCTGGCGCACCGACTGGCTGGCGCCTTGACCGACAGCAACCATCGCCATCAACGCCGCGACGCCAATCAGCACGCCGAGCATCGTCAACGCCGATCGCATGCTGTTCCGGCGGATGGCCTGGAACGACGCCGCGACGACCATCGTCGTGAGCGACAGGAACGACGTCTCGCCGGTTCGCGCGGACGGAGTGACGACATCGGCGACGACGGTTTCTGTTGACGGTGGAGTCGGGCTCGGATTGCGCTCGTCAGACGCGATCTCGCCGTCGCGCATCGTGATGATGCGATCCGCATATGCCGCGATGTCGGCCTCGTGCGTGACGAGGATGATCGTGACGCCTTGCGTGCGGTTCAGCCCGACGAGTGTGTCGAGCACTTCGTGCGACGTCTTGGTGTCGAGGTTGCCAGTCGGCTCGTCGGCGCAGATCAGGCTCGGCGCGTTGATGAGCGCGCGCGCCATCGCCACGCGCTGCTGCTGTCCGCCCGAGAGTTGCGCCGGCGTGTTGTGCTCGCGCTCGGCGAGACCGACGAGCTTCAGCATCGCGCGCGCGCGTTCCGTGCGGGTCTTGCGCGTGGCCGGGCCCGTCGCCGCGTAGTACAGCGGCATCGCCACGTTCTCGATCGCGCTCGTGCGCGGCAGCAGATTGAAGCTCTGGAAGACGTAGCCGATCCGCTCGCTGCGCAAATGCGCAAGGTCGGGCTCGCTGAGCGTGGCGACGTCGACGCCCTCGAAGAAGTACTGTCCCGACGTCGGCCGGTCGAGGCACCCGAGGATCGCCATCAGCGTGGACTTGCCGGAGCCCGACGCGCCGATGATCGCGACGAAGTCGCCGCGGTCGATGGTGAGGCTGACGCCGTTCAGCGCGTGGATGTCGATATCCCCGACGTGATACGTACGGGTGAGATTGCGAACGTCGATAAGAGCCATGGGGTCAGACCACTTGGGGTCAGACCACCTGGGGTCAGGCACCGAGTGGTCTGACCCCAAGTGGTCTGACCCCTATTTGCCTTCAGACACGATCACTTGATCGCCCTCCGCCAGATCGCCGCTCAGGACCTCGCTGTTCGTGTCGTCGTCCAGTCCGATGGTGACGGGAATGGCGACGGGCGCGCCGTCGCGCAACACGTAAACTGTCGCCTCGGATCCACTCTGATTCGTCTGCCCGCGCCCGCCGGCAGCGCCGCCCGCCCCACGGCCTCCACCACGCCCGGCGCCGGGACCTCCGAGACCACCGCCAAATCCGAGCAGGCTCGGCGGCCGAGACGCCGGCGTCTGCGCAGACGACGAACCCGGGACGCTGGGTGAAAACCGCAGCGCCTGATCCGGCACACGCAGCACGTCGTCGCGTTTGTCGATGACGATGCGCACGTTCGCTGTCATCCCCGGCTTCAGCAGCAGCTCAGGATTCGCCACCGTGACGACGACGTCGTAGGTGACGACGTTCTGTACGGCCTCCGGCGCCTGACGCACCTGCGTCACCGTGCCCTGGAAGCGTTTGCCGGGAAATGCTTCGACGCCGAACGACACCGGCGCCGCTTCCTTGATGCCGCCGATGTCGCCTTCGCTGACGCTGGCGTCAACCTGCATCTTGGTGAGGTCGGTCGCGATGAGAAACAGCGTCGGCGTCTGAAAGCTCGCCGCTACCGTCTGCCCGACCGTGACGTTGCGCGACACCACCGTGCCATCGACCGGCGAGACGATGTTCGTGTAGCCGAGATTCACCTGCGCCGACTTGAGCGCGGCGTTACGCTGCGTCAGTGCGGACTGATCGACCTGGATCTGCGACTGCGCCTGCAGGTAGTTGGCGTTCGCCTGATCGAACTGATCGCGCGACAGCAGCTGTTGATCGTAAAGCGCCTTCGCACGCTTGAAGTTCGCTTCCTGCAACGTCAGGTTGGATCGATCCTTCGCAAGCTGTGCGTTGGCGGCCGCGACGTTCGCGCGCTCCTGCTCCAGCGCGCTGTCATAAGGCCGCGAGTCGATCTTCGCGCACAGCTGTCCCTTCTTCACCTGCGTGTTGTAGTCGCAGAGGACGCGCTCGATCGATCCCGATACGTAGCTGCCGACCTGGACGGTCGTTTGCGGGTTGACGGTGCCGCTCGCGGTGACGGCGCGCGTCACATCGCCACGCGTGACCGGCGCTGTGACGTAATGCACGGCCGGAGTCCCGCGCGTGACGTACCACGTCGCGACCCCGCCAATCACGAGCACGGCGATCGCGACAACGAGAATTCTGCGGCGCATGCGTCTGCGCGCGAGGAGCGCAGTGACATCAGTAGCGGTGCGGGTCTGCACGAGTGACCCCTTGCAAGAATCAGAGCAAGACTCGTACCCCGATAACGTGCGACAGACACGCGCAGAGTCGCGCGTCGATCGCCAACTATCGGGATCGATCTGCCGCGACTGTCCTGTGCAGGTGTCTGGTGATTAACGCTTGTTAATGAACGCCGTGACGAGATGCCGTGGACGGCTTCGCGGGCTGGCGCACGATCTCATTCGCCCATCGCAGGGCTTCGGCGTACGCAGGGGCCAACCACGCCGTGCGCAGCTTCGCCGCGTCGACGAGCGGCAGGCACGTGCTCCAGTCGGCGCGATCGTAGGCAATCACGCAGTCGAGCAGATTCCGGAGCGGATTCGGCCGGCCGAGCAGCGCGCCGGCCGCCTTCGACGAGAGCGACAGCTCTTCGACGATGTCGGGCATGGGCCGATCGAGGATCGCGTCGAAGAGCGAGCACATGCCGACGAGGAAACTTTCGCCGCCGGCGTCCGGACCCTCGAGCTGCGTGGTGAGGATCTCGCAGAAGCGTCCGCGGATGCTGGCCATCAGCACGAGCTCGTTGTGCGCCGCCGTGCTGAGACCCGCCATCACCCAGAGCGACGCCCAGCGCCGGATCGTGTCCCGCCCGAGCAGCAGCAGCGCGTGACGGATGGACGTGATCTCGCGCGACTGCGCGTAGGTATAAGAGTTGACGGTGCGCAGAATCCGATAACAGAGCGCGCTGTCGTGCTTGACGAGATCTTCGATGTCCGCGAGCGATCGGTTCGCATCGCTCAGCGCGCGCAACAACCGGAGACCGGTGATGTGTCCCTGCGGCAGCCCCTTGCTGCGCACGAGCGGCGACCGCTCGAAGAAGTAGCCCTGCGCGTGACTGAATCCCTGACGCACCGCGTCTTCGAACGTCTCGATCGCGTCAACGCGGTTCGCAATCGTGCTGATGTTGCGGCCGCTCCACCGCGCCGTGAGTGACGGCGTCGTCTGCGGCTGCGGCGTACGAAGAAAGTCGGCTTTGAGATAACTGGCCAACGGCAGCAGCGCCGCGGACCGCTCCGTCATCGTGAAGTTGTCGAGCGCGACAGCGTAGCCTTCAGACGTCAGCTGCTTGCACGCCTCGACGAGATCGGATTCGCCCGGCAAGTCGGACGGGATCTCGAGCACGACGCGATCGGCGGGCAGCACACGCGCAAGGCCGCGCTCGATGAAAGACGACGGCAGTTTAATGAACGCGCGGCGGCCGTGCGTGAGCTTGTCGAGCCCGATCGCGACGACCGCGTCCGACATGAGCTGCGCCGCCGCGGCGTCGTTCGTGACGTCGGCGGCAGACACGGCGTCGGCGGCACGAAAGAGGAGCTCGTAGCCGAACACGTGACGCTGGCTGTCGAGGATGGGCTGTCGGCCGACGAGGACCGCAGGCAGCTTGGCGGCGTCGGGGCTCGGACGAAGTTCCACTCCAGAACCAATCGGCGGATGAGGGCAGAACTTGAATAGACGCCGGGGTCAGACCCCAACTAGAAGTGCGCGACGTACGGCGTGACGGCTTCGATCAGACGGTCGATGAGGACGTGCGGCACGAAGCCGGACTTGCCGCCGGGGACGAACTCGAAACCGCTCAGATGGAGGCCCGGCTTCTTCTCGAACGGCCGGGTGTGGACTGCCTGCGCCGTGACGCGCACTTCTGTGCCGTCGTCGGCAACGAGGCAGAAGTCGAGCGTCTCGCCGGGCTCGAAGATCAGGCGGCTGACGACCGCGAAGCCGGTGCGGCTCAGGTCGTGCACGAGGAGGGGCGCATCGACCGAGGCCAGCACGCCGTTCACACGACGCATCACGTCAACGCGTGGTGAACGGCGCTGCTCCCGGCCAGCTCCGAAAACGGGCACGTCCTGAAATCGGCTGGTCAGGTGCTGCGCTGGAATCGTGGGCGCCGGACGCGCAGCCAGACCATCAGGCCGAAGAGGGCCAGGCCAACGGCGAAGATCTCGAGGCGATGGTGCGCCCAGGGCAGGCGAAATGCGCGATAGCTCAGATGGCTGTCGTCCACGCGAATCATCTCGACCATCCACGACCACAGCTCGCCGACCAGCACCACTGCCGCAGACGTGACGATCGCGGCGAATGCCGTCGCGACAAGAAAGGCCTGATGCTCATCTGGTCCGAACCGTCGGCGAATCGGCGCCGCCAGCGCATAGGCCGTGAAGCAGAACAGGCACGTCATGGGCAGCACGACGGCGATGAGATCGACGCGAAGTTCGCGATGGAGTCTGGCGCGCTCGACGTCGCTCACGTTGACGCTGTGCAGCTGGGCGACGAACGCGACGAGCTTTTCGGTACACGCCGTGACGCGACGTCCGCGCTCTTCGACGGATTCGCGGCCGCGGAACGAATCGCCGTGCCGGACCCCGAGCTCCTCGGCCAGTTGCGCATCGGCGGCCAGGTGACGCTGCTGGTACGTGTTCGACAGGTCGAGCGGCGACACGGCTTCAGCCGGCCAGCGGCAGTCGGCATTCAGCTCCTCGCGCCGAACGCACCCGCTCAGACAGGCCGCCAACAGAACCAGTATCGCGATTCGCATCATCGCCATCTCTGATCATCGCTCCGGCGAGTCCCGGATCGCACGCGGGTTACAATTCCTCGATCACTCGCCTTTCAGGAGGGTCATGTCACCCGGCCGGACTGTTGTATCCGCTCTCGCGATTCTTGCCTGTGTCACGGCACGGACGCCGGTCCGCGCGCAGGACCATCAGCACGCCACCGGTGAGCGGCTGGGCACTGTACATTTCTCGACGTCGTGCACGCCAGCCGCACAGACGGCGTTCGATCGCGCGCTGGCGCTGCTCCACTCGTTCGAGTTCGGCGCGGCGATTGAAGGCTTCACGGCAGCGGCCACCGCCGATCGCAGCTGTGCGATCGCGTCGTGGGGAATCGCGCTCGCGCGTTGGAGCAATCCGTTCGCGGCGATGATTCGCACGCCTGCGCAGATTGCCCAGGGGCTCGCCGCCATTCGAACCGCTCAGCAAGTCGGCGCGCGCACCGATCGCGAACGCGCGTACATCGCGGCGGCGTCGACACTTTACGTCGATGCGGACAAGATCGATCAGGCGACGCGCGTCGTGGCGTACGAGAAGGCGATGGCCGCCCTCGCGGCTCGCTATCCCGACGATCGCGAGGCGTCGATCTTTTGGGCCCTGGCGCTGGCGATCTCGGCTCCGCCGACGGACAAGACCTACGCGAATCAACTCAGAGCGGCCGCGATCCTCGAGAAGATCTATCCCGAGCAGCCGGATCATCCGGGTATCACGCACTACATCATCCACAGTTACGACGTGCCCGCTCTGGCGGATCGCGCGATCGACGCGGCACACCGGTACGCGATCATCGCGCCGTCAGCGCCGCACGCGCTGCACATGCCCTCGCACACATTCACGCGCGTGGGGGCGTGGCAGGATTCGATCGAGGCCAACATCGCGTCGGCGGCCGTCGCCGACAAGCTGAACGCGCGCGGCGAAGAACTGCATGCCTCCGACTACCTGGTCTATGCGTACTTGCAGAGCGGCCAGGATCGTGCGGCTCAGACGTTGATGCAGGGTATTCCCAAAATCGCCGCGCAGTTCGATCCCGAGGTCGTCAGCAGTGCCGCGCCCGGATCTGCCGGCGTCTTCGCGCTGGCCGCGATTCCGGCCCGCTGGGTGCTCGAACAGCGCGACTGGAAAGCCGCGGCGGCGCTCACACCCGGCGCGCCGAGCCGATATCCCTATGCCGAGGGAGTGACGTACTTTGCACGCGCGCTTGGCGCGACGCATACCGGCGCCCTGATTGACGCGCGCGCGTCCATCGCGAAGTTGAAAGAGATCAGCGATCAGCTGGCGCGAGCGGAAGAGGCGTACTGGGCAGAGCAGGTATCGATTCAGCACGACGAAGCCAGCGCGTTTCTGATGCTCGCCGAAGGCAGGGCCGACAATGCGCTGGCAGCGATGCGGGCCGCCGCACAACGCGAGGACGCGACGGAGAAAAGCCCTGTCACGCCTGGCCCGCTCGCACCCGCGCGCGAACTATTGGGCGACATGCTCCTCGATCTGCGACAGCCTGCCGCGGCACTGGTCGAGTTCAGAAAGACGCTCGCGAAGGAGCCGAACCGGTTCCGTGCGATGTATGGAGCGGCCAAGGCCGCCGAGCTGTCAGGCGATCGCGCAGCGGCGCGGCAATACTACGAGCAACTGTTGAAGGTCTGCGCGCGCGCCGACGTCCCTGGCCGCGCTGAGCTCGTCGAAGCACGCACGGCCGTCAAGAAGTAACCGCTACGCGGAGACGAGAAAGTCCGCACGCTCGTTGGCGTCGTGTGCCACGACCGTGACGGACGGCCACTCGCGCCCGAGCGTCTCGATCCACCACTCGAGAGGCCGAACGGTGAGATGCAGGGTCTCGCCGATCAAGCGGCCGCAGCCATCCGGCCGCAGCGAGATGCTGAAGTACGTCGCCCGCGTCGTGCTCGCGCGAATGAACCTGAGCACGGCGTCGACGCATGACGTCGGGATGTGTTCCATCACGTCGCAGCAGAATCCCCACGCCGCGACGATCTCCACCGGCATCTCCCACATGTTGCCGACGATGAGCGTGACTCGCGCGGCGATGTCGGGCGCCATCGAGTTCGCGGCGATGTCGATCGCCGTGACGCGAAGGCCGGCGTCGAGCAGGACCCGACTCGCATAGCCGGCGCCGGCGCCGAAGTCGATGACCGTGGCGCCCGCTGGTGCGGCGAACAGCTCGATCGCTCGGTGCGCATGCGCGCTCGCGTGATCGTCGCGGTACTCCGCGAACGTCCACATCTGCTCGTACTTTCGCCGTTCTCCCGCAGCCGTTGGTTCCATGTCCCCGGTCGTATATCGGCCGGCGAGGCGTGAACCTTTCCAGTCGGGCGAAGTAGTAGAGTGCGCAGATGCGCACGTCGTTCTCGATAGGATTCGCGCTCGTCCTGTGCCTCGCGTTGGGCGGCGTCGTTCCGGCTCAGGCACCGGCAAAGAACGACTATCGCGATGGCCGGAACTGGTTGTGCCGCCCTGGACGGCAGGATGCGTGCACGGTCGATTTGTCGACGACGGTGATCGCGGCGAACGGGACGTTCACGCGCGAAGAGTGGACAGCGAATCCGAACGCGCCGATCGACTGTTTCTACGTGTACCCGACCGTGTCGCTCGACCTCGGCGGCAACAGCGACATGACCGCGGGACCCGAGGAACTCGCCGTCGCGCGCACCCAGTTCGCACGGTTCGGTTCCGAGTGCCGCCTCTTCGCACCGCTCTATCGACAAGCCACGCTCACGGCATTGCGCGCGGGCATGGTCGGCAGAATCGTGCCGGTCGATCAGAAGCTCGTCTACAACGACGTGCTCGACGCCTGGAACGACTACCTGCAGCACGACAACAACGGCCGCGGCGTCGTGCTGATCGGGCACTCGCAGGGATCGATCGTCCTGACTCAGCTCATCCGCAACGAGATCGACGGCCGGCCGGTGCTCTCACGTGTGATCTCTGCGCTGCTTCCCGGCACCAGCATCGCGGTGCCGAAAGACGCTGACGTCGGCGGCGCGTTCCAGCACATTCCCGTGTGCCGCAAGGCCGGTCAGATCGGCTGTGTCATTTCTTATGCGTCGTTCCGCGCGGCAACTCCGCCGCCCGACACGGCGCTCTTCGGCCGCGTGCCCGATCGCAGCATGACAGCGGCGTGTGTGAACCCGGCTGCGCTCGGCGGTGGCGACGCCGTGCTGCACGCGTACTTCCCGACCGGCGGCCGCACGCTCGCCGGTTCGGCGACGCCGCAACCCTGGGTCACGCCACCCCGGCCCATCAACACGCCGTTCGTCAGCGTGCCCGGACTCATCACCGCGGAATGTGTCGCGACGATCAAGGCGTCGTACCTCGCCGTCACGGTTCACGGCAATCCGAACGACCCGCGCGTCGATGACATCACCGGCGATCTCGTCGCCAACGGTGTCATCAATCCGAACTGGGGCCTGCACGTCGTCGATGTGTCGCTCACGCTGGGTGATCTGATCAGCGTCGTGCACGGGCAGGCGAAGGCGTACGTTGCAGCGAAGCGGTCGCCGTAGGCGATTCGCCTACTGCCAGAGCCGCACGTTGACCCGCAGCTCGCGATAGCTCGCGCCCGCGCTCTGCCGGAGCTCGACGCCGAGACCCGGGTGGTAGTTGTGGTGGGCGGCGAACCACCAGTTGACGCCGGCACTGGCGGCGACGCCGTGCGCGTGCTGCTTAGAGCTGGCAAAGAGTCCTGAGTACCCCGCCGTCACGAATGGATCAGCGTGAAGAGGATGCTGATTCCGGAAGTGATACGCGCCGTATACCGACAGCGACGTGACGGTCCCGCGCGAGGTGTGCGGGATGCCGCCGAATTCTGTGGCGATACCGAATCGTCCGATCGCCGCTTCACCGCCGCCGCCGAGATGGACGAGCGTGCCAATCGCGGCGTTCGGCGTCAGCTGCAGAAAGCTCGTGTCGCTGGCCGTCGGACGTGCAGCGGCAACGAAGAAGAAAAAGTTTCCGTGGTCGCCGTGGTTGGGCGCCGCGGGTTGCGCGGCCGCCGGCATCGAGATGCACGCGCCAAGAATCAACAGTCCAAGGGTTCGAAGTACAGCGTGTCGTGTGCTCATGACGTCGTCATGATTCCGCACACGCATAGGGCGAGTCGTGAGCAAGCGCTGAGAAAACGCTGAATCGCGTCCGCCGCGATCTAGTTCACTTGGACCGAGACCTGGTTCGAGATCCGTCCGTCGGCCAGCACGGCGCGGAACACGTGCGTGCCGATCTTGTTCAGCACGATCGACAACAGCACCTGCGTCTCCGACTGCACGGAGACGTCAGGGACGCCGTACGTCGAGGGGAACCCCAGCGGATCCAGGACGATGATCGTCATGTTCGGCTGAAAGTTCGTGCCGGAGAACAGCAGCAGCTGCGGGTTGGCGCTGCGAACGGTGCTCACCGGCGATACGTTCGTCAGTGTCGGCGATCCCTCTGCCTGACCGCCCGCAATCGTCACGACGAACGGATCGACGACGTCGCCCGTCGTGTTGGTGACCATGAAGGTGTAGACGCCAGGTGTGGTGAACAGCGCTCGGACGCCGAACGCCGTGCTGGATCGATTCTGGATATCCGATCCCGCGAAGAGCTGCGATGTGCCGTCGCTCTTCGCGATGACGAGCTGCGCGGTCCCGAGGAAGTTCGTGCCGTGCACGGTGATCGACACCGGATCGGGACCCGGCGTGATCACCCCAGGTTCAATCGACGTGATGTGGGCCGTGACGACGCTTGGGCCGGCAGGATTGCTTTCCTTACCGCAGCTGACAGCCAGTATCAACGCGACAACAACGACAGCGATACGCGTGCGCATGATCAACCTCGACGGCGGCGCGCGGTCGTCTGCATGGCGCTCGTCGATGACGGATCAGTGCAAGATTCCGGCCGGTACCACGGGCCGCCAAGGCGCGAATCTATCGTTGGATAGGGAGAAGACGACCTCAGTGTGTGTCATCCGATGCTCACACTGAAGTCATCGGCAGCGGGGTTTCACCGCGGCGCCTGCCACGCTCGAGTCACGACCTGCGGGAGGCTGACCCCGGGTTTCCGTGGGCGACCCGCATCGACCTCCCGCGATTCGCCCGTTCTTGCGCCCGTCGCCGTGGCACGAGCTTTGTGTACTGGCGTTCCCGTTCGAGAGGGAGAACGTCATGACACGAGAACTGGCGGGGACGTGCGTGTGCATCGTGCTCGGGAGCATGCTCGCGTGCGCGCAGGCGAAGACTCCGGCGACACCAGCAGCGACAGGGACGCCGGATCCGCCGCTTATCAAACTCACCGGGTGTGTCACGCAGGGCGCGGCGCCGAAGACGTTCAAGTTCGAGAACGCGAAGATCAACGGCAAGGATCCGAACGAGCCCGCCAAGTCGTACATCCTGGTGCCGGTCAGCAAGACGTACGACTTCACGCGGCTCCTCAATCACCGCGTCACGATTACCGGTTCATCCGACTACAAGACGGCGCTCAATGTGTCGCCTGGCGATGCGCGCTCGGACAAGGATCTGCCGACCTTCACCGCGCGCCACGTGGCGAACGCGCAGAAGGGCTGTCAGTAACCGCGCGACGGCTGGTTACTTCGGGGCCGGCGCGGGCGGCGTGCCGCGCCACCGGTTGATCTGTCGCACCACGAGAAAGATCGCGAACGCGATGATGAAGAACTCGACGATCGTGTTGATGAACGCGCCGTAGGCGAGGATCACGGCGCCTTTCACGGCGCGCGCCTCCTCGAGCGTCGCCGTGCTGGCGACTGTCTGATTTCCCAGCACGATGAAGTGATTCTTGAAATCCACGCCGCCCGTCAGCAGCCCGACGACGGGCATGATGATGTCGTTGACGAGCGAGTTGACGATCTTGCCGAACGCCGCGCCGATGATCACGCCGACAGCGAGATCGAGCGCGTTCCCCTGATTCACGAAGGCTTTGAATTCCTTGAACATGGGCTACCTCATGCGATGAATACGTCCGCTTCGGCGCACATCAAGCCACGGTCGCCACATCCTACCCTATCGAGTTCACGTCAGACATAATGAAAGGACGTGCCCTTTTTCGTCGATTTTGATCATGCTGAAACGCGTTGCGACCCTGTTCGTGCTCGTATCCTTCCTTGCCGTGCCTGCGTGGGCCGGCGACCTGCTCGGTAAGATTACTGACAAGACCGGCGGCGTGCTCTCGGGCGCCGTGGTTCGTCTCCTGAACATCGCGAGCGGCGAAGAATCGTCTGTCATCGCCAATTCGGACGGTACGTACACGTTTGCGGGCCTGCGTCCCGGCTTGTACCGGCTCGCGGTCGCGCACAAAGGATTCTCGGACGCGTCGCGGACCGTTGTCGTCACGGAATCCGACGCGGCGATCACGGCGGACTTCGTCCTCGAGCTCGGCGCCATCCAGGCCGAGACGAGCGCGCTCGCCGCACGCGGTGTGCGCGACGCGCAGACCTTGCCGTTGCGATCCGACACGTTCACGCAGGACATGCTCCATGCGATGACGCTGCCGAGCACCGGCGACGTGTTGATCAGCGCCCCGGGGGTGACGCCCGTTGGGTCGGGCCCATTCCAGGTTCGCCCGCGGCTGCGAGGCCTCGACTCGACACGCGTGCTCGTCCTCGTCGACGGCGAGCGGCTGAACAACTCGCGCACGGCCACCGATCGCGCCGGCGTCGAGGTCGGTCTCGTCGATCTCGACTCGATCGAGGCCGTTGAAGTGCTGGGCGGCGCCGGCTCGGTGCTCTACGGCACCGATGCGCTCTCGGGCACGATCAACATCATGACGAATCGCCCGCGTTTCTCGCAGGACTTTCACGTCGTCATGGGCGCGGACGGCTTCTACAGCTCCAACGAGAACGGGCGGCGCGGCACGGTGACCATCGGTGCGTCGGCGCCGCGATGGGCGGTGACGTTCACGGGCGGCGGCGAGAAATTCGACGACTACAAATCGGGCGGCGATTTCCAGGAGAGCTCGCAACCGCTCTTCGAGAACACGACGATCGTGCAGACCGACACCATCGACACCAATTTCAATTTCAACTTCCACGCGTTTCCCGATCCCTTCAACGCGCCGTTCACGCGGACGTCCTCGACCATTCCGCGCTCGGGTATGTCCGGCTCCTCTGCGAATCTTGCCGCGATCGTGCAGGTCGTGAAATCGCAGGAGCTGCAGCTGAAGTATCAGCGTCGTCGCGCGAACGACGTCGGGTTCCCGGACTTCGAGCCGCCCTTCTTCTTCCAGACGATTACGCTGCCGTTCAGCAATCTCGACAAGGTCGCCGCGTCGTACTCGTTCGTCGACGTGCGGCCCTGGTTGCCGAAGATCTCGGCGACCGCCTACTATCAGAAGCAGGACCGGCTGCTGCGCAACGACTTTCCCGTGCAGTTTCCCGCGCCCGCCGCGACGTTTTTTCCGATCAGCGTCTTCCGACTCCAGATTCGCAGCGACACCGAGCAACAGGTCTGGACGCCTGGCGTCGACGTGCAGGCGAACATCCTCCCGCACGCCAACAACGTGCTCGTCGCCGGCGTGTCGATGTTCCGCGATCGCAGCGAGGACGCGCGCACCACGACCACGACGACGACGATGATCGGCAACGTGGCGCTCGGACCGTTCGGTCCGGCCGCGACGGTGTTCCCGACGCCCGCCGTGCTCGGGCCCGCGACGATCGATCATCCCGTGCGTGTACCGAACGCGACGTTCCGAGACGTCGGACTCTTCGCGCACGACGAGTGGGACGTCACGCCGGCGCTGCGCCTCACAGGCGGCATCCGTCTCGACGCCTACGATGTCGTCACTGAGGCAACGCCCGGGTACAGCGTCGCGACGCTGGTTGCCGGCGCGATGCCGCCGATCGATCCGGCCACGCTGCCCGACGTGAATGGCGATCGCATCAGCCGCAACGCCGTCACGGGCGAGTTGGGCGCGGTGTTGTGGTCCAGGCGGCCCGTTGGCCTCTTCGCGCACTACGTGCGCAGTTACCGTCATCCAAATCTCGAGGAGCTGCTCTTCTCCGGTCCTGCGACGGCCGGCAACATCGTGCCGAACATCGCCGTCGAGCCGGAGACGGGGCACAACGTGGACGTCGGCACGCGATTCCGTACGTCACGCGCGGCGGGTTCATTCTCGTATTTCAACAACACGTATCACGGCTTCATCTCGACGGAAGTCGTCGCCAGCTCGCCGGCCGGATCGATCTCGCAGGCGATCAATCTCGCGCGTGTGCGCATCGAGGGGCTCGAGGGTCAGATCGACGCGCCCATCGTCGCGCGCGGCCTCGTGTGGTCGCCGAGTCTTGCGCTTGCGTGGACGTACGGCACCGTGCTCTCCGGCACGAGTCCGCTCTCTGGCGTCTCGCTCGCCGGCGAGCCGCAGGACAACATCACGCCGCTCAAGCTCTCGGCGGGACTTCGCGTCGGCGATCGCGGCGATCACTGGTGGGCGGCGTACACCCTGCGGACGGAGACAGAGGTCACGCGCGTCTCGCCGCTGCTCTCGGACTCGCCGTTTCTCATCGCGCAGGATCTGCTCGGCCTGGCGGGCTTCACCGTGCAACGCGTGGCGTTCGGCTACAACTGGCGCCACGGCGACCAGCGTGTGGGCTTCACGGTTGCGCTCGACAATCTCGCGGATACGTTCTACCGCGAGCAGTTCCAGTTCGCGCCGGCACGCGGCCGATCGATCTCATTCGCGGTCCATGTCAGGGGAGTCAAATAACCTGTTAATGGGTGAATGCGTGAATAGGTGAATGGGCGAATGCACTGATCGCCCCATTCACGCGTTCACACACTCACACACTCACCCATTAACTGCTACTAGACTGTCCTTGTGTCCGCCGCCGTCTGGGTCGGCATGATGGCCCTGATTGTCGCCAACGCGCTCTACGTCGCCGCGGAATTCGGCGCCGTGGGCGTGCGGCGGAATCGCGTCCGTCGTCTGAGCGACGACGGGCATTTCCTGGCGCGCCGGCTGCTGCCGTTCGTCGAGGATCCCGTCGCGCTCGATCGGTACGTCGGCGCGTCGCAGATCGGAATCACGGCGTCGAGTCTCATGCTCGGCGCGTTCGCGCAGGCGACGCTCAGCCGGCCGCTCGCGCCGATCCTCGCGAGCGCGTTCTCGATCGAACCTGACGCCGCTGCGTCCTGGGCCGCCATCGTCGTCCTCGTCTCGCTGACGGCGTTGCAGGTCGTGCTCGGCGAGCTCGTGCCCAAGGGACTCGCGCTGCAGTATCCGACGGAAACGGCGCTCGCGACGGTGCTGCCGATGCAAGCGTCGCTGCGTGTGTTCAGGCCGGTCATCGCCACGCTCAACGGTCTGGCGACGGTGCTGCTTCGGTTCCTCGGCTCGCGCGTCAAGAGCCATCGGCACCTGCACTCGCCAGAGGAGATTGAGCTGCTCATCGCGGAGAGCCGTGACGGCGGCCTGCTCGAGCCCGACGAGCATCGTCGCCTGCGTCGCGCGCTGCGACTCAGCCGTCGATCGGCGCGCGACCTGATGGTGCCGCGCGATCGCCTGTCGATGCTCAGCGCCGAATCCACGTGGGACGTCGCCGTCGCAACGGTGGCAGCGAGTCCGTACAGCCGGCTGCCGATCTATCGCGGCTCGCCGGATCGCATCGTCGGCACCCTGCGCGCGAAAGATCTCGTCGAGCGTTACGTCGCCGAAGGACCCGTACCGCTCGACCGGCTGATTCGTCCGATCGTCCAGATTGCGGAAACGCTGCCCGCCGATCGCATCGTCAGTCTGCTGCGTGAGCGGCGCGCGCATCAGGCCGTCGTCACCGACGATCTCGGCCACGCCGTCGGCCTCATCACGATTTCGGATGTGTTGAACGAGCTGCTCACAGCGAAGCCGCCGGACACATCGCGGGCGGCGCGGTCATGAATCTCGCCGACGTGATCCTGCTCAGCACCGCGTTCATTCTCGTGAATGCGGCCTTCGTCGCCGCGGAATTCGCGCTGCTCGCGGCGCCGCGGCAGACGTTCGAGCATCGTGCCGGCAAGGGCGATCGCTTTGCCGCGCGAGTCCTCAGCGTGCTCACCTCAGCAGAGGATCAGGACCGCTACGTCGCCACCGCGCAACTCGCGATCACGGCCGCGAGCCTGGGCCTCGGCATGTACGGCGAGCACGAGCTGTCGCACATTCTTCAGGGGGCCATCGGCCCGATCCCGTGGATCGGCGGCGCGGCACTGGCCAGCGCGATCGCGCTCGGGCTGCTCACCGTGGCGCACATCGTCTTCGGCGAGATGGTGCCGAAGGGCCTCGCATTGCAACGCCCGGAGCTGGCCGCGCGGCTCGCCTACTGGCCGATGCGAATCACGTTGTTCGCGTTGTATCCCTTCGTTGCGATCTCGAGCGGCATCGCACGGCTCACGCTCCGCGCGATGGGCATCCGTCGTCAGGACAACGTGCACGAGCAGTCGTACACCCCAGAAGAACTGCAGCTCATCGTCGAGGAGAGCGAGCGTGGCGGCGCATTGCGCGCAGACTCCGGGCACATCCTGCGCGAGCTGTTCGAGTTTGGCGACCGCACCGCCGGCGAAGCGATGGTTCCGCGCGTGCGCGTCGCCGGCATTCCCGTCGGCGCGAAGCCCGCGGACATTCGTCGCCTCATCTCTGAGCATCACCGCACGCGCTATCCGGTGTACGAGGACGATCTCGATCACATCATCGGCATGCTGCACGTGAAGGATCTGCTGCGACGTCTTCTCGTCGACGAGCCGGTCACCGCACCGGACGTCCGCCGCATTCCTGTGGTGCCCGAAACCGCCGCGCTCGACGACGTGCTGGCGACGATGCAGCGTACGCAGGCGCATCTGGCGGTAGTGATCGACGAGCACGGCGGCACGGCAGGCCTCATCAGCCTCGAGGATCTGTTCGAGGAGGTGGTCGGAGAAATCGACGAGGACGCGTCAGCGACGCCGTCGCTACGCGTCGACAGTGCCGGCGTCGTCCGCGCTGCGGGCACACTGCGCCTCGACGAGCTCGGCCGTCATTTCAATCTGGATCTCGAGCACGAAGACGTCGACAGTGTGAGCGGTCTCGTGCTGCAGCGTCTCGGACGACCGCCGCAAGTTGGTGATGTGGTCGACTACGATCGACTGAGACTCGAGGTCACGGGCGTCTCAGGCAAAGGCGTTCGAGAAGTGAGAGTGACGATCGTCGATGCGTAGTCGAGTGTGACTCGATCCCAAACCATCATGCGGTAGGCTCGAGAAATGAAGAGGTTTGGCACCGTGGTCATCGCGTCGACAATTGCGATGGCGAGCACGTGGGCAGACAACTGGGGACTCGATCGAATCGATCAACGGCATCTGCCTCTGGACGGTAACTATCACTCCGCCCAAACGGGCGCCGGAGTGTCGATCTACATCATCGATACCGGCGTCCGCGCGTCGCACCGTGATTTCGGTGGCCGCGTCACATCTGTCGGCGACTTCTGCTCAGTGGACGACAAGGGCAATCCCGCGAGTGCCGACTCCGGAGACATCGACACCGGGCGCGGCCACGGCACGCACAATGCGAGCTTCGCTGCGGGCGCTCAGTCGGGCGTGGCGAAGAACGCCGCGATCTACGCGCTCAGGGCGTTCTGCCAGGTCAACGGCAAGTGGCAAGGAACGAGCGACGCAATGGCCAAAGCCGTCGCTTGGATCAACGCGCATGGTCACCGGCCGGCCGTTGTGAACCTCAGCTTCGGACCTGGTGACAAAGGGCGTGAAAGCGAACTGTTCGGCAATATCCTCGCCGGCATCAATCTCGGGTACGTGTTCACGCTGTCAGGCGCGTGCTCCAGTAGCGGCGTCGCAAACATGTGGAGCGCTGACATCGCGACTCGAGCCATCGTCGTCGGAAGCACGAGCGCAGACGACACGGCGTCAGCCCAGAGCTACGGCCCTGAGCTCGCCGTGTTTGCGCCGTCGGTACACATGGTCGGCGCGAGCAACGCCGGTGACGATGTCTACGATGACTACAACCAGGTGTCAGAAGGGTGTGCGGACTCTCATGCCGCGCCGATCGCGGCGGGCGTCGCGGCCCGATATCTTCAACTGCATCCAGACGCGTCGCCGGCGGACGTGAAACGCGCCATTGTCCAGGCAGCGACGCCTGGCGTGTTGTCCAAGGTCCGTCCCGGTACGCCAAACCTGCTTTTGTACTCCGGCTTCCTTGATTAACGGACTAGCGCGATTACGATAAACCGCGTGAAGTCGAGCGCACGATGGTGGATCGCGTGGTCACTGGTCGTCGTCGCGGCATTCCTCGGCGCCGTGACGCGCTACTACCATCGCGGGTTCGGATTCACTGCGCTCATCGAGTTCCCTGGCTCGGAACACTTCAGCGAGCTGCCCGTCGTCCAGAAGCTGCCGCACTTCCACAACCCGACGTCGCCGGGCTACGACGGGCAGTTCTACTCGCAGCTTGCGCTCGATCCACTGCTGCGCGATCCGGAGATCGATCACGCGATGGATCTCGCGCCGTATCGCGCGCGGCGGATTCTGTGTTCGTGGATCGCATACGCGATGGGACTCGGACAGCCCGCGTGGATCCTGCAGGCGTACTCGATTGAAAACGTCCTCGTGTGGCTGATTTTCGCGTGGGTGCTCACGCGATGGATGCTGCCGACGACGGCGCGAGGATTTGCGCTTTGGGCCGGTACGCTGCTCTCGCATGGCATGCTCGCGTCCGTCAGGTACGCACTGCTGGACGCGCCGAGCACATTACTCATCGTCTTCGGTGTCATCGCCGCCGAGAAAGGACGGCCTTGGATCGCGTCGGCCATCGTCGGTGTTGCGGGATTGGCGCGCGAGACGAGCCTGCTCGCCGCGTCGATGTTCGCGCGGCTCCTGTCTCGCAAACCGCGATCCTGGCTCGTCGTCGCCGGACTGGTCGTCGTGTGTGCCGTGCCGCTGGCGATCTGGCTGGACTATCTGCGATCGATTTACCGATCGGCGGCATTCCAGGGCGCCGGCAACGTGACGACGCCATTCGTGGGGCTCGTGTATGAACTAAAGATGATCAGGAACGCAGTGAGCGAGCCGACCTTGCGGCCGGTGTGGCTGCCGACGATCGGCGCGCTCGCCGGATTCCTCACGCAGGCGGCCATCGCCATTTTCTCGGTGGCGAAGCGCGAGACGCGCACGCCATGGGCGCTCGTCGCGATCTCGTTCGCGGCACTCGCTTGTTTCATGCACCCGGTCGTGTGGAAGGGCTGGCCCGGCGCGTTCACGCGTGTGCTTCTGCCCCTTTCGGTCGGCGCCAACGCGCTGCTGGCAAGAGACGCGCGTGCGCCGTGGATCGTGATCGTTCTTGCAAATCTCAGTGTCGTCTCGGGCGTGATGCTGTTCGCGGGCGACTAGCCCTCAGAGATGTCTCAGGAGTTGCACGTGCGGAATCTACGGGCAGATGCCACCGGAGAATACGGGGATTTGCGCGCGTAAACCCGTACGACGCCGGATTTCCTTTTGACCGCCTCCGGCCGCACGATCGGCGCCATATGTCCAACACACGTCCCCAGCCTGACGCTTCGGGACCGGCCAGCATGCCCGAACGCCGCCGGTCGGCCCGTGTGGAGATCATCGATCGCCTGCACGGCGAGGTCGTCTCGCACGAAGTCGAGATCATCGTCCGCGACATCAGCACCGGCGGGATGGCGATCGAAGGACCGGTGCAGTTTCCCGTCGGCGCACGTCATGAGTTCCTACTCACGGCGCCGGACGGATCGTTCTCGCGGATTCGCGGCGTCGCCAAGTACAGCCGCCGCGTGAGCCCACAGGACGCGAAGCCCGCGTACTCGACCGGGTTCGAGTTCCTGGACACACCCGTACCGCTCGGCGGATCGACGATTGCCCGGCTGATCGAGAAGATCGACAAGGGCTAAAACGAAACGCGGACGGACATCTCTGTCCGCCCGCGTGTTGTGTCTGACTATTTCCGTTCTACTTCGCGAGATCCGTCACGGCCGTCGCGAGCAGCTTGACCTTCGCCGCGTCGGACGAGCCGGCCGCGTCGGAGTTGAGCGACGTCGCGAGCGTGGTGAGCGCCGTCCGGCGCGCGCCGCCGCTCTGACCTTCCGCTGCTGTCAGCGCCTGACGAACCGCCGCAATGCGGGCTGACGAAAGTCCGTTCGACCGCTCGAGCTGATCGACGTACGCCCGCGCCAACGCGAAACTCGGCGGCCATACGAACTTCCGCTGTTCCTGCGTGTTGAAGTAGTCGAACTTGACGGTCTTCGCCGCGTCGATCTCGTTCTGCGTGATGTTCGGGTTCGCGACGAGCTCGTAGATGTCGAGGCCGCGCGCGATTTCCGACGACACGATCACGCCGTTGTACCAGTACGCCGACCACGAGCCGGCGCTGCCGAGACGATCGGCCTGCAGCGGTCCGCGATCGAAGAACGCGATTTCCTTCGGATGCGCGACGTCCGTCCAATCGAAGACGGTCAAGCCGCCCTGATAGAACGCCTGCACCATCACGTCGCGGCCCGGGATCGGAATCATCGAGCCGTTGTGCGCGACGCAGTTCTCCTGATCGGTCTGCGCCGCCGGCATCTTGTAGTAGCTGTGGAACACGAGCTTGTTCTTCTCGATCGTGAAGATCGCGTCGCCGCCCCACTCGAGCTTGTCTGTCGCGCGGCAGCGCGGAGCGGAGCCGCCGCCCCACTCGTCCGAGAAGAGCACCTTCGTGCCGTCGTTCGAGAACGTCGCCGAATGCCAGAACGACATGTTCGGATCGGCCGCCATGTCGATGCGGATCGGATGCGCCGCTTCGCGGATGTCGAGCAGCAGGCCGAGACCCGCGCACGCGCCGCCCGCGAGACCGGCTTCCGGATACACCGTGATGTCGTGGCACTGATTCACCTGGCGCGGACCGCCGCCGCCACGTCCAGCGCCCGGAGCACCCGGGGCACCAGCCGCACCAGCCGCGCCAGCCGCGCCGCCTGCATTCGCCGCGCCCGCACCTGCACCGGCGCCTGCTGCGCCGCCACCAGCTGCGCCCGCCGCGCCGCCTCCAGCCACGGCACCGCCGGCCGCGCCGGCTGCACCTGCCGCGTTGCCGCCACGGCCACCACCGCCGCCACGGCCACCAGCCGCGGCGTCACGCTCCGGGTTGGACGGAGGCGACGGCAGGTCGTTGAAGATGCGCGGATTGCTGACGATGTGCGCCGTCTGCGGCGCCTTGAGCGGCACCTGGATGACGTCGAGACGGAACTGCGATCCGTTCGGGTCTTCGCGGTTCGCGCTCGCCTGGCAACCCGGCAGTTCTTCCGCTGGACGCACGCCGGACGTACCCGAGATGTAGATGTACACGTTGTCGTTGTCGCCCGGCTGCGTCACGACCGTGTGGGTGTGCGAGCCGCGGCAGTTCTGAACGGACGTGACCAGCTTGGGATTCTTCACGTCGCTGATGTCGAAGATGCGCACGCCGCGCACGCGATCCTTGCTGATCGGATCAGGAATGCCGCCGAACTTGCAGTCACTCCGGCTGGCCGTGGCTTCCGACGACATGAACAGCAGGTTCTTGTAGACCGACACGTCGTTCTGCGACGCCGGGCACGTGTACGCGTTGGCGAGCACGGGCTTCGCCGGATTCGAGATGTCCCAGATCTCGAAGCCGTTGTAGTTGCCTTGCACGACGTAGTTCTTGGTGAACGCGAGGTCCGAGTGCGTCGCGCCGAGCGAGGCCGGCGTCGGCGGCGTCGTCGAGATCAGCTTCATGTTCCACGCCGCTTGTGCCGCATCCCAGCGTCCAGGCTTGAGACCGACGCGCGGATCAGGATCCGGCTTGTTCGCCGAAACGATCGGATCGACCGGCTTCGGCATCACGGCCGGCGGCGGCTCGGGCGGAGTCGGCGGTGCACCACCTGCGCGTCCACCACCACGTCCGCCACCTGCGGCGGCCGCGTTCGCGCCTGCGGGCGCACCAGCCGCGGGCGGTGTGGCTGCGGGCGGAGTGGCCGGCGGCTGTGACACAGCCGGCGGCGGTGTGGCCGGCGGCGGCGTTGACGGCCGAGCCGGCGCGGGGGCCGGAGCCGACGGGGCCGGCGCGGGCGTGTTCGGCGCCTTCTTCGGTCCGCATGCGGCGCCGTAGACCAATGCGAGGGCCAGCGCACTGGTCAGCGCCCACGCGAAGCGCGGTGCGTGTTGAGTCTGCATCTCATGTTTCATACGTTTCACTCCATCCATGTCCGGGAGAATCTCAGCGGATGCCTCCGCCGTCGAGCATCTCTTTCATCTTCTCGATCTCGATCGTCTGATCGGCGAAGACGTCCGACGCGAACTTGTAGATCGTGTCGTCCTGCGCGGCGCCGTACGATTTCATCAGCGCGTCAACCATGTCGATTGCGCCCTGGTGGTGCTTGATCATGCCGATGAGGAAGAGCCGATCCCATTCGGGGCCGCGCGCTTTGTCGAGCGCCGCCATCTCTTCGTCGGTGAGCATGCCGGGCATCAGCATCGCGTGATCCATGCCGTTCATCTTCATGTGCATGCGCGTGTCGGACGCGTCCGGCACCGGCAGCCCGCGATCGCCGAGCCAACCCTGCATCATCTTGATCTCGTCGGACTGACCGACGACGATGCGGCCGCAGAGAATCGAGACGTCCTTCCGCGCGCCGTGCGAGTCGGCCCACTTACCCATGACGACGGCCTGCGCGTGATGCGGAATCATGCCGGTCATGAAATCGATGTCGGCGTCGCTCCAGGGCTGTCTGATTCCGGCGGCCTTCAGCGCGGCCGAGGGCTGATAGACCTTACTCTTCAGGTTCGGCGCCATGCCCGGCATGGCGGGCATCGACGCGCTCTTCGCGCCCGAGCTCTTGCACGCGGCGCTTGCAGCTATCGCAAGGACGACGGCCACAGCCCCGAAGCGCGGAAATGCAGTTGTCATGGTTCTCCACCAAAGATCGGTCAGATCGCGAATCGTATGCGATTCCCGCGGGCTTGGGAAGCTTGCGGGCCTACGACCTGCGCGCGGAGGTGATACTCCCCCCGGGAGGGGGACGTACCTGTTTTCCACAGCCGGGGACAGGCCTGGATCGTGCGTGATCGGTCGAGGCCTGTCCCCACCTGTGGAAAACAGGTACGTCCCCCTACTTGTGCGCCAGAAACGCGGCGAGGTGCTGTTTTTGCGCGGCCGTCGCGTCGGGCCTGACCTCGAGAGACCACGCCTTCGCGGGGTCATCTGACTTCTGGAACTGCAGACCGAACCACTCGAGCATCTCGGTGTAGTCGACTTCTTCCGTCGTGTCGATCAGCTTGTGCAGGAGCGGCTGCACGTCGACGCCCGCGGCGTCGGACACCGTCTTGTTGAACTGCTCCGCCGTGTAGCCGTGCGCGCCGGACCACCGCTCGTACTCGAGGTGCATCACATCGTCCATGCTCTTCTTGCCGTTGGTCGCTTTGCGGATGTGCGCGTCGAGCACGAGCCCGACGACGGGGCCTTTGACGTAGTAGTCGATCTTCTTGTCCGCCGGGATGCGCTCGAACATCTGCGCGGACGCCTGAGCGATCGTCTGGAACAGCCGGCCGGGTGATTTCTGCAGGTCAGTAATGTGACGCGACTCGAGCGCGAGGTAATCCTCCATCGACCCGAGTCCCGCGCGCGCGGCGAGCAGATCGCCAAAGTACGACGTCAGTCCTTCGCCGACCCAGAGTCCCGTCGTCACCGGCGGATTCTCGTAGTCGAACGGCCCGAGCTCGATCGGGCGCAGACGCTTCACGTTCATTGCGTGGAAGTACTCGTGGCTGATGAACGCCGCGTTCCGAAACTTCGCTTCCGGCGTCGTCGGCTCGCGGCCGCCCGTCGTGATGGCGACGGAGTTCAGATGCTCGACGCCCGATCCACCGCCACCGCCGCCGACGATGTTGAGGAAGGCGTACTTCTTGTACGGCAGCTTGCCCCAGAAGCGGATGTGCTCTTCGATGAGCGGCGTCAGCACGGCCGCGACCTTCGCGCCGTCCCACTCTGCCTTGCCGAGATACGTCCAGTAGTGCTGGATGCCGCCGACCTTGAACGGCGTGCTGATGAGATCGACGCCGGCGAGGATCGGCGAGTCCGCGAGGATGTCGTAGTCGGGCGCGGCATAGTGGTTCGCCTTGCCGTCGCTCGACACGTCGAGTGACGTCATCGATCCGACCCACCCAGCCGGCAGCTCGAGCCGCACTTCCGCGGGACGATGCGCCGTCTCGACGAGCGTGATGTACGTCGCCGGCCCGATGACCACGGCGCCTGTCTTCGTGACGCCGTTCGACAAATTGCTCAGCCGTGGCGCGTTGACGGTGTACGTGAGCGTGAATGATGGCTTGCCGCCCGTCGTGATCGTCCAGCGGCTGCCCTTCGGCTTCTTCACGTCGAGCACCGCGCCGTCGTCGGTGCGCGCCATGAACATCGTCACGCGATCGGCGTAGTTCTGAAGTCCGTAGAATCCGGGCGACCACACCGGCATCATCACGTCGACGGACGCGCGGCCTTCAGTCGGCACGATCGCTTCGACGTTGAACGCCTTCGACGCGGGACTCGGGAAGCTGATCGTGTAGACGATCGGCGCGAGCTTCTGCGCGGAATCTGGCGCGACGAAGACGGCGCTGACGAGCGAGACGACGAGCGCGGCGAGGACGGCACGACGGGTTCGCATGGGATCTCCCGTCGGCAATTTACATCAGATGGCTGAGGCTTCTGGCGGTATCAGGGAAGTTTCTGGCATCGAGTTGTTGAGCCTGATGGAAACGAATGTCACGAGCATGGCGAGAACAGCTGGCAGCGCTCGTTTGCTCGTGCGCCCAGTCAGCGAGCGTCTCCTCGAGCACACGTCGCGACCGGTCGCTGAACGGCAGTCCGTCGATGAGCCACGCGAGCGCGCGCCTCATACTTTCGCCCCGAGCCGAACTTGGCCGGTAAAAATGCGCGCCGCGAGGAGAGCCCGCTCGCCGAGCGCCGTCGGTCGGTACCGCCGGCGGCCATCATCTCCGCCAGACGATGACGTGACGAGTCCCTTCTGCTCCATGCGTCCGAGCGTGACGTAGATGCCGCCGCGCTTGAGTTTGCCGCGAGACTGTTGCACCAACTCCAAGCCGTAACTCGGACCGCCGGTCGCGAGCATAGAGAGGATCAGATGCTCCGACTTCGCGAGCCGCATGGCGGCAGTGTATTACATTTTGTAAGACTTTCTTGACACTATATCGTCACACATCATAGTGTAATGCCATGCCAGCCAGGCGCGTTCCCGCCGATCTTTTGCCGCTCACCGCACCCTCGTTCCACATCCTCGTTGCCCTCGCCGACGGCGAGAAACACGGCTACGCCATCCTGAAAGACGTCAAACGCCGCAGCGCCGGCCGCGTCACGCTCACCGCCGGCACGCTGTACGGCGTCATCCGTCGCCTGCTCGCCGATGGGCTCATCGTCGAGTCCGACGAACGCCCCGACCCGGCACTGGACGACGAGCGTCGCCGCTACTACCGGCTGACGCCATTCGGTCGCGACGTCGCCGCTGCCGAAGCAGACCGGCTCGCGGCCATGGTGGATATGGCCCGCGCCAAGAAACTCGTCGGCCGTAACGGATAGGAACGCGACTATGCCCGCCAGGCCCACGCGCGCCGATCGGCTGTTCCGGATCCTGTTGCGTCTGCTGCCGGCAGAATTTCGCGCCGACCACGGCCACGACATCGCGCAGGTCTTTCGCGACGAGCGTCGTGACATACACGGCGCCGGCGTAGTCGCCATTCTCGGGTGGTGGCTGCGCACGCTCGGCGGAATCGTGCGCGTCGCGATCTCGAGTCATCTCGCCGCGCTGCGACAGGACACCGCCTACGCACTACGCATGCTGCGCCGGACGCCGGTGTTCACCGCCGTGGCCCTTGCGACGCTCGGGCTCGGCATCGCCGCGGCCACGACGATGTTCAGCGTCGTCGATGCGGTGCTGCTTCGCCCGCTGCCGTTCGATGACGCCAGTCGACTCGTCGTCCTCAAAGAACGGCCGCTCAACGATCCGGCGGCGGCGTGGGCACTGTCGTATCCCGCGTTCCTGGACGTTCGCACCCAATCGCGCACGCTCGATCAGTCTGCAGCGTTTCGGATTGAGGAGATTGTGATCCGTGGCAACAGCGAGCCGATCCGCGAGTATGCCGCGTTCGTTTCACCGGAGCTCTTCGCTGTGCTCCACGCCCGACCGGAGCTTGGACGCACGTTCACGGCCGACGACAATCGTGCCGGGGCGCACACCGTCATCGTCGGCCACGATCTGTGGCAGCGACTGCTCGGCGGCAATGCGAATCTCGACACGCAGACGCTGACGATCACCGGCACACCTTTCAGAGTCATCGGCGTCATGCCGGCGCGATTCGACTTCCCCTCGCAGGACACGGACATCTGGCTTCCAATCGGCATGCTCGCGGCAGATCCGGCGATGCAGGATCGCACCGTCCACATCACGTCGGTCGTGGCGCGTCTCGCACACGGCGCGACACTCGAACAAGCGCGCGCCGAGATGGCAGGACTCGCGACGACGCTCGCCGATCCGGGCCACACCGCGACCGCCGTGCCGCTCGCTGACAACGTCGTCGGCGCGTCCGCGCAGCCGATTAAGATCGCCACGGTCGCGATCGGCGTCGTCCTGCTGCTCGCATGCGTGAACACCGCCGGGCTCCTGCTCGCGCGCGCGGCGGCCCGGCGTCGCGAAACCGCGATCCGCGTCGCGATCGGCGCATCGCGTGCGCGTCTGATCCGGCAGCATCTGACCGAGGGAATCGTGCTCGCGCTGTCGGCCGGTGCCGTTGGCCTCGTGCTGACGTCGCTCTGTCTGGATCTCGTACGCGCCGGTCTGTCACAGATGGTGCCTCGCGCCGACGGCATCACGCTCGACGGCCGCGCGTTGATCTTCGTACTGGCAGCATCGATCGCGACGAGTCTGCTGTTCGCCATCGTTCCCGCGCTCACCAGCTCGGGTGTGGAAGTGTCCGGCACGATCAAAGAGAGCAATCGAGATCGCCGCGGACGTGTGCCTCTGCGCACGGCGCTCGTCGTCGCCGAAATCGCGTTGTCGCTCCTGCTTGTCGTCGGCGCTGGACTGCTGGCGAAGAGTTATTGGCACGTCTTGAACGTCGACCCCGGCTTCGATCCGCGCGGGCTCGTGACGATGCGCGTGTCGTTGCCAGCATCGCGCTACTCGACCACGCCGGCGGTCGTGCGGTTTTTCCACGACCTTCCGGCGGAGCTCGCCACCGTGCCCGGTGTGCGCACCATCAGCGGCGTCAATGCGATGCCGATCAGCGGTGGCGACAGTCACGGCGTCATCACGATTGATGGACGCGCGTTTTCAGCCGGCGAGGCGCCGGCCGCAAGCTACCGTCGCATCCTGCCGAATTATTTCCGCACGATGCACATTCCGCTCGTCACCGGACGCGAGTTCGACGACCGCGATCAGGGTCAGGATCCGAAAGTCGTCATCATCAGCGACGCGATGGCGAGACGGTTGTGGCCAGGACAGGATCCGATCGGCCAGCGCATCAAGATCGGTCCACCCGAACGCGAACCATGGCTCACGGTCGTGGGTGTCGTCGGCGACGTGAGGAATGTGGGCGTCGAGACCGATGTGGCGTACGACACGTACGAGCCGCATGCACAACGGCCCTGGTCGACGATGCGGTTGCTGGTGCGCGCCGAGGGAGACGACGCGCGTGTGACCACTGACGTGCGCGCGCGCCTGCGCATGTTGGAACCCGACCTGATCGTCGATCAGGTGCAGACGATGGCGAGCCGCATCTCGACGTCCGAGCTGGCGCGGCGATTCAGCACCTGGCTCATCGGCGCGTTCGCGGGTCTGGCGTTGTTACTCGCGGCGGTCAGTCTCTACGGACTCACGGCATACACCGTCGCGGCGCGGACGCGTGAATTTGGTGTGCGGCTCGTGCTCGGCGCGACACCGGCTGACGTCGCGCGTCATGTGATCGGTCGATCGATCGCACTCGGTCTCGCAGGAATTGCCATCGGCGGACTGTTCGCGGCGCCGGCGGTGCGCATGGCGCGAACGCTGCTCGCCGGCGTCGAGCCGGGCGATCCCATCGTGTGGGGCGCGGTGGCGTGCGCCCTCTTCACCGTGGCGCTCGTCGCTGCCTACGTACCCGCGCGCCGCGCCACGCGCGTCGATCCCAACGTCGTGCTCAGGACAGAGTAGCCGGCTGAAACGAAAGCCGTCCCTCTGGCGTCCTCATTGCTACCGACGCCAGGAAAGGACGGGATATGACATTGCCGAGTCGCCGGCTCGCTCGCGTGATCGTCGCGGTCGCGCTGGCGGTTCAGATCGCAGGCTCGTCGGGCCTCGCGGATCAGGGTCGCGGCCAAACACCCGAGTCCTCGATCGCCGGGCGCGTCGTCGACGGCTCGACTGGCGGCAGCATTGAAGGCGCGGAGGTCACCCTCGACTCGGTCAATCAGAAAACACAGACACGGGCCGACGGGACCTTTCGGCTGGTGCTGCCCGCTACGATGAGGCGCGTCACACTTTCCGCGACCAAGCCGGGCTACATCACGGGTCGGCCGGGCCGGCTCGGGCCGATGGACAGTTTTCCGGGGACGCGGGTGTTCGAGATTAACGCCGGCGACCACGTCGAGAACGTCGAAATCAGACTCTGGGCCGAAGCCGCAATCAGTGGACGTGTCACCGACGAGGGCGACACGCCGATCGCGGGGATCCAGATCCTCGTGCTCAAGCGTACGTATACAGGAGCCGGGTGGCGGTGGCTCACGTCGTCTGTTGGTACACGCACGGACGATCAGGGTCTCTACCGGATCGGACGTCTGGCTCCTGCCGATTACATCGTCGGCGCACGACGACCCGCGCCGCCGCCGGCCGGCACGAAGTTCGTTCGCGGCGAGATCACCGCCGAGCCGCCCGTCTATTTTCCCGACGCGCACAGTGCATCCGCGGCGCTCGTCATGACACTCGGCGCCGGTGATCAACGCTCGGCGGACATGCGTTTCGGAGCGCCGGCAAAAACTGGATCGTTGTCGGGGCAAATCACGGGAAGCGACCGATCGACGGCCGGGATGAAGATCCACGTCACGCCCCTGGCCGCTGTCGACAACATGACGCCGTACGACGAGATCACGACGACGGTCGCCGATGATGGACGTTTTCACGTCACGCGACTGCCGGAGGGACCATATCGGATCAGCACGTTTCAGTTCGCGCCGAGCGACGAGCCGCTGTTCACCATCGGCGGCGATTTCTTCCGCACCGTCCTAAGTACCGGCGTCGCTGGTCGGGTGAATGTGACACCACTGCCGGCGGCACCGACGTGGGTTGCCGACGGCGTCGTCACGATCGAGGACGGCCGCGATACGACGGTCACTCTACCGGTCCATCCTGGCGCGCGTGTTCGTGGACGCGTGGTGTTCGACGGCGCCACGACGATCTCGGCTGAGAAACTGCGGACCATTGCCGTCGCCGTTCGGCCCGCCGACGGCGGGATGTGGACGTCCTTCAACGCAATTCCTGACAGCCTGCCCGTGGGTCCGATGGAATCGGACGGACGCTTCACATCCATCGGCCTGCCGCCGGGACTCTATCTGGTCGGCGTGAACGCGATGACGTTTTCGAACGATGCGCTGCGCGGCTGGACGGCCGCGTCGCTCCTCGCCGGCGGACGCGAGATGCTCGGCGATGCGATTCGCCTCGACAACACGGACATCAATGACGTCGTGCTCACGCTGTCGGACAAGACGACGCAGATTGTCGGCGTGGTGCAAGATGCGCAGGGCCGGCCCGCGCCCGACGCGCGCGTCATCGTGTTTCCGAAGAACGCCGCCGCGCGGAACCAATACTTCGTCGAGCTCTCAACACAGCGCGTCAAGCAAACCGTGCCGGACCGGTCGGCACTTTTCACGATCGCCGTGGTGCCCGGGGATTACTTCGTCGCAGCGGTGACCAAAGTGCCGCAGGACTGGATGACGCCGGAGTTTCTGCAAACGCTCGTGCCGCGCGCCGTGTCGGCGACCGCGACGCTGGGCGGGACCGCACGCGTCAGCGTCGTCGCGCGATAAAGTTACTGCTGATGCGGCACGGACCGTCCCGCCTCGGCGCACCGCTCGCAATTTCCTTGAGTGTGCTGGTGATGTCGGTCAGCGCAACGCCGGCCAAACAAACTCCCGGCGATGCCACGCGTTGGTCAATATGCGCCGACGCGCTCGGCGACGTTCACGATACAAGTGCCGCCAGGCGAGTACTTCATCGCCGCCGTGACGAAATTGTCGACCGACTGGATGACGCCCGAGTCGCTGCAGGCGCTCGTACCGCAGTCGGTGACGGCAAACGTCGCACTGGGCGGCACTGCGCGCGTGAACGTCATCGCGCGCTGACGTCGACGGGCCGCACGAGGGCGAGCGGATACGGCGCGCTACGATTCGGCTCGTCCGGCATGTAGACGATGCAGAGCACCGTGCCCACCGCGGGCGGCTTTCTCGACGCGTCGCTCTTCCCTGTCGCAATCGCCCCGCTCATCACTGGGAATTTGTAGCGGATCGATCGATGCGATCCGTGGCCCGTCTTGCGGACGACGACATCGGTCACGACCGCAGGTGCCGCGCGGCCCTCGATCAGGAGCGATCGCTGGCGCATCACCATCCAGACGACCAGCAGGCCGCCTGACACGATCATCGCGCCGACGAGATACGGCAGCCACACGGGCAGCGCGCCGGCCGGACCGCTCGCAAGCGTGCTGCGCGTCGGATCATCACGCAAATACTTGATGGTGACGAGCGCACCGGCCTGGAGCGATCGCGAGAGGGACTGTGACACGCGCGTCTCGCCCTCGTACGGACGCGTGTCGACGTCGAATCGATACGCAATCCAGTAGCGCTTGCTGTCACTGCTGCCCGCGCGCCACACGCGCGTAACCTCGGCGTCCGTCGTCACGCCGCGTTCGGCGAACATGAGCCGGTCCGCAGCCTGACGACTGACCTCGCGCTGCATCAGCACGCCGACGATGACGGCGCCGGCGAAGAGGGCGACGGCGCCGATGACGACCAACCAGCCACCGGCCGTGAGCCGCACGGCGCGTGGTGCAGAGCCGAGCTCGCGTGGCGGACTGAAGGTTCGTCTCGCTTCGTAGAGGGCCTCGTCGAGGTCCATGGGCTACTCCTCCGCCGAAGATTCTTCAGACGCGCTCACGTCGACGTCGGCGGGCTTCGGCAAACGTCCGGCCTCACGCAGCGCGCGACGGAGCAGGAACTCGATCTGCGCGTTGAGACTCCGCAAATCGGCATCGGCCCAGCGCTGCAGAGCTTCGTGCAGCGCCGGGTCGAGTCGAACAAGGAATGCCTTTCGTTCAGGCATGGCGGGACCGATTCAGCGCGTGGAGGTCACTGATACAGCGTGCCGGCGTTGACCACCGGTTGCGCGTCGCGGTCGCTGCAGAGCACGACCAGCAGATTGCTCACCATGGTTGCCTTGCGTTCTTCGTCGAGCTGAACGACCTGCTTGGCGCTGAGCGACTCGAGCGCCATCTCGACCATGCCCACCGCGCCTTCGACGATCTTCTGTCGGGCTGCGATGATCGCGGTGGCCTGCTGACGTCGCAGCATCGCGTTCGCGATCTCCGGTGCGTACGCGAGATGGCTGATGCGCGCCTCGGTCACCTCGACGCCGGCCTTGGCCAGCCGGTCCTGGATCTCCTCGCGCAGCCGATGCGAGACTTCTGCCGCCGATCCACGAAGAGAGAGTTGTCCTTCCTCATGTGCGTCGTAGGGGAACGTCGTCGCGAGCACGCGCACCGCAGATTCGGTCTGCATGTGCACGAAGTGCTGGTAATCGTCGACCTGGAAGATCGCTTCCGCCGTCTCGACGACCTTCCACACGACGATCGCGGCGATCTCGATCGGGTTGCCGATGTGGTCGTTGACCTTCAGCTTGCTGCTCTCGAAGTTGCGCACGCGCAGTGACACCGAGCGCCTGATGGTCAGTGGATTCACCCACCAGAAGCCTTGCTCCTTGAGCGTGCCCTTGTATTTGCCGAAGAGCAGCACCACTTTGGCGGTATTCGGATTGACGACCGTCAGACCCCGCCAGCAGATGCCGTCGATTGCGAAGAGGAGCACCACGATCAGCGGGACGAACCAAATGTGCTCGTCAACCAGGCCGCTGGCGCCGACGCCGACCAGGGCCACGATGCCGGCAATCAGCACCGTCACCATGAACCACCCCGATACGCCCTTGATGACCTTTTCCTGCATGGCAGACCCTCCGGCCTGTGACATCAATGTGATATCACTAAGATACCATACGCGGTCAGCGGGCTGAAAGTTCGAGCATTATTAATGTGCGCACCAGGGCGCCTCCCGTCCGCGGAAAGGGATTGTCCCGCCTGGCTGACTGCATCGAAACAGGCTTCGCGCCTCTTTCATGCCCGCACTGGCGGACATCGGGCAGCACTTGAAGGAGGTTCCCCGTGCCCACTCTTCCTCCGTCTCCTGATCTGTCCTTCGAAAAGAAGCAAGCCAAGGCCCTCGCGCATGACTGTCGCGCAGGCAATGCCGACGCGCTCGCTCGCGTCCGCACGCAGCTGCCGCGGTTATCCGCAGACGACGTTCGCGACATCGCGCTGGCGGATGCGCAGTTCGTGATCGCGCGCGAGCGTGGATTCGACACATGGGCTGCGCTCAAAGCCCACATCGAATCGGCGCAGCCCATCGAAGAACAAGCGGAACGCTTTCTCGAAGCGATTCGCGACAGCAAGCCCGCGGTGGCGACGCGGATCCTCGACGCGCGTCCAGCGCTCGATCGATTCAACATCTTCACTGCCGCGGCCGCCGGGAACGCCGACGCGGTCGCGACGTTCATCCGCAAGGATCCATCGCTCGTCAACGCGAAGCACGGCAAGTTCGAAGTGCCGCCGCTCGTCTATGCGTGCGCCTCTCACTTTCACAAAGCCCATGCCCATCGCGCTGCCGCGCTTCGCCGCATCGCGACGATGCTGATGGATGCGGGCGCGAGTCCGAACAGTTTCCATCTCTTCTTCGGAGACGACGAGAAAGGCGCGCCGATCTCGGCGTTGTATCACGCGTGCATGGGTGATCACGTGGCGATGGTGGAGCTGCTCCTGTCGCGCGGTGCAAACACGCAGGACGGCGAGTCGATCTACCACGCGGCACAGCACAACCGTGTGGCGTGCCTCGAACGCTTGCTGGCGCATGGCGCCGATCTCTCATCCACGCAGGCGCCCTACGGCAACACGCCGCTGTACTTCCTGGCCGGTCACAACGACGACGAGAACGGCGAGGCGGAGTGGTTCAAAGGCTTCACGTGGCTGCTCGAGCACGGCGCCGATCCAAATGTGCCGAGCGGCGACACCCGAGAAACGCCGCTACACGGTCTGGCCGCGAGTCAGCAGAAACTCGCCACCGTTCGCCAAGTGCTCGCGCACGGGGCTGACGTGAACCTGCCGCGCGCCGACGGCCGGACGCCGTACCGGATCGCGTATCGCCACAACAACACCGGCATCCTCGCGCTGTTGCGTGAGCACGGAGCGTCGGCCGACGGACTGACGCCGATGGAGCTCTTCCTCGGCGCCTGCGTGGCCGCCGATACCGATCGCGCGCGCGAGGTGCTCGCCGATCATCCCGGGCTTCTCGAGTCGATGACCGCCGAAGACAGGACTGCGCTCGCAGACGCCATTCGTCAGGACAATGCCGCGGCCATTCGTCTCATGGTCGATCTGGGCTTTCCGCTCGATACCGAAGAGGGGTTCGGAGGCACTCCACTCCACGACGCGTCCTGGCTGGGGAAGCCGCCGCTCGTCCGGCTGCTGCTCGATCTCGGATCGCCGGTGAACGTTCGCGACCGACAGTTCGGCTGCTCGCCGCTCGCCTGGGCCGCGCACGGCTCGCGCTTCTGCAAGACGGACGACGCGAGTTACCTCGCGATCGTCGACATGCTGATCGACGCGGGGTCGGAGGTCGAATACACCACCAACAAATGGGGCGAGCCGATGGACGGCTCGCCTGCAGTCACAAAACGCCTGAAAGAACGGGGGTTTCTCAACTAACAACTGAACAACTCATCAACTAGACAACTTTTCAACCAGAGAGCTCTTGTCCTGGAAAGCGATCTTTGACTTGTTAGTTGCCTGGTTGTCAGTTGTCTACTTGTACAGGAAATGCATTTGTTGAGTTCGCGGCGGCCACCCGAAGAGCCAGCGTGATTCGTGCAGCCAGCCGTCGAGGACGTAGGTCTCCGATCGCAGGCGAGCGAATCCTGCGGACTCGATGTCGGCAGCCGTCAGTCCATGCCATGCCGGTCCCGTGTCCTCGTCCCAAAACACGAGCGTACCGGGACCGGCGCGGCGCAGTGATTCGAGATCGGCCGCACGATTGCCGGTGAACGTGACGTTCTCGAGCGGATCGCGGTCCAGCGCGATGCACATGTACGCCTGACTCCAGACGAGTCGCGTCACCGGCTGCGGATGGGCGCGCAACCATACGCGCATGTCGTCGATCGCCCGCGCGTCACGACCGTAGAAGCCGGCCATATCCGCGTAAAGCACACACACGATCGCCGAGATCGCGATGACCGCAACGCCGACAGACCTGCGAGTGCTCGTCGAGACGTGTGCCATGCGCGTGGCGATGTCGTTCCATCCCGCGAGCGTCATGATCGCGATCGCGGGCGAGACCGACAGAAAGTACCGCGCGTAACCTGCGGATCCGAACGCGCCAGCGGCGCGAATCGCGGAGTGGACGACGAACAGCGTCAGAAAGGCTGACGTCAGGAGCGTCAATCGGCGCAGTCGCAACGATGTGATCAGTCCGAACAAGAACACGAACGCCAGCAGCGGCCCGGCCATCTCAGGGAGCCGCGCGATGTAGATCCAGATCGGCCCCGTGCCGTAGGTGCGATCCGCCGCCGTCCAACCGGTCGGCCAGTTGTGACGGATGAAGAACGGATCGCCCGTAATGATGAACGCCGCGATCCACCAGGCGACGAGTCCAGTGGCGAGTCGCGTCAGTCCTGGCATGCGCTGCCACCGCGCGCGCGTGTCGCGTGAGGCGGCGAGTACCCAGACGACCCACAACGGAATGAGAAAGAACCCTTCAGGCCTCGTGAGCGGCAGCAACGACGCGACGACCATTCCCGCGCCGACACGTCCCGCCAGGTGCAGTCGCACGCCGACGACGAACAGCAACGCAAACAGCGGCTCCGTCATCGTCTCCGACGAGAGCAGAAAGTAGGACGGCTCGAGAAACAGGAGCGCGATCGCAAACCACGCGCGCTCGAGTTTCAGCTGCTCCGCGAGACGGTACGTCTGCCACGCCGTAACGAGCGCGATGACGACCGTGAAGATCTTCGCCGCGGGATAGCCGAGCAGCGCTGGGAACGCGTAGAGAAATGTGAAGAGCGGACGGTTCCAGACGCCGACGAAAAACTCTGGATGCGCCCACGCGTACCGCGCGAACAGAAAGTGATGGCCGCCGTCCTGCTGGTAGCTGTCGGGATGCAGCGCGACAAGTGCAAGACTCGCCGACGCACAACACGCCAGCACCAGCAATGCCCGGAATCGAGACACAGCCGAATGGTAAGGGGACGTACCTGTTTTCCACAGGTGGGGACGTACCTCCCGAGCCAAAGCGCTCAGATCCGCACAGTTGACGGGCGCTCTCTCTGTGCATTATGCCTATAGTCGCCATGCCGCCGACTCGACAGCCCTCGCACAAGCTGCCTCTGCAGCCCACCGTCTTTCTGATCCTGCTCGCGCTCGCCGACGGCGACGCGCACGGCTACCGTCTGCGGCGGGCCATCGTCGAGAAATCCCAAGGCACAGTGAAGCTCGACCCGGGATCGCTGTACCGACTAATTGCGAAGCTCTTCGGCGACGGGCTGGTCGATGAAGCGGCGGCGCCTGCGGATGCGGACAGCGATGACGAGCGCCGCAAGTACTACACGTTGACGCGAAAGGGCCGCACCGTCCTCGCGGCGGAAACGGATCGCATGGCCACGCTCGTCGCGGCTTCGCGCGCGTCCGCCGATCGTCCTCGTCACGCCTGAGCCGATGACGACACAGACGCCGGCCATCGTCACGCGCCTTTATCGCGCGGTGATCTCGCTCGGACCGCGCGAGTACCGCGAGCGCTTCGCGGCCGATCAAGTCCGTTTGTTCGAAGAAATGTGGCACGAGGAACGTCCCGCCACCGTCATCGCTCGCCTGCACTGGACGATCGCGTTGTTCTGGCGCGCATTCACCGCGGCGTTCGGCGCGCGGCGCGACAAACGGCGCAGCACACTGTCGCTGGAATACCGGCGTGGCTTCATTCAGTCCGGCTGGAGCCCTCAGATGAGCGACTTCCGCTACGTGGTGCGTTCACTGTTGCGCGCACGCTGGTTTGCTGTGGGCGCGACCCTGACGTTCGCCGTCGGCATCGGGATCAATATCGCGGCGTTCGCGTTTGCCGATCGCGTGCTGTTCCGGCCGCTGCCGTTTCGCGACGCAGACCGCCTCGTTTCGATGTTCCCGTACACCGCGAAAGACGGCCAGCGCTACTCGAACATGCCGAAGGCGATCGCCGTCGAGGCCCGACACCACAGCGACGTGTTCGAAGACATCGCGTTCGTTGGCATCGGCGATCCCTACACGGTCGGCCCGAGTCAGCCGACGATCTCGCTCGTCACCGCGTCGGGGAACGTGCTCAACGTCCTCGGCGTGCAGGTCGTCGCGGGCCGGCCGTTCACACAAGACGACGTCGCGGCCAAGCGGCCGGTGGTGCTGTTGAAGTACGAAGTCTGGCGCGATCGGTTCGGCGCCGACCGCGCGGTGTTCGGGCGTACGGTGTGTTGCTCGGTGATGCCGCAGCTTGCGCGCACCCCCGTCGAGATCGTCGGCGTGCTGCCGCCGGAATTCGTGCTGCCGACCGTCAACTGGGCGGGTGGCGGTGACGGTCTCGTGCTCGAGCCGACGATGCTCGATTCGTACACGACGATCAAGGAGCTCGCGCCCGGCGTTTTCGCGCGATTACGTCCGGCGGTGACCGTGGAGCGTGCGCGGGATGAGATCGGCGCCATCATCGCCTCGCTCGAGTCCGATGTGCCTGTCGAGAAACGCGATCAAGTCGCCGTCCAGCCACTGCGCGAGGGCGTTTTCTGGCGATATCACTCGGCGCTGCGGCTGCTCTTTCTCGGCGGCGCACTCGTGTGGCTGATCGGCGCGGCGAATCTCGGCACGCTGATGGTAGCCCGCGCGCACGGCCGCGAGACCGACGCGGCGATCCGCCTGTCGCTCGGCGCCTCGCGCGGACGGCTGCTGTGGACGAACGTTCTCGAAGCGCTCGTCGTCTGCGGCGCCGGCACGTGTGTCGCGCTCGTGGTGCTGCGGTGGACGCTCGCGAGTCTCGCCGCGATCATTCCCGGCTACTTCCAGTCTGCGATCCTGACGAATCTCGATCCACGGCTGGTCGCATTCGCGATCATGGCAGCCGTCGCGGGCGCGGTCTTGGCAAGCCTCTCGCCGGCCTGGTGGATGCTGCGCGTGGATCCTCATGAGGTGCTCAAGCGCGGTTCGACGTCCGGACGCCGAACTCGCAATCGCGGCGGGCGCAGTCTGCTCGTGGTGGAGACGGCGATCGGCACGGTGCTCGTCGTCGCCGCCGCGCTCGCGATCCGCAGCCTCGTCGGGATGTTGACGACGGACCTCGGCTATCAGCCCGAGGGATTGTACGCCGCGGATGGCGTCTTGCTTCCGCGTGCGACGCCGCCGACGCCGGACGAACGATTCGCGATGGCGCAGCAAAACGTCGAGGCGCTGCGGCGTCATCCGTCGATCCTCGCCGCCAGCGCGGCGAGCGGCGTCCCGTTCGGATCGAACGCCCCCGAACCCATCACGGACGAGAGCGGCCGTCGCATTCCGGTGCGTCGCGTTCTCGACGACTACTTCACCGTGATGCAGACGCCACTCGTCGCGGGCCGCGTGTTTGCGCACGACGAAGTGATCGTCGGCGCACCAGTCGTGATGATGAGCGTGAGTGCGGCGCGGCAGATATGGCCCGGCAAGTCAGCGCAGGATGCGGTCGGCGAAACGGCGCGATTCCAGAACGAGCCGCCGCGTCAGCTCGTCGGCGTAGTCGCCGACACCCATCCGTGGCTCGGGCGGCCAGTGACGCCTGAGGTCTTCCTGCCAGCGCGCGCCGGCTCTCGTCTCCTGCCGATCTTTCGCGCGCGTCCCGGCACGACGATCGACTCCTCGGTGCTGAAACCGGTCTTCGAGGCGGCAACCGGACCCGTTCGGACCGTAGCGTTCCAGTCTGCGATGAGCATGCAGCAGCCCGCGCTTCAGGATCCGAAACTGTACGCAGATGTCTTCGGGCTATTCGCCGTCGTCGCGCTGCTCCTCGCCGCGATCGGCCTTTTCGCGATCGCGAACGGCGACGTGGCGAGACGAACGTACGAAACCGGTGTGCGACTCACACTCGGCGCGACGCCCGCGCAGGTGCAACGGCTCATGCTGCGCGAGACGATTCGACCCGTCGCCGTCGGCGTCGCGATCGGCCTGTTCTCTGCGTGGTGGGCCGCACGATTCATGCAGGCGCTGTTGCACGACGTCGACGCGCGCAGTCCGCTGACATTCGTCTTCGTCGCCGCGGTGCTGGCGGCGACGGCGATTCTCGCGGGCTGGTTGCCGGCACGCCGGGCGGCACGAACCGACCCGGCGATCGTTCTGCGCGCGCAGTAGTGACGTCCGTCATCGTCGCGGAGGCTCGTACAACGTCAGACCCGCGACGTCCGCAAAATCCGCGCGATTGAGCGTCCACAGCCGCGCGTCGTATTCGACCGCACATGCGGCAATCGCCAGATCGATGTCACGCCCGCGCGGATTGCGGACCGATCGGTACATGGCGGCGGCCCGAGTGGCGATGCGGTCGTCGAACGCGATCGCCGTCTCGTCCGGAAACAGCTGTCGCTGGACTTCGAGCTCGAGGGGACGCCGGGGCCCGCGGAGCCACTCATAGAGCACGATTGAGGACAACAGGATGCGTTCGCCGTCCTGAATGGCGGCACGCAGCGACGGCGCGAGGCGACGAGGGCCCGTGAGCGCATCGACGAGCACCGAGGTGTCGAGGTGGATCACGGCCGGCGCCGGCGCCGCGGTTCGCGGCTGGCTGCGCGACGTGACGCGCGCAACGCGCGGAGCTCCGCGTCGACGGATCCTGCCGATGCCGCGGCTGGCTGGACCATCAGCGTGTCGATCACCTGCAACATCCGCGTCTGTTCATGCGGACTCAGCCGTCCGATGCGATCCGCGTAGTCGGCGATCGCCTCGCGCACGACCGCACTTTGGGGCTTGCCGACCCGCTCGGCCGATCGGCGAAGGGTCGCGACGGTCGCGTCATCAAGGGTGAAGGTCACTTTGACCATATCGATACCATATCACCATACTGCGACCTGTGGACAGACTCAGGACTCGCGGCGTCGCCGTTCGTGGTATCTGTTGGGTGATGCCTGCGCTGCCCTTCAGGTGAGTCAATGACGCGAGCGCTTCTCGCAGTTCTCTTTGCCGTCAGCGTCGTGGCGGCGCAGCAACCGCAGCAGGCTCCAGTCTTCCGGAGCACGGCGGATACCGTTCCGGTCTTCGTCACGGTCACGGACAAGAGCGGCAAGCTCGTCCCGAACCTCACGCGTGACGATTTTCAGGTCTTCGACAACGGCAAGATACAGACGATCACGCTCTTCGACAACTCGCCGCAGCCCGTGCGGCTGATCGTCATGCTCGACGTCAGCGGCAGCATGTCCGGCAATCTCCGGCTGTTGCGCGGCGCCTGTCAGGAGCTGTTCCAGCACCTGCGGGCGGACGATCAGGTGCGCATCGGCACATTCGGAAACTCGATCGACATCTCGCCCGAGTTCACGCGCGATCAGACGAAGCTGCTCGCCGCGCTGCCGACTGAGATCGGCCCTGCGCCGACGCCTCTGTGGCGTGGCGTCGACCAAGCCGTCGGCGACTTCGGCGACTCGAACGGACGACGCGTCGTCCTCGTGCTGAGCGACGGGAAGGACTCGCTGATCGGCCAGTTCGGACAGAAGTACATCACGCAACTCGACGTGATCGATCGCGCGCAGCGGGAGGACGTGATGGTCTACGGCGTCGGCCTGCGCAGCCGCAGCGCCGGCCCCATCAGTCCGCAGTCGATCGCCGAGGACCTGCCGGATCCGGGTCTCGGAACGGTGGCACTCGACACGGGCGGCGGCTACGTCGAGATCCTGCCGCGCGACGATCTGGCCGCGGCGTTCGGCCGCGTCGCCGACGAGCTGCACCAGCAGTACCTCATCGGCTACACGACGCCGACGCGCGACGGCAAGATGCACAAGGTCGAAGTGAAGATGAAGAACGGCGACCTGAAGCCGCGGACGCGCAAGAACTATCTGGCACCAGGGAAGAAGTAGAAAGAGATCAAGTTAGAAGGCAAAAGGAAGAAGTTCAAATAGACAGACCACTTGTCAGTCTACGACGGCACGGAGCGTTTCGGCCGCAACACGAACGAAGTTTGAAGTTCGAAGTGTGAAGTTGCGGAATACACTCCCTGCGATGCGCTCGAGGGACGTCCGCCGGGGTCGAGTCACGTCGTTCCGCCCAGCCGATCCGATGGCCGCTGCCCGCGCGCTCCTCGCGCGCGGCGAGTGGAACGACGCGAGGCGCGCGTTCCAATCGATTGTCGTCCGCGATCCCGACGCCGCTGAAGCCTTCGAGGGCCTCGGGCTCGCGGCGTGGTGGCTCGATGAGGCCGACACCGTCTTCAGCGCGCGTGAACGCGCGTATCAGATCTATCGCCGGAGAAAAGATCGCGTCGGCGCCGCGCGAATCGCGGTGTGGCTCGCCTGGGACTCGAGCGCATTCCGCGGCGAAGCCGCGCTGTCGAATGGCTGGCTCCGCCGCGCGCACCGGTTGCTCGACGGACTTCCCGACTGCGCCGAGCGCGCGTGGCTCAATTTGCGCGAAGGCATCTTCGCGCTGCACACCGACGGGGGATCCGACCAGGCACTCGAGCACGCGGACGCGGCGATCCGCATCAGCGACGCGGTCGACGCGCCGGACTTCGAGCTGACCGGTCGCGCCCTCCGCGGCTTCGCGCTCGTCGTCAACGGTCGCGTCGCCGACGGCATGCGCGAGCTCGACGAAGTGAACGCCGCCGTGCTCGTCGGCGAGATGACCGATCCCGTCGCGTTCGGCCTGACGTGCTGCTATCTCGTCGCCGCGTGTGAATCGGTGCGCGACGGCGATCGCGCGGTGCAGTGGTGCGCGCGCCTCAAGCGCTTCGCCTCGACGTGGGGATTGCATCCACTGCGCGCCGTGTGCCGCACGCAATACGCGTCGGTCTGCGTCTGGCGCGGCGCGTGGACGGAAGCCGAGCGCGAGCTCACCGCAGCATCGGATGAGCTGGAAGCGACGCGACCGGCGATGACGGGAGAAGCGCTGGCGCGCCTTGGCGAGCTGCGGCGACGGCAAGGCCGACTGGCGGAAGCCGCGTCGCTCTTCGAGCGCGCCGGTCATCATCCGATCGCGCAGCTCGGTTCGATCGCGGTGGCCCTCGATCGCGAGAATCCTCGCCGGGCCGTCGATCTCGCCGAGCGGTATCTGCGTCAGATTGCCGCGTCCAACAAGACCGATCGCGCGCTGGTCCTCGAGTGGCTGGTGCGCGCCCAGGTCGCGGCGGGCGACGTCAGCACCGCGCGCGCGACGCTCGAGACCTTCCAAACACTGGTCGCCGATCTCGACACGCGCCCGCTTCACGCCGCGCTGCATTTCGCCCGTGGCCTGGTCGCCGCCAATGATCCCGACGACGCGCGCCGCCACTTCGAGGACGCGGTCGACGGATTCGACGCCTGCAGCGCGCCATTCGAGACGGCAATCGCGCGTCTCGCGCTGGCGCGGACACTTGCCGATCTTGGGCAACCGCAATCTGCCCTCGAGGAAATCGCCCGCGCGCGCCGGACGCTGTCGACGATGGACGCGGCGCTCGAATGCAAGCGCGCCGAGCAGCTCCAGGCGCAGCTCAGCCACGTCGATGGGCACCGCACGAGCAAGCCTGGCGGGCTCTCGCGTCGGGAGATCGAGATCGTGCGGTTGATCGCGAACGGCCTCAGCAACACGCGGATCGCGTCGCGCCTCTCGATCAGCGACCACACCGTCCATCGTCACGTCGCCAACGTGCTGACGAAGCTCGACGTCAGTTCCCGGTCGGCCGCCGTCGCGCGTGCCGCCAAGCTCGGGGTGATTTAAAGGGACCTCCGACCCCTGGCCCGATCGGGCCATTCTCAGCCCTCACCGCAAAATGACCCGTTCTGGCGATGCCGCGCATCGACCCGCGTCGCTACAGTCCATCTCATCCTGGCTGCACGCACGCAGCCACGAGCTCCGGAGTCTTCATCGATGAGATCACGACTGGTCGTTGCCGCACTTTTCGTTTCGTCGCTCGCCGGTGGCGTTGCGCTGCTGGCACAAGGTCACGTGATGCAGACCGCGGCCGCGGCCACGTGGGGACCGGCGCCGCCGATGCTGCCGCCCGGCGCACAAATCTCCGTCCTCGCCGGCGACCCGTCCAAGCCCGCGCCGTACACGGTCCGGCTGAAATTCCCCGCCAACTACGACATCCCTGCGCACTCGCATCCGACCGACGAAAACGTCGTCGTGGTCTCGGGCGCGCTGGCGCTGGGCATGGGGAACAAGCTCGACAGAAAAGCGGGCACGAGCCTGCCCCCCGGTGGATTCGGAATGCTGCCGGCGAACATGAACCACTTCGCCTACACGACGCAGGAAACGACGATCGTGCTCTACGGACAGGGCCCGGTCGAGTTCAAGTACGTCAACCCTGCTGATGATCCGCGCAATAAGAAGAAGTAGATACTGCCAGCAATCGTAGTTGTCAGTTCTTCCGGCGGAGGGACGACCCCTACAATTGCACTCGTGAGCCGGCCGCATGTCGTTCCGGCGTTCGTGCTCGGCGTCACGGGACACATGGACATCCCGGACGCCGATCACGACGCCATCAAAGCGCGTCTCCGTCGCGTGTTCGAGTGGCTGCGCGCGCCAGCCACAGAGACGTTCGGCGATGTCGGCCAGGCGAGCACGGGCGATCTGCATGGACTCGGCCTGCACGACACACCGATTGTCGTGCTGTCATCGCTCGCGCCTGGCGCGGACTCGCTCGTCGCCGAAGTTGCGCTCGAGTTGGGCGCGACGGTCAAGCTCGGCGATGACGTCACACCTGCGATCACCGTTCGCGCGCCGCTGCCGTTTCCGCCGCATATCTATCGTGACGCGACGACGTTCAAACGCGACGGCGACGCCAAAGAAACCGAGCGGCGGCAGACGGCGTTCGACGCGCTGCTGAAGCGCCTTCCTCCGACAGACGTCTTTCCGGTGCTGACGCGCGACGACTGGCCCGCCGATCCGGCAACCGGCGTGCCGTCTGAATCCGCGGTGTTCCAGCGCTTCCAGCAGGATGTCGGCGATCAGAGTCGCCGTCGTCTGCGGTATCGCACGGCGGGCGAGTATATCGCCGGCTACTCCGATCTCCTCGTCGCGCTCTGGGATGGCAATGAGTCAGACGACAGCGAAGCCGGCACGGCGGCTCTCGTCAAACGGCGTCGCGAAGGGCTCACGCCGGGCCTGCTGACGCTGACGTCGAGCTTCCGCTGGGCGACAACTGGTGCGGTTCTGCATCTTCCGATCGCGGCTCGCGCGGGACGAGCCGAATCGAAGCCCCGTGCCGAATCAGTCGGACCGGGGCGGATGCTGTATCCGTTGCCGCCATTTCCCACCCCTCGCGGCGACGCGACAGAACCCGATCGCTGGCCCGAACGGTACGACCAGATGTTTTACGCGCGCGTGCGATGTCTCGAGCGCTTCCATCAAGACTGGAGCGCGATGGGCGAGCCGCCGTCGCTCGAGACGGACGAAGTGCGCAAACTGCTCGGTCGCGATGCGCGGCATCCGGATGCCAACGGCGACACCCTCGATGAGGATCTGCAGCACGGTCTCGGCGCGCTCGCGCGTTTGCGCTCGTGCGCAGCGATCCTCGCGTCGCGGTACGACACCGACCGACAGGCGATGATGCGCCGGCTGTGCTGGATGATTCTGGCCGCGGCGGTCATGCTGCATCTCTACGCGCACTGGCATCCGGGCGGACATGAACCGCCGGCGTTGGTCTCGTCGATATTTCTCGCGTTGGCGATCGCCATCGCCGCTGGAGCCGGCTGGTTCTTCTCGCGCTACGACCGCGACGAGATCGAGGCGCGCCGCTATGACTACCGCGCGCTCAGCGAGGGCGTGCGCGTTCAGTTCTACTGGAACGTCGCGGGCGTGGGCCGCTCGGCGGCGTCGCACTACATGCAGCGGCAGCGCAACGAGATGGACTGGATTCGAGCCGCGCTCGCGTCGCTGTCGTTTCCGTATCAGCGCTGGTCTGCCGCATTTCACGACCTCTCGCCGCTTGGGAAGTGCCATGCGCTCACGGCGATCACCCGAATCTGGATCCGCGGCCAGTGGGAGTACTACAAGAGTCGCGGCGTGCGCGCGTCAGGCTTTCACGAGCTCTCGCACGCGCTGGGTTGGGGCACGGCGCTCGGCGGTCTGATCCATCTGTGCCTGCTGTTGGTGTGGCGGGTGCTGGAGCCCTTGCCGTTTGCCCATCGCACGCGGCCGATCTTGATCGCTGGCGCGACGCTCGGCTGGGCTGGCTACTACGTCTGGCGACGGATCGAGTTCCGCCACGAGCCCGTGCGCTATCGACACGACACTCGTGATGGACGCTGGTTCGCGCTGATGTTCGACCTGTTTCCGCATCCGACACGCACTCAAGTCGCCGCCGCGGTCGTCGCGCTGACGCTGCCGCTGCCGTTCGTGTTGCCGCATGTGTTCCCTGGCTTACCGTCGGTCGAGGATCTCTGGTTCATCATCCTCGGCATCGTCATCGCGTCGGGCGCCGTCGTCATCGCGTGGGGCGAAAAGAGCCTCTACGCGGAACATTCGCGGCAATACGAAAGCATGGAGCAGCTCTTCGGCGCCGCGTGCCGGCAAATGGAGGACTGCGTGCGTGACATCGAGCGGACGATGACGAGCGATCCGGAGGCGATGGCGCGTCACGTTGCACGCGCGCAGCACGTGATCTTCGATCTCGGGAAGGAAGCACTCGACGAGCATGCCGAATGGCTGATCCTGCATCGTGCCCGTCCGCTCGAGCCGTTCCTGGCCGGATGACCTTGCCTGTCCCGCGCAGGTGCTAGGCTGGGTTCATGAAGAACAACGAATGGTTCCTCGCGCAACTCGACGTCGAAGCGCCGAAGACGCGGCGCGCACTGGAGCGCGTGCCCGAAGGCAAAGACGACTGGAAGCCGCACGACAAGTCGATGCCGCTCGGGCGACTCGCCAGCCTCGTCGCCCGCATGCCGTCGTGGATTGCGCTTGTCATCAATCAGGACGAGCTCGATCTCAACCCACCCGGCGGAGGATCGAACACCGGTTTCAGCGTGCTCAAGACGAATGCGGATCTCCTCAAAGCCTTCGATGAGAGCGTCGCCGGCGGCCGCGACGCGTTGAAGCGCGTGGACGACGAACGGCTGCACCAGCCGTGGAAGTTACTGATGGCTGGAAAGACCGTGAGCGCTGACCCGCGATATATCGTCCTGCGTGACACGTTCATGCATCTCTCGCATCACCGCGGGCAGCTCACGGTGTACCTGCGGCTCACCGGCGCACAGGTCCCGTCGATCTACGGACCGAGCGCCGACGATCAGCGCTTCGCGTAGGCTGGCTGCCTGACGGTTCCGACGCTACTGCTTTCGGAATCTCGCGGTGACGGCTCCGGTCCGGCCTTGAAAGTGCTGTGTACCGTTGACGGTCAACACGCCGGACGATTCCAGTGCAAGCTCCTGAATCGTTTCCTGCGGATCGGGCGCGCCAGTGGCGCGACCCACCCGCGGCATGACCGTCGTCAGCACCAGTCGCGAGCCACGCCACGCGGCGCGACAGAGCCGATCCTGCGGATCGACACTGTTGCGATCGATGTTGTGCGTTTCCGATCCGTCGAGGTTGTAGACGAGTTTCACGGGCGCGTGCGCGCGGCTGAAGCTGACGTAGTCAATCGTGACGGTCTTGGAGTCTTGCGTGATCGTGACTTCGTTGGCCCAGGGCCGCGACATTTGATAGGTGTTGGGCGACGGGACCGACGGGGGCGGCGCTGGTGAATCCGCGATGCTGATCCACTTGCCTGAAAAATCCGGCCTCGGCTGCGCGGAGACAGAGACGATGGCGGCAATCGAGATGACTGCAACAGCCGCAAGACGAGTGGCGGTTGTCATTGATCACCCCACGTGGATCCGCGGGCGCTTCTCGGGATTCGCCTCGGCCTTGCGCAGCACTTCGCGGCACACCGGCGCCGTGTCGCCTTCGCCGAACGCCAGGAACTTCAACAAGTAGACGATCGGATTGCCTTCCGTCCAGCCGAAGTACGCGTGCGGGATGCAGCCCGTGCGATTGCGCAGATCGAGTAGCAGCGCGGCGATCGCATTCGGGATCGCGGGACTCGTGCAGCGGAACACACGGAAGCCGCCGACGACGGCGCCGTGCACTTCGAGCACATCGGAAAAGTCCGACGCGTCGCCCGGACTCACTTCGATGAACATGATCGCGTCGTCGTCCGGCAGATGGTGCGCGCGATGGGCCTCCATCAGCTTGCCCGCATATTCGTCGCGATGGCCGGTGTCCGGACGATTCGCGAGAATTCGCACGGACCGGCGGCCTTCGGCTTCTTTGACGAAGCGCTCGGCGACTTCGTCGTACACGATGCCCTCCAGCCGCAGCTCCGTCGCCCGCAACGCGCGTGAGATCAGCGACGTAAAGACGATCGTCACGATGAACCACGTCGCAATCGTCAGGCCTTCCGGCCGCTCGGCGATGTTGAGCACGATCGTGTACAGGAAGACGAGCGTGATGAGGCCGAACCCGATGCGCCCGGTAGGACTTCCGATCGTCACCGCAAACGCCGCCGATGTGATGAGCGCCAGCACACCGGTCGCGTACGCGCCGCCTTGTTGATTGACGTCCGCGTTGAAGATGATCGTCACCGCGATTCCGATGCCCGTGATAACGACAACCAGGGGACGACTCGCGCGCGCCCAGTCCGGCGCCATGCCGTAACGCGGCAGATAGCGCGGCACGAGGTTCAAGAGCCCCGCCAGCGCCGACGCGCCCGCAAACCAGAGCGTGCCGATCGTCGACAAGTCGTAGATCGTGCCGAAGATCTCGCCCAGATCGCGATGCGCAAGGAAGGCAAGCGCACGACCGTACGCGACGCCGCCCACGCGCTGCGCTTCCTCGGGAATCCTCATCGTCGACACGAGCGAGCTGCCGATCAGCAGCACGCTCATGATGAGCGCCGCAGTTCGCAGCAGCTTGCGCGTGTTGACGACTCGCGAGTGCAGAATCTCGGCTTCCGTCGTGCCTTCCCCGGCCACGAGCGGCATCACCGCCACGCCGGTCTCGAATCCGGAGAGACCCAGCGCGAGCCTGGGAAACAGGACCAGCGCCGCGACGATCACCATCAACGGATTGCCGCCGTGCGCCGTGAAGACGGCGCTCTTCCAGGCAGCGATCACGGCAGGCTGCCGCCACAGCTCGAAGAGCTCGTAGCCGATGACAATGACGTTGACGACGAGATAGGCGGCGACGAGTATGACGGCGACGCCGATGGCCTCGCGGAATCCTTTGAGGAACACCGCGCCGAGCGCCAGCAACAGCGCGATGGTCACCGCGATCGGATGCGACACCATCGCCGGCACCATCGGGTTCTCGATGATGTGCGCCGTCGCGTCCGCGGCCGAGAGCGTGATCGTGATGATGAAGCTCGTCGCGGCAAATCCCAGCAGGATGAGGACGACGGCCTTGCCGCGCCAGCGTGGCAGGCGCTCCTCGAGGACGGACAGACTGCCTTGCCCGTTCGGACTCAGCGCGGCGATGCGGTTGTAGACGGGCAGCGCGCCGAAGAGCGTGACGAGCACCAGCACGAACGTCGCGAACGGCGACAGCGCGCCGGCCGCCAGGAACGCGATGCTGGGCTGATAGCCGAGCGTCGAGAAGTAGTCCACGCCGGTGAGGCAGACCACCTTCCACCACGGCGCCGTGTGGCTCGGACTCCGCGTTTCTGCGCCGCCGCTGATCTCTTCGAGAAACCAGTTGCGGAATCGAGCCCGACGACTCGTGTGCATCAGAGATGGGTACTATATCGTGCACCGTCCTGACGTCGGTCGGAGCCTCACTCGTGCTCGACGACGACAGCCTGAAGCACCTCACGCGTCGCCGTCGACGACAGCGAGCAATCCGGGCGCGGCGTAGAACCTCGCCCTCGCATTTCCGTCAGCGTTGACCATCGGATCCGGCAAGGCTCGCGCGCGTTCGATCATCGGTCGATCGCGCAACGGACTGTCGGGATAGGTCTTCACAAAATCGGCGAGCGCCTGCACGCGCGCCGCCGGCGGCGGCAGTTGCATCGCGGCGCGAAAAGCCATCTGGTCCGGCCGTGGATCGAGCGGCGGCAATGGCGGCGGTCGCGCGGCCGTGGTGGCCCGTGCAATCCACGACGACGCCAGCTTCGCCCGCGAGGACCGCTGAATCCCTTCGAGGTGATCGCCCACGCGCCAGGCATCGATGTATGTCGCGTTCTGCTCCGCGTTCGAGTCCGCGCGAATCAGCAGCCGCTCATCTTTCAACGCGACACGCGAAACGGTGACCGCCGTGAATGTCGAGTTTGGGCTGCCGTCGAACCTGCGCCTTGCCCTCCGAGTTGTGCAGTCAGTCCGACGACGACGATTATCGACGCGATGACACGCGACAGCGTGCTCCTCATTCGCCGGTGAGATGGACGCTGGATGATAGCAATTCTGCACGTGCCGTGACGGTTCGTCACCGCGCGCCGCGGCCCACCCAGACGGACCGGCTTTACTTCGCCCCAGGCCGGCCGGTCTAAGGTTTGCAGGCCAGATCGACCGTTCATGAACTCCCGCTATCCGGTCGTTCTCGCTCTGGCCCTGAGTGCCCTCGCGCTCGCGCCCGCCGGCCTGCTGTCCAAGACACCTGATCCGCTCGTTCAAGTCGACGACGCGTTCGTCACGGCTGACGATGATGGCCGCGGCTGGACGATTGGCAACAAGCTGATCCGCTACGACGTCGGCAGCGTCAACACCGGAACGGGCGTCCGCAGCATCGTCGATGCAACCGACGATCGCAATTGGGCACGCGGCGCCTCACCAGACAGCACGATCACGATCAACGGGATCACCACCTCGATCGGCGCGGCAGGATCGCAGGCGACCCAATTCCTGCGCGCGGAGGCGTCCGAGTGGTGGGACGGCGTGCGTCTCGATCTCGTGTACCGCCTGCCGGCGACGAGCATGGAAATCACGCGCTCGTACGCGTGCTACTCCGGCGGCGCGGTGATCGAGACGTGGACGACGTACCGGAACGGAAGCGCAAAGGCGCTGACGCTCTCGAATCTCAACAGCTACTCGCTGCGCGTCGAGCCCGGCATCCTCGGCTGGATCAGCGGCATCCAGGAATCTGACGACAACGGCGGACCGTTCGTGCGCCGTGAAGGCGAGCTCGAGGACGGACAGGATTGGAGCATTGGCTCGGACCTGCGTGCGTCGGATACGGTGGTGCCGTTCTTTCAGATCACCGCGGACGATCACCGGTTCTTCGGCGCGATGCTCTGGGGTGGATCGTGGCGGCTGCGCACGCAGCGCCGCGGCGACGGCCTCGACGTACAGCTGGGACTCGCGCCGTTCTCGACATCGATGGGCCCCGGCGCGACGCTCGACACGCCGCACGCGATTTTCGGGATCACGAGTAGCGCCGTCCCCGACGTGTCGATGGCTCTGCGCGGATTCATCGATCGAGGACTGCGACACGGGCGTCCGTTCGCGTCGTACGTGTCCTACAACACCTGGTACTCCTACGGCACGGCGATGGACGAGAGCTCGCTCACCGCGGAGATGGACGCCGCGGCCGCGATGGGCCTCGAGCTGTTCGTCGTCGATGCGGGTTGGTGGCTGGGCAGCGACACTACGGATCCCGGCGACTACGTGCACGGCTGGGGTACGTGGACGTCCGATCCCGATCGCTTCCCGAACGGACTCGGCGCGTTGTCGTCGCATGCGCACGATCTCGGGATGAAATTCGGGATCTGGGTCGAGCCGGAACGCGTCGACTTGGCCACCGTCGGCAGAGTCGGTACGGCGCAGGAACGATTCCTCGCACAAGACACGGCGCGGTACGATCCGAGCGTTCCCAACACGCGCGCGAGCTCCGCGCAGGTGTGTTTCGCAGACTCTGCGGCGCGGCAGTGGGTGACGCAGAAGCTCATCTCGCTCATCGACGAAGTCGCACCGGACTATCTGAAGTGGGACAACAACTTCTGGATCAACTGCAATCGCGCCGGCCATGGGCACGGCGCGCAGGACGGCAACTTCATGCACACGCGCGGCGTGCAGATGGTCCGCGACGTGCTGCGCAATCGGTATCCCGATCTCGTGGTTGAGGAATGCGCGAGCGGCGCGCACCGGCTGTCGCTTGCCGCGCTCGCCACCAGTGATGTCGCCTGGGTCAACGACCGCACCGATCCGTCGAGCCACGTGCGGACGGGACTCGAAGGACTGAACAGTCTGTTCCCGTCGCCCTACCTGCTTAGCTTTCTCTGGCCGACCTACGAAGAGCCCGTCGTCGACGATCCGGCGTTCGACTTGTCCTATCTCATGCGCAGCCGGATGCTTGGCGCCTTCGGTCTCAGCTATCACGCGAATGAGTTCAGCGAGGGCACTCGCGCGCGCATCGCGCAGGAGATCGCGTTCTACAAACGCATTCGGCCGATTCTGCAGGAAAGCAGCTCGATGCTGCTGACGTCGCAGCTCGTCGCCTATCCCGACGGTCCCTGGAGCGGCTGGGACGTCGTCGAGCATCTCGCAACGCGGACGGGCGACGCGGTCGTCATGGCGTACGACACGGCTGACGGTCCCGATCGCATCCTCGTCAAACTGAAAGGCTTGCGTCACGACACGATCTACGACGTGGAGTCCGCCGACTACGGCCTGCTCGGGTCCGTTCGCGGATCCGAACTGATGGCCGACGGCATCGAGATTCAGGCGTCCAGCATCTCCCGCGCGCACGTCCTCGTCCTCCGCGCCCGGCTGTCCCTCCAGCGCCGATAACAGTAGAATCTACTGTTCCTCGGCTCTGATCATGGCTCGACTCCGGCTGCTCACCGCCGCGCTAGCATTGCTCTTCTTCGTCGCGCACGTGCGTACGTTGCCGCGAATGCTCGAAGACACCGATACCATCAACTTCGCGCTGGGCGTGGAGTCGTTCGACGTCGAGAACTACCAGCCGCATCCGCCCGGCTATCCCGTCTACATCGCGATGGCGAAGGTCTCGACAAACGTGGCCGGCTGGATCGCGCCGCAATGGGATCGCGATCGTCGAGCAGCCGTCGGCCAGGCGGTTTGGGGACTGATCGCCGGCACGGTCGCCGCCTTTCTCTTGCTCGATCTCTGGATGGCTGTCGGACTGACGCCATCTGTCGCGTTCCTGGCGTCGCTCGTCGCCGTCACTGCGCCGCTCTTCTGGCTCACCGCGGCCCGGCCGATGACCGACGTGCCGGGCCTCATCGCGTCGATCGCGGTACAGGTCTGTCTGTTACGCGCGCTCACGGTGCTCTCGCGAGTGGGTGTCGATCGCGCCGCGCTCCGCATGTGGATCGCCGGCGGATTCGGTGCAGGCTTGATCGTCGGCATCAGATCGCAAACGGCGATGCTCACGCTGCCGCTGCTGCTCGTGTGTCTCGTCGCGTTGGGTCGTCGCAAGCACTGGCGAGTCGCGGCGATACTCGCGGGATCGGCGGCGGCCGGTGTTCTCGCATGGTTAGGGCCACTCATCTGGGACACTGGCGGCATCGCGCGCTATCTCGAAGCGGTGCGCGGACAAGGCGCGCAGGATTTCTCCGGCGGCGTCGAGATGCTGGCCGCGCGTCCCGACTGGCATTTGTTCGTCGCCGCCGTGACGCGCACCTTCGAGCGCTGGCGCACGGTCGGTCTCTCACGCGCCGTGCTCGTCCTCACGCTGCTCGGCGTCGCCAGGCTGTTGATCAAGGACCGTCGTGCGCTGTTCCTTGTGTGCGTGCTGTTCGGTCCCTACGTCATGTTTCATCTCGCATTCCACGAGACGGTGACGATGCGGTACGCGTTGCCGTTGGTCGTGCCGCTCGCAGCCTTGGCGGTCGTCGGATTGACCATGCTGGGACGCCGGGTGGGCACGGTCGTGGCGGTCGCGGCGGCTGTCGTGTGCATCACGAGTGCGCAACCGACCCTCGAGGCGTACGCCGCACAAGGATCACCGGTGTTTCAGGCGCTGCGAGACATCGAGCAGACGCTGGCCACCTCACCGGAACGTCCGGTGCTGCGCATGCATCGTGAAGTGTGGTGGGGCATCGGCCGCGCGATCGACTGGTATCAGCAGTCGTGGGGATTTGCGCGGCTCACGCATCCCGGCACGCACGAGTGGCTGAATCTGGTGCGCTACTGGACGGACGGCAACACGCGGCCGGTCTGGTTCCTCGCCGAGCCCGCGCGGACGGATTTGCGATTGATCGACAAGCGCGCCCGGCGAGTCGTGCGCCATTACGAGCGCGAGCCCGACGTGCGGATGCTGATCGGCGGCTCGCGTTTGACGTCGTTCAACTGGGTCGAGATCAATCGCCCAGGGTGGGTGCTCGGCACCGGCTGGTCGTTGACACCGGAGATCGGTGGTCTCACGGCACAGGATGCGAACGGACCCGACCGGCAGACAGCTGAAGCATTCGTGTTGCGCAGCGATCGGCCCACGCGCGTCGTCCTCGGAGGCCGCGATCTCGCGCCGGACGGCGCTCCGCCGGGCGTCGTCAGCGTGTTACTGGATGATGCGCCGATCGCGGAATGGCCGGTGTCGACTGATTCGCGATGGTTCGTTCACTGGATCGATCTGCCGCCGGACGCGAGCGAGACCGCGAGCCCGTACTCGCGACTGACTGTTCGCGTGCTTCCTGCGGATTCCGGCGGCACGCCGCCGCCGGTGGGTTTGGAGCAGTTCGACGCGGCGCCGCGCGGTGAGCCGATGTTCGCCTTCGATGCCGACTGGCACGAACTGGAACAAGACTCGGCGAGCCGCAAGCTGCTGCGCTGGAGCGCCGACGAGTCCACGCTCGTCGTGCAGCCGGAAGGCACAGACCTCCATCTGGTGCTGCGTGGCGAGTCGCCGCTGAAGTATTACGATCGCGCGCCCGTCGTCACGATCGTCGCCGGCGATCGTGAGCTGGGCCGTTTCACGCCGTCCGATGATTTCTCGCAGGACATCACGTTGCCGGTGTCGGCACTCGAGGCCGCATCCGGCCGCGTCAGCATTCGAACGAGCCTGAGTTTCGTTCCCGCCGAACGCGACGGCAGCGCCGATCGTCGTCGTCTCGGTCTGCGGCTGTCAGCGGTAGAGATTCATCGGTAGGGCTCCGCCTCCCCCATTCACCCATTTCCATTCACTCATCCACCCATTTCGTCACTCACCCATTCCGCATTCACCATTCACCCACTACGCGAGAAGGTCTTTGAACCACGGATTGAGCATTCGCCCCTGCGGATCCTGACTCCTCACCCACTGGCTGAACGTCGTCCAGCGCGCGCCGAAGGCCTGCGCGACCTGTGCCTTCGTGACTTGCGGGCTCTGGTTGAGCAGCGGGATCCCGTTGCGCTTCGACGCCCACTCGTTGAACGCATCGAGGAAACGCGGCCACGCGTCGGGATGGCGCGTGCCGGGCGCGTGGATCGGATCCAACGAGAAGATGTCGCCGTCAGCGGTATACGAGAGCAATGAGTTCGTGTCTTTCCGGACGAAATACGATCCGAGCGGCATGTTGCAGCGGAAGCCGAACTTCGCGAAGTGAGCGTCGGCGAAGTCGAGATAGCCCTGTACGTTGTTGACCCACTGATTGCGCGGGAACGCCCAGAACGTGAACGCGTACCGCGCGTTCGGCGGTGTGTGTGAGTAGTCGATCGTTTTGTCGGGATCGTGCAGCGTGAAGCCGCCAAGCGCGTTGACGAGACGGTAGAAGCCCAGCTCGACGCCGGCGCCGGCCTCGTCGAGGCCGGAGTTGCCCTCCGGCGTAGTCTGTCCGACGGCACGCGCGAGAAACGCGCCGAGAAAATTCCACGCGAACTGCCGCGAGCCGGCGAGAAAATCTTTCTCGAGCTTGTCTGCCTTGTTGCGTGTCTGCAGCACCGTCGTCCGGCCGACTGTCCAGCAGACGAGGCACTGGTTGTTCGCGATCGTCTGATCGATCAGCGCCTGTGTGAGCTCCGCCGTCGGATGAATGTCGTAGTTGAAGCGCACGATCTCGAGCGGCTTGATGCGCATCGTGACCTCGTAGATCACGCCGGCCAGGCCGTAGCTGGATTTGATGAGCGGCAGCAGATCCGGATTCTTCGTCGTGGACGCTTCCTGCAGATCGCCGGATGGCGTCACCCACTTGATCGCCGTGATGTACGAGCTCACCTGCCCGAACTCGACGGCATCGAGACTGTCTTTCGTGTGGCAGCAGGCGGCCGACCCGAGCGTGCAGTTGCCGATCTCGATATTCAGCATCATCTGCAGCTGGTCTTTCTTCAGAACGCGCGACGCTTCGACGATTTCGAGGCCGGCCTCGGCGGTCAACGTCATCGCCTGGGGATCGATCTTGATGATCTTGTTCATGCCCTTCATGTCGATGACGGTGCCCGGCGTCACCGCGCACGGCGTCAACGAGTGATTGCTGCCCATCGCGCGGACCGGCGACGGAAATTTGTCGGGCTGTTTGAGAATGGCCTGGAGCTCGGCGACCGATTTCGGCCGGGCGATTTGCTGGGGCGTGGAGACGAGGCTCCCGTCGTAGTTCGTCAGACTTGCAGGCATGGCACGGCCTTCCTGCGGGGAGCGGACGCACATGTTAACCCGGGGGCCCTGCCCCGAGCGAAGTCGAGGGGCCTGCCCCGAGCGAAGTCGAGGGGCCTGCCCCGAGCGAAGTCGAGGGCCCTGCCCCGAGCGAAGTCGAGGGGCCTGCCCCCGAGCGAAGTCGAGGGAGCCTGCAGTACCCTGCCGCAAGGACATTTCACGCGTGCCGAAGGGACCTGCGCAGGAACTACTGACGATCGGCGATCGCGAGGTCGCGTTGTCGAACCCGGACAAGGTGTTGTTTCCGGACGCCGGTTACACCAAGCGCGATCTCGTGCAGTACTACCTCGCGGTATCGGAGGGCGCGTTGCGCGCGGCGGGCCATCGGCCCAACGTGCTCGTGCGATATCCGAACGGCATCGGCGAAGAGTTCTTCTATCAGAAGCGTGCGCCGTCGTCGCGGCCCGACTGGATCGAAGTGGTCGCACTGAAGTTCCCTTCGGGCCGCACGGCCGAAGAGCTGGTTCCGCGCGACGCCGCCGCGCTGGCGTGGATGGCGAACCTCGCCTGTCTCGAGCTGCATCCGCATCCGGTCCGCGCCGATGATCTCGATCATCCGGACGAGCTGCGGGTCGATCTCGATCCCGTGCCGGGCGTGGAGTGGTCGCAGGTGCGCGACGTCGCCGGTGTGGTGCGCAGCACGCTCGCCGATCTCGGCCTTACGGGCTGGCCCAAGACGTCCGGATCGCGCGGCATGCACATCAACGTGAGGATCGAGCGTCGATGGACGTTCACGCAAGTCCGCCGCGCCGCGCTGGCGTTCGCGCGAGAGGTGGAACGACGCGTGCCCGCGCTCGCCACCAGCAAGTGGTGGAAGGAAGAACGGCATGGCGTCTTCCTCGACTACAACCAGAACGCGAAGGATCGCACCGTCGCCGCAGCGTACTCGGTGCGGCCCAAGCCCGACGCACGCGTGTCCGCGCCACTCGACTGGGAGGAAGTTCTCGAATGCGATCCGCGCGACTTCACCCTGAAGTCGATGCCGGCGCGATTTGCCGCAGTTGGCGACCGGCACGAGCCCATCGATCGCCACGTGTGCTCGATTGACGCATTGCTCGAGCTCTCCGCGCGGCAGGAACGAGAGGGTCACGGCGACGCGCCGTGGCCGCCGCACTATCGCAAACAGGAGCAGGAACCGCCACGCGTCCGCCCGTCGCGGCGACGTAAGGTAGACAGCTGACGCGCCTTGACCATTCACCTATTCACCCATTCACCATTCACCCATTCCCATGGACATCCACCCACCCCATTCGCCGATCCGTTCGGTTCGCGATTTCACCATCCAGCTCATCACTATTACGGCTGGCGTCCTGATTGCGCTGTCGTTCGAGGGGCTGCGCGAGGCGTACCACGAACACAAGATCGTTCGAGAGGCGCGCGACATGTTGTCGCGCGAGATCACCGACAACCGCAAAGAAGTGGATCATGCCGTCTCGATGGTCGCGGAAGAAAACCGGAATATCGATGACGCGCTGAGATTCGCGGAGGACCGGCTTGCCGGACGCACTTCAAAGATCCACCAGATGACGCTGAACTTGTCGTTCGCGGATCTCAGCACGGCAAGCTGGATCGGGGCTGAACGGACGGGTGCGCTGGGTTACATGGACTACGCCCTCGTCCGCGGATACGCAGACGTATTCACTTTCCAGGAAACCTTCGCAGACTTACAGCGACAGTTGATGCTGCGGCTGAGTGGCGCGCTCGCGATACTCGGAGCAAGCGGCGGCGATCCGACTAAGGCCTCTGCGAAAGATCTCGAAACGTTCCGTTCGGAACTGCTTGCGATGCGCGCCGCTCTCTACATGATCGAGCAGCTTGGCAGCAAGCTGTCGGAGAGATATCGCGACAGCCTCACCAAGTGATTCGTTACGCGCCAAACACGCTCGCGAGCTCATACGGCGTGGTGACCTCGAGCTGATCGTACCGGCACTCTGACGGCGGCTTGTCGGGCCGCCACCGCAGAAAGATCGCCGCGTGCCGGAATCGCTTTCCAGCACATTGGGATCCTAAGCTTAGAATTCCACGTGGACAAGTTGTCGC
>JADMIO011319503.1_pt1 | contig 78486 bp, 76 predicted proteins | sample 8958161 | NCBI WGS metagenome assembly JADMIO01 (sample SAMN16585339, study PRJNA669376) | soil metagenome | isolation source: Crop rotation soil | place: USA: Cullars Rotation, Alabama | collected 2011 | reverse complement strand
ACTTCAAGTCACGTGAATTCCAAGCTTCGGATCCCACTGTGCTGGAAAGAATCGAGCAAGCGCCACACGGTCTGGGCTGAGCCCGTTTGGTCTGACGGGCCTGCGGCAAGACCGGAAGTCGGGCCGAGCCAAACAAGGAACAGACCCAACAGAAACCACAAAGCACGCATAGCCAGAACTCGTTTTTGAGAATGATTATCTATCGCAACTAATCCCAGCTTGGCAACGTACCGCCTGATTGAGACGGATGCGCCGTCCAAGGCCCGTGGCGGTTGGGGAGCCGCCTTCGCTAGGATGCGGGCAATCAACACGTGGCACCTGACAATGCTCACTCTGCGGTTGCCGAACTTGGCAGGTTACGGCCCTTCACGACCGCATAGATCGCCGGAATCACCGCGAGCGTCAGCAAGGTCGACGAGACCATGCCGCCAACCAGTGGTACGGCGATGCGCTGCATCACTTCCGAGCCCGCCCCAGTGCTCCACAATATCGGCACCAGGCCGGCGGTGATCGCGAACACCGTCATCATCTTCGGCCGCACCCGTTCCACCGCCCCCTCGATGATCGCGTGGTACAGGTCCGGCGCCGTGAGTGCTCGTCCTTCCGCCTTGCGTTCCGCAATGACGGCGCTGAGCGCGTTGTCTAGATAGATCAGCATTACTACACCGGTTTCGGCCGCTACACCGGCAAGCGCGATGAATCCGACGGCGACGGCAACGCTCATATTGAAGTCCATCAGGTACATGAGCCAGAACCCACCCGTGAGCGCGAACGGAACCGACAGCATCACGATGAAGGTCTCAGTGAAGCGGCGGAAGTTCAGGTAGAGCAGGAGGAAGATCAGGAACAGCGTCAGCGGGATGACCGTTTGAAGTCGCGATGCCGCGCGTTCCAGGTACTCGAACTGGCCACTCCATTCGATGTGATAGCCGGGTGCCAGCTTGACCTTGTCTGCAACCGCCTTCTGCGCTTCGCGGACATAGCCGCCGAGGTCGCGGCCTTGCATGTCGACATAGATGTAGTCGACCAGCTGGGCGTTCTCGGTGCGGATGGAGGGCGGTCCCTGGCCGATGCTCACGGTTGCGATTTGGCCCAGGGGGATCGCCGCACCGTCCATTGTATTGACCAGTATCCCGCTCGCGATCGCGCCGGGATCGCTGCGCAGATCGCGCGGGTAGCGGACATTGACGCTGTAGCGCTCGCGGCCCTCGACCGTCTCCGTCACCGTCTCGCCGCCGAGCGCGGTCTGAATCACCGCTTGCACGTCGTCGATGGTGAGACCATAGCGGGCCATGGCCACGCGGTCAGGCTCGAAATTGAGATAGTATCCGCCAAGCGTGCGCTCCGCGAAGGCACTGGTAGTACCGGGTACCTGTTTGATCGCGGCTTCGATCTGCCGCGACAGGCGATCCAGTTCGCCGAGGCTGCTGCCATACACCTTCACGCCAACCGGCGTACGGATGCCGGTTGACAGCATGTCGATGCGGGCCTTGATGGGCATCGTCCAGGCGTTGCTGACGCCGGGAAACGTGAGCGCGGCGTTCATCTCGGCAATCAATTTGTCGACGGTCATGCCCGGACGCCAGGTGTCCTCCGACTTGAGGTTGATAACGGTCTCGAACATCTCGACGGGAGCAGGATCGGTTGCGGTATTGGCGCGTCCCGCCTTGCCGAACACCGATTCCACTTCTGGAAAGCTCTTGATGATCCTGTCCTGAAGCTGGATCAGCTCACCAGCCTTGGTGATCGACATGCCGGGCTGAGTGACCGGCATGTAGAGCAGGGTGCCCTCGTTCAGGGTCGGCATGAACTCGCTGCCGACGCGCATTGCCGGGTAGACCGAGATCGCAAGAACCGCGAGCGCGATGGTGATCGTCGCCTTGCGATGACGCAGCACCGCATCGATGATTGGGCGATAGGCCCAGATCAGGGCGCGGTTCACGGGATTTCTCCGCTCCGGAATGATGCGACCGCGCACGAAGATCATCATCAGGGCGGGCACCAGTGTGATCGAGAGCAGGGCCGCGGCGGCGAGCGAGAACGTGTGGGTGTAAACGAGTGGTTTGAACAAGCGACCTTCCTGCGCCTCGAGGGTGAACACGGGTAGGAAGGACACTGTGATCACCAGCAGGCTGAAGAAAAGCGCGGGGCCGACCTCGACTGCCGCCTTGGTCAGGACCTCGATTCGCGAAGCATTTTGGCCGGCGCGCTCCAGGCGCTTGTGGGCGTTCTCGATCATCACGATCGCGGCATCCACCATGGCTCCCGCCGAGATGGCGATGCCGCCCAGGCTCATGATGTTCGAGCTGATCCCCAGCGCATGCATGACGATGAACGCCATCAAAACGCCGACCGGCAGCATGATGATGGCCACCAGTGCACTGCGGACGTGCAGCAGAAAAATCAGGCAGACGAGTGCAATGATGATGCTCTCTTCGATGAGTGTGCGCTGGAGCGTGTCGATCGCCCTATGGATCAGGTTCGAGCGGTCGTAAACGGGAAGGATCGAGACACCGTTCGGCAGGCCAGCGGAAAGCTCGGCGATCTTCCGTTTGATATTTTCGATGACCGTGAGCGCGTTTTCGCCGTCGCGTTGGAGCACGATCCCGCTGACCACCTCCCCTTCGCCGTTGAGCTCAGTCAGGCCGCGCCGCTCGTCGGGACCGAGTTCGACGCGAGCGACGTCGCGCAGCAGTACAGGCGTGCCGCCCTCGCTTCTGAGCACGATCGTTTCAAGATCGCCGGCGCCCCGGAGATAGCCGTGACCGCGCACCATGTATTCGCGCTCGGTCATTTCGACCACACGGCCGCCAACATCCATGTTGCTCGCGCGGATCGCGTCGGTGACCTTCGACAGCGGAATTGCAAAGGCGCGGAGCTTCTCGGGATAAACGACGACCTGATATTGCTTGACGAATCCGCCGACGCTGGCGACCTCCGCGACGCCGCCTGCCTTGGTGAGCTGGTAGCGGATGAACCAGTCCTGGATCGAGCGCAACTCGGCAAGCGTGTGCTGAGCGCTGATCACCGCGTACTGGTACACCCAGCCGACGCCTGTTGCGTCCGGCCCAAGCGCGGGAGTGACGCCGGCCGGCAAGCGTTTCTGCGCGAAGTTGAGATACTCAAGGACACGGCTGCGAGCCCAGTAGATGTCGGTGCCGTCGTCGAACACGACATAAACGAACGAGACACCGAAGAACGAGAAGCCGCGGACAACTCTCGATTTTGGCACCGCGAGCAGCGCGGTCGTCAGCGGGTAGGTGACCTGATCCTCCACCACCTGCGGGGCCTGGCCCGGATACTCGGTGTAGACGATCACTTGCGGATCGGAAAGATCGGGGATCGCGTCGAGCGGTGTCCGCAGCACAGCGTACAGCCCGGCTCCCACGACAAACAATGTCGCGAGCAGGATGAACATCCGGTTGCGGGCCGAAATCGCGATGATGCGGGCAATCATCGTGTGCTCTGCTCTTGCGTGTTCGAGAACGACTGCAGGGCCGCACGAAGGTTGCTCTCCGCATCGATCAGGAAGTTGGCGCCGACCACGACCCGTTCCCCGACTTTCACGCCGTCCAGGATCTGGGTGTAGCCGTCGCCGCGCGCACCGACGCGGATCAGGCGCGGTTCGAAGCGACCCTGGTCCTTGGCGACGAGAACGATTTGCCGCGCTCCGCTGTCGATCACAGCCGAGTCCGGCACGACGACCATGGCGCCACTGGCCGTCGCCGCAGTGTCGATCGCAACCGATGCGTACATGGACTCGCGCAGAACGCCGTCCGGGTTCGCAAGTACGATGCGGACGCGAGCGGTGCGCGTGTTCGCTGTGAGCGTGGGATAGATGAAATCCACCTTTCCCAGGAGTTCTCGGCCTGGATACGCGACCAGCGTCACACGAGCCGGTTGGCCGGTACGAAGCGCGCCCAAATCCTGCTCGGCAACGTCGGCCATGATCCAGACTGTCGACAGGTCAGCGATCTTGAACAGGGGCTCGCCGGTGTTGAACCGCATTCCTGCGATCGCTGGCTTGTCGATCACCGTGCCGCTGAGCGGCGCCGTGATCGTTACAGTGCGTGTCGCTCTTCCCGTCCGGCGTATCTCCGCGATGGCAGACAGTGGAATGCCATAGTTGCGCAGGTTTGCGACCGCCTGCGCCGCCGCCGCCGCGTTGTGCTCCTGCAACGCCACGATGTATTCGATCTGCCGGTTGACTACGTTTGGGCCCATCTGGGTCACCGTGTCCGGCGTTTGTATCCAGACCCGCGCCAACGGCTGGCCCGCCCGCACCCGTGCGCCGGTCGTTGACACCAGAAGCTGCTCCACGAATCCGTCGAACTTGGTCGGGACGACCGCAATTCTGTTTTCGGCCGCCTGCACGGTTCCGGTGGCGCGGATCGCACGTGTCAGCGCAGGTCGAACTTGCACCGTTGCGGTTTTGACTCCCAGCATCTGAATGCGCTGTGGGCTGACAGTGACGACGCCGGATTCGGTCTCGCCTTCGTAGACCGCGATGTAGTCCATGCCCATCGAGTCCTTTTTCGGCACCGGCGAGGTGTCGGACAGGCCCATCGGGTTGCGGTAGTAGAGAATTTTCCCCTTGCCGGTCGGGGCTGGCTGTGACGGCGCATCGGACGTCTCGTCGTAAACGGGCTTGTAGTCGCGCCCGTCCCCGGTCTTCTTGGGCGTGGCCGAGTACTCCGCCTTGCCGTCCGGGTGCTCGTAATAGGCTGGTTTGCGAACGCTGCCCGCCGAGCTCGCCGGTGTGCCTGCAGGCGCCGTCGATCCTTGTGTCGTCGGCTCGGAGTGCAACCAGTAGCCGATCGCTACGCCGATGCCGGCCAGCGCCAGCGCCGCGGCAACAAGCGCTGCAATCTGGATTCGAATTGTCTTCACGGCGTGTCCCCCGGCGGGCGGACGCGCCGGCCATGCCGCCGGCGCGCCGCGCGCAATCGCACGAGTCTCGGTGTGGAAGCGCCCATCACGGCGCTAGTTTCACGACGACGCTGCCCGTCACGGTCTTCGCTTCGCCCTGCACCTTGGCGCTGAAGCTGAGCGACCATTTGTCGGGCTTGTTCCAGACCGGCCCGTTGCTGATCTCGAAGCGATAGATGCCCGGTGGGCGCTCACCCAACGCTTTGATCGGCGCTGTCATCTCCGCCATGCCGATCGGGCCCATGTCGGCCCGGTTCTTGATGATGATGGCGCCCACCACGGGCTTGCCGTTGTGGACCAGTCGCACCGCGACGATGCTCTTGCCCGCACCGCCATGCGCAGGCGCTCCCATAAGTTCGAAGCGATAACCGGTCGACGCCGCGGTTGACATCTTGGGTCCGGACATTTGCATCGCGTTCATATCGTCAGCTGTTGCGGCTGCGCCTGCGAAGGCCAGTGCGGTTGCAGCGATCAGTCCAAAAATCCTCGAGTGCATCGGTTTCTCCATTGGTGGAAGTATCCGGCCCTGTTGTTCGCAGGGCCTCGGTGGTCACAGATTCAGGCGAGCGCGTGACGCGGCCTTCATCGATCCTGCGGCAGTCGTTTTGCTGGTCAGCACAGATCGATGAATCTGCAGAACCGGCGATTCGACTTGCGGGATCAGGCACGTCGGGTCGAGCGCAGCTCGACACGCGTGGGTCGGCGTCAGCTCAGACGAGGAAGATGGGTGGTGGGAGTGCAGGCCGGACGGCGATGCCGCGCTGAATGCTCTCGACAGGAAACACCTGCGAATTGGCCCCGCCGTATTGGGCGATCGGCAACCACGATTGATTCAAGGCTGAGAACGAAACACAGGCGGTACAGGTGAAACAGCCACCCTCGCCGGACTTGAGAGGCGACCGGGCAGGCTGTCCGGTATGCTTCGACATGCCGGCACAGGGTTGCTGCATGTCCATGCCTTCGCCGGCCATCGCCATTGTTGCGATCTGCGGCGAAAACTCGGGATCTTGGCAAGCTCGCGCCCATGCCGGTGCCGCTCCACTCAGGAAAACGCCGAGGGAGAGGAGTATTGCGCCGATCTGCCGTCCAAAGCGCGCGAACATGGCGAAACCATACGGGTCCGCATTTTGCGGTGCAAGGATCGCCGCTGACGATGAAGAATTCGTGAGGTATGACCGCGAACGCCGAAGTATTGGGTTCGGAGTGAGATCCTCGGCATATTGAATCGCCCCGGCACGGCCATTACCGCGAACGCGTTGGGATTGCTGTTGCTCCCGGAACTGACAGAACCAGGTCCCAGAGTGGGTTGACTAATGGGATATATCCGCTATATTTGTTCCTGATATGTTCCATCGGGTGACTGGTGAGTCGCTTACTTGCAGCCCGAAAGCTGGTGACGCTTATGACCGATCTCTCGCCGATTACAGACGAGGAAACCGCTAAGGTCGATCTTTCGCGCCTCCGAAACCGGACCGAGGAGCTCGTTCTGGGCTGTCAGCTGGCCGGGAGCCGCCTCACGACCTCTGTCGATCGCACGCTCCTGTACCGGGATCCTTCCCATCGCAGCATCCAAGCGGCCATTGACGGCCTCGTGGCCCGGGGCGAAGAGGCAAACTTCGAAACCGTCGGTGCAACGCTGGCGCAGCGTCGTGTCAGCCACGATACGATGGATTGCCTTCTCGCGTTGCCCTCTCCGTTTCGCGACCTAGCTGACGCCGAGGTCTTCGACCAGCGCTTTGCACGATTGATTGCGCACCTGAAGCACCTGGCGCGCCGCCAGGCCGGCCGGGTCGAGCTAGTCGGGGGCGATGCGATCTCGCCCGAAGGAATCGACTGGCTATGGGACGGCTGGCTGGCTCGTGGCAAACTGCACCTGCTCGCCGGGAGCGTCGGCGCCGGCAAAACGACGCTTGCCCTGTCGCTCGCCGCCGCCATCACATCGGGTACCGCCTTTCCTGGAGGCATCCAGGCAGGGCAGGGCAATGTCCTCTTCTGGAGCGGCGAAGACGATCCAGCCGATTCTCTCATTCCGCGCCTTGTCGCCTGCGGCGGCATGCCGGAATCGATCATCTTTGCCCGCGGCGTGTCGGATGCGGATGGCCGCCTGCTGCCCTTCAGTCCCGCGCGCGATCTGGCTGCGCTCGCACGCGAAATGGACGCGATCGAGAAACTGAACCTTCTCGTAATCGATCCCATCGTCTCCGCGGTCGCTGGCGACAGCGACAAGAACGGCAGCGCACGGCGTGGTCTGGCGCCCCTTGTCGAATTGGCCGCGGCACGCAACATCGCAGTCCTCGGCATCACGCATTTCGGCAAGACCGGCCAGTCCCGCGATCCGGTCAACCGCGTTCTGGGCGCCCTCAGCTTCGTCGCGATGGCCCGTCTCGTGATGGTGACAGGCAAGTCGCAAGACGGGTCCCGTCTGTTGGTCCGCGCGAAATCCAATATTGGACCCGACGGCGATGGGTTCCGCTACTCCTTGGCACGCGAGGAAATCGCGCCCGGCGTCGTTGGCCAGAGAATCGATTGGAGTGATCCGGTCATGGGGACGGCGCGAGACCTTCTCGCGGAATCTGGTGGTACCCTTGGCGCGGATCCGACAAAGCGCAGGGCTGCTGAGGACTGGCTCAGGGAAAAGCTCAAGGATGGGTCCGTGTTGGCGCGGGATGTAGAAAGTGCTGCGCACGAAGCAGGCCTTGCATGGCGCACGGTGATGCGCGCCAAGAAGAACCTCGGTGTGGTCTCGACGAACTACGGTCCCGGCTGGCTCTGGCAGCTGCCCGCTGAGGAGGATGCCAGCTAAAAAATGGCTGGCATTGTGGCACTCTCCAACAGGATCAACGGCTTACCGGAGGGAGAATGCCAACTTCGCCTTGGGCAGACCCGGGTTTGCGATGCCCCGCTCCGGGCTGATGCGAAAACGGGCGGACCTTTCGATCCGCCCGTCCGCCACCTTCAGGCGAGGTAAGGCTCAGTCGTTGTTGGCGCGTCCGAGACCGAGGTCGTGTTCGGCCGCCACGATCGAGATCGTGTATCCCGCGACGACATCGAACAGCGTCATCAGGGTGATGAAGAAGAAGGTGCTGGTCGCGAAGCCCGGCACGACGATGAACTCGATCAGGCAGATGATGAAGGTGATCAGCGAAAGGCCGTGATTCATCACCTCGCGCGACGTGGTGCGGGTGGCTTTCACGACTTCGATGAAGAGCAGCATCAGCGAGAACAGGATGAGCACGTCGCCGAAGCGCAGCTCCCATTTGTCGCCGGACACCATCGGGATGATCACGGACCAGGCATTCAGCGTGCCCTGAGTCTCGCTCGAGAACGCGCCGTTTCCGAGCGCCAGCAGGTTGTAAAGGACGAGAACGATCGCAAGCAGTGGAAACTGGCGCAATGACATGTATCCCTCCCCGTGCCGTAACCCGTACGGCGTTAACACTTGTAGCATATTGGGGCGAAACTGGGACGAGGCAAGGGCCGCACTGTGGCCGTATGGTTAAGGGCCGGCCACCCGTCCCTTATCCCGCCGGGCTGAGCGCGCCGCGTTCGCGATAGATAAGGTAGAGATTGCGCATATAGATCGGGATCGGCATGCCCTGGCCGATGAGGAGCGGCCAGGCCTGGATGTGCACCGCATAGCTGAAGCTGATGAGGCCGCCGATCAGGCTGCAATACCAGAAGGCAATCGGAACCACGCTTTTTCCCTGCTGCTCGCTCCTCAGCCACTGGATCAGGAAACGGACGCCGAAGACCGCCTGGCCGAGGAAGCCAATGCCGTTCCAGACGGTGTCGGTCGGATTCTGCAACGCCAACGCGTACAGGTGAGCGAGATAACTCATGATGTCCTCATCGTGCCCGTTCGACCGGCGCGATCATGCCGGCGGGACTGATTGTCTTCAAAGCTCTGTCGGCGTGGGCCGTCCGCGAGAGCGGCGACGCAACCACGCTGTACCAAAGAGGTCGGGGACGCCCACCAGCAGGCGATCGAGCACGCCGTATTTGGATTGGCCCGCGGCGCGCGGCCGGTCGACCACGTCGATCAGCTCGGTGCGATAGCCTTCGCGGATCACCAGCGCGATCAGGAAGCGGTGCATGTTGTCGTAGAAAGGCAGCTGCAGGAACACCTGCCTGCGGATTGCCTTGAGCCCGCAGACTGAGTCGCGGGCGCCGTCCTTGAGCACGCTCTGGCGAAGCTTGTTGGCCCAGCGCGATGCGACCTGCTTGCGCACGGTGTCGGCGCGGCGGATGCGCTGTCCCGCGACCAGCCCCAGCATCGGATCGCCGGACGCGAACGGTGCGACCAGGCGAAGGATGTCCTTGGGATCGTTCTGGCCGTCGCCATCCATCGTGACGACCACATCGTTGCGGGCCGCGATGAAGCCGGTGCGCAGTGCCGTGCTCTTCCCGAAATTGCGGTCATGCTTGACGACGCGAAGCATTGGATAGGTGACGCGTTGGGAGAGGAGGGCCGCGACGGTGTTGTCGGTCGAGCCGTCGTCGACGAACACGAACTCGTAGGATGCGGGATCGCGGTCCTTCAGCGCGGCGCCGATCTCCGCCAGAACGGGTCGGACGTTTTCCTCTTCGTTCATGACTGCGATGAGCAGGGAAAACGGAACGTTTGCGTCCGACATCAGGCCAAAGCCGCTGGTTTCTCAGCGCCTTTTCACCCCGGCGCCGCCGCCTTATACAGGCGGCTTCCGGGGGGGAATAGACCCGCCACGCGTCCGCCTCGCAACCAGGATCCGCCGCTATGAATAACGCCGAAGCGGTCCCGTCGCGCATCGCCGCCGAAGCCTTGCGCAGGCCGATCCTGGCGCTCTTCCTGTTCTGCTTCGTTGCCTGGCTGCCCGGGTTCTTCACCTTGCCCGCGCTTGATCGCGATGAGAGCCGCTTCGCGCAGGCCTCGAAGCAGATGCTCGAGACCGGCAACTTCATCGACATCCAGCAGGGCTACGAGAAGCGCTACAAGAAGCCGGTCGGCATCTACTGGATCCAGGCAACGGTCACCGCCGCGATCGATGCGATCGACGGCAATCACGCGCATGGCGACATCTGGACCTATCGCGTCGCATCGTTTCTGGGAGCCTTCGCCGCCGTCCTTCTGACCTTCTGGACCGCGCGTGCGTTTCTCGGGGTCGAGGCCTCGTTCCTGTCCGCCCTGTTGCTCGGCCTCTCCCTGTTGCTGAGCGCCGAGGCCAAGATCGCAAAGACCGACGCGGTCCTTCTCGCGACCATTGTCGGAAGCATGGGCGTGCTGTTCCGGGTCTACCTCGCGAGCCGGGAGGCTGCGCGGCCGGTGCCCTCTACCGCACTCGTCCTGCTGGGTTGGGTCGCGTTCGGCATCGGATTGCTGGTCAAGGCGCCCGTCAATCTGCTCGTCTGCGGTGCGGCCGTCATCGCGCTCTGCCTGTGGGACCGAAAAGCAATCTGGCTCGCGGGAACGAAGCCGCTCCTCGGTGTCCCGCTGGCGCTCGCGATTTTCCTGCCGTGGATCGTCGCCATCGCCATGATCAGCCACGGCCAGTTCTTCGAGGGCTCGCTGGGCAAGGACTTCAGCAGCAAGATCGTCGGCGGCGAGGAGACCCATGGTGCGCCTCCCGGCTATTACCTCCTCGTTGCCAATGCCTCGTTCTGGCCGGTGACTCTCATCCTGCTGCCGGCTGTCATCTCGGCGATCCGCCGGCGATCGGATCCGGCGATCCGCTTCCTGTTGTGCTGGGCCGGCGCGACCTGGCTGATGTTCGAGCTCGCTCCGACCAAGCTCGTCCACTACGTGATGCCGGCCTATCCGGCGCTCGCGATCCTTGCCGGCGCCTGGCTGACGATGCCGCTCGCGGAAGACGAGAACCGTTGGGAGCGGATCGCCAGATTTGCAGCCATCGCACTGTTCGCCGTCGTGGGGCTCGCCTTTGCGGGCGTGCTGATCTGGGCTCCTGAGCAATATGGAGCGGGACCGCCACTCTGGCTCTTCGGTGCCAGCGCGCTCGTGGTCCTTGCCGTTCTCGGCGCCGCGGGCCTCGCGTTCTCCGGCCGGCGCGCTGATGCAGTGGTCGCCGCCGGCATCGCAGCACTCCTCTTCTATTATGCCGCCGGCTTCGGTGCGGTTCCGCGGCTCGATCGTCTCTGGCTCACGGAGACGGCGGCATCGGTCGTGGCGCGCCATGTTCGGCCCAACGATCCTCCGATCATCACCTCCGGTTACCAGGAGGCGAGCATGACCTTCCGATTGGGGACACGCACACACCTTGCGGATGGCGAGCGCGCCGCCGACATCGCTGCGATCCAGGGAGGACTGGCGCTCGTCGAAGAGCACGAGCGCGCAAAGTTCCTCTCCGAGCTTGCGATCACCGGCGCCAGGGCGACGCCGATCGACCGCTTCTCGGGCCTCAACTACTCCCGCGGTCGGGAGATGAACATCACGGTCTATCGCGTGACACCCGCCGTTCAGGTGACGTCGCCACCGCCGGAATGACGCCGCGCTGATTCTCTTTTCCACGGCGTCGATGCCTCTGAGCTTGCGATCATGTGGATGATTCACAGCTGAGTAAGGACGCTCGCGAACTTCTCGTTCTCTTCGCTCGCGAAAAACTGAACGCGTCCAAGTCTTGCGATTGCGCGGGCCGCGTCGCCGCATGCAAAAGCTGAGTCACGACTCGAATGGCTTCATCTTCGCGAGTCGTACGGGCAGGCGCCTGTATCCGCGTGACTTACCCTTTGGTGTCTTGCGGCTTTTTCAATAATTCATCGCGAATACTGGCAAGCTATATTGGATAGCGGGTCCGTTTCTCCAGTACTCGAAGCGGTTTGACTTGACGACCCGCAGAAAGCTTCTAAGTATCGCCAGACGTGACCGTGCCGCTGATGGGAAGTCGCTGGGGCTTTCGCGAGGCATCGGACATTCGGAGTACCGTGAGACACCCATGAGTCTCCAACTGGTGCGGGGGCGGGAAGAGAAGCCTCCGTCGCGCGGAGCCCGCGCGAAGCACCCTCAGTCAGCAAACCTCCACGAAGCAACGACCGCCGCCGAACCTGAAGTCCAGGCGACGAAGACCGCGCTCCCCTTCCCGGTTGGCCGCGAAACCCGCGCTTTCTACAAGCGCTTCTACCCCGGAACGACGACCGTCGAGTGGAACGACTGGCGCTGGCAGATGCGGACCCGGATCCGCAGCCTGAACGAACTGGCCCGCATCTTCCGCCTCTCCGAGGATGAATACAGCGCCGTCGCCGCCCACAAGGGGCCGCTGCCGGTCGGCATCACGCCCTACTACGCCAGCCTGATGGATCTGGTCGATCCGACCGAGCCGCTCCGGCGCACTCATGTGATGACCGGCGCCGAGTACATCCATATGCCGGGCGAGGCCGACGATCCGCTCAGCGAGGACCACGACACCGTGGCCCCAGGCCTGGTGCATCGCTACCCCGACCGCGTCCTGTTCCTCACCACCGGCACCTGCTCGACCTATTGCCGTTACTGCACCCGCGCCCGCGTCGTCGGCAATCCGGGCGGCGAGTACCAGTTCTCGACCCGCCAGTGGGACAAGGCGCTGGCCTATCTCGAGCAGCATACCGAGGTCCGTGACGTCCTTCTCTCCGGCGGCGATCCGCTGACCATCGGCGACGACAAGCTCGACTGGCTCCTGAGCCGGCTCAGGGCGATGAAGCACATCGAGTTCCTGCGCATTGGGACCAAGGTGCCGATGGTCCTGCCGCAGCGCGTCACCCGCAGCCTGACCCGGGTGCTCAAGAAGCATCATCCGCTGTTCATGAGCCTGCATGTGACCCACCCGCGGGAGTTCACGGCGGAAACGACGGAAGCCCTCAATCGCCTCGCCGATGCGGGTATCCCGCTGGGCAGCCAGACCGTGCTGATGAAGGGCATCAACGACGACACCGAGCTGATGAAGAAGCTGATGCAGGGTCTTCTGATGCGCCGGGTGAAGCCCTACTATCTCTACCAGACCGACCTGATCAGCGGCTCGGCCCACTTCCGCACGACGGTGGAGAAGGGGCTCGAGATGATCGAGGCGCTGCGTGGCCACACCACGGGCTATGCCACGCCGCAATTCGCGGTCGATGCGCCGGGCGGCGGCGGCAAGATCATCATCGCCCCCGACTTCGTCGTAGGCCGCGACGGCGACGACCTGCTGCTCAAGAACTTCGAAGGTGGTGTCTACCGCTACCACGATCCCGGCGGCACGCTCGGGGCCAACAAGCCCAAGCTGGCGGCGGAGTAGGGCGATGCGCATCGGCGTCACCTACGACCTGCGCTCCGATTACAAGGCGATGGGTTACAGCGACGAGGAGACCGCGGAGTTCGATAGCGAGGTCACCATCGACGCGATCTGCGATTCTCTGGCCGGTCTCGGCTGGACCGTCAGCCGCATCGGCAATGTCCGCCGTCTGGTCGAGAAGCTCGGCGCCGGCGAGCGCTGGGATGCGGTGTTCAATTTCTGCGAGGGGCTCAAAGGCGTCGGCCGCGAGGCCCAGGTCCCGGCCCTGCTCGAGATCTACGACATCCCGTACGTCTTCTCCGATGTGCTGACCTCTGCGGTCACGCTCGACAAGGCGATGTGCAAGCGCATCGTGCGCGACGCCGGCATCGCGACGGCGGACTTCGCCGTTGTCGAGTCCCTTGCCGAGCTGAAGACCATCCGCATGCCGTTCCCGATGTTCGTGAAGCCGATCTCCGAAGGCTCGGGCAAGGGCATCGGTGCCAAGTCCAAGGTCACCAACCGCACCCAGCTGCGCGAAACCACGGCCAGCCTGCTCGACAAGTTTCGTCAGCCCGTGCTGGTCGAGACCTTCCTGTCCGGTCGCGAGTTCACCGTTGCCATCACCGGCACCGGCGACGAGGCCGAAGTGCTCGGCGCCAGCGAGATCTGCCGCAAGGCAAACTGGGTCGGCGAAGGCTACGGCTACGAGAACAAGGAACACTGGCACGACAAGGTCGAGATCATCGGCGCCGATCCTGCGAGCCTCAAGTCTGCCGGCGACGTCGCGCTGGCGGCCTGGCGCGTGCTGCGCTGCCGCGATGGCGGACGGGTCGACATCCGCAACGATGCCGATGGCGTCCCGCACTTCATCGAGGTCAATCCGCTCGCCGGCCTGCGCCCCGAATATTCGGACATGTGCTTCATCGCGACCCGCGAAGGCCTGACCTACCAGGACCTGATCGGCAAGATCATGGCTTCGTTCCTCAGGCGCTACCCCGAGCTCGAAGCACGCCGGGCCGCGGCCTGACGCGTGCGGGTCCTCCTTCTTCATTCCGATATCGCGCCGGATGCGCCGCCCGATGAGCTCGACACGCTCTACGCCGCCGATTGCGTCGAGACGGGCCTTAAAGACGCCGGCCACAGCGTCACGCGCGCGGCCTTCACCGACGACTTCGACCGGCTCGAGGCCATCCTTGCCGAGCACACACCCGAGGTCGTCTACAACCTTGTCGAGGCTGTCGATGGCCTGGGCTCGCTGGCCGGCATCGCGCCGCGCATGCTCGACGAGCTCGGCGTGCCGTTCACGGGCGCCGACGCGCTGACCCTGGCGCTGACGAGCGACAAGCCGCGGACCAAGCGCAAGCTTTGCGAGATGGGGATCCCGACGCCCGACTGGTGCGAGGCGCCGCTGTGGCACGGCCTCGATCACGACCGCACCTACATTGTGAAGTCCGCGACCGAGGACGCCTCGATCGGCATCGATGCAGAGGCCATCGTGTCGGGCCTGGACAAGATCAGGACCCGCGCCGAGCTCTGCGCCCTGCGCTATGGCGGCACCTGGTTCGCCGAAGCCTTCGTCGACGGCCGCGAGTTCAACATCGCCGGCATCAGTGGCGACGATGGCAAGCCCATCATCTTTCCCCTGGCCGAGATGACCTTCCAGAACTGGCCCGAGGGTCACCCGAAGATCGTTGGCTACGACGCCAAGTGGACCGAGGACTGCCACGATTACGACGAGACGATCCGGCTGTTCGGGGTTGAGCAGACCGATCCGGTCCTTGCCGCCAAGCTCAAGGACATCACCGAGCGGACCTGGCGTGCCTTCGATCTTTCCGGCACCGCCCGCGTCGATTTCCGGGTGGATTCAAAGGGCAATCCCTGGGTCCTCGAGATCAACCCGAACCCGTCCATCACCCCTGAGTCCGGCCTCGCCGTCGCCGCCGGCGAAGGCGGCATCTCCTACCCCGAGCTCCTGGATAGGCTCGTGCGGGCGGCCCTCCGGTAGAGCCTCATAGCGCGTACTCGCCTCGCGCAGAGAACGCGATGGTTTCACGAAGGAGGCGCAGAGAGTGAACTCGTATGCCGAGTACGAACCTGCAGTGAAGCCCGGCGCGCGAAGCGCGCCAACAACAAATCAATCGTAGCGCCGGCAGCCGGCGCGGAGCCTGATTCTCTGCGCCTCCTCCGTGAAACCATCGCGCCCTCTGCGCGAGGCGAGGCGGTGGTGGAGAAGGACCCCGAAACGTCAGCTGTCGATTTGCACCGGTTCGATCAGCATCTGGTGATGCACCCGCCGCTCGCGCCAGACGATGTAGAGGCCGGCGGAAATGACCACACCGGCACCGAGCAGCACCAGGCTCGCCGGGACCTCATGGAACACGACATAGCCAAGCACGATCGCCCACACCATCGCGATGTAATCGAACGGCGCCAGCAGTGACGGCTCGGCAAAACGATAGCTGTAGGTCATGCAGATCTGGCCGATGCCGCCGAGGATGCCGGCGAGCACCAGCCAGAACGTCAACGACAGCGTCAGTGGCGCGCTGTGCCAGAACATGGTGATGCCGCTGACGATCGCGCTCACCAGCATGAAATAGAACACGATCGTCTCGCTCTTTTCCGTGGCACTCATCTGGCGGATGAAGATCACAACGAAAGCGGACAGAAACGCGCCCATGATCGCGAGACCCGAGCCGGCAGAAACGCCGGAGGCCACGATCGCACCGACGCCGCCATGGGCCTGGAGCATCAACAGCACGCCGGCGAAGCCGATGACCACCGCCGCACCGCGATGCGGTCCGACCTGCTCGCGCAACAACAGCGAGGCCAGCACCACCACGAAGATCGGCATCACGAAGCTGTAGGCGGTGATGTCGGCCAGCGGCAGCAGCTGGATTGCCGAGAAGCCCATGAACATCGAGCAGATGCCGGCAATCGATCGCATCACGTGAAACCATGGCCGCGCGGTCTGCATCACGGTGCCCGGCCCGACTGTGTAGATCGACAGGATGAACAGCGGCACCAGCGCGAAGGCCGAGCGGAAAAAGATCACCTGGCCGACCGGAACGGGGCCGACCATTTTGATCGCGACCATCATGATCGAGAAGGCGAGGGTGGCGGCGACCTTGAGGGTGATGCCGAGGAACGGCTGTTGCATCTAAAGGCCTACAGCCATCCCCGCCGCTTGAAGAAGAAATAGGGCAGGATGGCCGAGAGCACCATCACGACGATGGCGAACGGATAGCCGATGATGGAATCGAGCTCGGGCATGAATTTGAAATTCATCCCCCAGATCGAGGCGAACAGCGTCGGCGGCAGGAACACCATCGCCGCGACCGACATGATCTTGATGATGTTGTTCTGCTCGTTGTTGATGAGGCCCAGCGTGCCGTCCTGCAGATAGCTGAGCTTGTTCACAAGGAACGAGGTGTGGTCCTGCAGGGACTGGACGTCGCGGGTCAGCGTCTTGGTATGGCCGCGGATGTCCTTGTGCGGCTTTCCCTCCATCGCGGGCGACAGGAAGCTCAGCATGCGCCCGAGCGTGAGAAGGCTCTCGCGCAGCTTGCCGGTCAGGTCGTGCTTGCGGCCGAGCCTGCGCAGGATGCCCTGGAAATCCTTGCCGCCGCTCGCCGACTGCGGCGTCTGCGCGTCGAAGATCTCGCGCGAGATGGTCTCCACCTCGGAACCGGCGCGCTCGAGAATGTCCGCCATCCGGTCGATGATCACGTCGAGGATGCCGAGCAGGACCTCCTCGGCCCGGCTCACCGGCACCAGGGTGCGATCGCAACGCGCGGCGAAGGTCTTGAACGGCTGCGGATCGATATAGCGGATGGTTATGAGCTTCTCGCGCGCCAGCACGAAGGTGACCACATCGGCCACGGCATGGTCGGTGTCGCTGTTGCCCAGCACCAGCGCGGTCATGAAGAAGCCGCCGTCCTCGTGGTACAGCCGGCTCGAAACCTCGATCTCCTCCATGTCGGCGCGTGTCGGCATCTCCATCTTGAGCGCCGCGTTGACGAGGTTGCGTTCCTCGACGGTCGGACTGACCAGGTCGATCCACAGGCTGTCGGCGGCGATCGAACCGCCGTCCGCTACAACAGTGCCTTTGAGGCCGCCGTTCTGCAGCTGATAGGTCTTCAGCATGCCACGCACCGATCTGGGATGAACACGAGGTTGTCGATTGCGCGCGAGGCCCCCGAAGGACCCCGACGCGAGGCGACCAATAAACCTCTTTTGCCGGGAGCAAAACGTTTTTTTCCGCAAGGCGGCCGTTCGTGTGACCCCATGCCCTCCATGTGGCCCACATGCTGGCCGATCGGATCGGGCCGCGTTAGAAGCGCGTGCGTTGTGCCGGGTGAACCGATGAGCGAAGCACCGACCCTTCCCACCTTTGCCGATGTCGAGTCCGCGGCTCGACGCATCGCGCCCCACGCTGTGCGGACACCCCTTCTCGAGAGCGACCGGCTCAGCGCTGAGCTGAACGCCCGAATCTTCGTGAAGCCCGAAATGCTGCAGCGGACCGGCTCGTTCAAGTTTCGCGGTGCCTGCAATCGGATCAGCGTCATCCCGGAAGCCGAGCGCCCGAACGGGGTCGTGGCCTTTTCCTCGGGCAATCATGCGCAAGGCGTGGCCGCCGCGGCCGCGCTCTTCGGCATGCCGGCCACCATCGTGATGCCGGCCGATGCGCCCAAGGCCAAGCTCGAAGGCACCAAAAGGCTCGGCGCCAGGGTCGTCACCTATGATCGGTACAAGGACGATCGTGAGGCGATCGCGGGCCGCATCTGCGCCGAACAGGGCGCCACCCTGGTCAAGCCGTTCGACGATCCGTTCATCGTTGCGGGGCAGGGGACCGTCGGCCTGGAGATCGGCCAGGACCTCAAGACCCTGGGCCTCGTCGCTGATACGGTCCTTGTCCCCTGCGGTGGTGGCGGGCTGGTTTCGGGCTCTGCACTCGCCCTTTCAGGCTTCGATCCAGCCACGCGGACGATCGCCGTTGAGCCCCAGGGCTACGACGGCATGGGCCGATCGCTCCAGGCCGGCGCCCGCACGGCAGCCCCCGGCGGCGAACCAAGCCTCGCGGATTCCCTGATGGCGCAACAGCCAGGTGCCATCCCGTTTGGCGTCGCGAAGGCCCGCGTTGCCGGGGCACTCACGGTTAACGACAGCGAGCTGGAGCGCGCCGTGAGCTATGCCTTCCGTGTACTGAAGCTTGTCGCCGAACCGGGCGGAAGTGCAGCTCTTGCTGCCCTTCTGGCAGGCAAAATATCCAATGCTGACCGCATTATTGTGGTTGTGCTGTCCGGCGGAAACGTCGACCTCGATGTCTTCATGCGCGCCTGCGAACGCGGCGCCTGATATTCGCCTGCATGGTTACCACAACCAGAAGGTTGGCTTTCCAACCTGATGGCGATTCGCTACTGTCCTCGCAATAAGGGCGGCAATAAGCCGAAACGAGTGGGGCGTTCGAATGAGTGTGGGGGACCGTATCCGGTCACGCCGGTACGCTAAAGTCTTTGCCAGTCTGCTCGTAACCTTGTCGCTGGTCGGTTGCGGCGGCTTCGGTCTTCTTCCGCACCAGACAAGTATCAACAACACCCGATTTGAATCGTATGGCGAGGTCGAGAAGGCCTACAACAACATCGTGCCGGGCGAGACGCTTGTCTCCGACCTCAGCCACATGGGCTTCGATTCCGCGACGACTGCCAATGTCGAGATCCTCTCCTATCTCGGCGTCATCGAGCGCTTCATGCCGCGCGATTCCATCCGCTTCGACCGCCTCGACCCCGCTGTGCAGGGATGCATTGAGGCGCGCGACCGTTGTTCTGCCTTCGTGTTCCGTCCGCAGCGCCTGGAGCAGGAGCGTCAGGGCAACATCCTGCTCGACCTGTTCGGGTTCCAGCGCACGACGTTGAACCACGGCTGGGCGGCGGAAGTGACGTTGCTCGTCTCCAACGGTCGCGTCGCCTACAAGGTGATGTCGGGCCGTCCGAAGATCGAGGACTACCAGAACAATATCCAGCCGCTCGGCCCCCTGCAGGACCTCGGCGGCGCAGCGATGCGCACAGCAACCAGCGTGTTCTGATTTCGCTTTCGCTCGGCGTGTAGCTCGCACGGAGCCACGGGGACGGAGAAGCGTACCCGCCGGCATGTGTTGCGTTGAACGCGATTCAACACCAAGGCACCAAAGCACCAAGGTCTCGCTGCGAACCCTCAGGTCCGGCGCGAAGCGCCAGCTTTTGCTGCCGCGCTGATGCGCGGCGGGAGTTCGTTGATACCTTGGTGCCTTGGTGTCTTGGTGTTGAATCGCGTCCAACGCAACGCGTGCCGACAGCGTCGCTTCCCCGTGAGCCCCGTGGCTCCGTGCGAGCTATTCCTTTGGGCAATCCAAAACAAAAGGGGCGCCCGGATCGGACGCCCCTTCAAACCAAATCGAACCGAAACTAGCGCGGTGCCAGAACCATCATCATTTGGCGGCCTTCGAGCTTGGGCCACTGCTCGGTCTTGGCGATGGTCTCGGTGTCCTTCTGGATCCGGATCAGCAGCTCCATGCCGAGATTCTGGTGCGCCATCTCGCGGCCGCGGAAGCGCAACGTCACCTTGACCTTGTCGCCCTCGTCGAAGAACCGCTTCATCGACTTCATCTTGGTCTCGTAGTCGTGGTCGTCGATGGTGGGGCGCATCTTGATCTCCTTGATCTCGATGACACGCTGCTTCTTGCGCGCTTCCGCCGCCTTCTTCTGCTGTTCGTATTTGTATTTCCCGTAGTCCATCAATTTGCATACGGGCGGCTTCGCCTCGGGCGAAACCTCGACAATGTCGAAGCCTTTTTCTTCCGCGATTGCGCGGGCCTCTTCGGTGCCGATCTCGCCGTACTTATGCCCGTCGTCTCCGATCAGGAGCACGGTGCGAGAGGTGATCTCTTCGTTGATACGGGGGCCGTCCTTGGCTGGTGCCGAAGGGGCCTGCTGAAAACGTCTGGGTACTATGACTCACTCTCCTGTTTTGGCCGCAAGCGCTCCACACGTTCCGGGAGGTTTTCCATGGCCTCGCGAAACGTTGCTCGTTTTCATCGGGTCAGGGCAAAGGTCCTCAACGGGCGAAGCGCGCGGGTCTGGTCGCGCGGAGCCCGCCGTTCGGCCGGCTCCGCCCTAGACAATAGGAATGCCCGGCCGGTTGGCAAGGGCTATTCGGCCACATCGACCCGGGTTTCGGCCTCGCGCTTGACCCGGTCGATGAAGGCTTGGAGCGGCATGGCGCCCAGATCCTTGCCCGACCGGAGCCGCACCGCGACCTTGCCCTCGGCCGCTTCGCGCTCGCCCACGACCAGCATGTAGGGGATCTTCTGCAGCTGCGCGTCGCGGATTTTCTTCTGCATGCGCTCGTTCGATTCGTCGATATCGATGCGCAAGCCGGACGTCCCGTTGGCCACGGGAACATCGAACAGGGTGTCCCGGACCTGGTGCGCGTAGGCGTTCGCCTTCTCGCTGATCGGGATGATGCGCGCCTGGGTCGGCGCCAGCCAGGTCGGGAACGCGCCCGCATAGTGCTCGATCAGGAAGGCTGTGAACCTTTCGTGACTGCCCAGCGGCGCGCGATGGATCACATAGACCGGATGCTCCGCGCCGTCCTCGCCGATATAGCTGAGACCGAAGGTTTCGGTCGCCATGAAGTCGAGCTGGTTGGTCGAGATCGCATACTCGGTCCCGATCACGCTCTTGATCATGAAGTCGACCTTGGGTCCGTAGAACGCGGCCTCGCCCTCGGCCTCGACATACGGATAGCCGGACTCCTTCATTGCGGTGCGGATGATGTCGCCCGCCTTGCGCCACTTCTCCGGCTCGTTGACGAAGTTGTGCTTCTTGGCGAGGTCGGGCAGCGAGAACCGCATGTAGTAGTCCTTGATGCCCATCAGGTCGTAGTAGCGCGCGTGCAGGCGCATGACTTTCAGGAACTCGTCCTTCGCCTGGTCTTCGCGGCAATAGATGTGCGCATCGTTCTGCACAAAGCCGCGCACCCGCATCAGACCGGAAAGTCCGCCCGACGCCTCGTAGCGATAGCAATGGCCGTGCTCCGCGAGCCTCAGCGGCAGCTCGCGATAGGAATGCCGCGTCGCCAGATAAATCATGTGGTGATGCGGGCAGTTCATCGGCTTGAGGTAGTAGTTCTCGCCCTCGATATCGATCGGCGAGTACATGTCCTCCTTGTAGTAGGCGAGGTGCCGCGACCGGATATAGAGATTTTCCTTGGTGATCTCCGGGGTCGCGACGCGGTGATAGCCGTCGCGCCGCTCTTCCACCCTGGCCAGGTGCTCGAGCTCCTGTCGGATCACCATGCCATTGGGCATCCAGAGCGGCAGGCCGGCGCCGACCTCAGGCGAGAAGGTGAAGAGCTGCAGGTCCTTGCCGATGCGGCGATGGTCGCGCTTCTCCTGCTCCTCGAGATAGTGGAGATGATCCTCGAGTTCCTTCTGGTCTCGCCACGCGGTGCCGTAGATGCGCTGCAGCTGCGCGTTCTTGGCATCGCCGCGCCAATAGGCGCCTGCGATCTTCGTCAGCTTGAACGCATCGCCGGTCTTGCCGGTCGAATTGAAATGCGGACCGCGGCAGAGGTCGTGCCAGTCGCCGTGCCAGTAAATCGAAACATCCTCGTCGGACGGGATGCTCTCGATCAGCTCGGCCTTGTACTTCTCACCCATGTCGCGGAAATGGGCGACCGCCTTGGCGCGCGGCCACACTTCGCGGCGGGTCGGAAGATCGCGCTTGATGATCTCGCGCATCTTCGCCTCGATAACCGGCAGGTCTTCGGGGGTGAACGGCGTGTCGCGCGCGAAGTCGTAGTAGAAGCCGTCGTCGATCGCCGGACCGATGGTGACCTGGGTGCCCGGATAGAGCTCCTGCACCGCCATCGCGAGCACATGGGCGAGGTCGTGCCGGATCAGCTCCAGCGCCTCGGGGTCCTTGCGAGTGATGATGCGGATCTTGGCGTCGTGATCGATCGGCCGGAACAGGTCCCACTGCTTGCCGTCGACCTCGAGGATCAGGGCCGCCTTGGCAAGACCGGGGCCGATGGCGGCGGCGATCTCGTTGCCGGTCACGCCGCGCGTGAACGTCATCGCCTTGCCGTCGGGCAGGGTGATGTTCACTTGGTTCGCGGGCGCTGACACGGCGCAGTCTCCTGTCAAAGTTGGGGCCGGACCATTGTCCGCGAGGCCTTAACAAGTCAAGGCAAGGGCCGGTTTTGGGCCATTTCGGACAGCTCCAGCCGCGCGAAACGCACGGTTTTTGCGGGTTGTTGTCGCCCGTCTGGGCAGGCGCCGCGCTTATGATATGGAGGAGGCGTTTCTCGCTGGGGTCCCGGGTTCATGAGAGTTCTGCTTGCCGCGCTTGGTTTGCTGGTCGCCGTCGCGTGGCCGGCGCTGGCTGCCGATCCCGCACCCCAGCCGGCTCCCATCACGCTCGACCAGATCCATCGGCTCATGACCGGTACCTGGCAGAACACCGCCGATACCCGCTTCACCCGGCAATTGAACGCCGACGGCACCTCCGTCGATCGCTATGAGGGCGACGAGAGCGCCACCAGCGTCGGAACCTGGAAGTTGTTCGAGGGGACCGCGCTCCCGCGCGAACTCGCCGCCAGGAAGGTTCCGGCCGAGGGCCTTTACATGACGCTCGCCGAGCACGGCGATCTCTATCTTTTCGCGGTGACGGCGGTGGCGCCTCAGGCGATGGAGATGATCAACATCGACCGCCGCCAGGCTTTGCGTTTCGAGCGCCTGAAGTGAATAGACGAACGCCGAAGGCACAGAAACGGCGCGGAAGGCGCTGAATCTCGGAACCTTGGCGAGGCCTGACGGTCCTTCTTCATCTTCTGCGCTTTCAGCGCCGATTCTGCGCCTTCTGCGTTCGTCTTCCGTGTGATCCGCCGGCCTGTTCTGCTATAAGAGGCGTGGGCTGTTTTGGGGTGGAAGATGCTGGTTGGGCATCTCGGTGCGGGGCTGGCTGCCAAAGCGGTCGAGCCGAGAATCAATCTTGCCGTCCTGTTCGGTGCTGCGCTTTTTCTGGACGTGTTGCTCTGGGTGTTCGTGCTGATGGGCATGGAAGCGGCAACGGCGCCTGCCGACTATTCCGAGCGCCACTACCTCTATTTCAACTTTGCCTATTCGCATTCGTTCATGGCGGCGATCCTGTGGTCGGTTGCCGGCGCGGTTGCATGGGCCGTCTTAAACAAAGATGGCGAACTGGCCGCTCGCATCTTCTCGCGCTCGGCGATCATCGTCGCGCTTGTCGTATTCTCGCACTGGGCGCTCGATTTCCTTGTGCATCCTGCACAGCTGCCGATCGCGCCGGGGGGCCCAGCGCTCGGGCTTGGGTTTTGGGACGAGCAGCCTCTTGGTCTTGCCGTCGAGCTGGTGATCGCTGCCGGGGGACTCGCGCTTTATGCGATGCGCGCGCTGGTGCCGTGGCCGCGCCGTCTGATCGTGATCATGCTGACGGTTGCCGCGGCGGTTCTCACCGCTTTTGGCGCTTACCTGTCGCCCGCGCCGAACAGCATTCCGCTGCTCGCGAGCATATCGCTGACAGTCATCGTGCTGCTGGTGGCCGGCGCATGGTGGACCGAGAGTGCGTTACCCCCGGTCCCGGTTCACGTCTAGCGATTCACGTACAACTCGATGTCGACAATGCGATCGTCCTCGGCGCGGCAGGTATAGGCGACGCGAAGGACGTCGCGGCGGTTGCCGGGAAGATCGACGCGATAGAGCTTGCCCGCGCGCATGAAGTCGAGATTGCCGACATCGAGGCTGACCCGGTTTCCGTTCGCGAAACGCACCAGGATCTGGCTGCAACTCGCATCGGCGTCCGGCCTCAGGCCCAGCGCGCGAATGTCGCGACCGCGAATGCTGTCGACCGTACGGCTGCCGCCCCTATAGGAAAACGAGCCATGACCCAGCTGCACCCAGTCGCCGCGGGTGCGATTCCAGTCGAGCCCCCGATCGATCCGATCCCGACGATCGGCAGAAGCATCGGTCGCTACCGCGGCCAGCAGCAGTGCTCCGGCCAGGCCGGCAAGAATTGCGCGCATGTGAAATTCCCCCTCGAAATGTGGGCAGCCTAGAGCGGAATCCGATGGCCGTCATCTGGCTTGCAACGGGGTTGAAGAGGTACGCAAAGACCGCAAAGGAGGCGCAAAGGCCGCGAAATGATGTTGGCGCGCGAAGGCGCGCCAGGCTTTTGCGTTCTTCGCGCCTTCTTCGCGGCCTTTGCGTACCCCTTGATTGGTCCGCGCTGAAAACGTGGCTGCCGCAAAACATCCGAGGCCGAAAACGAGAAGGGCCGGAGTTGCCCCCGGCCCTTCACGCAATCAGGTCTTCCGCTTCAGTGACGCGTCAGGACTTCCACCTGCACATCGTAGTCGCGTACCGCGCGGCATTGGAAGCTGATGCTGCGGATGTTGCGATCGCCACCCGGCAGATCGAGCACCGTCACGCGGCCACGCTCGAGACGCCCGACGCTCAGATCGCGCGAACCGCCACCCGCAAACTGCACCGTCACGCGACGGCACCGCGCATCGCCGTCGAGCGGACGCAGACCGATGCGATCGACGCTGCGGCCACGCCAGCCGGCGAAGCTCGTCTCGCGATCGCGACGGCCTTCGAAGCTCACGCGACCGAGGCTCGTCCACTCGTCATGACGATCATCCCAACGGTCACCGCGATCGCCGCGACCCCAGTCGTCATCACGGCCCCAGCTGCCGCCGAAGATGCCGGCCCACACGCTGGTCCACAGCGGATCGCGCCGCCACTCATCGCGATAGCGGCCGACGTCGCCCGACACATAGATGCGGCCGCCGCGGAATTCGTCCGAACGGCAGGTGAAATCGATGCGTGTCACGCGACGCGAACCACCGCGAAGGTCGACATAGATCGGACGGTCTTCACGCAGCACGCCGCGGAACACGCTGTCGCGCGATCCGTCGCGATAGGTCACGGCGATGTTGCGGCATGCGATGTTGCTGCGATCGGCTTCGAGACGCAGGCCTTCGAGGCCACCGCCGAAACGCGAATAGGCGGTGTCGCGATCGGTGCGAAAGCCGACCTCGACATTGCCGAGGCGGACATAGTCGGCGAGGGCGGGTGCTGCCATGCCGGCAGTCATCACAGCCGCCATCGCCAGGGTTCGTGTCAGATTCATTGCAAGGCTCCTTTGAAAATCTCTTCCCGGGAATACGGAAGGTCCGCCCGGTTCATGATCGAGCTTCGACCTTCCACCCTGAACCTAGCATGAAGGCGACGCACAAGTGCCGTTCATGGATGCAACAGCAACAAATTCTGCTGTGACCGGTCAGGCTTGCGCGCGCGATGTTGGCATGTGCGCTTCGATCCACTGGCGCAGCTGTGGACCGGGCAGGGCCCCGGAAACACGAGCGATTTCCTTTCCGCGATGGATCACGACCAGAGTCGGAATCGAACGGATGCCGAAGCGCGCCGAGAGCTGCTGCTCCTGGTCGGAATCCACTTTTGCGAAACGCAGGCGGGGCTCAAATTCCCGTGTGGCTGCTTCGAACACCGGCGCCATGCTGCGGCACGGCCCGCACCAGTCGGCCCAGAAATCCACCACAAGCGGCAGGTCGGCAGCATTCGCGTGACGATCGAAGCGCGCGGTGGTCAGGGCCATCGGATGGCCGTCGAACAGCGCGGCATGACATTTCCCGCATGTCCCGTCGCCGGCATTGCGGCCGGCTGGTATGCGATTCAACGCATCGCAACGGGGGCAGGGAATGATGCGCGCGTCCGTCATTTGAACCATAACGCACGCATCGCGGGTTCGTGCCCTTCTAAAACACCTGGCTGGCCTTCAAACAGTTGTGGTGCGGAGGTCGAATAAACGCCAAGACGCCAAGGTAGTGCAACCTCTTCGCCGCGCGACTGCGCGGCAACCAAACGCTGGCGCTTCGCGCCGGTTGAGGATCGCACCGGTCCCTTGGCGTCTTGGTGTCTTGGCGTTTAATCGCTTGCCACACCAGAACTCTGGGAAACAGCGCCAGATTTACGCTGCCGCTGTTGCCGTCGCAGCAGCGACCTGCGGCTGCATCAGCTCGATCACATAGCCGTCGGGATCCTTGGCGAGACCGATGATCGTGTTGTTGAATTCGGCAAGCGCCTCCGGCTCGCGCGTGATCTCGCCACCATCGGCACGGATCGCTTCGGCCAGCGCCTTCGCGTCAGTGACCGTGAAGACCAGCTTGACCGGATTGTTCTTGTAGTGCTGCGCCGAACCGTCGGTGTAGTGCATCAGGACCACCGCCGTGCGGCCTTCATAGCCGACGACCACTTCGTCCATGTGCGGCAGCTTGAAGGTCTGCATCTGCTTCATGCCGAGCACGCGCGTGTAGAAATCGACCGACCGTTTCATGTCGGACACGCCGATGCCGACGGCGGCCATCGCATTGGGAGAGCGCATGGGAGTTCCTCTTCTGTTGGGATGATTATAGGCGGCAAGCCTAGCGGTATGGCGCCGGACCGTGCAATCGCCTATCTAGCGGGCCGCTACCTCCCGAGCCGCCCCAGAGCCCATCAATGTCCGACACACCCGAAACCCTGCCAGACCGCCTCAGCGTCAATCCCAAGAGCCCGCACTACAACGAGGCTCTGCTCGAAAAGGGCGTCGGCATCCGCTTCAACGGCACGGAAAAAACCAACGTCGAGGAGTACTGCGTCAGCGAAGGCTGGATCCGCGTCACCGCCGGCAAAAGCCTCGACCGCTTCGGCAACCCCATGACCATCAAACTCAAGGGCACCGTCGAACCCTATCTCAAGGTCCCCGGCCCGTAGCGTGCCAACAGCCATGGTGTCATCACGCGATTCAACACCAAGGCACCAAGACACCAAGGTCGTGTGCCGCCCCTGAATCGGCGCGAAGCGCCAATAGCTCAGCCGCAGCGCTGCGCGCTGCGAAAGGTTCGCACCGGCCCCTTGGTGCCTTTGTGCCTTGGTGTTGAATCGCGCGACGAGACGATAACTGCCGGCGGCTTAGCTCAGCCGGTAGAATTCCCGTGCAGTATCCTGGAACAACAACGCCTTCTCCGCCGCCGATGCACCGGATGCGATGCGCTTGAACGCGTTCCAGATCGTGCGATAGCTGCACGACACGCCATCGACCGGGAAGTTGCTCTCGAACATCGCGCGCTTCGGCCCAAACGCTTCGATGCAGGTCTCGATATAGGGGCGCCACTCGCGCGCGACTTCCTCCGAACCCGGCTTGTCCTTGCGCTCATAAAAATCGAACGGCGTCAGCGGCTGGCCGAGCCCGCCCAGTTTCACCCACACATTCGGCCGCTCGGCCAACGCCCGGACGTTCTTCTTCCAGCCGGGAAACTCCGCTTCGCGACGGCCCTTGTAAGGACCGATGCCGAGAACGCCGCCGACATGATTGAGCACGATCTTCGTGTTCGGGAACGCATCCGCGAGATCCATCACCTCCGGGAGCTGCGGATGGTACTGCCAGGCTTCGAAACTCAGACCGAGCCGCGCCAGATGCGCGAAGCCGGCACGAAATCCCGATGAGGCATAAAGGCCCTTGGGTGGCGCTGTGTGGCCTGCCGGCACATCGGGATGATCGTCCCACGGGCCCGCATCGCGCAGGCCTTTGAAGCGGCCGCCGCACGCTGCGACATGCGCCTCGAGCACCTTTCCGATCGCATCGCCACGGATCAGCTCGGCGCGCCCGACAATGCCTTCGCAGATTCGGACTGGCCCATACTGTCCGCTCGCCGACATCGCGGCGACGCCGTTCACGAACTCGGTCTCGCCCAGGGTGCGCAACTCTTCAGGCCCAGAACTGCGATAGAACGCGGTGCACTCGATGAACACGGTGCTGGTGATGTTGTGTCCGCCGGCCGCGATCTCCGCCAGAAATTCGGGCAGCAGGTAGAGGTTCGGAAAGCCGTACGGAATATCCGGCCAGTCATAGAGATGATGATGCGGATCGCAGATCGGCAGATCCGGTTCGATCGCGTCTTCCTGGGCACTCATGGTTCCTGCCTCCGGTTCCGGCGCGACGTTAGAGCCCGCACCGCCAGATTCAAGCGCCTGCCGACCACGTCCGAATCCGGCCAGCGGACCGCCGGTCGCGATGCCATATCCGTCCTCACAAGACAGGAGAAAGACATGGCTTCCATCCGCAAGATCATCGACCTCGACGCGCCGCTCGCAAAAGTCTGGGACGCGCTCGCCGATTTCCACAACGTCGACACCCGCGTGGCACCGGGCTTCGTGACCAAATCCGAAGCCGACGGCGACATCCGCGTCGTCACCTTCGCCAACGGCACCGTCGCCCGCGAAAAGCTCGTCACCATGGACGAGGCCCATCACCGCGTCGTCTACGCCATCGTCGAAGGCCGCCCGACCCACCACAACGCCTCCGTCGACCTGACCGAAACGGCCCCTGGCAAAACCCGCTTCACCTGGACCACCGACGTCCTCCCCGACACCTTCGCCCCCTACATCGACGCCCAGATGAGCGAAGCCGTGAAACTGATGAAACCGGCGATGGAGGGGTAACGCGCGCGCTGGTCGCCGTTTCGGTCGACCCTCCCCTTGAGGGAGGGTCGAAATTTGCGCCAGCAAATTTCGGGGAGGGGACTGCGTCCTCGCGTTCACCCCTCCCCGAAAAATCGCTCCGCAAGCTCCGCGATTTTTCGACCCTCCCTCAAGGGGAGGGTCGGCTGCATGACAAGGTAAACCTCCCCTTGACGCCCCCATACCCACCGCATAGCTTCCCCTCGTTATCGGGGCGGCTGGCCCCGGGACGGACCGCCCGCGAGGCGGTTTTTTCATGTCCGTCCGGTTGCCTGCGCTTGTTGTTTCTCGTCGGTCATTTTCAAAAAACGAGGAACACCATGAACGCGAACTTCACTGCGGACGGACTCCGTTATCCCGGTACCTACCAGCGTGAGCTCTCGCCCGCCTGGATCAGCTACACCGCCGCCTTGAATGGCGGGCAGGGCGTCCGCACCGATCGCCCGTTCCGTTACCTTGAGCTCGGCTGTGGTGAGGGCTATTCCGCCCTTCTGCATGCCGCCTCATATCCGCACGGCGAGTTTCACGCCGTCGACCTCGACGCCCGCGCGGTCACCACGGCGCGAGAGAGAGCCAACACGCTCGGCCTCTCCAATCTCCACGCCACGGCTGCGCGCTTCGATGAACTCGGCGATCTTGCTCCATTCGATTTCATCGTCCTGCACGGCGTCTACAGCTGGGTCGACGCATCCGTGCGCACGCACCTGCACACGATCCTGCGCGAGAAGCTCGTTCCCGGCGGCCTTGCCTATGTAAGCTACAACTGTCTCCCCGGCTGGGCCGCGGAGATGCCGCTGCGACGGCTGTTTCGCGAGATCGCGCACGCGTCCGACGCCATTGATCCGTATACGGAGAGTGCCGCCGCGATCGACCGCCTGCGGGATGCCGGGCTCGGCTACTTCTCGGCCCATCCTACTGCCGCACGCGCTGTCCGCTCCTGGGAGGGAAGGCCCGCCGGATACCTGGCATCGGAGTACGCCGACGAAACCTGTGAGCCCCTGTGGGCGCACGACGTGATCGACGCACTCGGTGCAAGCGGCCTCGTCCATGCCGGCAGTGCGACCTTGCACGACAATCACGAAGCGCTGCTGGTGGACGACGCAACAGCGGCAGAGATCGCCGCGCTGGCCACGCCGCGCCTGCGTTCGCTCGCTCTCGACTTTGCGGTCAACCGCTCCTTCCGGCGCGACGTCTTCGTACGCGAAGGCAAACACACCAACCCTTTGCGGCTGGCCGATGTCCTCCTCGGCTCGGTTGGCGACCTGGCGGACACCATCCGCGTCCCGCGCGGACAGGTCCGCTTCAGCAAGCCGTTCGTCGCGGCTGTCGCACGAGCCGTCGCGACCGGACCGGCATCCATCGCAACAATTTTGTCGGAGATCTCCCATGGCGCCGACCGAACCGAGGCCACCCGAAACCTCCTCTGGCTGATCGCCGGCGGTGCCCTGTCCCCGTTCGCCGCATCGAAAGGCCAGCTCGCTCCCCGCGCCGCCACCGCGATGCTCGAGATGATCGCGGCCAACGAAGTCCCCGGCTGGATCGCCACCCCCCGCATCGGCGGCGGCTACGCCCTCGACCCGCAAACAACGAAGGCACTCCTCGACGGTGAGGCCAACACGCAGACCCGCACGAACCTGCAGCGATTGGGCGTCCTTTGATCTCGCCCTTCTCAATAACTCCATAGCTCCGTCATCCCCGGCGAGCGAAGCGAAGCGGAGCGAGGGAAGGGGACCCAGGATGAGTCATTTGCTCCGGAGTTCGAGATTTCGTGGAGTGGTTTCATCACGGGCTGCCTGCATCAGACCGCTTCGCGGGTTTGAAAATTGTCGCAAGTTGTCGCCAACACGAAGTTTGGTGACAAATCGTTACACCTCAACTCTGGTGCCGGGAGCGCAGCGCTGGCAACTTCGCGATCATGTCGCTCGGATACGTCTACATTCTCGCCAGCCGTCGCAATGGTACCCTGTACACCGGCATCACGTCTGACATCGTCCATCGTGCGTGGCAACACGAGAACGAGGTCTTCGAAGGCTTCACGAAAAAGTACGGTGTCCACCGCCTTGTGTGGTTCGAAACCTTCGAGAGCATCGTCGATGCCATCGCGCGCGAGAAACAACTCAAGGGCTGGAACCGCGCCTGGAAGATAAGGCTGATTGAGAAAATGAACCCCGGCTGGGAAGACCTGGACTGGAAGATCACCCACAACAAATTCGACGCCTGGCCGATTCCCAAGCCCACGCGAGGTCCACCGCCCCCGCGTGATCCCACGCGAAAGAAATCCAAACCGTAAACTCCGTCGTCCCGGGCCACCGGAGCACAGGCCAAGCGACGAAATGGGACCCCCGGGAGAGTAACCTGGTCAGTGCTATGCCCCGACTGCGGAGCAGACGTCTCACTATGGGTCCCCTTCCCTCGCTCCGCTTCGCTACGCTCGCCGGGGATGACGGACCTGGGAGCGAGAATTGGGTCTGGGATTCCCATCACTGACGCTGCGTAAGGTGTGACAGCGGCGCGGGAAACCGGTTAACTTTGCCGGACTCGCGCCGCATCAGAGCGCGGATACAGGGGCGCCCCATGAACGATCGTATCATCGGCCACATCGAGGCCGTTCTTCTCGCCATCATCCTTCTCGTCGTTCCAGGCTGGGCGATCGTGCGCGGTCCCGCGGCGGCACCGGCGGGGGAGATGTCCTCGGACGCCTCCCGAAATCCGGGCGCCAATGTCGATGGTGCGACCATCGCCAATGCCGATACGCGCCCCGGCGATTGGCTGGCCCATGGCCGCACCTATGACGAGCAGCGCTTCTCGCCGCTCAACAAGATCAACGATGGAAACGTCAACCAGCTCGGCGTGGCGTGGGAATACCGCACCTATTCCGTGCGCGGCCTCGAGGCGAGCCCGATTGTGGTCGACGGTATGATGTACTTCACGCTGTCGTGGAGCAAAGTCGTGGCGCTCGATGCCAAGACCGGCAAGGAAGTCTGGAAATATGACCCCGAAGTGCCGGGCGAGCAGGGCCGCTACGCCTGCTGCGACGTCGTCAATCGCGGTGTCGCGCTGTGGAAGGGCGCACTGTTCCTCGGAACCCTGGACGGCCGTCTCGTCAAGCTCAACGCCAAGACAGGCGCAGTCCTCTGGAGCATCGACACGGTCGAGAACCACAAGCACACCTACACCATCACCGGCGCGCCGCGCGTCATCGCCGACGGCATCGTCGCGATCGGCAATGGCGGCGCCGAATACGACTCGCGCGGCTATGTGAGCGGCTTCGACGCCGAAACCGGCGCGCTGAAGTGGCGCTTCCACGTCGTGCCGGGTGATCCCTCCAAGCCGCAGGAGAATGCGGCGCTCCAGGAGGCGCTCAAGACCTGGGACACCACCGGCAAGTACAAGTTCTGGGACATCGGCGGCGGCGGCGCGCCGTGGAATTCGATGTCTTATGATCCGGAGCTGGACCTGCTCTATTTCGGCACCGGCAACGGCAATCCGTGGAACCGCGACCTGCGCTCGCCCAAGGGCGGCGACAACCTCTACCTGTCGTCGGTCGTAGCCTTGCACGGCAAGACGGGTGAGTTCGCCTGGGCCTATCAGACGACGCCGGGCGACACCTGGGACTTCGACTCCACCGCCGATGTCACGCTCGCCAACCTCAAGATCGACGGCAAGGACCGCAAGGTGCTGATGCATGCACCCAAGAACGGCTTCTTCTATGTGATCGATCGCGCCACCGGCGAGCTCATCAGCGCCGAAAAATATGGCGTCGTGAACTGGGCCAAGGGCATCGACAAGAAGACCGGCAAGCCGATCGAGGATCCGGGCGCGCGCTACAAGGACAAGCTGACGGTCGTGTTCCCGGCGGCGACCGGCGCCCACAACTGGCAGCCGCAGGCGTTCAACCCGCAGACGGGCCTCGTCTACATCCCGGCGATGGACGCGCCGCAGCCCTATATCGCCTCGACCGAGATCGATTACCGCCCACATGCGTGGAATCTCGGTATCGACTTCGCGAAGATATCGGTCGCGGTGAAGGACCTGATCACGTCGGGCAAGGCGCCGCCGGCGGCCGTCGGCTTCATCAAGGCGTGGAATCCGGTTACGCAGAAGGAAGCGTGGCAGGTGTCGATGGGCGGCTCGTGGAACAGCGGCCTCCTGACCACTGCGGGCAACCTGTTGTTCGGCGGCGACGCCTACGGCCAGTTCACCGCCTACAACGCGACGACCGGCAAGCAGCTGTGGTCGATCGATCTCAAGACCGGCATCCTCGCGCCGGCCGTAACCTATGAGATCGACGGCGAACAGTACGTGGCGCTTCTCGCCGGCTGGGGCGGCGCCGGAGGCATGTCCGGCTTCCGCGATCCGGGTGCTGCCCTCTCGAAGTACAAGACCAACCAGGGCCGCATGTTCGTGTTCAAGCTCGGCGGCCGCAAAGACGTGGTCGCACTCGACCCGGAGGGCACGCCGCAAACCGAGCCGCCGGCAATGACGGCCGAGGACACCGCCCTGATCGAGAAGGGCTCGGCGACCTACCACAACACCTGCCTCGTCTGTCACGGCTTCTTCGCCGAATCCGGCGGCGAAGTCCCCGACCTGCGCCTCTCGCAGACCGAGACCTTTGGCGAGTACGACAACATCGTGTTGGAAGGCGCTCTCTCCGCAAACGGCATGGCAAGCTTCAAGGACATCCTGACCAAGGACGACGTAAAGGCGATCCGCGCCTACATCCTGAGCGAAGCCCACATCGCCTGGGACAAGACCCACCCGAAGACCCCGGCCGCACCAGCCGCAACACCCAAGCCCTGACCCGCCCAAAGAACCCTCTCCCCCTTCAGGGGGAGAGGGCAGGGTGAGGGGCGCGAACAAGAAGTCTGCCGCACCATCGCCTTGCGCTCCCCGCGCCGCCACGAACGCGACCTTTGCTCCGTTTCCTGAGACCGGGAATCGCCGCGCTCCGCCAGCGGTGGTTATGGATGAGTGACACGAAACTGCGCGCGCACAGCCCGGTCGTTGGTATCCAAGTACGATGGCAGTACGTAGACGTTGCCCTTGCGCGATACGAGCATCGGTCCGTGTCCGACCATGATGTCCTGAAATTTGCGCGACTTCGCGTAGGCCGCCGAACCGAAATGGTAGAGCCAACCGAAGGCGCCCCGATCGGGCGATCCCAGAAACACAAGGGGATATCCGCATTCGTCTTCAAGGCGCGCCAGCTCCGCTTCGGCGAGCGCTTGCGCCTTCTCCGCACCAATGCTTTGGCCCCATGCACGAGGCGGTAGACCCAACGCCTTGCGAGCAACCTCGAGCGCGATCTTTATTTCCTTTGAATCCTGCGTGCGCCCGAGCTCCTTGCGATAAGACGCCAGGCTGAAAACCTTGGCGTCTTGCGGCCGCGCCCAAGTGCCATGCGTCAGCTCAAATGTGAGCACGTGTTCGTCATCTGCCAGGATCGAGAAGTGGTCTCCTTCCTGCCCAGGCGTCTGACCCAGGATATGGAACACCTCTCCATCGGCGAAGAACTTGCGGATCGCAGCGTGGATCCGCTTGTGGCGCCGATCGGTATCGGGCGTCAGCCTGCCTTTCTCCAACTGAAGTCTGATTTCGTTTTCGGCCTTTGGCACGTTGTCGTTCAGTCTCGTCGTTCGCGATCTTGGGTTCCGTCCGGACGCCAATGCCGTAGTTCTGCGACCGGTTGAGAAATGTAGTTCGAGTCACCGAATCTCCCAAGCTGTGACCTCCGCCGGCTAACCACACAATGCAACGTCCAAGGGAGAAGCTTCCCCAAGTGGAGAACTACCCGTCCGTCAGTCCGTTCAGCCGTATTACGTCGAGTTCAATCGCCGAAAACACACCAGCGTCGTAGAGCGAAAGAAGCTCCTCCGACACGCCATTCCCGAAGACCAGAGCATCGTCCGAGTTGACCGTGACCCAGATCCCGGCGTCGAAAAGCCTGCGGATCGGGTGCGCGGCGATGCTGTCGACGCGTCCCAGCATCACATTCGAGGTCGGACAGATATTCAGGCGGATGCGATTGTCGGCCAGCATCCGCATCACGGCTGGGGACGATGCCGCGGCGATCCCGTGCTGCACCTCGTCCAGTTCCAGGACCTCAACGGCTCTCCACACATCATCGGCCGTACCCCACTCTCCCACATGCGCCTTGAGCCGAAGGCCGTACGCCTTAGCCTTCCTGTAGAGCGGCACGAAACGTTCGATCGGCTGCGCGAACTCGTCGCCCGACAGGTCGAGTGTCTTGTACAAGGCAAGCTCAAGGAACGGCGCGAGCCAGGTGTCGAGCGCCGCAGTCGAACAATGCCGGGACATGCTGGCTTGCGGTATCCACTCGATTGCAGGTGCCACCGCGCGATGCCGGTCTGCCAACGAGCGATGCAGCTCTTCAGCTGTGCCCATCCCGCGCGTGACGGCCCACACATCATCGCCCAGCTCAAGTCGCGTCAGACCGTCGGATTTCGCCTGATGAAACGCCGCCTCAAAGCCGAACAGCCGTCCCTCAGCCCCTTCGAACAACGAGCCGATGTTCGTGCCCACCCATTCATGCATCTCGCTCATCGATGCGAGCGGCCGGGTAAGCGGAACGATGTCCCGTCCTGTCCGTCCTTTGATGAACGCCCGGTTCGCGCTGAGACCGCCGTGCGTGTGCAAGTCGGCCTTCGGACAGCGCCGGATCATGTCGAGATCGCGCCGGACCAGGGCCTCTATAAACTGATGGCTGTCTCCGTCCGGCATGACTGCGTTTCGCTTCGAAGACCAAATTTCGATTTTGAAGCTACATATCAGAAAGCGACCCAATGGTCAGACCAGATACCAGGCAACTGGGCGACGCAACACAGACTGCCAGCTGCAATCAGACAAACCAAAATCGTCATGGCCGGGTTCGCGCGATTCCGACGTAGTCCTCGTTTGGATGCGCGAATTCCCGGCCGCCCATCAACAAGGGGCCGGCAGCTACACGTCACAACGGACATTGAACTATCAACAGCAGCGGGGGACTGGAGCAACGTTCCCCAGGCTGCCTCAATCTCTCCGAACAGTATCCCTCAAGCCGGATACCAGACACTTCGCTGCGGTCAGATGATCCGTTCTCGTATCAGTGTGCCTCGGCCCTCTTGCCGTAAGCGATATCCGGATCAGGTCGGCGACGCTCTTGGCGCTCATCTTCGACATGATGTGGGCGCGGTGGATCTCGACCGTCCGCGGCGATATTCCCAATTCATGTCCGGCGAGTTTGTTGGAATGTCCGCTGACGAGCTGGTCGAGGACGTTGCATTCGCGGGGCGTCAGAAGCGCCACCAACAGGTTTGCGGATGCGACCTCCGCCGCCCGGCCGCGCGCGGCGTCGCCGGACAGTATGGCGTGCTGGACGCTGCTCAGCAGTGCGTCGGCTTCGAATGGCTTCTCGATATAGTCGGCGGCTCCCTCGCGCATGGCACCCACTGCCGCGGCGATGCAGGGATGCGCTGTCATCAGGATGACAGGAATGCCGAGCTTGCGCCTGGTCACTTCCGCCAGCAGTGCGATGCCGTTCATTCCGGCGAGGCGAACTGAGGCGATCAGACACCGGATGCTCTCCGGGGTGACCTCCGCCAGGAAATCTTCTGCGGTGGCGTAGATATCGGCTCCATACCCGGCCGCGTTCAACAGGTCGCGCATCGAGTCTCGAACAGCGAGATCATTGTCGACGACAGCGACGACCGGGGCGTTGCCGTTCATGACGACGGCAGCGTCGAGGACGGGGCAGGAAGGGCGGAGCGTTCGTCGGAGAGCGTCAGTTCGACTTCGAGTGCCAGTCGCATCCAGGCCTCGGACATCCGCTGGAGGTCGGCGCGCGTCACCCCGTCGATCGCGTCGCAGGCCAAGCGGTGGGTCTTGTCCGCCATGTCCTGGTAGTAGCGACTGCGCTCTTCGGCCGACCGGAAGTCTTCGCGTTTCATCAGAGTGATCTCTCTGGCTCCGGAGGGATTGACCTCGCGGGCCCTTGTGAAAAGCCTCGACGCTTGTTGTCCAGAGATGATGAGATAACGCGGTAGCAAGGGAAAAGACTGAAACCTTAGGTTGATGTTGCCGCCAGGCCCCGATCGCATTGACACGCAACGTTTGTTCATGATACGTTCCAGGTTCGGCTCTTTGAAATTGTGAGAATCCAACGACTTCGGGGGCAGGCTTCACTGCCAGGGCCGCCATCGACCGCGGCGTTGGCGGCTCCGGCTGTTTGGCGCGCTCGGGTTTGCTCATCCCGCATGTTCAGCCGGCCTGCCGACCGGCGGGAAATTCCCTCAGGAACAGGGAAAGAACAGGGAGATATTTTTGTGTGAGCGCCATCAACACAATGCTCCCTGAGTTGGAAGACCGCCAGCAATACCCCCCCCCTGGCGGCGTTGGCGGCCTTCAACAAATTCAAAGGCTTAATGACCAAGGCCGCCACGCCGTCGGGGGCAGGTCAGCCAACGCGACCCGGTGTGGTTCCAGGTTCGCCCCCGTAGCATCCACCACCGATAGCGTCCCGATCTCCCTGTTTATCAGGGAGAAAACAGGGCGGAATTTCCGCCTGACCTCCCGCCGCAACGCCGCTGTGCCAAGAAAGTGTGGGACAGCAATCGGTCCGTCCGTTATGGAGGCCGCGCACTTTTCTTATTCGATTGAGCGATGGCCAAGGACAAACCCACCCGCCCCAAAGCGCGCACGGTTCGCGGATTTCGCGACCGGGCGGCGGGCGAGCTCATGGCCGAGCGGCGGATGCTGGAGACCATCCGCGGCGTCTATGACTCCTATGGCTTCGACGGCCTTGAGACGCCCTTCATCGAATACACCGACGCGCTCGGCAAATTCCTGCCCGACGTCGATCGTCCCAATGCCGGCGTGTTCTCCTTTCGCGACGACGACGAGCAGTGGGTGTCGCTGCGCTACGACCTCACCGCGCCGCTCGCGCGCTACGTCGCCGAGAACTACCAGGACCTGCCCAAGCCGTTCCGCCGCTACCAGATCGGCACCGTGTTCCGGAACGACAAACCGGGTCCGGGCCGCTACCGCGAATTCATCCAGTGCGATGCCGACACCGTCGGCACCTCGGCGCCGGCGGCCGATGCCGAGATGGCGATGATGTTCGCCGACACGCTCGAAGCGCTTGGCCTCAAGCGCGGCGACTACGCCGTCAAGCTCAACAGCCGCAAGCTTCTCGACGGCGTGCTCGAAGCCGCCGGCCTTCCGATCACGGGCTCCGACGAAGTCCTCGCCCGGCGCGGCATCGTCATGCGCACGATGGACAAGCTCGACCGCATCGGCGTCGACGGCGTGCGCGCCCTGCTGGGCAAGGGCCGCAAGGACGAGTCCGGCGACTTCGCCAAAGGTGCCGAACTCTCCAACGAACAGATCGATCGCATCGTCTCGTTCATCGCGCCGGCCGCCGGCGCCAACAGCCTCGAATCCCAGCTCGCGCTCGTGGCGCAGGCCGTCGAAGGCAGCGAGACCGGCAAGGCCGGCGTGGCCAACGTCGCCGAAATCATGCAGCTCGTGACCGGATCGGGCTATGAGGGCACGCGCGTGCACCTCGACACCGGCATCGTGCGCGGCCTCGACTACTACACCGGCGCCGTGTTCGAAGCGCAGCTCACCTTCCCGGTGCAGAACGAAGACGGCCAGACCGTCGTGTTCGGCTCGGTCGGCGGCGGCGGACGCTATGACGATCTCGTCGCGCGCTTCACCGGCCAGCAGGTGCCGGCGGTCGGCTTTTCCATCGGTGTCAGCCGCCTGCTCACCGCGCTGCAGCTGCGCAAGGCCACGACGACCGAGACCGTGCCGCTCGTCGTCGTCACCGTGTTCGACAAGAAGGACCCGGCTCCCGCTTTCGTACTCGTGCGTGAGCTTCGCGCCGCCGGTATTCGCGCCGAGGCCTATGTCGGAAACGGCAAGATGGGCGACCAGCTTAAATATGCCGACAAGCGGGGCGCCGCGATCGCCGTGATCGAAGGCCCCGACGAGCGCGCCAAGGGCGAGCTTCAGCTCAAAGATCTCGCCCTCGGTACCGAGCTCGCGAAATCGGTCGAAAGCCGCGCCGACTGGGTCGGTGAGCGAAAGGCGCAATTGACGATTTCGCGTTCAGGCCTGGTTGACGAAGTGCGTGCCATGCTGACCCGCAAGGCTTGAGACGCGATGGCTGGCTTTCCCACCTATTCGGCAGGTCTGCTGTTCGAGCTCGAGGAGCAGGCGGGCGCCATCCTCACCGAGTTCGCGCAGAAGCACTATGTGCGTGTCGAGCCCGCGGTGCTGCAGCCGGCCGAGCTGTTCCTCGAACGCTCCGGTGAAGAAATCCGCCGCCGCACCTTCGCCTTCACCGATCCGTCCGGACGCGAGCTTTGCCTGCGGCCCGAGCTCACCATTCCCGTCTGCCGCATGCATGTGGAGCAGGGCGGCAAATTCCCGGCGCGGCTCTGCTACAACGGCCTGGTCTTCCGCCACCAGCCATCCGAGCCCGACCGCCCGACGCAGTTTTACCAGGCCGGTGCGGAGCTGCTTGGGCTAGCCGACCGCAAGGCCGGCGACATCGAGACCCTGTCGCTCGCGGTCGAGTCGCTGCGCGCCGCCGGCCTCTCCGACTTCGAGGTCAGGATCGGCGACATCGGTTTGTTTTCGACCCTGATCAGTGCGCTCGAGGTGCCGATGCAATGGCGCGCGCGGCTCAAGCGTCACTTCTGGCGCGCCGGCTATTTCGAGGATCTGGTGGCGCGGCTCTCGCGCGGCAACCCGTCCGACCGCCAGAAGCTGTTCTCCCATCTCGGCACGCTGCCGGAGGCAGAGGCCCGCGCTGCGTTCGAAGGCCTGCTCGACATCCAGGGCGGCGTGGTCCAGGGCGGCCGCACCCGCGATGAGATTATCGACCGCCTGATCGAGCAGGCGGCGGAGGCAGCCGCCGTCCGGCTCGACCACCGCATCGCCGACACACTGACGAAATTCCTCGCCGTCGCCGGACCGGCGAGAAGCGCGTTCGCCGACATCCGTGCGCTCTCCGGCGCACTCGGCGGCCAGCTCGACGAGTCGGTTGCGGCACTGGAAGCGCGGGTCGCGGCGCTCGAAGCTTTGAATGTGCCCTCGGACAAGATCACCTTCACGGCGCGTTTCGGCCGCAACATGGAATACTACACCGGCTTCGTGTTCGAGCTGTGGTCGCACGATGCCGAAGGCCCGGTGCAGGTCGCGGGCGGCGGGCGTTACGACGCGATGCTCGAGAACTTCGGCGCCCCGAAGGGCACGCCGGCAACCGGCTTTGTCGTCCGTACCGAGCGCGTGCTCGCGGCGCGTCGTCACGCGGGGAGCCGCTGATGCTGACGCTTGCGATCCCGTCGAAAGGCCGGCTGCAGGAGCAGGTGTCGGAGTACTTCGCCGACGCCGGTCTTGCGATCTCCAAGAGCGGCGCGCGCGGCTATCGTGCCACCATCGCCGGACAACCCGACATTGAAGTCCGCTTGCTGTCCGCGTCCGAGATCTCGAACGCGCTCATCGAAGGCGACGTCCACATGGGCGTCACCGGCGAAGACCTCATGCGGGAATCCTCGCCATCGCTTGATGGCCTGGTGTCGCTGATTGCGCCGCTGGGTTTCGGTTGCGCCGATGTCGTCGTCGCGGTGCCCGGCGCGTGGATCGACGTCTCGACGATGCACGACCTCGACGACGTCTGCGCCGCCTTCGCCCAGCGCCACAAGCGACGGCTTCGGATTGCGACCAAATACGTCCACCTGACCCGTGCGTTCTTTGCGCAGCACGGCATCGCCGACTACCGCATCGTCGAAAGCTCCGGCGCCACCGAAGGCGCGCCCTCGTCAGGTGCGGCCGAAGCGATCGTCGACATCACCACAACAGGCGCCACGCTTTCGGCCAACGGCCTTAAGACTTTGGAAGACGGCACCATCCTCCAAAGCCAGGCGCAGCTCGCCGCGAGCCTGACAATCAAATGGGAACGCGCCGCCCGCACCGCGGCGGACTCTTTGCTGTCGCGCATCGCCGCGCGCGAACGGGCCAAGGCCTCGCAGGTCATCCGCGTCCGCCTCGTCGGCAAGCCGGAGCCGGTCCTCGCCGCGCTCTCGTCAACCGGCACGACAGTCTTGAGCCATTCCGACGATCACTATTCCCTCATCTGCCCGCGCGGAAAGCTGATGGACGCGATCACCGTGCTCAACGCCTGCGACGCCGGCGCTGCCGCGGTCGAAGACGCCGACTACCTCTTCGAACCCGAGAACGCGCTGTTCACAAAACTGAAGGCGGCGCTGGGCTAGGGGCACGTTGCGCGCTTCTCCCTATAAAGCGTTGTCATCCCCGGCGAGCATCACGCGCCAGCGTGATGCGAGGTAAGGGGACCCAGGATAAGAAACCTGTCGAGCTGTTTGATAATTGCCATAACCTGAAAGTCGGAGCAGACGGGTTATCCTTGGTCCTCTTACCTCGCGCGCTACGCGCGCTCGCCGGGGATGACAACGCTATGGGGAAGACAGTGCTTGCGCGACACGCTCCGCATCATCGCCTGTGTGATAGATCGAGAACCCGATCCGCAAACGATCTCCGCGATGGTCTGCGATGATATTCTTCTCCGCCAGCTGCGCCACGATCGTTCCCGCTCGATCCGTCCGGAACGTCAGAAACCGCCCGCGCCACATCTCATCGCTCACCACCAGCAGGCGTGATTGAAGCGGCCCATCACCGGCATCGATCGCCGAGAGAAACGCCCGCTCAATTTCCCGCACATGCGCCAGCATCTTCGGCACTGTCCAGCCTTCGCGCGCGAGCCACGCCTGCACCGCATTGAAGCGATACAAGCCGCTGACATCGAATGTCGCGCCAAGGAACCGGCTGCCATCGCTGGCGTACGGAACGTCTTGACCGCCGCCTTCCAGCGCACTGAAACCGGCGTACCAACCGGTGTCGCGCGGCCTTGGCCCGTAGCCGGACGGACAATGCAGGAAGCAAACGCCTTCACCCGCCATCGCGTACTTGTACCCGCCAGCGAGATAGAACGCGCGATCGGCCACGCCTGAGAGATCCGTCGGCACCGCCATAAAGCCGTGATAGCCGTCGATCACCACAAAGGTCGCGGGATTGGCAACGGCGCGAACGATGCGACCCAAATCCGCAACGACAAACCCGGAGTCGAAGAACACCTGGCTCAAGAACACAAGGTCGAACCCGCCCTTCGCCGCCACCGCCGCGAAGCGATCTTCGAAATCTGCAAACGGCTCGGTCGACACGCGCGTGACGTCGACCAGCCCTTCTTCCTCGAGCCGCGCGATCTGGCGCGAGAAGCTCATGAACTCCGACGGAGTCGTGAGAATGCGCGGCAGACGATTGCTCGGGAGGCAGGACAGGAGCCGCAGGACAAACGAATGCGTGTTCGGTCCGAATGCGATGGTCGAGGGATCGGGGAGGCTCAGGTGTCGCGCGATGTGCGCCTGAGCCGCCGGGATTGCGGCCCCAAAGACACGGTCCCATTTGTGGTCGAGCAGCTCAGCGGCATCCCTCCACGCCGCCTGTTGGCCCTCGAAGCTCGCGTCGGGCCAGGGATGATGGCTGTGCGCCGCAATGTGCAGCGGCGCGCCGGGCCGGCCGACGCTCAGCGCAAAGCCCTTCATTGCGGCGAGACCGGACCCTTCCGAATGTCCGCATCGCCCATGTGCTCCGACTTCCACTGCATCGACATGGTGATGCGGCTGCGCCCTGAAGGGTGGTCGTAGAAGAAGACTTCCTCCCACGGCGAAGGGTCGAGCTTGCGGTATTCGGAGAGCCTGAGCGTCGCTTGCGCAAACCCGTCAGGCTGTCGCGCGGCGTTGAGCCCGAACAGGTCGGCCTGCGCTTCGGTGTTGCGCACGATCGAGTTCGTGACCGGCGTCAGCAGGAACATGTAGAGGCTCGCGATCGCCGCCAGCACCGGAAGACCGGCGGGATCGTCGACGCTGCGCACATCCCAGTTGCCACCGAAGACTCCTGTCAGCAGCCTGAAACCCCAGTTCGCGAGCGCAAAGCCGATGACCACCAGCGGCAGAAGGAACAGGAACAGCCGGATCGAGTGGTCGAGAGCGTAGTGCCCCATCTCATGCCCCATCACCGCCAGGACCTCGCGCTCGCTGGTGCGCTTCAGGAGATTGTCGTTGAGCGAAATGCGCGTCGTGCCCATGAAGCCGGAGACATTCGCAGAGATACGCTTGGTTTGTTTTGAAGCGTCGAACAGGAACACGTCGTCGGCCGGGATCTGGTTGGCGCGCGCAATCGAGAGGATCTCTTCGCGCAACGGGCTCGCGGGCAGGGATACATAGGTGTTGAAGAGCGGCGCCACGACCACCGGCGCGATGATGTCGCCGATCACGAAAAACACCATCGTCAGCACCGAGCCCCAGATCCACCAGGTTTCGCGGAAGCGGCGGATCACCGAATAGATGCCCGCCAGTGCAAGGGCCGCGATGACGATCTCAAGCCCAAGGCCGATGCCGAACTCGCTGAACCACTGCATGAAGGTCTGGTTCGACATGCCGTAGGCATGTTCGCGGAAGAACTGCTCGTAGACGACGAGCGGGAAGGTGAGTACCGCCGTCGCGATCACGTAGAGAACCGCGTAGATCGGCACCTGCCAGAACTTCGAGCGCGTAACACGCTTTGCAAGGTCGCCCATCGCAGCCGAGAACCGGCTCCACAACAGGATCGCCGACACCGCCAGTGCGTAGAGCAGGTCGACGACGAGCAGGTAGTACCCGCCCTCGAAATACGCGTCGGAGCGTGCGCGCTTCTCGCCCGAGATCGTGGCGAGATAGCCGTCGACCGCCTTCGCCACATCCAGCGTCGCGGGTGCGGGATCCGAAATCGGCGGCAGGGTCCCGACCTCGACCTGGGTGGTCGGCGCGCGCACGGGGCCGCTTTGCGCAAACGCCGGTCCGGCGACAAGCGCCGCCGCGGCGGCCAGGACTGCAAACATCAGGCTGGCCATGGTCAGGCGCATGCGTTTTCTCCGATCCCCCAAATCACCCCGAGGCTAGCAGAATTGCCGCCTTGCTTTCGCCGTTGATGCCCTGTTTTCTCGCGCGCATGCGGAATTTCCTGTTCGCCGTGTTCGCGCTGCCGCTGCTGGTCTCGCAGGCGCAAGCGGCGCGTCTCGTTCTCGACGATCCGGCCTTGCGCGGCTCCGGCCGCTATGAGCGCTGCCTCAACCTCGCCGACAGCAACCCGCGTGGCGCCTACGAGGCGTCGATCGCCTGGCAGGCCGATGCCGGCGGCGGTCCCGCGGCCCACTGCTCGGCGCTCGCACTTGTCGGACTGAAGCGCTATGCCGAGGCTGCGGCCCGGCTCGATGCGCTGGGGCGCGACCCGTCGGTCGGCGATCTTGTCATGCGGTCCCAGATCATGGACCAGGCCGGCAATGCCTGGCTGCTGGCCGGCAAGGGCGACAACGCCGTCGCGTCGTTCACCCGCGCGCTGTCCTACTCGATCAACGATCCCGACCTGTTGTCGGGACGGGCCCAGGGCTACGCCCTCAACCGCAACTGGAAGGCCGCCGACGCCGACCTCAGTGCCGCGCTCGCGGTATCGCCGTCACGGCTCGATCTGCTGGTGCTGCGTGCGAGTGCCAGAAGCGCGCAGGGCATGAAGGTCCAGGCGCGTGCAGACATCGACCGGGCGCTGACTCTCAAGCCGGATTATGCCGACGCGCTGCTCGAACGCGGCAACATGAAGTTCGAAACCGGAGACACCGCGGGCGCCCGCACCGACTGGGAAAGGGCCATGACCGCATCGCCCCACAGCGAAGCCGGCCGCACCGCCCGCGAACGGCTGGGGCAGTAATCAGGAGAGCTCGATCCTGACATCCGGGTCGGTTTCTATTGAAAGCTGTTTCGTGGCCAATCGTGCGAAGATCGGCGCATCCAGAAGTCGCGACAGTGCCCACGCCGCCATCGCGCGGACGAGCGGCGATGGATCGGCGAGGAGGCGTTCCGCCTCTGGCGCGAGCCCGGCTTCGCCCGAGTTGCCAATTGCGATCAGGACATTGCGCACAAAGCGGTCGCGGCCGATACGCTTGATGGGCGAGGCTTTGAACATGGCCCGGAACGCGGGATCATCAAGGCGCACGAGGTCGCGCAGCAGCGGCGCCTCAAGCTCCGCGCGCGCCCGGAATTTCGCCTCGTGCGCGACTTGCGCGAATTTGTTCCACGGACAGACGGCGAGACAGTCGTCACAGCCATAGATCCGGTTGCCGATCGGCTCGCGGAATTCGCGCGCGATGTGGCCCTTGTGCTCGATCGTCAGGTACGAGATGCAGCGCGTCGCGTCGATCCGGTAGGGTGCCGGAAAGGCGTTGGTCGGACAGGCGTCGAGACAGCGCCGGCATTGGCCGCAGTGATCGCTCTCGGCTTCATCTGGCGCAAGCTCCATCGTCGTGAAGATGGACGCGAGGAACAGCCACGATCCGAACTCGCGCGACACCAGGTTGGTGTGCTTGCCCTGCCAGCCGATCCCGCCGCGTTGTGCCAGCGGCTTCTCCATCACCGGCGCAGTGTCGACGAACACCTTGATCTCGACCTCGAAGATGCGTGCGAACTCGGCCCCGAGACGTTTCAGCCGCTTCTTGAGAACGTCGTGATAATCGTCGCCTTGCGCATAGACCGAGATTGCGCCGGTGTCCGTGCGGGCGTTCGCTTCGAGCGGGTCGGTCGAAGGCCCATAGTTGGCGCCGAGCAGGATGATGCTGCGCGCGTCCGGCCAAAGCGTCTTCGGATCGGCGCGACGCATCGGATCGCGCGCTAGCCAGTCCATGCCGCCATGCGATCCCGCCGCGAGGAAGTCCGCGAGCTGGTGCGCGGCCTCCGGCGCGTTCGATGCGCGCGTTACGCGGACAACCTCGAACCCTTCGGCGATCCCGCGCGCGCGGATCCAGTCTTTGGGGTCAGAAATCGAGCTCGGCATAATGTGCAACGGGTGGCTGGCCGGGCACCTTGTCGGACAGGAGCGAGCGGAACGACGGGCGCGACTTCATCTTCATGTACCATTCCTGCGCCGCCTGGTGATCGGACCACTGGACCTCGCCGAAATAGTCGAGGGCCGACAGGTGGGCGGCGACGGCGAGATCGGCCAGTGTGCAGTCGCGGCCGGCGAGGCATCCGTACTCCTCTGCCCGGTCGCCGATCGTCTTGAGGATGCCCTTGAGCGCCTCGCGGCCGGAGCGGATCACGTTCATGTCGGGCGCGCTGCGTGCCATGGCGCCGGTGAAGCGCTGGCCACCCTTCTCGAACACGATCTTGCGGGTGACCGTCTCATGCAGGTGGCTCATCGCCCAGTCGAGAACCTTGAGGCACTCGGCGCGCTGGCCATCGTCGGCCGGCGTCATCGGATGGTTGGGATAGGTTCCCTCGAGGTGATCCACGATGGCCCAGAGGCCGGCATACTGGGTCCCGTCGAGTTCGACGAAGACCGGCAGGTGGGCCAGCGGATCGTCGGCGGCAAGGGGGTCGCAGGCGAGCCGTTTCTCCGCGACCAGCAGGCGCGTGAAACGGGAGGCGGGCGACAGAATCAGATGGGTGAGGCGGCGCATAAGTGGTGCGCAATCTATTGAAAGGGTTTGGCTACTCCTAGTCCCTAATGCACGAATCGAAGCCGTTTCCGATCACAGCGGATATCCGCCCGGCGATCGCGGCCGAGCGCCGGCGGGCATAGGGACCGGGCCGTGCCGCGCTCCAGTAGTTCGGGTTGGGCAGGATGGCGGCCAGTCGCGCCGCCTGCACGCGGCTCAGCTTCGATGCCGGCTTGCCGAAATAGACCTCCGATGCGGCTTCCGCTCCGTAGTTGCCGTGACCGAAGTCCACCAGGTTCAGATAGGCGGTCATGATCCGCTTCTTGGGCCACAGGGCCTCGATCAGCACGGTGAGGTAGGCCTCCATGCCCTTGCGGATCCAGCTGCGGTTCGAGGTCAGGAAGATGGTCCGCGCTGTCTGCTGGCTGATGGTGCTGGCGCCGGCGAGTTTCTTCTTCGGGTTGCGCTCGTGCCTCTGGATCGCCTTGTCGATCGCGTCCCAGTCGAAGCCGCTGTGACTGCAGAAATTCTGGTCTTCCGACCCGATCACCGCGCGCGCGAGATGCGGCGAGATCTCATAGTCCTCGCGCCAGGCATAGTTGACCGGGTTCAAGGTCACGAGGTCGATGACCATCTGCGGCGTGAACGGGATCGGCACGAAGCGGAAAATCAGCAGCAGGACGATCGGGATCGGCAGCAGGAACAGGAAGGCGACGCCGAGGACGCGCCGGACCCAGGGCGTGCGGTTTCCGGCGTGGCCGAACCAGAACCAGCGGGAGAAGGCGACGATCTCGCCCCACAGCACACGCACCCAGCCGGCGATTGTTGCGCCCATGCTGCTCCATCCCTCGACTCGGGAGAGCGTAGCATCAAGGCGGTGGCTCTTTGGAGCCGCGTCAGCTGATCGTCGGGTATAGCCGGTCGTGAACCCACTGCGCCCGCCTCAGATGGGACAGGGTCACGCGCAAGGCCCAGGCGCGGTTGGTCGACAGGTCGAAGTGAAACACCTCCGCCGCCAGCTCCTCGAGGTTCATCCCGTCCTCGTGGCCGATCAGAAGCCAGGTGTAGAGCGTCATGTTGCTGCGGTCGTAGTCGGTGACTTCATCGGGATCCGGGCACAACCCGCGCATCGGCAGCACCGTCGCCGATCGCGCCGGCGGCGTGTGGTGCTCGACCAATGTCCGTTTCCAAGCCATGGCGTTCATCCCAGCTCACCGACCCGTTCGCAGTAATCTATATTTACTCTATAGAGTCAATATAGATTTCTCATGCAAGCGCGGGAACGGGATCTCGGCACCGACCTCAGCGGACGTCGAGGACGGTGACCTCGGGCGGAACGCCGAACCGCACCGGCATGATCGAGGTGCCGATGCCGGTTGCCACGAACAGGGTCTTGCCGTCTTCCTCGATGAGACCTGCTGCGTAGCGCTGGCCGTAGCGCGACGGCACCACGAGCCGGCCGAACAGCGGCAGCCTCACCTGGCCGCCATGGGTGTGACCGGTGATCGTCAGCGCGCAACGCTTCGGCAGTTCGGGAAACACGTCCGGTGAATGCGTGAAACAGATCGCCGGCTGGTCGCGCGGCACGCCGAGGAGTGCCGCCGGCACGAAATGATTGCCGGTGTAGTAGTCGCCGATGCCGGCCAGATAGAAACTCGGTCCGCCAAGGCCAATGCGGATGGCGCGGTTCTCGAGCACAACGACACCTGCCTCGCGCAAAGCATGCGTGATCGCTGGAGAGCCCGCCCACTGATCATGATTGCCGAGGACCGCGTAGACGCCGAACTTCGCACGCAGGGATTTGAGATGGGCGGCGATGCGATCGATCGACATGTGTACCGGGCCACTGTGCCCGCCCGAGACGTAGTCGCCGGTCAGAAGAACGAGATCCGGCTTTGCCGCATTGGCGAGGGCAACGACAGTGTCGATCTTCCCGTCGTCGATGTAGAGAGAGCCCCCATGCAGGTCGGCAATCACGGCGATCCTGAGCTGGCCGCCGATGCCGCCCGCGATGCGCACAGGATGTTCGACCGCCTTGATCGTGGCGGGTTCGTACCAGAAGGCGTAGACGCCGAGCAGGAGCAAAAGCCCGCCGATCAGCCTGAGCGGCCACCAGGGCCGCATCAGGCGTTCGGGTTCCGGTTCGGTGCTCTCTGCCTCGCTCACACGTCGAGCGTATCACGCGTGGCTTAAGGGGCGATTGCCTTTGTCCTTGTGGTTACCACGGCCGTTTGAGGTCTTCGGCGTTTCGAACCTGGCAGCTCGCGCTGTCGGTCGGTCCCGCGGTTGTGCGTGCTGCGATGACCTCGGCGCGGGCAGCCTCCATATCGGCCCGGAACTCGGCATTGCTGTGCAGCGCCGCCACGACAGCGGCGCCGACATAGCGGCCCGTCTCCACGTCGCTCTCCCAATGCATGCCGCAAACGGCGCGGCTCTCGCCATAGGCGCGTCCGCGCGCCATCAGTTCACTCGCGCGATCCGGCGCGAGCTCGGAAAGCACGAGCGCGAACATCCAGCCGAGCGCCGAATGGCCGGAAGGATAGGCGTAGCTCTTGCCCACCGTGTCGCGGCTCACGCAGACGGGCAGGTGATTGCCCACGAACGGCCGGTCGCGATGGAAGAACTCCTTCGCCTTGCCCGACGACCTGCCGATATCGATCACCGCGCGGTTGAGGAGGGCGTTGAGTTTCGGGGCGTTATCCGCGTCCAGCTTCGCGCCTAGCGCGCAGGAGAACCCGTCGAGGATGGCGGACGTGCGATAGTCGGCATCGGCAATTGCCTGCGCCCAGCGCGGATCATCCGTCTTCTTTCGCCAGGTCGCGAAGACATAGCGATCCTCGGCAAAGGCTTTGGACCCCTTGGCCGGCACGTCGGGCAGGAATTTGGACGCCTCCGGCACATCGCCGGCCGCGAGATACGGCCGCGGCGCATCGGCGGCAACGCCTGCGGATAGCGAGACTGTTGCAACAGCAATGGCCGCGAATGCTCGAATGGTGATCATTTGCTCAAGTTCCAATTTGGAGACGAACCTGAGCCCAATAGCTCTACATCGTCAAATTCCGTACTCCGAGCGTTTGAAGGAGCGTCATTGGAATCGCGCCCAGGTTTGATCTAGTGTGGCTATTGCTTGGGGTAGCAATGGTGAGGGGCGTATGTCGGATTTTCCGGCAATTGTGCGGGTTGCCGATCTCGACGGAACCGACGGATTCACGATCCACGGCTTCAATACGTTCGAGTATAGCGGGACGGGCATTTTCAGTCGCGATGTCGATGGCGACGGAATCGATGACATCCTGATTGGTGCGCCTGGGAACCAGGTCAACAATCCGAACGCCGGCGCCGTTTATGTCATCTACGGAAGCAAGAGCGTATTCCCTCCTGACATCAGCCTGTTTGGGCTCGATCCTGATGTGGGACACGTCATAAGCGGAGCGACGGCCTTTGACGCTCTCGGACTCGCGATTGGAGCCGAGGACGTCAACGGAGACGGGTTCAACGATCTGCTGTTCGCGGCTCCGGGGAGGTCCCAGTCCGATCAGGGCATGCTCTATGTGCTTTTCGGAACTGCCGACGGGGTGCCGGATTATCATGGCATTCCGAAGCTGGACGGCACGAACGGCTTTACGATCAGTGGCTATGACGGGTTCGGCAATCTCGGCCAGCGCATCGTATCGGCGGGCGATATCAATGGCGATGGTTGCGACGACATCATGCTCGCCAAATACATCGGCATCGCATCGCCGCGTGTGCGCATGTATGTCGTTTTTGGTCACGAGGGACCGTCCGCCCCCGACATCAATGTGAACAACCTCAACGGAACCAACGGGTTCACGCTGATCGGTCCCCAGATTCAGGACCACACGTTCGGCAATGCGATGGCGTCCTGTGACCTGAACGGCGACGGCTTCAAAGACGTTATCGTCGGTGCCTGGAACGGTAGCGAGGACGGCACCTACCAGCATCGCCATGGTGTGATCTATGTGGTCTACGGCCAGGCAGCGCCGATGGCCCCGATCATCGTCGCGAACGATTTGAACGGCATCAACGGCTTTAAGATTACCGATGTGCATTTCGGCGCCCCGGGGATGTCGCTCGACAGCGCCGGCGACGTGAACGGCGATGGAATCGAAGACCTGCTGTCCGGCGCGGATGGCGTGGTCTTGTTCGGCAGCCGGGACGGATTCGCACCCTTGACCGATATCGGGGAGCTGGAACCCAATGCGGGGCTGCACCTCATCAGTCCGGACTACGGCAACGTCACACGTGCGGTGTCGAGCGCCGGTGATGTCAACGGCGACGGCTTCTCCGACATCATGACATTTGGCTATGGCGGCGATGGCGGCCGGATCTACGTGTTCTTCGGTGGTCCGCACCTGCCGGACAGCATCAAGTTTTCCAATCTCGATGGGCAGAACGGATTTCAGGTCATTCTTCCTCTGAAGAACTACGGCTCTCCGGTCTTTACGAATGGCGACGTCAATGGAGATGGATTTTCTGATCTTGTGATAGGCGCACCGGGCGCCGCGAACTACGGAACCCGCTCGGGCTCGACCTATGTGGTCTACGGACAGAAGCCCGGCGAAGCGGTGATCCGCCTTGGAACGGCGGCATCGCAGACCTTGGGAGGCGGTGACTTCTCCGACACCTTGTTTGCGGGAGACGGAGCCGACCGCCTGGTCGGCAATGGTGGAGACGACGTGCTGCGAGGAGGGCTCGGGCCCGACACGCTTGCCGGTGGCGCGGGCCGCGACGTATTTGCGTTCGGGGCGCTCGGCGAACTTCAAGGCGACGTGATTGCGGACTTCTTGCCGGGAACCGACCTGATCGATCTAAGCAGTCTGGGTGCGCTCACATTCCACGGTCAAGGTGTCTTCACTCACATGCCCGGCGAGGTGCGCTTCACCTGGGCCGGCGCAGACACGCTCGTTCTGATCGATGTGAACGGCGACGGCTTCGAAGACGCCACACTGCGCCTGAGCGGGCACGTTGTGCTCGACGGGCAGTCGTTCGTTGGTCCCGGCGGGCCGCAGCTTGCGTCGGCGATGCCGGCTGACGGAGGCGTGCTGGCGATTGATGGAGACGTCGTCCTTACGTTCGATCGAGAGGTCCTTCGGGGCAGTGGTGCGATTGAAGTCCATAGAGGCGATGGTGCGCTGTTCGAGCGTATTGCGGTTGACGATGCAAGCCGCGTGGCGATCGCCGGTTCAACGGTCACAATCGATCCGTTTGGAGATATGGCAGCCGGAACAGGTTACTACCTGTTGATCGGAGGCCAGACGTTCGTCGATGCTGGGGGCCATGCGTTTGCCGGCATTGTCGATCCGGCGGCTCTCGAATTCGTCACAGCCGGAGTCGCGGACACGACGGCACCCACACTGATCGGCATTACGCCGAGCGACGGGGCGACCGGCGTCACGCCGAATGGCGATATCGTGCTGACCTTCAACGAATACGTTCGGGCCGGTGTTGGCAATCTCCTGGTCCATCAGGCAACGACCATTTCACCCATCGGGGCCGACGAGATCGTGGCGTCGTACCAGATCGGCGACGCGAACCAGGTCGTCATATCGGGCAATCAGGTCACGATCCATCCCCATGATGGCCTCGCGATAGGGCGGGACTACTACATAACGCTGGACGGCGGCGTTATCACCGATAGCGCCGGCAACGAATTCGCAGGCATCGTCGATCCGGCCGCCTGGAATTTCACGATTGGCGGCGTGGTCGACAGCAAGGGGCCGTCGCTTACGGCGATTGTGCCCGGTCCGGCGCCGACAAACACCATCACACTGACGTTCAATGAACGAATTCAGCTACGGAAGGGGTTCACAGCCGACGGTATCAGCATCATGCCTTCGCCTAATCACGGGGATGGGCCGCCGGTCAAGTTGATGACATTTGATCTGGATGACGCCGAGCATGTCAGGATTGCCGGCAAGGACCTCATCCTCACGCTGCCGCGCGCGCTCCAACCCGGGACGGGGTACTCGCTGTTCGTGAATCACGCGGCCATTATGGACATGTCGGGCAATTACTCGACCGGCCACTCCGGGAGCAGCCATCCCGACTTCACGACTGCCGGCATCGCCGATACGACAGCCCCCACGCTGGTGTCGACCTCGCCGGCTGTCGGCAATGTCGACGTTCCCATCGGCGCCAAGATCGTCGTCACATTCAGCGAAGTCATTCAGGCGGACCCGGCCTCGATCCATGGGATCGCGATGATCCGGACGTCCACCGGGAAGTTCTTTGAAACGATACATTATGACAATCCGACGCAGTGCACGATTGTCGGGAACCAGATGTTCCTCGATCCCATCAAGGATTTCGACACGAGCAGCGCGTACGACGTAATTCTGACTGATGGGATCGTCGATCTGTCTGGCAATCGCTGGGACATCATGCTGCAGACGATATCATTCACGACGGTGGCCACCGACACGGCTCCGCATACTTTCGACGGCACGCGCCACAACGACAATCTCACCGGCGCCGAGGGGGCGGATACGTTCTTCCTTGAAGACGGCGGCAACGACAAGATATTTGGCAAGGGCGGTGACGATACGTTTCTGTTGGGCGGAGCGCTTTCGCAGGCCGACTTGCTCGATGCCGGAGGCGGGAACGACACGGTTGTGCTCAGTGGCGACTATTCCACTGGTTTGGAACTGGCGGCTGGGACTCTCCGATCCTTCGAAAACGTGGTTTTCGAGAGCGGTAACAGCTATCGACTCACAACTCACAATGCGACGGTAGCGGCCGGTGCGACGTTGATGATCGACGGTTCGAAACTTGGCGCATCGAACACTCTTACGTTCGACGGGGCCTTGGAGAACGGTGGCCGGTTCGACGTCAGAGGCGGGGCCGGCAATGACTCCATCACCCTGGGCAAGGCGTCGGCCGACGTCGTGATGTCGGGCAAGGGTGATGACACAATCCTCGCAGGTGGCGGCTTCGGCGCGGACGATCGTTTCGACGGCGGAGGCGGGTATGACACACTGGTTCTGAACGGTGACTATGGCTTTGGCGTCAGCTTGGCGGCGGACACGCTTTTGCGTATTGAAGCCGTGAAGCTCGTTGCTGGATATTCTTATCAGTTGGTGTTCAACGACGGCAACGCGCGGGCCGGCGCCACACTCTCGATTGACGCATCGTCCCTTCACCCCGTGGATGCCTTCACATTCGATGGCAGCGTTGAGTTGGATGCGTCTTTTGTCATCGCAGGTGGCGCCGGGCATGACGTCTTGCTTGGTGGAGCAGGGCAGGACCAGATCAGCGGAGGCCGAGGCGCCGATCTACTGAAGGGTGGATTGGGTGCCGACCGGTTCCTCTATAAAGCTGCTGCGGAGTCGAGCAGCACTGGCCATGATACAATCACGGCGCTCGATTTCGCGGTCGACAAAATTGATCTGTTGCGGAAAGTGAAAGCGGTCGCGCTGGCGGGCTCGGGGTCGATCTCAGACGCAACATTTGATGCCGATATCGCAGGTCTGTCGATGACCCTCGGAAAATACTGCGTCAAGCTGTTGAACGCCAATGCCGGGTCTCTGACCGGCCAGACGTTCTTGGTGATCGATACCAACGGCGTTGCTGGATACCAGGCTGGCCAGGATCTAGTCCTTCATCTTGACGCTGCCCAGAACATTGGCAGTCTTTCGACGACCAGCTTTGTTTGACGGACAAGGGCACGCTACGGGATCAAGAAAGGGGCGACGTATGCGGACAAAAACAATCGGAGCGCTTTGTCGCGCTAGTCCCAGCTCCCGATAACTACAAGGTCCTAGCAGCGGGCTTCGTCTTGACGTTGACCGACCGGGGCAACAAAGGCGATCGCATGGTCAACTTGATTTCGCGGATGGCGTCCTGAGCTACAAGCTCAGGAGTGGCGCGGCGTGACTGGGGACCTTGTGTCCCGGATCGAGCCGAGGCTCGCCGCGTTCAGAAAGACCCTGCCGTCTCGACCAGGCCACAGCCGCGCTACTCCGCCGCCACACGCGCCTCGCTCAGTGGATGCGCCAGTCGTCCGACCATCTCCTTCGGCACCACCTGCCAGAAGTTCGCAAGCTCCCGTTCCCAATGGGCGAGGGCTTCGGTCGCGAAGGCGGAGCCGGTTTCGGCGCGGTGCTCTTCCATCAGCTTGCGCAGGACGCCCTGCCAGTGGCCGCTCTCGACACGCTGCCATACGACGGTGTCGGGATTGACGTGGCTTTCGAACAGGCCGTCGGCGTCGTAGACGAACGCCATACCGCCGGTCATGCCGGCGGCGAAGTTATCTCCGATCTGGCCGAGGATCGCGACGGTGCCACCCGTCATGTACTCGCAGCCATTGGAGCCGCAGCCTTCGATCACGGCGATCGCGCCGGAGTTGCGCACGGCGAAGCGCTCGCCGGCCTGGCCGGCCGCGAACAGCTTTCCGGCGGTCGCGCCATAGAGCACGGTGTTGCCGATGATCGTGTTGCTGTTCGCGGCGAACCCGGCCGACGCTGACGGCCGGACGCTGATCGTGGCACCCGACAGACCCTTGCCGACGTAGTCGTTGGCATCGCCGAACACTTCGATCTTCAGGCCCTGCACCGCGAAGGCGCCGAGGGACTGGCCGCACGAACCGCGCAGCCGCAAGGTGAGATGGCCGGCCGGCAATCCGGTCATGCCCCATTTGCGCACGATGCGTGACGACGAGCGCGCGCCGATCGAGCGCATCGTGTTTCGCACGTTGTAGGCGAGCTGCATCTTCTCGCCCGACTGGAAGAACGCCGGTGCATCCTGCTCGATCTTCTCGTCGAGTGTCGGCGGCACCTCGTTGCGGTCCTTCTGGGTCGAATAGCGCGCGTAGTTGCCGGGATCGGCCTGCACCAACAGCGGATTGAGGTCGAGGTCGTCGAGTTCCTCCGCGCCGCGGCTGACCTGCGCCAGCAGATCGGTGCGGCCGATAACGTCCTCCAGCTTCCTGAAGCCGAGCTGCGCCAGGATCTCGCGCACCTCCTCGGCGATGAAGCTGAACAGGTTCACGACCTTCTCGGGCGAGCCGTTGAATTTCTCGCGCAGCTTGGAGTCCTGGGTGCAGACGCCGACGGGGCAGGTGTTCGAATGGCACTGCCGCACCATGATGCAGCCCATTGCGACCAGCGCTGCCGTCCCGACGCCGAATTCTTCGGCACCCATCATCGCCGCCATCACGACGTCGCGGCCGGTGCGAATGCCGCCATCGGTGCGGAGGGTCACGCGATGGCGCAGGTTGTTGAGGGTCAGGATCTGGTTGGTCTCGGTCAGCCCCATTTCCCACGGCACGCCCGCGTATTTGATCGAGGTCTGCGGACTTGCGCCGGTTCCGCCGGAATGGCCCGAGATCAGGATCACATCGGCCCGCGCCTTTGCGACTCCCGCTGCGATCGTGCCGATGCCGGTCGCGGCGACCAGCTTCACGCACACGCGCACTTCCGGATTGATCTGCTTCAGGTCGTAGATGAGCTGCGCCAGGTCTTCGATCGAATAGATGTCGTGGTGTGGCGGCGGCGAGATCAGCATCACGCCCGGTGTTGAGTGCCTGAGCTTCGCGATCATCTCGGTGACCTTGAAGCCAGGCAGCTGGCCGCCTTCGCCCGGCTTCGCACCCTGCGCCACCTTGACCTCGAGCTCGCGGCACTGGTTCAGGTATTCCGCGGTCACGCCGAAGCGCCCCGACGCGACCTGCTTGATCGCGGAGTTCGGGTTGTCGCCATTGGACTTGGCATGGAAGCGGGCGGGGTCCTCGCCGCCTTCGCCCGAGTCCGACTTGGCGCCGATCCGGTTCATCGCGATGTTGAGGACTTCGTGCGCTTCCGGCCCCAGTGCGCCGAGGCTCATGCCGGGCGTGACGAAGCGGCGGCGGATCTCGGTGATGCTCTCCACGTCCTCGAGCGCGAGCGGTGCGTTCGGCGAGCGGAAGTCCATAAGGTGGCGCAGCGAGATCGGCGGCAGCTCGCGCACGCCCTTCGAGTAGTCGCGGAACTGGCCGTAGGAGTCCGTCGCAACTGCCGTCTGCAGCTTGTGGATCAGGGTCGCTTCATGGGCGTGGGTCTCGCCCTTGTGGCGCGCCTTGTAGAAGCCGCCGATCGGCAGCGCGATGACATCCTCGTCGAAGGCGCGGGCATGCAGCCGCGCGATTTTGTGCGCGATGCCGGGCAGGCCGATCCCGGAGATGCGGCTGGGCATGCCGGGGAAGATGTCGGCCACCATGGACCGCGATAGCCCGACGGCTTCAAAATTGTAGGCGCCGCGATAAGACGAGATCACCGCGATTCCCATCTTGGCGATGATCTTGAACAGGCCGGCGCTCACCGCATCCAAATAGCTCTTCACGCATTGGCCGAGCGGCGTCTTGCCGAACAGGCCGCGCGCATGGCGGTCGGCGATGCACTCCTGCGCCAGATAGGCGTTGATGGTGGTCGCACCGACACCGATCAGAACCGCGAAGGAATGGGTATCGAGGCACTCGGCCGAGCGCACGTTGATCGAGGTGTAGGTGCGCAGGCCCGAACGCACGAGATGCGAGTGCACGGCGCCGGTCGTGAGGATCATCGGCATTGGCGCGAAGTCCGTGCCGATGCGCTCGTCGGTCAGGATCAGGTGGTTGTAGCCCTGGCGCACGGCATCCTCGGCCTCGGCCTTGACGCGGTCGAGCGCGGTCTTGAGCGCGTGATCGTGGACCTCGCCGCCGCGTACTTCGAACACACAGTCGATCTCGTAGAAGCGACCCTCGAGATGCTCCTTCATGCGCTCATACATGCCGGTCGAGATCACCGGGCTTTCGAGCACGAACACTTCGGTCTGGCTCTCGTCCTGCTGCAGCACATTGCCGAGATTGCGGAAGCGGGTCTTGAGCGACATCACGCGTTCTTCGCGCAACGGATCGATCGGCGGGTTCGTCACCTGGCTGAAGTTCTGCCGGAAGAAATGCGATAGCGGCCGGTGCTGATCGGACAGTACCGCCAGCGGCGTGTCGTCGCCCATCGAACCGATGGCTTCCTTTCCGTCCTCGACCATCGGATGCAGGATCAGCTCGAGATCCTCCATCGTGTAGCCGGCCGCAACCTGGCGCCGCCGCAGCTCGTCGCGATCGAAGTGGCGGGGCTCCGGTCCCGGGCCGATGATGGGCTCGAGCTCGACGACGTTCTTGATCCACTCCTGGTAGGGATAGTCGCTCGCAAGCTTGTCCTTGATCGCGCGATCTTCGTAGAAGCGGCCTTCCTCGAGATCGAGCGCGATCATCTGGCCCGGCCCGACGCGGCCCTTGCGCACGATGTGCGGCTCGTCGAGTACGATCATGCCGGTCTCGGATCCGACGAAGACGAGGCCGTCGTCGGTGATCGCGTAACGCATGGGGCGCAGGCCGTTGCGGTCCATGCCGCCGATCACCCAGCGCCCGTCGGTGCCGGCGATCGCGGCGGGGCCGTCCCACGGCTCCATCACGGCGTTGGCATAGGCGTACATCGCGCGATGCGCTTCCGGCATCGTCGAGGCCTTCTTCGACCAGGCTTCGGGAATCAGAATGGTCTTGGCGAGCGGCGCTTCACGGCCGGCGCGCACGAGAACCTCGAACACGGCATCGAGTGCTGCGGTGTCGCTGCGCACATCGGGCTGGATGATCGGCTTGATGTCCTCGGCGGCGTCGCCGAACAGTTCGGACGCCATCTTGAACTCGTGGTTCTTCATCCAGTTGATGTTGCCCTTCAGCGTGTTGATCTCGCCATTGTGCGCGATCATGCGGAAGGGCTGTGCCAGCCTCCAGGTTGGAAAAGTGTTGGTGGCATAGCGCTGATGGAAGATCGCAAACGCCGAGACGAAACGTTCGTCTGTGAGGTCGGGATAGAAGTTCGCGAGCTGCTCGGCCAGGAACATGCCCTTGTAGATCATCGTGCGCGACGAAAGCGAGCAGACATAGAAATCCTGGATCGAGGCTTCGCGCACGCGCTTCTCGATGCGGCGGCGGCAGAGATAGAGCCGGCGGTCGAGTGTCTCGTAGTCCTCGACATCGCCGGCATCGAACATCACCTGTTCGATCTCGGGCCGGGTCGCGTTGGCTTTCTCGCCGATGATGCCGATGTTGAGCGGCACCTGGCGCCAGCCATAGAGATGAAAGCCGCTGCGCAGAATCTCGGCTTCGACGATGGTGCGGCAGGTCTCCTGAGCGCCGTAGTCGGTGCGCGGCAGGAAGATCTGACCGACCGCGATGCGGCCCGAGCGCAGGGAGCGGCCGGTGCGCTCGACCGCCTCGCGGAAGAAATCCTGCGGCACCTGCAGGTGGATGCCGCAGCCGTCGCCGGTCTTGCCGTCGGCATCGACGGCGCCGCGGTGCCAGACGGCACGCAACGCTTCGATCGCGCGCGCCACGACTTCGCGCCGCGGTTTGCCATCGAGCGCCGCCACGAAGCCGACGCCGCAGGCATCGTGCTCCATGTCGGGCGAATAGACGTGGTTGTCTTCGAGCCGCTTGGCGTTGGCGATGTAGCGGGCGATGTCCTGTTCAGCTTGAAGCTTGTCCATGGCTGTCACTCCGCCGCCGCGAGCGCCGGCGATTTCGCCCTGGCGTCGAGATAGCTCTTGATGGCGTCGGCCGCATCGCGACCGTCCTTGATCGCCCACACGACGAGCGAGGCGCCGCGTACCACGTCACCACCGGCGAACACGCCGTCGATGTTGGTGGCGCTGTCGCGCACCGTGAGCGTTCCCCAGCGCGTCACGGCGAGATCGGCCTCGTCGAACAGCTCCGGCAGATTCTCGATGTCGAAACCCAGCGCCTTGATCACGAGGTCGGCCTTCAAGGTCGTGTCGGCGCCTTTGACTTCCTCCGGCGATTTGCGGCCCGAGGCATCGGGAAGGCCGAGCCGCATGCGCGCGATGCGCACGCCTTCGACCGCGCCGTCTCCCAGGAACGCTTTGGGCAGCGTAAGCCATTCGAAAATGATGCCTTCCTCTTCCGCGTTCGCGACCTCGCGCAGGGAGCCCGGCATGTTGTCGCGATCTCGGCGATAGAGGCAGGAGACGGAGGCCGCACCCTGGCGCATTGCCGTGCGCACGCAGTCCATCGCGGTGTCGCCGCCGCCGATGACGGCGACGTGCTTGCCTTTCGCGTCCAGTTCACCGGAGACGAATGCCGGCACCGCGTCGCCGAGACCGGTGCGGTTGGATGCAATCAAATAGTCGAGCGCCTTCACGATGCGCGCGAGGCCGACACCGGGCGTTTCGATCTCGCGCGCCTTGTAGGCGCCGGTGGCGAGGAAGATCGCGTCGTGCTTGCGGCGGAGTTGCGCCAGGGTTGCGTCGCTGCCGAGCTCGAAGTTCAGGCGGAATTTCACGCCACCCTGTTCAAGACGCGCGACGCGGCGTTGCACGACCTCCTTCTCGAGCTTGAAGTTCGGAATGCCATAGATGAGGAGCCCGCCAGCGCGGTCGTGCCGGTCGTACACGGTGACCTTGAAGCCGGCGCGGCGAAGTTCTTCGGCCGCGGCAAGACCGGCTGGGCCAGCACCGACGATACCGATGCTCTCGCGGCGCTGGCGGCGGGCTTTCAACGGTTTCACCCAGCCGCGGGCCCAGGCGGTGTCACTCAGGTATTTCTCGACGGCGCCGATAGTGACGGTGCCGTGGCCCGATTGCTCGATGACGCAGTTGCCTTCGCACAGGCGGTCCTGCGGGCAGATGCGGCCGCAGATCTCCGGCATGTTGTTGGTCGACTGCGAGAGCTCATAGGCCTCTTCAAGCCGGCCCTCGGCGGTCAGCTTGAGCCAGTCCGGGATGTTGTTCTGGAGCGGGCAGTGGACCTGGCAGAACGGGACGCCGCATTGCGAACAGCGCGAGGCCTGTTCAGCCGCCTTCTCGGTCAGATAGTCGGCGTAGATCTCATGGAAATCCCGCGCCCGGGCCTCGGCCGGACGCTTGTCCGGGCTCTCCGGCCCCACACTCACAAACCGCAACATCCGTTCGACCATGACCGCGCCAACAGTGGAATCTGTCCCCGAGGACGCAACTACGGGAAAAAGAGGCTGTTCGCGAGTGATTTTTGCAATTTATGGAAGTATTACTGTCATAAATGCAATAAAATAGATTGTGCCTATCCAAAAAAAGGCATCACGCGAACTAAATATGACAGTATTGATTACCTAATTTCCGAAGATCGTCATCCCCGGCGAGCGAAGCGCAGCGGAGCGAGGGAAGGGGACCCATGATGAGTCACCTGCCCCGATGCTGATTGGTCAGGTGTGAACTCGCATCATTCTGGATCCCCTTCCCTCGCTACGCTGCGCTTCGCTCGCCGGGGATGACGGATGTTGGGTTGGAAAGAGGCCGGGATACGGTGACGAGCGCGAACGGTTCGGTGTAACTCTCTCACGTCCGCGGCGATTTCAGGTTCGGAAGCACCAAGACCCCATGCACGACATCTGGAACGCCATCATTCTCGGCATTGTCGAGGGGCTGACCGAGTTTCTGCCTGTCTCTTCGACCGCCCATCTTCTGATCGCCGAGAAGGCGTTGATGATGGACGACCATCGCTGGCATGCGTTCACGGTGGTGATCCAGCTCGGCGCGATCCTCTCCGTCGTTGCGGTCTACTGGAGCAAGTTCTGGAAGGTGCTGTTCGGGCTTCCGTCCGATCCGTGGGCGCGTCAGTTCACGCTCGGCGTGCTCGTCGCGTTTCTGCCGTCGGCGATCATTGGGGTCGCCGGGATCAAGCTGCTCAACGAATTCCTGCTGAACCCGACGCGTGCGCTGCCGGTCATTGCAACGGCCTGGCTGGTCGGCGGTATCATCATGCTGGTGTTCGAGCGTTTTGCGCCGGAGCCGCGCCATCTCGATGGCGATCGCTTGCCGCTGATGAAGTGCTTTCAGATCGGGCTGTGTCAGTGTCTCGCGCTGCTGCCCGGCGTGTCGCGTTCGGGTGCGACGATCTTGGGTGGTGAGCTGCTGGGCGTCGAACGCAAGGCGATCTCGCACTTCACGTTCTATCTCGCCGTGCCGACGATGCTGGGTGCGGCAACCTACGAACTCTACAAGGAATGGCACGCGCTTTCGTCGGCCGACCTGGGCTCCATTGCGGTTGGGTTCGTCGTGTCGTTCTTCGTCGCGTGGATCGTGGTGCGCGGCTTTATCGATTTTGTCGGCCGCTTCGGTCTGGCGCCGTTCGGCTGGTACCGCGTCGCCGTGGGCCTTGCCCTTATCGGCTTTCTCGCGCTGCGTTGATCTCGGCCTCGTACTGGCCCTTGGGCCGAAAACGCCAGAGATAGCTGGGCACGACGGCGCCGACAGAATCCGGCACGATCCCGAGCGCATCGAGGCCTGCCGCGCCGGCGCCCACCACATTGTCGACCTTCAGCATGCGCACCTGGTCGAGCGTGAGCAGCGGCTTGGGCAGGATGCCGAGCACCGCACCCTGGATCGAGGCGATGGGGAAAGGCACCGGCAACAGCAGGCGCTTGCCGTTGCGCCCCGTCGCCTCGAGTACGAATTCCATCAGCTCCTTGAAGCTGTAGACGTTCGGCCCGCCGAGTTCGTAGGTTCGTCCGCGTGTCGCGGGATCGGCAAGGCATTTGGCGATCGCCTCCGCGACATCGCCCACGAACACCGGCTGAAACTTCGTCTTGCCGCCGCCGATCAGTGGCAGTCCCGGCAACAGGCGCGCCATCGCGGCGAACTTGTTGAAGAAGTTGTCTTCCGGTCCGAACACGATCGACGGCCGCAGGATCGCAGCCTCCGGAAACGCCGCGCGCACGCGCGCCTCGCCCTCGGCCTTGGACCGCGCGTAACGGGATTCGGACTCGGCATCGGCGCCGATGGACGACACATGCACCAGCGACACAGCGCCGGCCGTGCGTGCGGCCTTTGCGATCGTTTCCGCGGCGTCGACATGAACGTCGTCGAAGCCCTGGCCGCCCCCGGCGCTCAGGATGCCGACGAGGTTCACCACCGCATCGCACCTCGCGACCGCGGCCGCGACCTGGTCGGCCTCGAGCACGTTGCACTTGAAGAGCTGGATCTGGCCGACCTGGCCCATCGGCGGCAGGTGCTGGGCCCGGTTGGGCCAGCGCGTCGCGACGCGGACACGATAGCCGGCCTTCGCCAGCGCGCGCACGGTGTGGCGGCCGAGGAAACCCGATCCTCCGAAAACAGTGACAAGCTTGGTCATGGGGCAACCGGACTGAGAATCCGCCTCCGTCATAGCCAAGGATGGGTTTTCGGAAAAGCGCCCAAATGCCCGCAGGTTGCAGACCCTCCCCTTGAGGGAGGGTCGAAATTTGCGAAGCAAATTTCGGGGAGGGGACCCGAGTCCTCGCCTTCACCCCTCCCCGAAAAATCGCTCCGCAAGCTCCGCGATTTTTCCACCCTCCCTCAAGGGGAGGGTGGACTGTCCCTCTTGGCTATTTCTCAGATTGCTTCCGTCACTGCAAAGGCGGCGCGATGTGCAGCTTCTGGTTCCGCCAATCGATGTAGACGCGCACCCGACGGAGGAAATCGGCACCCAGGATCAGCTGGGGGCCGCGCTTCTGGTGCGGGATGGCGACGATCTGGACTTCGGGCGTGGGCAGTTGAAAGGCGCCGATCTCCAGGGTCGCGAAGCTGTGCGAATAGATGTGGACGTCGTTGCCGTTGATCCGGTGCATGCCGAGGTCACCGAGGTCGCGCGTACTGAGGCCGAGCTGGCTTGTTGCCGTGTGCATCACGATCGAGCTGTGATCGGCGCCACTGTCGAGGACGGTGAGCAGGTCCTCGCCATCGAGTGTCGCCATGAACCAGATCTGCGAACCGGATTGCCGCCACGACACCGAGGCGATGGGGGAGAACGTCCAGGAATCGGGACCGCGTCCGCACGCCGACGGCGCGATGAGGCGCAACTGATGTCCCGGGAAGTCCATCTCGAACGCGCTGTGCGCCAGCGCCGGTGCGCCGAGGGTGCCCTGGACGCCGTCGTTCGCCAGTTGCGAGAAGAGGCCGAAGCGTTCGGCGACCGCGTTCAAGTCGCCAAGACGAAGGTCGCTGACATCGACGAACTCGGTGATCCGCGCCCCCGCGAAGAGCGATGCGTTGGAGCGCGTGCTCCGCGGCAGGCGAAGCTCCGTCGCAAGATGATCGTCCAGGAGACTGAAGGCGGCACCGGTATCGATGACCAGCTTGACGTCACGGTTGCCAATCATCGCCGGCACGGCACCAAGTCCGGTGCGCAAGGACGTGATGGGCAGAGGTTTGCCAACGACGGAGCCGCATATGGTCTCCGCTGTTGCCGGCGCGCCGAGAAGGGCCAGGCAACCCACAAGAGCCGCCAGTGCTCGCCGCCGCATAGGGGTCGTCCTTCAATCGTCCGCGGTGGAACGATACTCGATATTCAGGCGCACGAAATCCTGCTTGTGGCCGCGGATCGCGCTGAGGGCGCAACGAAGTGCGGAAAGACAAATGCCGATGCCATGCCTCTATTTGTTTTCAGGAACGGGCTCGTCGGAGGGAGTGGGATCGGTCGCCTCCGCGTTTGCTCCCTTGGAAACAGGTGTGGTCTCCAGCATGTGCGTCTCGTCGGGCTTTGCGCCACCGGTCGAACCAGGGCTTGTATCAATCGGACAGTCGCCGGTGCTCTGAACATCCTTGTTATCTTGATTGGGCAAGCGGTTCTTGCAGTCGCTCTGCGCGAAACGCAAAGCTCGCGGCGCGTCCATCGGAAGCTTGGCCGGGACGGCGGATCCGATGACGAGGACTGACAGGAAAAGCTTGATGCACGGCACGAGCGATCTCCTGAGCACCAGCGCGGCAACAGTGTATAGCTCGGATGCCCGTCGGACAAACTGCCGGCCGGCCAACTTATTCAGTCGTCCGCGGCGAAGAGATACTCGATATTGAGGCCGACGAAATCCTGCTGATGGCCGCGGATCTCGCTGAAGGAAATTGGCGGAAATTCGGAAACGCCGATGAACGTCCGTTCCAGGAAGGCCGAAAACTGCAGCCTGTTGGGGATCGGCGAGTAAACCAGCTGTGCCGCGACGACCTTGTCGTCGTTCACCCGCGATGTGCCCCACAAATACTGACCCGTCAGCTTGTAGCCGAAGTACGGCGACAGGTGATGAAAGAAGTCGAGGCCGGCCACCGAGTTCCACTCGCTGCCGAAGGCCTTTGAGCCCGTGCGCCCCCGGGTGCGGTATTCCTGCTTGAAGGAGCCGATGAAGATGAAGTCGTCCACTGTGTAGCCGACCTGTGGGCCGGCGGACCAGGCCGTGCGGCCGCTGGCCACGGAGCCATGACGTCCGGGCGCGGGATCGTTGGTCGAGATGAGATTGGGGGTGTAATTGGCATCGAGGTACAGGAAGATCGGGTCACGATCCTGCCACAACAGCCGATAGCGCAGATTGAACACGGGATTTTCAAACCCGCTATAGGTCTCGGTGAACGGTGCGCCGCCGGTCGGCGTGAATGTATCTTTGTAACTCGAAACGTAGCTGAGCAGCACATCGGCGCTGAGATCGTCGGTGATGCCGTAGCGCAATTCCTGCTGCACCTTCCAGGTGTCCTGGTTGATTTCGCCGACGTCGATCCCTCCGAAGAAGACGTCGCCTCCGGCGAGGTAGGCCCTGACGTAACTTCGGCCGTACAACGCGCCTTCCTCCACCCAGAAAAGCGGGCTCGAGAAGCTGTATTGCGCGAACAGGATGTGCTGTTCGTCGGGCGCGGCACCGCCGGTTGAACCGGGGCTTGTGTCGATGGGGCAGTCGCTGTCGGAGGGCTGACCGTTCTTTCCCGCCTGTCCCGGGAGCCGGTCTTTGCAATTGTTCTGGGCGAGGCGAAGCGGTTTGTTTTCCGGCGCGCGATCGACGCTCTCAGCGGTGGCGGCCGAAGCGGCAGACCCCAGGAGAAGAAAAGCCAGGAGAAAACCAATGCGCGGCACGGCACCAAGCCCCCATTTCTGGAAGGCTACATGCCAGATATGTGCCGTCGATCAGTGGATCAAATCGAGACATAGCGGGCGCCGGCCGAGTAGAGCCATTGCCCCATCAACACGATCAACCCTTCCGCGAATGTCCCGAAAAAGGAAAAGGTCGCGAGCTGGATTGCGAACAATCCCAGGATCATTCCGACCGCAAGGCCAAATCGCTCCAGCGGTTTGAAAGCGCGTGAGAACGCGTAGAGGGCAACGAGGCCGATAAGGATCTCGGCAACGAGCAGGATGTAGCGGGGTACGTATTCGGCGATCGAGCGATCCAGGATCTCCTGCGCAAAATCGCGATGGATCACGGGCCCGGGCACGATGCCGATCGGGGTCTTGCGCACGTCGACCCGCTCGCCGTCGACCAGCCAGCGGCCGCCGATGAGCACGTTCTTGTGCGCCAGCCGCGAACCGACGGGATCGCCCTGGAATATCTGCGCAGAGATGTCCTCGCGTCCGGCGTCGGGCGCGGCATCGTAGGCACCCACCTGCTCGACACAATCGACTTCATTCAAGGAGTCGCGATACGGCGACAGTTCGCGCGCCAGGGCAAACGCCATCGAGTCGACGCGGTGCTTCTCGAAACAGATTGAGGGCGGAATCATCGCGACCTTGATGTAGGTCGGCTCGACGAAATTGATGTAAGCGCAGCGGATGTTGGCGCGCACTCGCGGCGTGATCGGCGCGGACGGGTCGTGGGTCGGCCCGTGTATCCACCGCCCGGTCTCATCGATCCTGGTGCAGAACCCGTATTCGCTGAGCGCGTCCGGGCTGAAGTCCATGACGCCACGGGGCCCGTTCACCAGCACCTTGGGCAGGATCACCACGCGACGCTCTGCGGCGGCGGCAACGGCTGCGGCAAGCTCGCGCTTGGACTGGAGGCCCTGCTTCACGGCGAGGTTGATATCGATGGCGATGAGGCCGACATCGGCCCTGTCGAGATCGGTGATGAGGCGTGCGAGCAAGCTGTGCCCTTTGCGCGCCGCAACCGCCGACGGCGAGAAATCCTCCTGTCCGATCCACACGATCTGGGGCCGCGCATGACTCTGGCTGATGCGCGGAAGCCAGTGCGAGAACTGGTTGTAGAGGCGATCGTCGAGAGCGAAGCCTGAGTCCGCGTAACGTGACGCGACGAGACTCAAGACGAGAACCAGCAGGGCGCCCAGCCAATAAGTGAGGCTGCGATGCGCAAAATGCGCCGCCAGCCGATGGGCGGCCGACGTTGCCAGCGCCTGGGCGCGCTGGGCCGGCGTGCTTCGGGCCGCCTTCGCCGCTTCGCGCGAACCGAGAAGCGTTTCCATCTGCGCGATGAGGCGCGCGAGTTGTTGATCGGCATCGGGGCCGACATCGAGCCGCGTGGCGTTGATCTCGGCGAAGCGCCGGATGTTGTCGGGCAGGTCGCGCGGATCGGGCATGGCCGCGTCGCCCAGCAGCAATGGAAGGCCCGCCGTGCCCGCCTGCAGCGCGAACTCCACCTCTTTGCGAATCCAGTCGGACGGCTCGTCGATGCGGCGCCCGCTGTCGTGTTTCCCGAGCCAGGTGGGGCCAATCAGGAAGATCACGACGTCGGCGTTGCGGATCGCCTGTTCGATGTGGCGCGGAAATTCGCTGCCCGGCGGAATGTCCTGGACATCCATGAAGACAGAGCCGTGCCCGAAATGGCTTTCCAGCTTGTCGAAGAGGTATTTCGCGGCGAAGGAGTCAGCCCGCCGGTACGAGATCGCGAGCCTGCCCACGCCTATTGCTGCTCGACGTACTGCCGTTCGCCGGTCTCGGGCTGAATGTAGACCGTGATCAGCTTGCCGGTTTCGTCGTCGTAGAACCGCTCATTGGTCTTCACCCAGCCGGCCCCCGGCCTCGTGTGCTCCAGCGGCTTGTAGCGCACCCGCTCATAGATCGTGCCGACGATCAGGAGCGCGCCCCAGAACACGAAGATGAAGGCGGGCGGGAACAGCCCGGCGAAAAGGCCGATCATGCCGCCGAGGAAGCAGACGGCGCCGACGATGATGACGGAGTTTCGCAGCATGGGCGCTCTCTCCTCAGGCCTCGTGCTCGAGCACGACGGCGGTGCCGTAGGCCACGATCTCGCTCATCGACTGGCCCATCTCGGAGGAATCGAACCGCATCATGACGATGGCGTTGGCCCCCATCGCGGTCGCGTTCGCCACCATGCGGTCGATCGCCTGGCGCCGGCTTTGTTCGAGGAGCTGGGTGTATTCGTGGATCTCGCCGCCGACGATGGAGCGCAGGCCGGCCACGATATTGCCGCCCAGGCCGCGGGAACGCACGATCACCCCGAAGCACTGCCCCAGGGTCTCCTTGCGCCGGAATCCCGGCACGTTCTCGGTGGTGGCGACGAGCATGGGGGGCCTCCGGACTCAGGGGTTTTGGCCACTCTACCCCAGGGTTTGACAGGCTTCACGCTCGCCCGTAAACAACCGGCCCTTCGGTCCATCTGCCCAGATGGCGGAATTGGTAGACGCACTAGTTTCAGGTACTAGCGCCGCGAGGCGTGGAGGTTCGAGTCCTCTTCTGGGCACCAGCACCATAAAACGGCGCTGATTTCATTGGGCTATTTCGCATTTAGTCCCACCGGTAGCTGAAGTGGGACTTCGACATACTCAGATCGGTGCAGCGTGATCAACTGCATCGCGCTTCGGGCCAGCCGTTTTTGATCAGCCTTCTTGCGATACTCCGACGCCATCTTCACGGTGGTCCATCCGAAGATCGCCATTAGCTGCGCGTCGGTCGCGCCGTTCTCGGCAGCGATCGTCGCGCCGGCCTTGCGAAGGCCATGTGCCGTGCACAGAGGAAGGTCAGCCTCGCGGCAGCGATCCTTGAACCAGTTGCCGAAGCCCGCCACGGCGAACGGCTTCCCCCACTTCGTGGTCAGCCAGGTCAGGTTGTCCTGCGGACCGAGTGTCAATTCGTGCGCGAGCTCCGGCAGGACCGGAACCTCGATCCAGCGGACGTCCTCGCCCTTCTTCCGCTTCTTGACCTTGAAGCGCAGCGTCCCGGCTCTGACCATCTGCCGGCCAAGCTTCACCGCATCGGATCTCCGCACGCCGGTATAGAGCAGGACGCACAGCGCGCGCCGCGCCATCGTGCCAGGGCCATGGCGTTTGAGGTATTGCAGCACGTCCTCGATCGACCAGGTGTAGTAGCCTTCGGAAAGCGTCTGGATGTATTTCACATCGCGGGCGGGATTGCTCAACACCAAATCCTCGTGCATCTCGAGCCCGTAGGCGAAGACGCGGCGGATGGCCTTCAGCCGATTGTTGGCGGCCTCCGGCGTTTCAACCTTGCGGTCACGGAGGATTCGGACGGCCTTCTTCGTCATGTCTTCGATGGACGCATCCCCGAAGACGAATGAGGCTCCCGGCTTTGTAGGCTCGTCGAAGGTTGCCTCCAGGATGTTGCGGCGAACAGTCTGAAAGTCCGCACTCAACTGCGTGAAGTCAGCCGACCCGAAGTATTGTTGGCAAAGCCATCGCCATGTGCCGGGCCTGCCGCGAGTGTCACGTGGAACCAGCTCGGTTGGCTCGCCGCGAAGAGCGGCGTCGTACTGCCCCATGAATTCCGGGGTCCACGGCGTTCCCGTCAACCTAACCTTCGGGCTGCCCTTGATACGCAGATAGACGCGCACGTTGCCGTGGCGATCGCGGTCCTCGACGCAGTGAGGCGGCAAGCGGCGCGGCATGTCCATCCCGTTGGTCACAGCGCTATGTCCCTGAAGGGATTCTCTTTGACGCCGATCTCGCGAGCAGGGAGCGCATCGAAGGCCTCGTCAAGCGCCAGGCGGTCCCAGATGACAGTTTCCCCCAGCTTCTTGGCTTCCGGCATGTGACCGTCCTTGACCCAGCGGTCGAACAGCGTGGGAGATATCCCGATGTAGAAGGCCGCGTCCTCCCGCCTCAGGCCTCGCGGCTCACACGCTCGAGCGCGCACGCGGCGCATCTTCGGCGCCGGCAACGTGGTTCGATCGGCTATGTGGGGGCGGATGTTCATCGCTAGAACGGTATCCCGTCCTCTTCGACCCGCCCCGGCCGGAGCACTGCCGCCCACCGCTCCCGAGCCCAGGCCAACAGCCTTCGCCACCACCGGTTCTGCCTGGTGATCTCGCCCTCAAGATTGTTGTAGGCGGCCATGTGCGCGATCTCGGCGTCGATATCTTCGGCAGTAAGCCAACGCTGATACCCGCACATGCAGCGCATCCGGCCTTCAAGGATGTCGAAGTCGGCGTGTTCGTGATCGCATTCGTCGGGTTCGTCGTAGCGATCGTCATCATCGCCCTCATCCCACAGGTCGTAATTGCCCATCTCGTCTCTCCCGCTCACTCGTCAGTCTGCCTTAAATTGGGGGGATTTGACCGTGACGACCGGCGTGCAGGTATCGCACCAAGTCCAAAGCTGCCCAAACTCCTTGACGCTGCGTACCGTTCCGCCGCACTCGCATTTGCACACGCGGCGCGAGCCATCCGATTCACTCGGTTTGCGCTTCGTCATTTCACCCCTCCCCTTGAGGGAGAAGACGACGGGCGAGGCGAAGATCACCCACGATGCAGTCGTTTTCGAGGCCCTGATCGCCACGCTGAAACACAATTGGCGTCTTGTCGGGCCATTCTAGGCCGTCGTCGGCGTCCTCGTTCTCGTCGTCCCAGTTGTTTGCTGCCTTCGCGAACGGCTCCAACGCCTTCCGGAGACGTTCTATCTCAAGGATGGCGTCATCGTTCGCTTGGATGAGGTAGTGCGCGAACTCGGGCGCGAGCGACACACGTGTCTTCGTGGCGTAGGCCAGTTTCACCGCGTTTTGGCAGACGAGGATAACCTCCGCCGGATCGACGCCCGCGTCGAGTTCAACGCGCTCGCCATCATCCCGCAACCGCTTCACCAACTCCCCTTCTGTTTGGGTTGGATTTGGGGTCGGATTGACGGTTGGCGGCTTGGGAAGCGGCATCCAGTGTGTGTAACGTCCCGGCGCTCGCGCATGTGTGGATGCGCATTCGCAGGACAGAACCCACGCGCCTTCGTCGCAGAAATCGTCGTCCCAGTAACAGATGTCCACAAGCGCATCGTCCTGCACGTCGCGACATTCGAAGAACAGCAGGATCGGCACGTCCTTTGGTGCGCTTTCAATCGGAAGCCAGCTCGCCCCCTCCCCCTCTACTGGGAGGGAGGCGAGGCGACCGGCCTTTCGATCTTCAAGGATCGCGACGAGTGAGCCGAGTTGCCCAAGGCTCATTGCAACATGCAGATGGCACGTCTCGGACAATTCCTGCCCGTCGTCCAACGCGTCCAGCTTCTCCTTGAAGATTTCGAGCAGCGTCGGATTCGCCCTCGCTACAGCCTCTACACGGTCAGACATGGGGGTTATCCTTGTTCCACTGGAATTTGATTTCGTCGTACCCGTCGCACAGCTTTTCGTAGGCCCACGAAATTGGTGAAACGATGAGGCAGGCCAAGACCAAGAGCGCCACGCTTATGGTCAGAACTGCGACTGTTGCGATTGTGTGTAGCGGCCAGCTCACCGGAAGCGTGACAATGAAGATGCGTCGCCACCTTCTTGGCCACGTCCACGGATCGGAGAGCCGAACGTCACCCATTTCCTTCCCCCTTTGAGCGAGAGCGGATGCGCTGCATGAGATATGCGGCGGCGTAAACCTTCATCGGCTGGCCGGTGTTCTTCCAATCGGTGCAGACCGTCGCGATGTCGGAAAGTATCGCCTCTCGCTCCGCCTCTACCGCTTGTTGGAGGGAGTCGATTTCACAGAGAAGCGTTGCGCGATCGAGGTTGACCTGAACGCAGTGCGAGTGTGCGACTAGGGCGAATTTGTCTCGATGCGGAATCGACGGGTAGGACGGGTCGCTTACGCAGGCCAGATGCCGCGCCCTAATCGCGGCAATTCTATCCTCCCCCTCACTTCGCTTCGGGACAGAGGGGGCGGGAGACTTCGGAGTCGGGTTGAAGCCGTACATCGGAACTGGACGCCGGACGGCTTCCTCGACCTTCTCAACGAGTGTTTTCGGCTTGTCGCTCACTTCGTATTCTCCCCTAGTGCTGCGAGAAGGGCGGAGCGTATTGCATTGAATGACGGTTGATCGTAACCCATTTTCACGCGGTCGGGATGAGCGTCGTACGCATCCCATGCCGCGTGAACCATTTCATCACTGACGGCGGGAGGGGTGGCGACGGCAGATTCAAGCGCGGTCGCGATGTACCGGCGCAGCTCGTCAAACGTGATCAGGCAATGATCGGGGTACTCGGCTGGGCTGTTGCGGTCGTCCTTGTCCATCAGGTCTTGCCAGAGCATCCGGACCAGATCGTTCATGCCTATCTCTTCTATCGCGGGCCTGGGGTCAGTCATGGGGTGGTCACTTCTCGATTTCGTTGGCCGCATGGCGAAGCGCTGCCGGAAGCGTTTCGCACCCGGTCGCGCGGTCTTCCGTGCAGACGAACCACATTGCCTCATCGTCGGCTTTTCCAACGCGCGGGAACGCTTGAACAATCTCAACATCGTCGCCGATGCGGTAGCGCCCAATCGGGATGAAGTTGTTCGGGATCGATCTTGGCGCCATCAGATATACTCGCTGAGTTTGTCGGCGGCTCGGTCAAGCGCGTCCACAACCTCATCGCAGCCGGTCTCGATTTCCCCCAGCTCGTCAATCAGGTCGCGAACTTCGTCGCGCTTCTTGGCGATCTCGGATCGCAGCTTGCGGGCCTTCGTTGCTAGTCCGCGCGCCTCTTTGATCTTCGCCATCTTCTACCTCTCCTTGCGTAGGACGGTGATCATCCCAGCACCTCGCGCGCCCAGTCTGAGACCGCGACATATCCCGGCGCCGGCTTCATGAAGATGCCCAGCGTCGATAGCGATCCGATCAGGTTGTTGAAGCCGCCGGAGCTCGGCGAGTATTCGGTTGCTGCCCCGAGATCATCCCGCGATATTTGATCGAGCCCCAATGCGGCATCGACCAGCTTCAGTTGCGGATTGGACAGGACAGCGCGCATCTTCGTGCGGGCTTGGTCAGCCGTCATGTCTTCGAAGTAGGCGCCGTCGGCGAGAGACACGCGGCCAGGCTGCGGGATATCGAGATGGCCCGCCGTCTTCAATCCGCCGATGAGATTGTTGAACCCGCCTGAGGACGGGCTGTAGCCAGCGACGGCCGCCACCTGCTCACGCGTCGGCGCTTCATGGCCGATAGCGCGCCAGAACCCGACTGCGTTCAGGACCTTGCGCTGGGGCTGTGTGAGTCCGTCGACATTGGCGTTCGTGGCGCGGTTGATCTGGGTAGTCCGGTTGACGGGAGGGGCGGTTATATTTTCAGGAATATTTTTCGCTCGTTTTGGCGCTCCCGGAGCGGGGCGCGGCACATATGTGCCGAAGCGCATGGCCTCGCCGGTCTTCTTCATCTCCTTCGCGATGGTGACCGCATTCAGTTCGTGGATCGTGTGCGCTTGGACCATGCCGTCAGCGAACCCCTGCCGGTGACCGTTCTCCCAACCCTTGGAGAATCCATCGGCATGGGCGGCAGCCTCGCCAGCCTGATTGCTCGCTGACAAATCCGGCGCTGCTTGACGGTTGCCGGAAGTAGCCTTCGCAACCTCAGCCTTGAGCCGGGCGATCTCCTTCTTCAGCGCTACTGGATCGTTGGCTTCGGCATCCTTTACCGCAGCGCCGATGATCGAACGCAGTTCTTCTGGGTCAACCGGCGCCGTCTTCACCTCGAAGGTGTCGGTGTCGTTGTCCGGGGTTGCCGTGTTGTCGAACGTCGCGATCTTCGGGAAGTGCACCTTCTTGAAGAAGTTGTCCTTGGCGCAGCACACCCATGCCGTTCCGGTTGGGAGGAATGCAAGGTCGTCGGCAATAGTGCCCCGTAGCGCCTTGTCCCGAACGTTCGCGTTCAGCCATTCGAGGATTGGTTTCTGATCTGCAGGCAGCGACAGGCTGTGCGCCATGAGGGTGCCGCAGCTTCCGAGCAATGCATTGTGGACAGCCTGGGTCCGCTGCGATGCCACGATGAGACGGATGCCCTTGGTCCGGCTTCCGGTCGCCAGCTTCTTGGCCCAATGGATCGCCATGTTCTCGGCGCCGAACCCGGCACGTTCCTTTGGTGCCAGTTCGTGCGCCTCTTCGATGACGAGATAGACGACGCCGCGGACGTGCTTCCAAAGGGCCTGAGCGAACTGCTCGAAGAACTTCTGCGGCCCGCCGGGCTCGAAGTCCGCCATGTCGATGATGGAGAGCGGAAGCTTGCCGTCACCGACCAGTTGCCCAATCGCCTTGCCGGCGCCGGAGTGCAGGGGCACATGCCCACGCGGGCCACCGAGGATCTTGAACGGAAGTCCGGCGCTCTTGCCGCTGGCGCTCGACGTGATGCCCCACCAATCCGATTTGATCGTGTCCAGGATGCAAACCCGGTAGCCTTGGGCGACGACATGCTCGACGACGGACTTCGTGTCGTGAGTCTTTCCAGCGCCGGTCTCACCGACAACAGCAATATGGCGGGCAAGGGCAGTGTCGGGGATCGGGAAGGTCATGCGGTCCTCCAAACTCGGATGCCGCCTTCAACTACCCGGACGGAGAATTTCGTTCCGGTGTTCTTTTTCCGGAAGGCGCCGACGGTCCAGCGGATGGTTTTTGCCGGCGACCTTCCGTCAGGACTGTTGGCTACGAAGAACGAGTCCCCGACCTCCATGTCCTTCAGTGGATATTTGGAGTGTCCGTCGCGTCGTGAGGCGGGCATCGGAATGCCCTTCTCGATTTTGATCTCGTCAGTCATGCCGCCCATTTTCTTGACAAGTCGCCCCACGCGGCGAGGTCTCCCCATTGTTCAGCCATCGCCGCCGCTATGCCGGGATAGAACCGTGCGCGCACTTTCCAGCGGTCAGGTCCAGGCGTGGCGCGATGGACGCGTGCCCAAGACTTCCGGGCCTTTGCCTCCTTCGGTGGCGGTCCAACAACGTCGGTCGGGGTCAGCGTCGGTAGGTTCTTCAGCCAGAGGCAGGTAGCTTTCATCTCGCGATGACCAAACTGCCACGGCTGGATAGTCTGCTTATGCCGCCTAAAGTCGGTGATCCGCGCCTTCGCGTGTTTGTGCATGATCGGATTCTCGACAGCGATCCGATCGACTGGCGCGTTCCAGAAGGAAGAGAACAGGGCGGCGCCTTCGTCTAGTTCGGACCACATCTCCGCTTCCGTGCGCCCCGGCGGCGGCTTTGTCAGCCACCTTGATCCGGAATTGCAAAGCCGGGTGCACGGCGGGTGTGCGACAATCAGCAGGTCCCAACCGTCATTCAGAATGGCGCGCGCGTCCCCGCGGATATGCCGATTGCTGCCGTCCTCGCTGGGAAGCAGATCGCAAGACCATGCATCGTGACCGCGCGCAAGGAACGCATTGCGCACAACGCCGGAGAACTCGCAGGCGATGAGCGCTCTCATTCCCGGATGTCTCTCGCGTTCGACGCCCGCTTCACCGGCACCATCGGTCTATGGACGCGAGAGGCTTTGCGCTCGCGCTTCTGTTCGATGGTCAGGGATTCGGATACGAGGGCTGGCATCCGATCTGGGTTTGTGGCTTTGGCGATGCGGTTCTTGGAGCTACCGGCCGAAGTCGAAGGCGGGCCGTTAGTGACCAGGTCGTGACAGGCTCGATGGGAGTAGGCGCAGTTCACGGGCTCGTCGGCGCCACCGATCGCGATCTCGGTCAAATGCTCGCGCTGGATATCCTGCCCGGGCTCGAGCGGCTTCTTGCACCGGTAGCAGAGCAGTGTCGTGTGGTTGTGATGAACCACAGCGAGCACGTCCCTTTCGGAGAACTTACGGCGGCTCATCGTGGCGCCTCCTTCCACTCAGGACCGAAAAGGAACGCACCAATCGCAGCCACAAGCCCCGACGCATCGACCGCGTAGACCAGAGCATCCTTGGTCTCAGCCTTTGCGGCTCTCGCTCGAAAGGCGAAATGCTCCCGGCGCAGATCCTCAACGGACTTTCCGGCAAGGGATGCGATGTAAGAGGGCGAACGGTCGATGATCATGCGGCCCCGCGCTTCTCGAACGACAGCGGCGCGCCTTCGCGTTCTTCTTCGGCGGCGCGGCGCGCTTCCTCTTCCGCCGTGTCGCACTTCGATTGCAGGTTCGGCAGGTAAGGCTGGAGTGCCCGACGCTGTGCCGGGTTGATGCGCTTCCAGAACTTCCCGAATACCTCGCGGCCACCGTCCGCCGACTCCTCGGCCTCGGCCTTGAGGTCCTGCAGGGCTGTGTTGACCGGCTCGCCGCCCTTCACCCATTCGGCGATGAGCCGGCCGGTTTCGACGGTGATCGGCTGGCCTTCGGGAAATGCACCGAGCAGATCGCCGGGGCACTTGTCGAGACGGGCAACACCCTTCGGACCATCGTTCGGCAGGAACAGCTGCACGGTGGTTTCATAGATGAGGTTCTTGTCCTGGATAGGCACGAAGCCTTCAGAGACGATCTCCTCCTTGCCCTTGTCGCCTGTGCGCTGGACCAGCTTCTCCTTGGCCCGCAAGCAGATGATGAGGTGCATGCGGGTGGTCAGCAGCGCGTTGACGAACTTCTTGTGCCTGGCCTTCGGCTTCGCCCACTTCGCGAGACCCGATAGTGACTTGCCGGTCGACGTCGTCCCGCCGTCGGCGATCTCGATGATGCCGCCGATGCCCTCCCATTCATGCGAGCCAGAGTCGATGATCAGGCACTCGACGCCTTGGTCTTGAGCGCACTTGATCCCGGCGATGTAGCGTTCCGGCGTGAACGGAGGCGTCAGTTCTCCGTAGTAGTATCCGCCCTCTAGCTTCTCGTAGTGCCTGCCGCGGCCGGTCTCGGTATCGAGCATTCCGACGCGACCGTTCGGGCCAACCAAGCCGCGCGCGAGAAGGATGGCCGTGTAGGTCTTGCCGGCTCCGGACATCGATACGATCGAGATGATGACGTGCGAGCCTTCACGCTTCACGGGTGCGAAGGTGACCAGCGGGCCTTCAGCGTCTGCAAATGGTTCGTTGTCCATGTCGTTCCTCAGCTAAACGGGTTGGCGCCGGTCTCTTCGGCGATACGTGCGGCGCGCATGTCTCTGCGTCCGGGTTCTTTCGGTTCGTCCGCCAGCCCGTCGGCTTCGAGGCGGTAGAGGGCGTAGTCGGGGAGATCGAGGTCGGTACCGCTCGGATAGCCCGGCCAGGTGTTCGTCTTGATGCACTCCGCCATGATGCTGAGCGCCTTCTCGTTGAGGCGCGCACCATGGGCGAGGGCGTTTGCTGTCGGTCTGTGATGGGTGACGTCGTAGGGTTCGTCCTGCTCGACGCAGAGCCAGATGTAATCCTTGGCCGGCGCGCCCATCACGCGCTCATAGACGTGGCACTCCCAGGGGGCCTGCCGGAACCAACCGCCGTCGTAGACGCGGCGCTTCAGGAAGTCGGGAGCACACGACGCAACGGTCTTGATGCTGACGATGCGCTCTCCGGCGGAGACAATATCCGGACGCGTCTTCACCCAGACACCGGTCCGCGCATCCTTCGCGATGTAGACCTGTTCCGGAACGCCAGCCGTGATGAGCGCGGCATAGTTCGGGTTCCGCATCACGGCATCGGCTGCCCGCTTGGCCCGCTCGTAGTCGGCGCGGATGAGGGGGGTCAGTCCGTTGCTGATGGCTTCGTCCGCTTCCGAGCGCGCCACCTTCGTCTTGAAATCGGCCGCATCGATGATGACGATCTGGGAATTTGCTCGAGCGGGCTCGAGTACCAGGGCATGGATCGCGGTCCCGATGTCAGCTTTGCGGGCGCGTGAACGATCTTCCCTCCAGCGAGCCAGAAGGTGCTTCGGCGTTTCATTGGTCAGGACCGCGGCATCCGACGAACCGAGGGCGAGACCGACGCACGGCTGCGCCAGGTACTCCGCCATCGGGAGATCGTAGATCCCGGGCTGGTCGATCGTGCCGAGTTCAAAGCCTTGCATTGGCGCCCTCGTAAAAATTCGGCTCTCCATCCGCCTGAGCCCACGCCGTCCAGCTCGTGATGACGGCGGCAAAGCGTTGGGATTTCGGTTCGAGACGGGACAGCCAGGCGAGATAGGAATCGCGTTGGGCTTCAGTGGCGTGGGCCAGCGTGCGGCCTCGGAGATTGGCGGGGGCGTTCATGACGAAGCCACCGTCGGAAATTCCGGGAGCAGGCTCTCAGGGACTTCGAAGAACCCTTGCGAGCCGCGATAGGGGATCATTTGCGCGAACTTGCGATACGCGTCGCGGCCCCACGCGAAGCGTTCCTGCCCGAAGTCGCCACACTGGTAGTCGTCGCTCGACTGGTGGCCGATGGGCATGAGCGCTGTCGGCCGGCAACTCGTCATGTGCACGATCCCGAGCAGCCCGCCGCGCGGCAGGCTCTTCACATAGTCGGCGCCGAACTCGGCGACGCAGATGGCGTGCAGCACATCATCGTCGTCAGTAACAACGTCGATCGCGCGCTTGGCGGCGTGCACCAGCAGCGGACCGCGATGAGACGTTGACCAGTGCCGGGTCTCGTGGACCTTGCGGGGGCTGAGCCAGAGTGACGCCCAAGGCTGCCATAGGGATATCGCTTTCATCCCGCCACCTTGTGCATGTCGCGGAGGGTGATGCGGCGAACCCGGCGGTTGAGCCCGAAGCCGTACTCAATTTCGAGAGCGGCCCATTGCATGTCGCGGCCGGTCCACGCCGATGAAGGAACGCCCCCGATCCCTTCGAAGTCATAGATGGGCGTGACCCAGACCGGCATGCGTGGCAGCCATTCGCGGTACCAGCGCCACGGAATTTCGCCCAGTGGCGCATCAGCGCGATAGCCAATACCAATCTGGATTTGGGGGCCGAAGGTCCCGTAGTAGTAGTCGCGGCCGATGCGAAGGCCGAACCCGCCCAACAGGGTTTTGGATCGCACCATCATCAGCCCACCACCCCCGCAAAGCAAACCCACAGAAGGGCGGCGGCGAAGAACAGAGCCGCAGCGATGGTCTCCCGCAGCCACGGCCACAGATAGGCGCGGGTTCGCTGGAGCCTGACGTGTCCGAACCTTCCTTCCGATTGGGAGCGGAGGGTGCGGAGTTGATCGAGGCGGGTGTACGATCCTCCGGTCATTGGCTCACGCGCTCCTTGGCGTCTCTGATTTCGGCTTCGAACCTTGCGGCCAGAAGATCGAGCGGCATCGCTGCCTGGCTGTCGTCAAGCTGGATGCGGAGAACCTCGACGGCCGAACGTCGCCCGGTGTCTTTCCAGCACATTGGGATCCTAAGCTTAGAATTCCACGTGGACAAGTTG
>JADMIO011251617.1_pt1 | contig 78500 bp, 66 predicted proteins | sample 8958161 | NCBI WGS metagenome assembly JADMIO01 (sample SAMN16585339, study PRJNA669376) | soil metagenome | isolation source: Crop rotation soil | place: USA: Cullars Rotation, Alabama | collected 2011 | reverse complement strand
CGCGACAACTTGTCCACGTGGAATTCTAAGCTTAGGATCCCAATGTGCTGGAAAGAACAAGGGGCTTCAGTCCCTTGCAAACATAACTTCTATTGCATCCCATGTTAGGTAAACCCCCACAGATAATATTCCCCAATAAAAAGAGAGGCGGCCCACCGGACCGCCCCTGCAAAAATATTAAACCTCGTTTAATAAAAGATTCCTATTCTTTATTTTATCCTATCTTTGATCTAACCCCCTTATAAGCTATAATTAAAATCTTTAAAACTAATAAAAGTATTTCTGGAATAAAACCTGTCGGAGTTTATTAATGGTAGAAAATTATAGAAAACAAATAATAGAAGCAGGGGATTTTATCAGGTCCAAAACCAGCTTCAAACCTGATATAGGCATGATCCTCGGTTCAGGCCTGGGTGAACTGGCAAATGAAGTAGAAGATAAAACCGTAATACCCTATAAAGATATCCCTAACTTTGTGCAGTCCACTGCTCCGGGCCATGCCGGTAACCTCGTACTTGGTAAACTTTCAGGTAAAAACGTTGTAATTATGCAGGGGCGAATCCATGCCTATGAAGGCTATAACGCAAAGGAAATATCCTTACCCGTAAGAGTAATGCATAACCTGGGGGCAAAAACCCTGGTTACAACATGTGCTACCGGCGGCTTGAACCGTAATTTTAAAGCCGGTGAATTTATGCTGATTACCGATCATTTAAACCTTACAGGCATGAACCCCTTGACCGGGCCAAATGATCCGGAAATGGGAACCCGTTTCCCGGTAATGTTTGATGCCTACAGTCCCAAATTAAGGGAAGTGGCAAAACAGGTTGCCCTGAAAAACCAAATTTACCTGCATGAAGGTGTTTATGCCGGTATTGCCGGCCCGGTTTTCTTTTCGCGTGCCGAACTGAGATATGTAACCCAGATAGGTGCCGATGCAATCGGTATGTCTATAGTCCAGGAAGTAATTGCCGCAATCCACTCCGGGATGAAAGTACTTGGCCTGGGAACAATTACAGATATGGCCCTTCCCGATGTTGAACATCATGCTACCGAGCAGGAAGTACTGGCAATTGCAAACCAGGCCGGTCCTGTTTTTAGAAAATTATTAAAATCAATAATTGCAGAAATGGAATAAGAAATAAAAAATGGCTGTACAAGAGCGGAGCGATAAAGAACAGGTAAACCTCCCTGAAAATAATAAATTCAAGGTATTCTTAAAAAGGGCCAAAAGAAATAAAGCTTTTGTGATTGGCGGTTCGGTAATTTTTATATTTTTAATATTAGCCTTAATGCCAGGTTTAATAGCCCCTTATGACCCTTTTGTCCAGGACCTGGAACACCGTATTTCATCCCCTTCATCCTTACATCTTCTTGGTACCGATGACCTGGGCAGGGATATTCTCAGCCGGATTATCTATGGCGCCCAGATCTCCTTTGAGTACGGCATGCTGGCTGTCTTTATCGCAATGCTGATCGGCTCTACAATCGGGGTAATTGCCGGTTATTTCGGCGGCAAAATCGATGAAGTACTGATGCGCGGTATTGATATAGTACTGGCTTTCCCCAGTATCCTGCTGGCGATCCTGATCGTGGCGATTCTCGGCCCCAAGCTGGAAAATGCCATGATAGCTATCGGAATTGTCAATGCACCTGCTTATGCCCGCCTGATCCGTTCTTCTACATTACAGATTAAAAACAATGAATTTATCGAAGCGGCAATTGCCAACGGTGCTTCCCATACCAGGATAATCCTTTCGCATATTTTACCAAACTGCATGACCCCGATTATAGTCCAGGCAACCCTGGGTATTGGCGGTGCTATCCTGGAAATGGCAGGTTTAAGCTTCCTTGGCCTGGGTGCCCAGCCGCCCACCCCTGAATGGGGGGCAATGCTTAATAATGCCAGGGAATTTATCCGCTCTGCACCATGGGTAATCACTTTCCCCGGTATTGCCATTATCCTGGTAGTACTGGCATTCAATCTCCTGGGAGACGGCTTAAGGGATTTGCTTGACCCTCATACGGCAAAAAAATAATTCCCCTAAAGGGGCCCCTGTTTTCGGAAATACCGAAAATAACTCCCGGGGTACCGGGCCCCTGTTTTCGGAAATACCGAAAATAACTTAGCTGCTGCTTTACAAAATTAAAAGAATCAGTTAAGGAAAACTTTTTTTAGCTATAATAAACCTTTGTTAATGTAATTTTTTTAAAATTTTATTTTTTATGATGCCTGTTAAGTTCAGTGAAAAAAATTTATTCCGAAAGGATTGTCCTGCCTGTCTTTCAAAAAATGTATCCCATTATGCAACGATACCCTACCGGGAAACTTTTAGAAAATGGGATATATATAATGACCAGGATTACCTGAATTTTCTCGGTGAAGTTCCCTCTGATTTACATTTTGAAGTATCAACCTGTAATGTCTGCCGCTTAAATTTTGTCAATGCCAGTTATGAAGGCCTGGTTGAAACAGTCGAAGGTTCAAGCGTTTATCACCAGACCATAATTGCCCCCTGGCTGGATGTTACCCAGAAAGAAATGGATATTTCATATGCCCGCGAAATCCAGAAAAGCAGGCCCCAGTCACCCGGAGAGATGCGTGTTGTCGGTCAGGAATGGACCAACCGCCTGAGCCAGGTTTATACAATTATTGCCAAATACCTGGAAGAAGGTTCAAAATACCTGGACTTGGGCTCTAATATCGGCGGATTTGCCGAATTTATCAGGCTGAACAGCCCTGACACCGATATAACCTGTTGTGAAATAAATCCTTTTTATGTCAAAAAAATGAAGGAAAGGTATCCCCATTTAAATAAAATTATTGACCAGCCCTTGACCAGGGAAAACGGAGAGCAGGAATTTGATTTTATTTACTGCAGCCATGTAATCGAACATATCTGGAACATCGAGGAATTTATCCTGGCGATCCGCGAGCATATGGCAGAAGGGGGCAACCTTATGCTCCTTACACCGGATGGGGACTGCCAGGGTTCCAGGATGCTCAGGGAAAACTGGTGGGCTTATATTGTGCCGCACCACTGCCAGATTTTTAATGTTGATTCACTGGCGAACCTGATGGGCCGCTATGGGTTCAAACATATAAGCAGCGGCAGGATTAACGAAGAATTCTGGAGTATTTTCCGAAAAACCAGTTTAACGCCAGAAACCAGTGGCGGACTGGAACATACCCTGGCCAGTTTGCACCAGGAAGCGGAACAAAGTTTTGAAAGCGGCGATTATGCCGGGGCAGAAGCCGCTTTTGCCAATATCTGCAGCTATGAGGATGTAAATTACAATGCTTTTTATAAGCTTGGCATAAGCCAGTTTAAACAGGAAAAATATGAAGAAGCTGTTGATTCTTTCAGCACCTGCCTGGAACTGGGCACCTGTACCGTAGAGCTTTGCAGGCTGCTGGCCCAGTCCCTGGAAAAAACAGGTGATGATGAAACCGCGGAAATGTTTTATGAGAAGGCAAAAGAATTAGGTTAGTTCTTTTTGAAAAACCATAGTCCTTTTAGTTTTTCCGACCAGCTTATACTGCTTTTCCTTCAAAAATTTAAATGTCATTGATTCAGACAGCTTTTCCAGGTCAGTTTTGGTATCCTCTACCAGGATAAAATCAGGAAGATACTTTTTCCAGTCATTGGAAATTAAAACGTCAAAATCCATTCCTTCCCCATCAATAGAAAGAAAATCAATTTTTTTATTTTTAGGGAGGTAAATATCCAATATTTCTTTTAGAGGGTGGGTAGAAATATTTATTTCTTTGATAATTTTAAAATGGGTATTTTCTTCCCTTTCGATTGACAGTTCTTTGGAGAAACCATTAAGGGCAGGCTCATTGAAGCAATAAAAAGTTAACTCTTTATTTCCGTTACTGATGCCGATTTCAAGGTTTGTATCACGGTCCCTTTCCTTTCTGAAAGCTTCCATACTTCCAGGGGTTGCGTCTATATTGATCCCGTTCCAGCCGTTTTCATAGAAAAAGCTGGTATTGGAGAACCTGGTGGGATGGTAGGCGCCGACATCAACATAAAACCCCTTGTAGCCGGGAGCATGGCATTCAAAAAATGACCTGAGGAGCATATCTTCCCCTTCCTGTGAATACGATTTATAAAAGTGTTTGTCCCTATCAGGCATAATGGCTATTCTCCTGTATTTAAATATATTCGTAATTTATTAACCGTAATTGAAAAATTTTTTATGATACAATCTACTTTTAGACAAATTTGGTTTGTGTTTTTACATTATAGAGGAAAATTTTAAATTAAGATAATTTTATGAAAGGATAGAAATGAAGTTATTACAGATTCATACATTTTATCCGGCCTATCTTGATGAATTTAACAGTAAAAATGCAAAATTAGCCTCATTAACCTTCGATCAGCAGATTGCTGAAATTATTAAAGACGGCTTTTCTGCCGGCCATATGTTTGCCCCTTATCTGAAGGACTTTGGCTATGATACACAGTTAATAATAGCCAACTGGTTTATGGCCCAGTCAAAATGGCTGAATGAGAATGGTTTCAGCAATATCGACAATATGCATGAAATCGTTAAGCTGCAGGTTGAAAAGTTCAGGCCCGATATTTTATATTTGTCGGACCCGATAAATTTTGACAGCAAATTTGTCCGTATGCTGGAATGGAAACCAAAACTGGTTATAGGCTGGCGTGCCGCCTCAATCCCGGAAGGCACCGACTGGTCAGAACTGGATTTATTAATCTCCCATATGTCCTATTGCCGTGAAAAAGGCCTCGAGCTGGGGGCAAAGCATGTGGAACACTTTATTCCCGGCCACCCCAAATTTATTACCGAAGCCCTGGGTAGCGAGGGTAAAAAGTTTGATGTAGTTTTTTCGGGCCAGTATTCCTATGAACATACTGAAAGGAACCAGTTTTTGGTTGAGGTTTCAAAAGCTGCTGTTTCCGTTAAAAACTTTACGCCGGCTTTCTTTCTTCCTGCTTCTTCCACAGACCGCCTGCCTGAATCAATCAGCCAGTTTAACCATGGCGCTGTCTGGGCCCGGGAGATGTACCAAACCCTGAAAAGGGGAAGGATTATCCTAAATGCCCATTCCGATATCGGCAAAAAAAACGAAGCAGGAAATATGCGTTTGTTTGAAACTACAGGTGTCGGATCTTTTTTACTGACTGACTATAAAGATAATCTTTCCGATTATTTTCAGCCCGGTTCAGAGATAGAAACATATAAAAATACCGGTGAATTAATTGATAAAATTAATTATTATATGGCTCACCCGGAGGAAAGGGAAGCGATTGCCTTAAAAGGAATGGAACGCTGCCTCAGGGATTATTCCATGGAAAAGCGGGCAAATGATTTTGATTTACTGATCGGGAAATATTTAGAATTAAAGAATGGTGTTAAAGGTAAGAGTACTTTGAAAACAGATAATATTATAAATGAAGCCCTGGCGAAACTGAATTCCGACGAAAATGAAAAAGCAATAGCCTTATTTGACGAAGCTTTTTTACAATCACCGGAACTAATCGGGATTAATTTTGGCAAGGCGATAGCCCTGGCCAGGCTTGACCAAAAATCAGCGTCTATAAAACTGCTTAAGGATTTACTGAATGTTTTCCCTGAGCACCAGAAAGCCAAAAATTTAATTAATGCCCTGCTGGAAGATTTACTGGAAAAAATCGAAAAGCAGCTGGATGCTAAGCAGTATAAAACTGCCTTTAATTTAATTGTTGAAGCAAAATCCCTAAAAGTGCCTGTCAAAAACCTGGATTACCTGCGGGCCGTATATTTCTTAAAAGTTGACCAGCCTTATGATGCAAAAGGTTCATTGGCAGAGGAACTGAGGTTTTTCCCCGGTAACACTGAGGCAGAGAAACTGTTTCAGCAGCTGGAAAAAGAACTGCCTACGCCTTCTACCGTTGGTATCTCTGATCCTGAATTTATGGAAATCTCAAATGCCGTAAAGCCTTATACCATGGTTAGTGAAGAAAGGCTCTACTCCCTGTACAGGCTTGCCAAAAAAATATGCCAGGAAAATATTCCCGGCAACTTTGTCGAATGCGGTACTGCTGCCGGAGGTACAACAGCCCTGATTGCCAGTGTAATAAAAAAACATACAAAACAGGTGCGCTGGGTTTATGCCTTCGATTCATTTGAAGGAATGCCCCCGCCAACCAGTGATGATACCCATAATGGGGTTGATGCCGAGTCAACCGGGTGGGGAACAGGTACCTGCGCTGCCCCTGAGGAAAGTGTAAGGAACCTTTGTATAAAGCTGGGTGTCTCTGATATTGTCAAAACCGTAAAAGGATATTTCCAGGACACACTTCCCAAAATGAGGGATAAAACAGGGATGATTGCTTTACTGCATATGGACGGCGACTGGTATGATTCTACCATGACAATTTTTGACAATCTTTATGACCGTGTCCTGAATGATGGTTTTATCCAGATTGATGACTATGGGTACTGGGAAGGCTGCCGCAAAGCGGTTGAGGATTTTGAAAAAAAACGGGGGATAAAATTCAGCCTGAACCAGATTGACTCTACTGGAGTATGGACTCAGAAACCTGATAAATTCCAGGTTAACCCGGCTGTTTCCCAAAGTTTTTTTGAACAGTTTAAATCAGACGATATTATTTCTTCCGGCGTTGTCAGCCAGATGTCGGTAAATGAGCGCTTTCAGCTCTATTACCTGATTAATAAACTGCTACCTGTTAAAGCAAGTAAAATGAGATTTGTAGAAATAGGTTCTTTTTCCGGTGCCTCAATGATGCTTTCTATTAACGCTTTTAGAAGGTTAAACAAAGAATTTATGGGTTATGCCGTAGAGCCGGGCGGGACGGAGCAGTTCTACCAGGTTTTAAAAATGTTCCCGGCTAATATAAAACACCTGAGATTATTTTCGCATGAAGCTGCTGTCCAGTTAAATAATGAGTTTTCCAGGGACGGGATACTGCCTGAATTAATATTTGTAGACGGCGATCATACCTATGAAGGTATTTATAATGACATAACCAATTATTATCCTCTGCTTGCCCCCGGCGGGATTATGCTTTTCCATGATTACCTGCCGCCCCTTGATGATATTAACAGGGAGGCAATTTTCTTTCACCATGCCGGGAACGAAACCGGGACAAGGCGTGCCTGTGAAGAATTAATGGAGAATACCTATAAAGCTGAATTAATTGATATACCTTTACTATACCCGGATGATCCGACGCAGACCCAGGCCCATCTTCCCTTAATTCCTGGTGTATTTTCAACAATCAGAGCCTATCGAAAACATTGAGGAATTTTAGCTTTGCCAGAAACAAATAAATTATCGGGGTTATTAAAGCAGGAAATAGAGCTTGAGGATATATTGTATAAATCCGGTAAAACAGGATTAGGACAGCTTTTAAGCCAGAAAGTGAGCCTTGCCGATATTTTACTTACGGGGTCCGAACCGGTTGAACCTACCTTTAATATAGACAAAAACCTGAAAGTTGTCCATCTTACATCCTTCCCTTTTGGCGGGGCCGGAATCGCTGCCTACCGTATCCATAAAGGTATGCTTGAACAGGGTATAAATTCTACAATGCTGGTTTTGCAGAAAAGGAGCGATGAACCCGGTGTAAAAGTACTGCCTACTGAATTTATCAGCGATGTGCCGACCGAACTGCAATTTGATAATCTTGATAATTTAAGCAAATTACATCTCAGGTGGCATTATTTATATGAAAAAAATCCAAACAGGCCGGAGGGCCTGGAAATGTTCAGCGATACTTTTTCAATCGGAGATTTGGCAGATGTAAAGGAAATAGAAGAGGCAGATGTAATAAACCTCCACTGGGTTTCCGGACTGCTAAACTATGACAGCCTGCGTATCCTGGGCAAGGACAAATTAATCTTCTGGACACTGCATGACATGAATGCCTTTACCGGCGGCTGCCATTATTCAGGTGACTGCCTGAAGTACAGGATTGAATGCGGCATGTGCCCGCAGCTGGGTTCTGAAGTATTTGCGGATGCTTCCAACCATATCTGGCACAAAAAATTAAATGCCTATAAGGATGTCAGTATACAGGTAATTACACCCAGTAAATGGCTGGCAAAATGTGCCTCTGACAGCGCATTATTCTCAAAATCAAAATTTAAGGTTGATGTAATCCATTATGGCCTGCCTTTGGATATTTTTAAACCGTATAATAAAGCAGAATTGCGTAATGAATTTAAAATCCCTGAAGGTAAGAAAGTACTGCTTTTTGGTTCTGATGCCGTTTTGAACCCCAGGAAGGGATTTAAGTACATGCTTGAATCCCTGAAAAAAATAGAAAGTAAAAATGTTGTGCTTTCCATATTTGGCAATTTACCGGAAGACTGGAAAATTGAGGGGGATTTTACTGTATTAAAACATGGCAAAATCAACGACCAGCAAAAGCTGGCAAAGATTTACAGTATGGCGGACGGTTTCATTATTCCTACAACCGAGGATAATTTACCGAATACGGCAATAGAGTCCTTAGCCTGCGGTACTCCTGTCGTAACCTTTGATACGGGCGGCCTTCCCGATATTGCCGAGCATAAAAAAACCGGTTTTCTTGCCGAACTAAGAAATACCGACAGCCTTGCCGAAGGTATCAACTGGGTTTTAAACCTGGAAAATCCCGAAGAAGTTTCAGAACAGTGCCGGAAAAAAGCAATCCGGGATTTTGAAATGAAAAAACAAACAGGCAAATACCTTGAAAAATATACCAGGGACCATTCCATACTTGTCAAAGAAAAAGTAAAGGAAAAGGACCTGCAGCAGCTTTCGCATATTATCCCGGAATTAAAGGATCTTTTAAAATATAAAAGGCATGAAGTTATCTCATGGGCGATCAAAGGCTTACTGGCAAAATTTCCTGATTACCCCGAACTACTTGAGCTGCAGGCTGAAGTTGAATTTCTGAGAGGTAATAAGGTAGAAGCTTCTAAATTTTATAAAAACCTGGTTACCCTTTTTCCCTATAACAGTAATGTATTTGAAAAAGCAGCAGTTGTCCTCTGGGAAACAGGTAAGGTTTTTGAAGCTCTGAAATACTTTCAGAAAGTTTTGATCAAAAACCCGGGCCTTGTCAGTTCCATTATTAATTTTGCCGAGTCTTTTTCTGCCCTCGGTTTATTTGAACAAATGAAAAATTTATATTTCAGTTACCTGGCTATACATCCTAAAGATAATACTGTCAGGAATTTATACCTTGATAAAATTGTCAGTTATGTAAAAGAGAACCTGGAAAAGCGGGAGAGCGAGAATGAGGATAAATACTTAGTTTCGGCAATAGTATCGGTATACAATGCGGAAAGGTTTATCAAAGGGCTTGTGCATGACCTGGAATCGCAGACGATAGCCAGCCAGGTAGAAATCATCATGGTTAACAGCAATTCCCCGCAGAATGAAGACAAATTAATCAGGGAATACCTGGAAAAATACCCTAATATAAAATACATCAGGACAAAGGAAAGGGAAACTGTTTACCAGGCCTGGAACCGGGCAATAAAGCTGGCATCAGGTAAATATATCACCAATGCCAATACTGATGACCGCCACCGTGAAGATGCCTTTGCCGTTATGGTAGATGAATTTGAGGCTTACCCTGAGGTATCCCTGGTCTATGCTGATATCAAGGTAACAGAAAATGAAAATGAAGATTTTTTCCACCATTCCGAATATTCAGCCCCTTATGTCTGGTTTGACTGGGACAGGGAAATCCTGTTAAGAAAAGGCTGTTTTATGGGCCCGCAGCCAATGTGGAGAAAGGAACTACATGATGAATACGGTTTTTTTGACGGCAGCTCAGTTACCTCCGGCGATTATGAATTCTGGCTCAGGGCATCCCAGACCAATAATTTCAAAAGAATTCCCTCTTACCTTGGTTTGTACCTGAAATCCCCTGAAAGCGTCGAGCATTTAAACAAGGACAAACAGGCCGTTGAAAACAGGAAATATTTAAAGGAATACCATGATGCGGATGCAAAAGGAGAAATAATAAAAAGGTTGAAAAAGCTGCCTGAACTGAGTTTTGAAACGGCAGTTGTTCCTGAAAATGTTCTTCCGGCAGATACTTCAGGATTCAGGGATATGGATTTCTTTATAGACTATAAATGGAACCCCAATGCCAATATCGGTAAAAACGGCTATTATATCCTAGCCCACAAATGGGAGGCTTATTCACTGCCCGCCAGCTGGATAGAACCTTTGAATAAAAAGCCTGATGAAATCTGGGTGCCTTCTGCCTTTGTCAGGGATAGTTATATAAATTCGGGAATAATAGAAGATAAGGTAAAAATAATCCCTACAGGAATAGATATTAAGAAATTCAGCCCTGAAGTAAAACCTTGGAAGATAAATACTAAAAAAGGTTTTAAGTTTTTGTTTGTCGGCAGCCTGACAGAAAGAAAAGGGATAGATATATTACTGTCAGCTTTTGGTGAAGAATTCAGCGATGAAGAAGATGTCTGCCTGGTGGTCAGGGATGATATGACTGATGTAACGGAAAGAAATGAGGAGATAAGGGAAAAGATTAATTCATTAAATTCAGTAATATATTATGGAGAAGAGCTGGAAGACCTGCCCGGTTTATACACAGGGGCAGATTGTTTTGTTTACCCTTTTAAGGCAGAAGGATTTGGTATCCATGTCCTCGAAGCAATGTCCAGCCAGTTACCGGTAATAGTGACGAATGGTGGTGGCCCTCTTGATTACTGCAATCATGGCAACAGCTATCTTTTAAATGCGGAGTGGGTGGACACAGAGGATAATATGAATGAGATGCATGAGCTTGTAGATAATGTATACCGTTTTGAACCTGACAAAGAGCATCTGAAGAAACTAATGCGGCAGGTAATAAAAGATAAAAGGGAAGCGGATGACAAGGCAAAAAAAGCGAGAAAGACAGTAGTAAAAAACTATAGCTGGGAAGCTGTTTTAGAAAAGGTTAATAATACCCTGGCCTCCCTAAAAAGAAAGCCTGTACTGCGTTTTAACCTGGATAAAATAAAGCCTGATTTGTTAAAACAGGGACTGGAATATTTTAAAAAGCAGAATTACAGTGAAGCTGAAAAGAATTTTGCCAAGCTTTCCCGTTTTGAAAATTCAAATTCGGATTATTTTTATAACCTGGGATTATGCCAGTTTATGCAGAAAAAATATGATGATGCCGTAAATTCATTTGCATCAAGCCTGGAACTGGGGATGGCTACCTATGATGTTTGTAACTTCCTGGCCCAGTCCCTGGAAAAATCAGGCGACAGCGAAACTGCTGATTTGTATTATTCCAAAGCAGAAGAACTCAAAGCAGGAACTTGAATTTAATCATTTTTATGCAAAATTAAATAATGACAGATTCTGATTATATTAAAAATATTATTTTTCTCAGGACTGACTCTATTGGCGATAATATTATCGCAATGTCCACATTACCCTTTATCCGGGAAAAATTTCCGGAAGCAGAAATCACTGTTGTCTGCCAGGACCACATCAGGCCCCTTTACGAAACCTGTCCCCATATAGATCAAATATTAACTTTTAACAGGGAAAAGTATTACCAGGACCTAAAAAATTTTACCGATCATTCTTATGCAGATAATATCAACAGGCAGATAAAAGCTTTAAAGGCGGATTTATTAATTAATACTGTCTATTCCCGCGAGGAATTAACGGAACAGTTGGTAGTGCAGGCTGAAGCAAAACAAACAGTAGGTTTTGCCGGTGATTTTTGTAATATTACTGAAGAAGTTTGGAAAAAGTTTAAACCTGTATATACCGGTCTTGTAGAAACACGGGAAGGTATTGAGCCTGAAGTTGTCCGCCTGGAAAAATTCTTAAAATTTCTGGATATTGATTCTCCTGTACTTAGTCCAAAAATCTGGCTGTCAGATGAAGATGAGGATTATGGCATTAAAGTTTTTCAGGAAAATAATTTTAAACCTGAATCGACAATTACAATTTTCCTTAGTTCGCGGGACCAACACCGGAACTATGATAAATTTGTAAATGCCCTGGCACCGGTATGCCGGGATAAAAACCTTAATGTTATTGCCCTTGGGGGAGAGTCAGATTTTAAACTGCACCAGTCGGCACTGGAAAAGTTTGGGTCCAATATTTTAAATTTATGCGGAATAACAGTACGCCAGTCTGCAGCAGTGATAAAAAGGGCTGTGCTGAATGCAGGGGTTGAAACTGTTTTTGCCCAGGTTGCCTGTGCCGTTGAATCACCAAATTTTATAGTTCTGGGTGGCGGGTTTTTTGGCAGGTTTTTACCTTGTGCAAAGTTTACTTCAGTTGTCTGCCTGCCCCTGGAGTGTTATGGCTGTAATTTTTTTTGTAAATATAATATTGCCCACTGTACAAATGGGATCTCAGAATTAGTTGTTTCCAGGGCTTTTAGCCGGGTACTGGAAGAAAATTCTGAGAAATTAAGGATATTTGTCCAGGATCAGTCACTCTGGTTTCCTAAATATAATGAACCCAAATGGCAGAATTTTGATAAATTTATTAATACTGCAGGGATGGAAATTATTAATATTGACAGTGCTGCTATTATACAGGAAGCAGCGTTACCAGCTGATGTTACCGGTATTCTCGGGGAAATCCGTGAGCTGGTGCAGCTAAAAAAACTGAAACTGGCAAACCTTGCTATGAAAGGATTAATCCAGGATTATCCGGGGAATTTTGAATTACTGGGGCTGCATGGTGAAATTGCTTTTGAAATGGGTGATTATAAACAGGCAGGGTCAATTTTCAATAAATTAGTTAAACTAAATAAGAAAAATGCTGTTTTTTTACATAAAATGGCAATAATATTATGGAATACCGGAAATGTTTTCCAGGCCCTGAATTACTTTAAAAATGCCCTGCTTAACTCACCAAACGATTTAAATATCCAGCTAAATTATGCTGAAGCATTTTACCAGCTGGGTGCTTTTGATAAAACAAAAGATTTGTTATTCAACCACCTTAAAATAGATCCTGAAAATACTGTTGTCAGCAATATTCTGATAGATAAACTTGTAAGCCAGGTAAAAGAGAACCTGGAAAAGCGGGAGAGCGAGAATGAGGATAAATACTTAGTTTCGGCAATAGTATCGGTATACAATGCGGAAAGGTTTATCAAAGGGCTTGTGCATGACCTGGAATCGCAGACGATAGCCAGCCAGGTAGAAATCATCATGGTTAACAGCAATTCCCCGCAGAATGAAGACAAATTAATCAGGGAATACCTGGAAAAATACCCTAATATAAAATACATCAGGACAAAGGAAAGGGAAACTGTTTACCAGGCCTGGAACCGGGCAATAAAGCTGGCATCAGGTAAATATATCACCAATGCCAATACTGATGACCGACACCGGCAAGACGCCTTTGCCGTTATGGTTAATGAACTGGAAACCTATCCTTACCTTTCGCTGGTTTATGCCCCTGTAAAAATTACTGAAAAGGAAAATGAAAACTTCAGCCAGTTTACCGAAAGCGGCTCTTTTATCTGGCTTGACTGGAACAGGGAGCTTTTATTATCAAAGGGCTGTTTTATGGGGCCGCAGCCAATGTGGAAAAGAAAATTACATGAAGAATACGGCTATTTTGACGGCAGTTCGGTAACTTCAGGGGATTACGAATTCTGGCTAAGAGTTTCGCAGACAAATTATTTTAAAAAAATTCCTGATTTTCTTGGCCTATATCTTAAATCTCCAGCCAGTATAGAGCATACAAACAGGGATACCGGGTTAATAGAAAATAATAAGTATTTAAAGGAATACCATGATGCGGATGCAAAAGGAGAAATAATCAAAAGGCTGAAAAAGCTTCCTGAACTGAGTTTTGAAACGGCAGTTGTTCCTGAAAATGTTCTTCCGGCAGATACTTCAGGATTCAGGGATATGGATTTCTTTATAGACTATAAATGGAACCCCAATGCCAATATCGGTAAAAACGGCTATTATATCCTAGCCCACAAATGGGAGGCTTATTCACTGCCCGCCAGCTGGATAGAACCTTTGAATAAAAAGCCTGATGAAATCTGGGTGCCTTCTGCCTTTGTCAGGGATAGTTATATAAATTCGGGAATAATAGAAGATAAGGTAAAAATAATCCCTACAGGAATAGATATTAAGAAATTCAGCCCTGAAGTAAAACCTTGGAAGATAAATACTAAAAAAGGTTTTAAGTTTTTGTTTGTCGGCAGCCTGACAGAAAGAAAAGGGATAGATATATTACTGTCAGCTTTTGGTGAAGAATTCAGCGATGAAGAAGATGTCTGCCTGGTGGTCAGGGATGATATGACTGATGTAACGGAAAGAAATGAGGAGATAAGGGAAAAGATTAATTCATTAAATTCAGTAATATATTATGGAGAAGAGCTGGAAGACCTGCCCGGTTTATACACAGGGGCAGATTGTTTTGTTTACCCTTTTAAGGCAGAAGGATTTGGTATCCATGTCCTCGAAGCAATGTCCAGCCAGTTACCGGTAATAGTGACGAATGGTGGTGGCCCTCTTGATTACTGCAATCATGGCAACAGCTATCTTTTAAATGCGGAGTGGGTGGACACAGAGGATAATATGAATGAGATGCATGAGCTTGTAGATAATGTATACCGTTTTGAACCTGACAAAGAGCATCTGAAGAAACTAATGCGGCAGGTAATAAAAGATAAAAGGGAAGCGGATGACAAGGCAAAAAAAGCGAGAAAGACAGTAGTAAAAAACTATAGCTGGGAAGCTGTTTTAGAAAAGGTTAATAATACCCTGGCCTCCCTAAAAAGAAAGCCTGTACTGCGCTTTAATCCATATCAGGAAAAAGAGTAATAACCGGGACAATATTTGAGCGCCTGTACTGGTTCGAGGTAATAGAAAGTTTGTCCTTGGTAAATTCTTCAAAAACACTCATCCAGTCCATATGTTCCTGGATCTTGCCCTGCGGCCTGGGACCCCATACTTCCACATAAGCCAGGCCAACGCCATAACTTGACATCGACTGTTTGCCCCAGGCAGTCTGGAATTCAGGAATAGAAAGCTCTTTGACCTCTATTTCTGCCGGATCGATTATTGTTACCTTTTCATTGGTAATACCGATAATTAATACCGCATGGCGCATTGAGCCCATTCCCGGCAGCTGAATTGAAGCTATTGGCGTTGAACCCCTGTTCAGGCATCTCAGTAAGCCTTCCAGCTGGAAAATAAAGTTTTCACCGCGTTGTACCCTGGATTTCAGGCCCAGTGACTGTCCATGGAATGATATATCCTCCATTGACATACCGGTATCGTTTAAATGCTTGGCATCCTTTCCACGGAGCATTTCTACCTTATTGTAGCCTTCCTCTACGGTGTTAACCAGGGAATATTTCCTGAGAAGCATAGCAAGGCAGGTGGGGGCACAGCCATTTTTGCGGGGCTGCTGCATTGTTTCTTTCAGGGGGCTGGAAATTACATAAACTTTATTTTCATCAAATTTTTTTTCAGGCTCCTTTTTTTTCTGTTTTTGCTGCTGCTGCTTTTTCCCGCCCTGGCCCTTTTCTTCCTTGTCGCCTATTTTCTTTTTGGCAAAATAAAGAATAGCCTGTATCGTTTCTTCAGGATCGCCCTCACTTCTGAATACATCACTGTAGACTTCACCTTTTACAGGTGCATCCTGTTGAAATTTCTTTGTTTCAGCAGGTGCTTTGACCGGCTGGAACCTATTAATCCTTGATATATCAGACATATATTTTATATATCACAAAAAATAATTTTTTCCTACTTAAAATAGTTATGACTGTATTTATAAGGTATTATAGCGAATCCTGGGAATATCGAAAAAACTATACCCTTGATAAAAGGTAAGTTCTGTATTTTGTATAAAAATCCATTCTTATCTCTTCCTCACCTATTTCAAAAACCTTTTTCCCGGCAAATAATCTTTCTTCTTTACCATCACTGATTTCACCATCGGAATTTATATGATAGGTAAAAGAACTTACCTGAAAATCATTTTCACTTTTTTTTATGGAAACCCTGTAAATAAATTCCTGGATATTATTACAGAATACTGTAACGGAAGCCTGTATATCCCTGATATTTACATCAGCCTTTCTTTCATCACCATCTTCGGTAAATTCTATTCTTAGTTTTTCAAAGGCCGGAAAAATTATTTTATTCATAAATGTTTCTGCAACAACTGCCTGTTTTATTTCATTTTCATATTCAGCATTTTTCGCTTTAACATGGTTTTTATATTCCTGTAAAATACTTTTTATACCAATGTTTTCAGGATTTTTTTTGTTTTTATAATCGCTGAATATATTTTTTAAACTCATTTACTTTATTTTATTCCTTATAAACGGAACGGCCTCATCTCTTACATTTAATTTTATTGTACACCTTTACACCAAAGAAAATATATAATAATAAGGATATTAATCAAAGTATAAGAATTCTGGCTCAGTAAAGCCAAACAGCCTGTAAAAAAATTCTTCATAAAAAAAAAGCCCCTTTATGGAGCTTTTTTTAAAGTTAAATTCTTTTGTAAAAACCGGTCCGGGTTACGGAGCAGGTGCAGGTGGTGTACCACCAGGATCAGCAGGAGTATTTTTAAGATTACTCATTGCAATATTGGCAAAAAGGTTTTCAAATTCTGATTTGCTTAAGAAACCATTTGCATCTTTATGAAATAAGCTGTTTTTCATTTTATCAAACTTTTCAAATTCAGCTACGAAAGCTTCTGAAACTAAACCAGCGGTTAATTCTTCCTTGGATACAAGCCTGTCTTTGCTTTTATCTAAAATCTTGAATAATGAATCAGATGCGCTTTTTAATCTGAAAGTTAAGCCAATTCTGCTGAAGAAGCCAGGGGTAAATTCATTTGCAACAATTTTGCCGTCATGGTTACTATCAAGAGCATAAAAAGCTTTTGCTGAATCAGGGGTACCTACTCCATATTCTTCAGGAGTAATCATTTTATCTGAATTTTTATCAAGTTCTTTAAATGCAAGTGCACTGGCACTCTTTATTTCTTTAAATACACCGGTGAATGACTGTGCCTGTACCTGTTGAGGCTGGTTGATATCCATAAGAAGCGGAGCCTGTTCAAAATTGTTACTACCACATGCTGTTAATATACTCGCGGTAAATAAGCTCAGCGTTAACATCGCTATTGATTTTTTCATTTTCCCAAAACTCCTTAATTTTTTTACTAACCGAAATTTAACATATATAGATTTATATATTCTGTTAAAATGAAAACTTGCTAAAGGTAGGTTTAAAGTTAGGTTAAATATATCGGCTTATTAGGGTAGATGATCTTGCCCTGAGACCAAATGACGGTTATAATAGCAAATACTATGTTATGGCGGCATAGCCAAGTGGTAAGGCAGGGCTCTGCAAAAGCCTCATCCCCAGTTCGAATCTGGGTGCCGCCTTTTCAAAAAATAAGATTTCTGACACGAATAACACGAATTTTCACTAATAAATATATTAAATAATTTTTTTATTTATTTAATTTTTTCGTGTACATTAGTGCCCCCTCCGGGGATTCCCCTTTAGAATACTATTAGGGAGTCACAATTCGTGCCTAAAAATTGTCTTACGAATTAAGATACGGATGATTGACCAATTCTTTCGCCTTATTTATCCTAACCTGGTAATCCATCGATAATAAAGGTATCAGGGTTGTTTCTTCGGAAACTTTTACTTTTGCCACTTCTTTCAGGCAGTTCATCACTGTTTTGGTAACCGGGTGCAGTTTCCACTGCTCCACTTCATAAGGATCAATTTCATAGCTTTTGTCCCAGTAATTTACCGCCGCCTTATAATATTCAATGCCGTCCTGGTTGCCGACAGGGAAACAGCAATGACCGGCCAGTTCAAAAGCAAGGCCAAGGCAGAGAACATCTTTGGTACTGTCTTTTTCATAGCTTTCGATTTGCCTGAGGGCTTCTTCCACAAATGACAGGGCCCGGTTAAAGGCGATTGAGGCGGTTTTTTCGCGGTTGCTCCTGATATAAAGGCAGCCTGCTTCCAGTAAAGTCTGGATATCGCGGTGGAAATTGCCGAAATTGGGATAGCGGTAACTGATTAATTCGTTACCGGTAAAGAATACGCCGATATTATGCTGGGCTGAAATTTCCAGGCAGCGGGCGGCATGGTATACAAAACCGATCTGGATTAAATTATTAACTATTGTATTTACATTATCCCTGGAAAAAGTGGCAACATTAGCCAGGGCCCATTGTAAATAAGAATCTGAATCGGAAAGTTTATCCGGGCTTTTATTTTCTGGGGGTAACCAGACATTTAAATCTTCATTATCCATAGTTCTTGTTTATTTAACACTCCATCTATAATCATATTATAGCAGAGAGTCAAAATTACACCTTTAACTTAAAAAAAATATATTTTTTTACGTTTAAAGCTGCAGGTAACATAAACATTATTAAAAAACAGGTAAATATAAAAAAATTTCAAAACCCGGAATCTAAAAAATATAATAAATTTTATTCTCTTGTTATGCTATATATTAGAGAATATTAAATAATTATCAGGATAAAATATCTCCTGGATTTTAAAGGATTAAAAAATATTATCCATTATGTTTAATTTACAAGAAAAAAATATTGGTGCCGAATTAAGGGAATTAATTTCATCAAAAGTTCTTGACGATTTTTCGGCGATTACATCTTATTCCATTGATGCCAGTATTTATAAGTTAAAGCCGCAGGCGGTTGTTCTTGCTGAATCTGAAGAAGATATCATCAAAGTACTTGATTACAGCCTGAGAACCGGAATACCGATTACCGGCAGGAGCGGCGGCACCAACCTGACAGGCAATGCTGTCGGTGAAGGGATTATCCTTGATTTTTCCAGAATGAATAAAATTATAGATATAAATGCCGAAGAAAAATGGTCAAGGGTACAGCCGGGAATAACCCTGCATGAATACCAGCGTGAACTTGCCCGTTACGGCCTGATGTACGGGCCCGATCCTTCCAGCGGGGATATGTGCAAACTGGGCGGCATGTTTGCCAATAATTCCGCCGGGCCGCATACCCTTAAATACGGTGCTGTTAAGGATAATATCCTGGAACTGGAAGTAATCCTTTTTAACAAACAAAAAATTATTGCCAGGGAATATGATTTAAACAGCGCTGAATACCTTTCCCTGAAACAATCAAATCCCTGGGTGGCAGAGCTGGAAAAATTAATCAGGGATAATAAAGAAATTATCTTTAAAAAAAGGATAGGCGTCAGTAAAAACTCCAGCGGATATAACCTGATGGCCCTTGCCGAGGGCCTGGAAAGGAATGTCCTGGACCTGGCCCGCCTGTTTATCGGCAGTGAAGGGACCCTCGGTCTGATTACCGGGGCAAAGCTGCCCCTTTATGAAAAACCTGTTTCGACCATTACCGCTTTAATCTATTTTGCCGATATTCAGGAAATCGGCGTAGCAGTAAAGGATCTGCTAAGTTACAGTCCCAGCGCCCTGGAAATTATGGATAATAACTCTTTGAACCTGATTGGCAGAAATAAATTTAATATACCACTTGATGCCAGGGCCATGCTGCTTGTGGAATTTGACCAGGCCCCCTTCGATGAAAAAATTAAAGAGATAAAAAGCCTTGAAATGAAATATAAGCTTGCCCTGCCGGTAAACATCGCTTTTGATAAAGAGGCCCAGGAAAATTTATGGAAAGCACGTAAAGCCATATACCCCACCTTATATAAGTATGGCGATAACAAAAAGCCGATAAATTTTTGCGATGATGTGGTGGTGGCAGCTGAAAATATTCCCGGATTAATCAAATATCTTGATCAGATTTTTAAAGATTACCAGGTACCAGTGGCAATTTACGGGCATATTGGTGACGGCAACGCCCACATCAATCCCCTGCTTAATGTAAATGATCCTGAAGAATTTAAAAAAATGGTCGAGCTTTCCCAGCAGATCCATAATGAAGTTATTACCCGCTTTAACGGTTCCATCTGCGGTGAACATGGCGACGGGCGCGTCAGGGCAGAATTCCTGAAAGATATGTACGGAGAAGAACTTTATTCCCTTTTTGAACAGGTAAAAAAATTACTGGACCCGGAAAATATCTTTAATCCCGGTGTAAAACTTTCTAATATAAAATTTACTGAGAATATAGATATGGAAAGGCTCACCAAGCAATGCGCCACCTGCGGCAAATGTAATTCAGTCTGCCCGGTTTATGATGTTACGGGCGATGAAAGCAACAGTGCCAGGGGCTGGTTCCATATTTTAACCGATAAAAATGCCACTTATGAAAATACCGAAAGGGTTGTCAATGCCTGTATCAACTGCAAAAATTGTGCTGATGTCTGCCCTGCCGGGGTTGATGTGGCTGAAATAGTCCTGGAAAAAAGGGCAGAGCATCCCAAAAAACTAACCGAATTAATTTTTAGATTTCAGCAGAATGAAAAACTTTTTGCAATGGCTACTACCTTTATGGGTGCTACCCAGCCTTTGTGGGATAACAAACTGATCAGGCCGCTTATTGAAATAATTACCAGGCCCCTGATGAAAACCCTGGCACCGACTGCAAAAATAGCTAGGGAAATGGTTATGCCGAAACTTTCGACAACAACCCTCAGGGAAAAATACGCCCATCTCACCGAAGAAGCCGGTAAGAAGGGTAATGTTGCTTATTTCCATGGCTGTGCCGCCAATTACCTGGAAAATGGCATTGGTGAAGCGGTAATAAATGTGTTGTCCAGGAATGGTATTGAACCTGTACTGCCTTTACAGAGGTGTTCCGGTACCCCGATTTTAACTTATGGCAATAAGGATATTGCCCTGGAAAATGCCCGCTACAATGTAGATTCACTATTGAAATATGAAAAAATAATCACTTCCTGTGCATCATGTAACCTGATGCTGAAAGAATATATCAAATACCTGGACGGTGAGTATCAGGAGAAAGCACAGCAGATACATGACAGGGTATATGATATTTCCGAATTCATTTTTAAAGAACTGGATCTCGTTCCGCCAAAGGGTTATCAGAACCATAAAAGAGTAACCTACCATTCATCCTGCCATTTAAGGGTTGCCGGAATTACCAAAGAGCCGAAAAATGTCCTGAAAAGCATACCCGGTGTTGATTTCGTCGAAATGAGGGATTCAGAAAGATGCGCCGGTGGGGCAGGCAGCTTTATAATAAAAAATTATGAGCAGTCCAAGGAAATCTTCTGGAGAAAGCAGCGCGGCATAGAAGAAAGTAAGGCAGAAATTGTCACTACAAGCTGCCCTGCCTGCGAGATACAATTAAAGGACAGCCTGAAAGGCAATGTTGAAGTTAAACATGTGGTGAAACTGCTCAGCGATGCCTATAATGAGGATATGCTATAGTACAGGTCTAACCTTATGCTTGGCTTCCCCTTTAACTTCTACTTTTTCGTTTTTATTTTCAGGGATGGTATTAGTTGTATTAGTTTCCTGTTTTTTCTCTTCATCAGGTTTTATATTTGTACCACCGGAATTATTTTCCGGTTGTTTGTTGGCACCAAGTGTAACAGGTATTTTTGTTTTAAATCCTGAATCAATATTTTTCGGAGCATTATCGTTAGGAGTTATACTTGTAATATTTAAAGGATCAGGACCTTTTTTAACCGGTGCCGCTTTTTCCGGCGGTGCCTGTGGTATTGGCATAAATGTATTATTCGCTCTAACCTGCTGTGTATCCGGATTTAAATCTATTCCATTGCCATTTCTTTTGTATACACCCTCTATTACAGCTTCTGCCGTTATGGAAAGATTATTGTTATTAGGTTTTTCACTAAATTGTGTCCCCATTTTTGTCATAGCTTTAGCAACTTCGGCTAATTTTTCCTCATTGGTTCCGGTAGCACTGGTGAACTTTTCATTAATAGTTTTTGAAATACTGCCTTCAGCGTTTTTTACATAATTTTTGATTCTGTCTACCACGACCTGGGATTCCATTGCGTTTGATAATGCCGGCCCTGTTAAACCAGCGAATTGAGGTTCCTGGCTAATTGCTCTGTAGGCAAAATCTGCAGCTGCTATCATTGTTTCCCGCCTCATTGAAGTCAAAACCATATCCGGAGTTACCTTTTCTTTTGGTTCAACCATTACTTTTTTCCCATTAACTTTTGTTTCTTCCTTGCCAAATTCGTTATAAACTTTCGTATTGTCAAAGTTGTGGGCTACATTGTAGTTATGGAAGTTTGAATCTCTGCCCGTAGCATATTTCGGCTCATCTACGAATTTTTGTACATCTGAATTTTTAGAACCGCTGTTAGTTTCTGTGGTCTGAAAGCTTACAATTTTTCCCTTTAATTTGCCATCAACGTCTTTTCCAATATTAAAGTCTAAATTGGGGAATAACTGGCCAAGAGCATTGATATTTTCAGTTGACATATTTTCATTTACATAATTTTTTGCAACTGTCAGAGCCTCCTGCATGGTAAGGGCCACTCCCATCGGCATTTTCCCATTAGCTTCACCTATTGCCCTCATAATTCCTTCCTGAGCTTTGGTTGGATTTCCATTAATTGCAACACCGCCACCACCCCACTTGTAAGGATCATTTCCCCGGACTTCTTTTTGGCCAAACATTAAAACATCATGGGGGTTATCAATCTTTTTGTGGCCTTCATGCCCGGTAAGACCGGAATCTACATTCATCAGTACCTGGTTTTGAAAGGCAAAGTTGGCATCAATCCGTGGCTTGAATTCAATTCCGCTGAGTTTGAAATTGGGATCATCGAGGGACTTCTTCAGATTATTAAAAACAATACGGTTTTCCGGATCATTGAGGTTGATCATGTGAGTCACAATATTACCTTTGGAAACCTCAACTGACAACTTTATAGTCCCTGAACTCAGGCTACCAATGTCTTTCTGGATTTCCTTGTTTGTACTGTTTAAAGCGATCTTGACGTTTTCATCAGTGTGGTTGATTGTATTGGTAGTTACTTCATTTTTTCCGTAACTATAATCATTCATTTTAACTGAATTGAAGCGGATTGAACCCATTGTGTTACTCCTTTATTTTTAGAAATTGGACATATCCATAAAGTTGGATGATTAATCCGGGAATTAAATTTTAAAAAGCACCAATTATTATGTAAATTATAATTCAAAATGTTTATAAAAATCAATATTTTTCCTGTTTAAAATTAATCTGGCTTAGTTTCTAAAGAATAAAAAAAATATTTTTTCTTTTCTCTTGTTTATTAACTAAATTCAGTAGCCTGCAAAATTTTTAGCAAGTTTTAATTTTCATTGACTATATTTATGTTATTATTAGGTTAAATTTACATTAACATAAATTTATAAAGAAGGATATATTATGCAGAATAAACTTCGTTACATTCTCTCTGCCTTTATTACAACCGCAGTATTAACTGCCTGCGGTACAAATACAAACTTCGCCTTACAGCCGGATTTAATAACCGGTTCATCTGTGAAAAACCAGGCAGTCAGAAAAAATAAACTGGAAAGACCTGTTTTTGCCAGGACAAAATATTCCGATATTCAGCCTAATTCTTTTGCAGCACTGCAAAGACAGCAGTTAAAACTGCATACCTTTTTCTTTAAATATTATGCGGAAGAAGGTGCCGATTTCTATAGTATTTCAGATAAAAATCCACATATGAAAATGCTTCTCAGGGCAGAAGTGAGGATTGGTGAACAAATAACCCTTGATCCTGATTTTGACGGAAAAGTTACTTTTGAAGAAATTAAAAAGTTTGTCACAAGCAAGCCATACATTGCCGATTACAGAGCCGTTATAGTTACCCCTTCCTTTAACAAGCTTGATAAAGATACTGATAAAGTGCTGAGTGAAGAAGAGTTTGGAGCATTTAACAAAGAAATTAAAGCCAAGGAAGTTGAAGATTTTGAACTTGACAAAGAGCTGAACACTTTTGATTATAATATGGACAAAGGCCTTGGTATTGAAGAGTATGAAGACTTTTTCATGAAATACCTGTTAATAAAATTAACCTGGTAAAAAAGTGAAGGGAAAGAAATCAATTGACAATTGAAAATGGACAATTGACAGTTTATAGGAATGAAATAAATTACTTTAGTGTTACCGGTTGTTATTAATGAAATAAAAGGCATAAAGATTGATTAAGTCTACTTTCAAAAAAAAATTTCTAAAATTTATTATTTCTGGCTTCTTTCTTGCTTCATCAACTGGCTGCGGCAGGAGCACCTCATTTTCTCCAAATCTTTTAGAACCTGACACATATAATTCATTTGCAGAAGGAAAAGTAAGAACCCCCAAAGCAGATACCTTAACCCTTACAACCTATAATATCAGCAATCTTTTTATAACTAAATCTGAAAAGCAGAAAGTTGCTTTAAGTAAAGCAATCCGGGAAATTAACTCAGATATTATTGCTTTTGAAGAAGTTGAATCAAAAACAGTTTTAAAAAATTTTACCGATAATTACCTGAAAGATTTAAAATATAATTTATATATGAATGATGCCCCGGGTAAAGTAAAAGTGGCTGTTTTGAGCCGTTTTCCGGTATCAGAAGTGAAAAGTTTAAATAAAGCGGGTAAAACAGCAATCCCTGAAGATAAAGTTGCCCAGCTCAATTTTAAAATCGATAATAATTACAACTTTACCCTTTTCGTTGCTTATCTTAAAGCACTTGGAACACCGGGATATACACCCGAAAAAAGAAATGAGGATATTCTAAATATGAAAGCCTTTTTTAAGGGGTATCAAACCTTAAAGGCTAATTTTGCAATCCTGGCAAATCTAAATGAAAAACCTGATTCCAGGGATTTACAGGTGTTCCTGGACCCGCGCTCCAGCGGGCTGAATTTTCATGACATTATTACCGAAGATCTTGGATCCGGACCTGATTCAGCCACTGTTTTAAAACCTCAGAAAATAAGGACTGATTACCTGCTGGTTTCTGCAGGTATGTTCAATGAATATACAATAAATTCAGTGGTTATCCATAAACCGGTAAAAGAAGGCAATACCTGGAAAAACCTTTTCTTTCAGGATGCCTCGGACCATTTGCCCGTAACCGCAAAATTTGATATTTCGTCGGATAATTAAATTATTAATTATACTCACAATCAGGCCGTAGGAAGAGCGGCCTGATTGTGAGAAGCAAAGCATAATATGAATGAAGATTTAAGACCCTGCCGGGATTCACAATTTTACTCTCATACAGGCCGTAGGAAGAGCGGCCGGATTGTGAGAAGCAAAGCATAATATGAATGAAGATTTAAGACCCTGCCGGGATTCACAATTTTACTCTCAATCGGTCCGTTTTCCTCTCACCCCGGCCCCTTCACTCCGTTTCGGGTCTCAGAGAAAGGGGGAGAGTTTCTTGTCCCCTCTCTCCCTGAGAGAGGGGTTAGGGGTGAGAGGTTCCTACTTCACAACCTTTTCCAGTTTCTTCAGCTCATCAAGCCACTGGCTTACAACCTTTTCACCAGGCAGAACCATGATTTTTTTACTCTGGAGCATTGTCCTCTGTTTCATCATAGTATCAACAATTTCTTTGGCACTTTTTCTTTCCAGCATTTTTAAAGAATTGATACCGATTGTTTCAAGTATAAAGGTCTGTTCAGGCTGAATCGAGTTAATTCTCAATAGGTCAGTCTGATGGATTAATCTCATTAAAAAGGTTTCGCTGATCCCTGTTTTTATTGTCAGGGTTTTTCTTTTGGTTGGGCTGGATCCTTTATCAAGTAACTGTAAAGTTGTAGTAATCCCAATCTTTTTTAATTTGGCAATCTGGTCAGGAATTGTCCCTTTCAGATCGGTCAGGGAATACTCCTTTAACTTATTGCCGTCTGAGGATTTAATAATCATTTTTTCGCAGCTGCGGCAAAAAACATCGGTAGGATCGTTTTCAAATTCACAGTAGGGACAGGCTCTTGGACTGCTGTCACCTTCCAAGACAACGCCTTCCGGCTTTGCTTTAACTTCTGAAATGCCTCCGGAATAAGGGTTAAAGCCAAAATCCTGTAACGGAGCCGTTGTTTTCGGGGCAGTCCCTGCTGAAACAACAGGCACATCCTTTTTTTCAGGAGGGCTGGCTGCCGATGCTGCCACAAAAGCCTCAGGCGCTTTTACTTTTACATCTGTTACGGCATGGGCTGCAGCTGTGCTGTTTGCAGTGACAGTACTGGTTTTGGCAGCGCATAATTTACAGATTTTCCCATGATGGGTAGGATATGAGCGTCCGCATTCAGGGCATTTTGAGATCATTAATTTCCTCCAAAAAAAACAAGAATTAATTTTGTAACTTAAAAATCATTTTAGACTAATAAAGTAAAATACTTTTTTGAGTTATACTTATACTTCGTAAGGTCATAAATAGGTTTTACTCTTACAAATATTTTATATCAGGCACATCATAAGTTTATTAAGTATTTTGGCTAAAGTATTATTTTTATTTTAAACTCTAATTAAAAAAATAATATAAAAATAAAATATTTTTTTGTGTAACCTTTTTAAACCTGTTACGTTTAATAAAACAGAAGGCCTAAAAAAGTAAAATTAGTTGGGAGGCAATTTAAGATTAATAAAAATATTATTAGAACCCAAGTTATTTTATTAATCTAAATTTTGTGTATTTTTGTCAAATTGAATTGACAAGGTTCGAGACTCTAAACTACTATTATTTTCAGGTTGTTTACAGTAAATTTAATGGTTTAAATTGAATTTTTTTTTCAGAATTGTTGCATTTTGTAAGTTTTTTAAAACACTATGCAAAGTAGTAAAATCCCTTAACCAGGGGCGGTTCGATTCCGATCGGCTTGAAGTGAGGAATTGACGTAAAAGAACTGAACTTCTTTTACGGAAATGAAAGTCAGTATAATATTTTTGTTTGAGTGGTATAAAAAATGTCATTAATTATTGGAGTTATTGGTGCAATAGCGGCTCTGCTGGGCGGTGTCTGGATAGCTGAGGGCGCACATTTCAATCCTTTTATGTATTGGGACTTATCTGCTTTCGTAATTGTTATCGTGGGTACACTGCTTGCCGCCATGGCGATGTTTTCGGCAATGGATATTCTGATGATGCCCATCTTCCTGATTAAATGTATTTTACCTATGCCTTACAAAGAAGGCGACATTGTTACAGCCTTTCAGAGAATGGCTGATAAGGTCAAAGGCGCAGGTATCCCATCTCTTACCTCAGAGATACCTTCTGCTTATGATGAGTTTATGAGAAGAGGAATTAAACTGGTAATTTCCGGTACTGATTCTCATGCCATCAAAGAAATTATGCATGAGGAAATCGACAAAACCCATAAGAGGCATAAAGCAAAAATCGGTATCTTTAACGAGATGGCTGGTATCGGCCCTACAATGGGTATGATTGGTACACTGCTTGCCCTGGTTATCGTTCTTGGTAACCTGGAAGATACATCAAAACTGGGTTCATCCATCGCGGTTGCGTTAATCGCTACTCTTTACGGATGCGCGGTTGCAAATATCGTATTTGTACCGATAGCCAAACAGTTAGATGCTAAAAATGAAAAAGAAAATTTACTTAAAGAAATGATTTTAGAAGGTTTACTGTCTGTACAGGCAGGTGAAAGCTCCTTCCTGGTCGGCCAGAGATTAAAAGCCTGTGTCAGTGATGGTATGAGGAATAAAATCGAAGGCGGCAAAGGTACAAGCAAGAAGAAAGCCGAAAAACATATCGATATTGCAACCTATATGAATGCTATCGATCAGGAAAAAGCAATGGCCTTCCTTGCCGAAGTTAAGAAAAGCTTTGAGACCAAAGACCTTGGTATGGATGATGCCAAGAACATGCTTGCCGAGCTGATTAATGAAGCTGAAGACAAGATTATAATGAAAGATTTTGCCAACGAATTTATGAAGAGCAAAACCTCCAAGAAATTACCTAAGGGTCTTAAGAGAAAAGGCGTATCCGGTAAAAAAGGCGGCGCTAAAGGTAAGGCCAAGCGAAAAGCAGCAGTTGCTGACGACGACGAGTAATCTGTCGTAAGGGCCAGTCTCGAATGGCCCCTACGACCAAAAAATGTTTTATATTTTATCATAGAGAGGTTAAAGAATGTCTGGTGGCGGCGGCGGTGGCGATGGAGGCCCCAATCCATTACGGTGGTTAATCAGCTATGCGGATTTAATCACCAACTTATTTATCTTTATGCTGGTTATGTACGCCATGTCTAATGTTCAAATGGATAAACTACTGGCATTATCGGATTCCCTTAAAAAGGCTTTCCATAAAACAGCAGTTGAATCAACCCAGGTTGGTGCTGCTTTACTTTCGGATCCGAGAAGATCAACCAAAACGACAGCAGTTTCTGAAGCAATTGAAGATGCGATCAGGGCCCTGGGTCTTGAAGCCGGTATAACTGTTTCTGCTGATGAAAGAGGAACAATTATCAGTCTTGTTGATTCTTATTTCTTTGATCCCGGTTCAACCGTTATTAATGACAGAATCAAGCCTACCCTTTCAGAGGTAGCCGAGTTCGTTAAAGATACCAATGCAAATGTCCAGGTAGAAGGCCATACTGATGATATCAGGGTTTACAGGCCGCCTATCCACTCAAACTGGGGTCTTTCCTCACTGAGAGCAACCGAAGTTGTAGAGTTTTTTGTATCAAAAGGTGTTCCTGAAAAACACCTGGCAGCTGTAGGATATGGAGATACACGTCCCCTGGTTCCTAATATCAGTGCTGAAAACAGGGCCCGTAACCGCCGTATTGATATTGTTCTGACCAATGCGGTTATCAGTCTCAGGAAAACAAAGGATAAAGAACCTACTACACTTGATATTATCGGTGATGAACATGATATTAAGGAAAGGACCAAAATCTTTGAATCAGAAAGAGAAATGGGCCGTGCTAATGATATGAACAAAAAGAAAGCTGCTGAAGGTGAGCATGAAGCCGGAGCAGAAGGCGAACATGAAGCAGGGGCTGCTGAAGGTGAAAAACCGGCTGCCGGAGCAGAAGGCGAACATAAGCCAGCAGCGGAAGCCCATGAATAATTAATTAATTTTTAAAAGACCGGTAAGGTACAACAAACTTACCGGTCTTTTTTTTTAGCATGATTATTTAAAATTTAACTATAATATGATAGAATAAAATATAAGTTAAGATTTGTTTAAAAAATGAGGTTGAAAATGAATAAGATATTCATTTCTTTTGTTAGTTCTTTATTTGCCGTCAGCGTTCTGGCGTCATGTTCAAATAAAATCCAGGAATTTAGCCCATTAGAGCCTGTTGTCCAAACCCAGAATTCAACAATTGATACAGTAGAAATGCCTGAATTCAGCAAAAGAAAACTGGGAAAAATTGGTATTCCTACCAATAGTCTTAATGAACAGAAAAGAAAACAGATAAAACTGCATACCTTTTATTTTAACAGTTATTCCAACGGTGCCGGTTCATATCCTGCCAGTGCTAACAATGACCATTTGAAAATGCTTAACAAGGCGGTTAATACTACCGGGTTAAAATTAGATGCCAATACTGACAATAAAATTACCCTTGAGGAAATTTTAAAGTTTGTTACCACTGATGCCTTTATTAAATATTTCCGGGAAACCTTTATTATATTTTCCTTTGATAAATTAAATGTAGTAATTCCTGACACCAAGTTAAATGTAGATGAGTTTAACCAGTTCAATATCAAAATTAAGGCAAAAGAACTGCCTGATTTTCAGTTACTCGAAGAGTTTTCAGAATATGACTATAATTCAAGCAGAGGGCTTGATATAGAAGAATATGAAGATTTTTTCATGAAATACTTATTAATTAAAGTTGGGGCTAACCGTTAAATCTCCGGATTTTGTTAAAGATAAATATACTATACTGTTGTATATTTCGGGTATATGTATTTTTTTACTTTGGAAGTAATTGATTAGTTTATGGATAGCCAAGATTCTTATAAACCTGGTACAGGGCAGGAAAAAACTGTTGATAATTCAGAAGCCGGTATTTTAATACCCTCGGGTCATGAATCCAATACGCCACAGTTAACCAAAACACCAACTAAAAGGGATACCCAAAAACTTCAGGATTCCGACTTCCTTTATGAAAACCCTGATCCCCACTCAAATAAAATCTGGCTTCTGTCATTAGGGGCTCTCGGTGTAGTATTCGGAGATATCGGTACAAGCCCCCTGTATGCTATCAGGGAATGTTTTCACGGTGTCCATGCGATAGCCCTGAACCAGCTCAATATTTACGGTGTCCTTTCACTGGCTTTCTGGTCCCTGACAATTGTAGTGTGTATAAAATACCTGGTTTTTGTTATGCGGGCCGACAATCATGGACAGGGAGGGATGTTTGCCTTACTGGCGCTAATCCCTACAGATAAAAAAAGAATCTCCAAACAAACGCGGTCTGTGGTGGTTTTAGCCGCATTACTGGGCTCTTCACTGCTATATGGTGATGGGGTAATTACCCCGGTTATCTCGGTTTTGTCCGCAGTAGAAGGTCTAAAGGTGGCTACTCATGCCGCAGAACCGATAACAGTGCCTTTAACCTGTTTTATCCTTTTTTGTTTATTTAATGTCCAGAAGCATGGAACCTCAATTATCGGCAGAATTTTCGGGCCGGTTATGGTTACCTGGTTTTCGGTCCTGGCTGTTTTAGGAGTAGTAAATATTTTAAAAAATCCGGGTGTCCTGGCAGCTCTAAATCCCTATTTTGCTTACCAGTTCTTTTCGGCAAATCAATTACATGGTGTCCTGGTTCTTGGTTCCGTTGTTCTGTGTATTACAGGCGGAGAAGCACTTTATGCCGATATGGGGCATTTTGGCCGCAGGCCGATTCAGCGGGCATGGTTTTTGTTTGTTTTTCCTGCCCTTATTTTAAATTACTTTGGCCAGGGAGCCTTACTTTTAACCGATCCTTCCAAAGTAACAAATCCATTTTATGGCATGGTCCCAACCATGCTGATTTTTCCAATGGTAGCACTTGCAACTGCGGCAACGGTTATTGCTTCCCAGGCATTAATTTCCGGAGTTTTTTCCATTACCAGGCAGGGGATTCAGCTGGGCTTTTTTCCCAGGTTAAAAATTATCCATACCTCGGAGCATACTGAGGGACAAATCTATATACCGACAATAAATAAGGCAATGATGATTTCCTGTATTGCTATTGTCCTTGCCTTTAAAGAATCTACCAGGCTGGCAGCAGCCTATGGTACAGCCGTAACAGCTGATATGGTACTTACTTCAATTGTCTTTTTCTTTGTGCTTACAAGGGCCTGGAACTGGCCAATTTATAAAGCAATACCCCTGATTGGTTTTTTCCTGTGTTTTGATCTTTCGTATTTTGGGGCAAACCTGCTTAAGTTCTGGGATGGGGGATGGTTCCCAGTCCTTGTCGCAATCATTGTTTTAAATGTAATGCTTGTATGGCGTGACGGCAGGGCAATCCTGGGCCAGCAGATAAAAGCGAGCAGGGTAAAGGAAATGGCAACCAGTAACCTGTCGGCCCTTTCTGTCCAGTCAATCCACGGTACCGCCCAGCTGGTAGATTCCCTGAGTTCCGGCAACAGTTCAAGTCTGCCCTTAGAACTTCTCCTGGGCGAAATGCTGCCAAATTCCTTGGAAAGGGTTTCCGGCACAGCAGTTTTTATGTCCGTATCCCTGAAGGGTATCCCGCCGGTTCTTTTACACCATTTGAAACACAACCAGGTTCTGCATGAGCAGGTTGTCCTGCTTTCGATAAAATCAATTGATGTCCCGGTGGTCAGAGGCGAAAATAAATTTGAAGTAAAAGAAATCGGTTATGGCTTTTTCCAGATAATTGCCCTTTACGGTTTTATGGAAACCCCGAATGTTCCGGATATTTTAAAGCAGTCGGGAGAGCAGGGCCTTAATACTAACCCGGAATCGACAACCTATTACCTGGGAAGGGAAACTCTGATTGATGCGGGTAAATCGGGAATGATGCCTTGGCGTAAAGCATTATTTGCCTTTATGTCCAGGAATGCCCAGCCTGCTACCGCCTATTTCTCAATCCCGCCGAGCCGTGTGGTAGAACTGGGTATGCAGATCGAGCTTTAAGGATTGTTTATTTTAATGAATATGGATTCCGTTCTACAACGGAATGACATGTCATACCTTCGAAAGAAGGTATCCATGACCTAAAAACTTTATCAATATTACTGAGTTATGGACCCGGCTTTCTCAAAAATAAGATCTATAGTATAATTTTAAAGTTAAAAAAACACCTTATTTACATCAGATTGGAAGTAGAAAAATGGATCTAAAAAATCAAAGCCTTGCCAGAAAACCTGTCTCAATGTTTGAAGAAGACATGAAGCAAAGCGGCCTGAACCGTATACTTACCAAATGGGGCCTGACTTCATTGGGTATCGGTGCCATTATCGGAACCGGTATTTTTGTTTTAACCGGTATTGCCGCAAAAATGTATGCCGGTCCGGCCCTTGCCCTCTCCTTTATTTTTGCCGGTATTGCCTGCGGTTTTGCCGCAATGTGTTATGCCGAGTTTGCCTCTATGATACCTGTGGAAGGATCTGCCTATGCTTATTCCTACGCTACAATGGGGGAACTTTTTGCCTGGATTATAGGCTGGGATCTGATCCTTGAATACGCAATGGGGGCCTCGACTGTCGCGGTCGGGTGGTCGGGCTATATGGTAAAACTTATGTATCTTTTTAATATAAAGTTCCCGCTCTGGCTAATGACCGACTATAAAACGGGAATGGGAAAGATTGCCGATGCTACCGCCAAAGGCGAGCTTGAAAAATTAAATACTATGTATAGTTCCCTCGATTTCCCGAATTTCATGGGATTCCCTTTTGCGGTTAACCTGCCAGCCTTTTTGGTTATTGTTGTTGTAACCTATATCCTCTACCGTGGTATTAAAGAAGCTTCAAGTACAAATAACGGCCTGGTTATTCTAAAAGTTGCCGTTGTTTTATTTGTAATAATCGTAGGTTCTTTTTATATAGATATTGCCAACTGGTCCCCATTTGTACCGGAAAGGATGACTGATGCCGAGGGAGTAAGCCATTATGGCTGGGCCGGAGTTTTAACCGGAGCTTCTACCGTATTTTTTGCCTACATCGGTTTTGACGCAGTTTCTACCCAGGCGGGAGAAGCGAAAAACCCTGATAAGGATGTACCTTTTGGTATTATAGTATCACTGATCATCTGTACTATTCTCTATATCCTTGTCTCACTGGTTCTGACAGGAATGGTTAAATTTTCTGATATTGATATTACTGCACCGATTGCCGATGCTTTTAGCAGGCATGGACTTGATTTTGCTGCTTTAATCATTACACTGGCAGCAGTAGCCGGTTTAACTTCAGTACTAATCGTTTTATTGCTCGGCCAGACCAGGGTATTTTATGCAATGGCCAAAGACGGGCTCCTTCCTCCAATGTTTGGTGCTTTACATCCAAAATACAAAACTCCATATAAAGCTACTTTTTTAACCGGAGCTGTAGTTGCTATCGTAGCAGCATTTACACCTATTAATGTCATTGCTGATATGGTAAATATAGGAACATTGCTGGCATTTGTAATGGTGTGCGGAGCTGTCTGGTTAATGAGAAGAAGGGAACCGAACCGGGCAAGGCCCTTTAAAACCCCATGGCTGCCATTTGTTGCAGTTGGCGGCATGCTCTCAAATTTCCTGTTAATGCTTTACCTTCCTGGTATTAACTGGCTCCGTTTATTAGTCTGGTTAATTATCGGCTTTTCAATTTACTTTACCTATAGCGTAAAACATAGTAAATTAGCTATTGCCCTTAATAATCCGGCTCCGCCCAGTGAAAATTAAGTTGCAATTTCAGGGTTGGAAAAAATAAATTTTGCGGCCCGGGGTAAAACAGTTACTTTAAATGGTGTACTGCCCTTTAATAATTCTCCGTCATACTGTACAGGCATAGGCGGGAAAGAATTAATTGTAATGCTCCGGCCCCGGTAAATTTCCAGATGTTTTGCAAAATCAACATTTTCATCGCCAAGCCATTGCCTGAGTGAATCAATGATATTTGGTATAATGCTCAGGGCACTGTCACCTTTAAGCACAATAATATTCAGGTAACCGTCAGAAGGATCAATACCGCTGGCAATTGGAATCCTCATATTAATCATCCCTAAATTTGCTACCAGGACAGCAATTCCCTCTGTATTGACAATTTTACCGTCTATTTCAAGTGAAAAATCAGCTTTTACCGGGTTAGTCTGCTTTAGGGCACCGGCAATATATGCCCAGGTACCAAGTGACTGCTTCAGCTCTTCGCTTTCCCTGATCATTTCAGCATCAACCCCGGCGCCTGCTGCTACGATGAAACCGGTCTGAATACCTGACGCCTCAAGCACAGGGATATCTATATCAATAGTTTCACCTTTTAATAATACTTTCAAAATATCTTTTGGGTTGCCGGGGATTCCTAAATTTTGGGCAATAAGGTTGGCTGTCCCGGCAGGATAAGCCAGGATTGGAATATCAATATTTTTTAGGGCATGGGCCGTACTGCATACAGTGCCGTCCCCTCCGGCTGCAATAACATAATCGAAATTACCGGCATCTTTTAATAAGTCATTTATTTGGACAGCTTCTTTTAATAACCTGATATCCAGTAAATATCCCGTTGCTACCAGTAAAACCTTAAAATCATCAAGCCCTGAATTTCCCTGCCCCGATTTTGGATTTTCTATAATAAGGATCCTTTTTGATTTGCCTGTATTTATTGTGTCCATTATTTTCCTCAAATATTTTAATTTTAGTGCTATAAAAACAATTTACTTAATAAAATATATCCCAAATAAATCCTTATGATTTATTATTTTTTTGTAATTTGCTTTCCAAAAAGCCATTATAAAAAGGTTTTATCTTATTAGAGAATAAATAATTTTTTCCCTTTTTACATTAATTAGCATTTTTTTTTGATATAGTTAAATTAGCTTTACAATTTTTAATAAATAGTTATTAAGGAGAATGGAATATGTTTAGATTGTTATTTGGAGCAGGTATGCTTGGTCTTGGTGTTTATCTTTATAAAAACCGTGAGTTAACTGACCGTTTAGAAACAAAAATAAAAGATGGTTTGAATGTTATCAATGAAAATACAAAAGATGTACAGGAAAAAGTTATGTCATTTGTAAATGATACAAAAGAATCGCTGGCTAAGGAGACTGCTACTAAAGGTCCAATTATGGATAGCAGACATTAATAATTTAATTTGGAAATTTAATTTCTTAATTAGATAAAAAAGGGAGTTAAACATGGATGTATTAACTTCCTTTTTTAAAATCCCTGAAAAAAATATATAAATACATAACAGGAGGAAAAGTAATGGATGTTTTTGATTTATTAAAAAAAGAACATAAAAAGGTTTCTGGCCTTTTTAAGGATATAGAAGGTTTAAGTGAAAATACAATTTCAAAGAAGGCTGCCCTTTTTCGGGAATTAAAAAATGAATTGACTGACCATGCGGAATTTGAAGAAAAAAATTTGTACCCGGTAATTAAAGATCCTGAAAAAACTCATGATATAACTCTGGAAGCCTATGAAGAACACCGCCTTGTAAAGCAGTTGCTTAATGAGCTGGATAAAATGCCTGTCGATAAAGATGAATGGGATGCAAAATTTACGGTTCTGAAAGAACAGGTAGAACATCATGTGGAGGAAGAGGAGGGTGAACTTTTCCCCAAAGCGAAAAAAGTCCTTTCTGAAAAACAAATCAAGGATTTGACAACCAAGCTTGAAAAAGAGCATGTCAGGTTATAAACACGTTTAGTTAAAAAAAATATTAACTATTCAGGTTATAATAATTACAATTTAATTTAATGGAACGGTTTAAACCGTTCCATACCTATTTTAAACAGAAAGTATGACAGCCATATTAATCATAGCCGTATTTATAGCCGGATATACAGTTATTGTTTTAGAAAATCCCTTAAGGATAAATAAGGCTGCATCCGCATTGTTAACAGGAGTATTATGCTGGCTGGTGCTAGCTTTAAGCAACCCCGAAAATACAAAGGAAACCTTAAATCATTTAAATAAAAACCTGGCAGATATCTCCCAGATCCTGTTTTTTCTGATTGGGGCAATGACAATTGTCGAACTGATCGACTCTCATGGTGGTTTTAATACAATCAGCGGTTTAATCAGGACCAATAATAAACAAAAACTGTTATGGGTAATATGCTTTATTACATTTTTTCTTTCGGCAGTTCTTGATAATTTAACCACTGCAATTGTTATTGTTTCACTTTTGCGGAAACTAATCCATGAGGAAAATGACAGGCTGGTTTTTGCAAGTATGGTTATAATTGCCGCCAACGCCGGGGGAGCATGGTCTCCTATTGGTGATGTGACAACTACAATGTTATGGATTGGCGGCCAGGTCACTGCTGTTAATATAATAAAAGAACTATTTATTCCCTCTATATTTGCTCTGGTTATACCACTGGCTTACCAGTCACTATTTATTAAAGGTGAATTTAGCGGTTTCGAAAGTATTGAAAGTAATCTTAAACCGCCGGAGCCGGGAGCTGGATTAATTTTTTTTCTTGGCCTCGGTGCCCTTGTATTTGTTCCTGTATTCAAGACTGTAACAAATCTTCCGCCCTATACCGGCATGTTGTTCTGCCTGGGAATAATGTGGATGGTTACTGATTTAATGCACCATAAATATGAGCAAAGGGAGCACCTGAGGGTAGGCCATGCCTTAACCAGGATTGATATTAGCAGTGTCCTGTTTTTTTTGGGAATCTTACTTGCGATAGGTGCAGTTGAGGCTGCCGGCCTGTTAAAAATACTGGCCCAATGGCTGGACCAGGCAATTGGCAATTCCGATTTAATAGTCATGCTAATTGGGCTTGCTTCTGCTGTTATAGACAATGTTCCCCTGGTTGCAGCCAGCATAGGGATGTATGATCTTTCCACTTACCCGGTTGATTCAAAATTATGGGAAATGCTGGCATATTGTACCGGTACCGGAGGCAGTATATTGATCATCGGTTCGGCAGCCGGTGTTATAGTTATGGGAATGGAAAAAATCGACTTTATCTGGTACCTGAAAAAAATAAGCTTTCCGGCCCTGCTGGGTTATTTTGCCGGGGCAATTGCCTACCTTGTATTTTATTGAATAGATAACTATAGATGAAACAGATAAAAACGGATTATCAGATGTATTTATATTTAATTATCCTTTTTTTATCTGTAGTCAATCTGTTTCATCTGTATCATCCGTAGTTAAGCCTGTATCTTTATACTCGTTTACATCTAACATGGTACAATTTTTAAATTATTATTATTTATTAGGATTTTTATTTTGAGTACCTCACGTAAGATTTATATAACTTCGATTATCACATATCTTGTCGCAATAATTATTTTTGCTTTTGATCAGCTTACAAAACAGGCAATTATCGGTGAATTAGGATTACAGCAATCCAGAATAATTTTTCCATGGCTCTGGTTAACCCATGTAGTGAACCATGGAGCCGCCTTCAGTACTTTTTACGGCCAGAGGGTGCTTTTATCCATTTTTGCTTCCCTGATATCCCTGGGAATAATTTTTTATGAAAGAATGTCCTACCATAACCGGACAAAATTATTATCCTTCAGCATGGGTTTTTTACTGGCAGGAGCAGCCGGTAACCTTTTTGACCGGCTGAGAATGGGCTATGTAACAGATTTTCTTGATCTCCGGAATAATGGCCAGAATATCTGGCCGATTTTTAATGTGGCAGATATTTCCATCAATATTGGTATTGGCCTTTTGATCCTTTATTATATTTTTCAGGACAAAAAGGTTGTAGATGATCCCAATGATTTAGTCGATGATGAAATTCCTGAAAGGCCTACAGCCCGTGACTATGAAGAAGAGGAATTTGCGGGTGGCCATGAGGATGAGGTTCCGGCTGAAATATCAGGTGAAATTGATGGCAATGAGCCGGAGCCTGATAAAAAAGATGAAAACCCTACTGAGAAACTAATCTAAGCAGGTTTACCTTAAAATTCATCCTCTGCAATTGAGCTGAAAATAAAGCCGCATATTACCTTGGGATAGAAATAAGTAGATTTCTGAGGCAGGGTATAACCACTAAAGCAGACCCTTTTTATTTCCTGGATAGATACAGCCTTGGTAATCAGTGCAAGCTGGGCTTTTTTGCTCATAACATTGTTCAGGCATTTACTGAAATCAGTTTTATAACTTATATTTAGGGAGTTGCGCTGTTCTTCTCCCGGTATCCCCAGGACTTTTTCAATAATAAAATAGTGCATCACAGTCAGATCAAGTTCTTTTATCTCATGCGGCAAATCCCAGTCCAACCGGTTAAAAACTTCCGGTTTTAAATCCAGGATATAGGAATTTTCCTGTAAAATGAGTCCGAATGTCCATTTTTTACCTGAGATAGAATCATTAATATCGCACTGGCTGTCTAAATCTCTTACAACAAAATATTCAGTCAGCTTTTGTAAAAATTCTTTTGAATCGAAACCCGGCAGGTCATGAATAGTCCTGTGCGTGGGAAATACCCTTAATCCTTCGGAATCGGTGTTTGTCAATAAAATCATATGGAAATTGTAAGCTTCATTGCCTGTATGTTCGGGGTTACCAGCCATTTGTTTCTTCATAAACTGCAGAGAACTTTCATACCTGTGATGCCCGTCTGCCATTATTATCTGCTTGTTAGCGATCACATCCGTAAATTTGCTGATGATTTCAGGATCATAAATGACACTCATTACATCCCTGACACCCTGGTAATCAATAGTGTCAAAAATTGGCCGGCTTATGCTCTCGTCCATATATTTTTCCAGGCTGTACTGTTCATCGGTATATAAGCCATGGGTAGGGCTGACATTCAATAAAGTGTTTTCCAGTAACTTTATCCGGTCATCAACCGAATGGGGGATTGTATTTTCATGTCTTAAAATAATTTTTTCGGACCAGTCATAAATCCTGATATTGCAGATAAATCCTTTACGGCAGTATTCACGGTTATTGTCAGGGGACTTAAAATACTGGTAATAGACATAGATGGCCGGTTTGCCGTCCTGTACCAGGATCCCTGAATTTTTCCACCTGTTTAAGGTTTCAGCAGCCTGAAGGTAGGGGTTTTCTCCGACAGGTACCGATATATGGATACTATTGAGCGGATTATCATATAATTCGTCTTTTTGCCTTTTTGATACAACATCAAAAAGCGGGGAAGTTAATTCCCCGATATTTTCTGATAAATCCTGATTGTAGCGCCAGGCTTTTATTGGTCTTATTTCGGCCATTTTAAACTAAAAATTTATATATTAAACGGATAAAAAATAACAGAAGTTTAACCGACTAACTGCTTATTTTTTACATCCATATTAATTGTATGACAATATCTGCATCTTGGCTCATAAGATTCAAAAGCGCCGACAAGGATAACCGGGTCAGAGTAATTTGCAGGCTGCCCGTTGATTAAACGCTGTGTCCTGGTTGCCGGGGCAGCGCATTTGACACAGATAGCATGAAGTTTATCGACATATTCGGCAATACATAAAACCTGGGGCATAATACCAAAAGGCTCACCCTTAAAATCAAGGTCAAGTCCTGCCAGTATAACCCTGATGCCTTTACTGGCAATTTCTTCAATTACTTCAATAATATCTTCGTGGAAAAACTGGATCTCATCAATTGCTACCACATTGGTATCCGGTTCTATATATTTAAGGATATTATCGCTCTGCTTGATGCTGACTGCCTGGATTTTTATTCCGCTGTGGGAATTAACATACAGGGGATCATAACGGTTATCGATATCAGGCTTAAAAACCTGTACCTTTTGTTTGGCAATAGTTACCCTTTTTATTCTGCGGATCAGTTCTTCTGATTTACCGCTGAACATTACCCCGCATATAACTTCTACCCATCCTGTCCTGTGTTCTGTTTCTCTAAAGTGTCTGACCATTTCCGCTGATTTCCTGATTAATAAATTGCCTATGAATTATACCTTTTCGAAAATCAGAAAAAAGTAAACATACCAATATAGTTTAAATATCTTTGTTTAAATTAATTTGCCGATAATTTATAATTTATGGTTAACCGCTGGGAATCCTAAACCATTTTTCTTAATTTTCTTAGGGTTAGCGTAACTAATATTCCATAGGGATAATCGTAAATCCTGAGCTTGGTGCAAAACCCCCGACCAATTCATGAACCTGGTATTTTTTACCATCAACTTCAAAATCCATTTGGGCAAATGGGTGGGAAATTTTTACAGGGCCCAGCTTTATATTTGCCCTTTCACCGAAAATATCCCTGATTACAGGTTCATAACCCGGCGAAAATCCCATTGGGAATTTAATATTAAAGCCTTTTTCAATAGATCCGGAAATTTCAAAATTCTTTTTTGAGTTCTGGTTGATATCAAATTCTTCAGGAGCAGTACGGGGGATTTTATTAATTTCCTTAAATATATCTTTCGGATCGGTAAGAGGTGGATAATAACCTGTTTTTACCTCGGGTTTAACATCTTTAATGGTTGTGGTGCTTGTTGTAGGGCCAAAACAGCTGGTTAAATGGACAAACCTTAATTCATATGGTTTACCTTTGGATTCGAAGCTTATAAACTTACTGTAAACATCAGGCTCAGAGACAGAAGTAATTCTGGCATCGGGGAAAAATCTTTTGATAGTGCTTTCCAGATCATCGCGGCTTAAACCTTTCAGGCTGATAAAAGTATCATTATCAGGAATACTGAGAACCGGTAAAACTGAATTATTCGTCCCATAATTAAGTTTAAGGGAATCATTTGTTACAAGTTTGAATTTTGGCTCCTGTAAAATCTGGTTATTATCATTAATATTACTTTTTGCTTTTTCTTTTGAAACCTCCGGCTGTTGAAAGGTGTTTGAAATTGAAACCATTTAATACCTCTTGGCTTTTAATATGATTAATACCAGCTAACCTGAACATTCCAGGTTAATTAGATATAAGTAATATTTAGGGAAATTACAAAATATTCTTACGTTAATATTGGGTTAATTATATTAAGCTAAGCTTTAAACTAAGGTTTATAGTGCGGATTTTCCTTAGCCCTTCTGGAAACCCAGGCATCTTTATCAAGCGCCAGTTTTTTCAGTGTTTCCGGGGTTGTATTTTTATTTTCGGCCACAAATATTTTTACATCCATATCTTTATCTGCCGATAATTTATCCAGCAAAGCAGGAGGAGTATTTTTATTTGCCGCCAGGTTTATTTTTACGTCGGGGTCTTTATCATCTGCCATTAAAGCAAGTACTTCCGAAGGTGTTTTATCGTTGAATGAAAGTTTTTGCCTTATGTCAACCGACGGATCGGTAGCCAGGGTTTTTAAAATTTCTAGGGGTGTGGCAGGGTTGACTACAACCTGGTATCTTACCTGGGAATCAGGATCTCCGGCAAAAATCTTCAGGTTTTCAATACCTATATTTTCATTACCGGCCAGGATTGCCCTTACTTCCGCATCGGGATCATTAACCAGTTTTTTCAGGACTTCCGGATTAACCGGGTCCTGGCTTGCAAGAATCTTTTTTACTTCCAGGGGCTGATTACTGTCTGCCAGTTTAACAAGAGTACTGACAGGTGTATTCGGATTGGAGGCAACTTCTTCCTTTACTTCGGTTTCCGGGTCATCTGCCAGTTTATCAAGGAGTGAGGCAGATGTTTTTTTACCTGAGGCAACAGCCGCCCGGACATCTGTTGAGGAGTCTCCTGCCAGTTTTTCCAGAATTTCAGGCGAAACATTCTCGTTGTATGCCACATTTTCCCTTATTTCAGTATCTTCATTATCCGCCAGTATTTCCAGTATTTCTATTTTGGTATTATCATTTTCAGAAAGGTCAGCTATTGCTTCAGGTGTTTTATCAAGTTCGAAAAAAGAAACCTTGGCAAGCTCAAGTCCTTTATCGGCAAGTTTTTTGGGGTCAATTGTAAAATTATCTGATTTTGATAACTCGGATTCAGTATCCTGTTTGGTACTATAAAGTGAATAAGTTCCATCTTTTTCTTTTACAATTATTTCGGTTCCCTCAATTAGTTTTGAGGCATCCAGGGCATTTTCAAAGCCTTTCTCATCTTTACCGAAATTCTTTATTTTTTTATCAAGATAAATATCTTCATTCTGAGTGTTATTTGTACCGATTGACAAAGGATTTAAATCCATTCCGCTGCTCCTGTTTAAAAATTTATTTTATTATTTAATAATATACCACCGCAAAAATTTTTAAAACATAACAGACAGTTTCAATTCTAAACTTTCTTTACGTCCATTGAATTAACTATAAGACCGCGTTCCGTTTTAGCAACTGTCGCTTTCCTGGCTTCAAATGCCTGCTTCAGATATTCAATGGCTTTTTCGTGTTCCAGTTTTTCACTGCAGCTGAAAATATCAATTGCCACACAGCCGAACTCGGGCCAGGAATGTATGGCAATATGGGATTCGGCAATGACAACCACACCGCTCAGCCCCTGTGGATTAAATGAATGAAAAATATCGGTAATTATTGACGCTTTTGCAACCTTTGCAGCCTCAAGCATTGTTGAGCGCACGAACTCTCTGTCATCAATCTTCTGGGGGTTGCAGTCAAAAAGGTCCACAACTATGTTATAACCAAGCGCACGTTTTTTCAAGCAGTACCAACCTTTCTAAAAAACATTACCTTCTGCCAGGCAGCTTTTTCATCTTTTAACTTCCAGATAAACCCGTCAAGAACATAGTGGGTTGCCTGGGGCAGCGAGAGCAGGGGGATAACCCATGACAATGTACTTTTATCAGTTAATACAGGAAGTACCGAAAAAACACCAAAAATTTCCAGGTGTTCTCGCCATACCAGTCCGGCCCACATTCCTTCCTCAATATAAGCAAAAACAAATAAAACCAGGATAAAAAGAACCGGGCCATAGGCTGAAAATGCTGCCCTCAGTATTGCCGGACCGGAACCACCTGCTGCCTGGTGTTTTTTTCCGTAAATCCAGACCAGGGCCATATATGGTATGCCATGGCTGACAATATTGGTGATTGTGAAAACCATGTCACCGTTAAACATTACAATGCCTACATACCAGGATAACAAGGTTCCGGATACAATAAGATTTTTAGGGATATTAAAAACCTTAAATTTATTAATAAAATAAAGCTCTTTAGCAATGTATAGCGCTATTGCTGCCAGGTAAAATAAAAAAAACACCCTTTCTGCTTCAACCGGCAGTCCTGTAAGAAAATCACCCTCAACAAACCAGTTAAAGTTGCGTGGCAGGTGGGCATGCCAGTAGATAATTGGGTAAAGTGTACCCAAATAGACCACAAGGGCATCTGTTTTCCGTGCCAGGGCTGAAAGGGTTTCATTCCGGGAATAGAGCCTCATAAAGCCATACTGCTGCCGTATAAAGTGAAAGACAGCCAGGTAGGCAAGCGAACTCCAGAATAATCCGGCACTTACCGAGTAGAGCATGACACCGGTGACCCATACAATTACCGGGATTAAGGTATAAATGGTCCGGTTTTCGGCAAACTCAGCAGGGTTGAAATAAGTCCTGAAAAGGGTACTGTAAACATGGGCAACGTCAATTCCCAGGACAAATACGACCCAGGCCCACAGGGGCACGGTATTTGTATTACCCGGGAATAAAACCAGGCTAACTGAAAAAACTGGCGGGAGCAGGATAAACAGTAAATCAAACCAGGCTTTGTGCAGCCAGGGCGTTTTGAACTTCATACCCCGGCCCCCTCATGCTGTTTTTGCAGAACCCTGCGGGCAGCGCCGATACCCCTGTATTGTGCTTCTTCAAAAATAGAAATACCTGTCATATCCGTATGGGCAAAATGGATAGACCCGCATGATTCCTGCATTTTTTGGCGTTCAGTATTCCAGATATAGTTAATCCCGGGGCTGACCATTCCATGTCCCCAAACCCAAACATCAATGTTTTCGATTGTCCGGGAAATACCGGGGTGCATCTGTTCCAGGTCATTAACAATCATACGGGCCCATTCCGCATGATCAGTTTGTGCTGCTTTTTTGCGGGCTGCCACGGGGTCACCGCCGCTAAGCGGGAGGTAATAGGTAATAACAGTCTTTAAATTCTTCCGTGACACATCCTGGTGTTTTGCCACAATATAACCCAGTGAATTACTATAATAGCTGATATTATCCCAGGAAAGCTCCTGGCCCTTACCGGCAGGTTTTTCTGATAAAGTAAGGTTTGCCACCATCCAGGGAGTAAAAGATAACTTCTTTTCAAAAACAGGCCCCATAGATTCGGCAATTACATACTTTGCGGTATACCTTGGGGCTGCATAAATAACATTATCAGCTACAACCCTTATTGATGATCCGGTTTTTACATCAAAGTAATCGATAAAAATTTTTCCATTATCAACAGCCTTATGGATTTTAAAAACCAGACTGTTTTTGCTGATTTTACCCGGTATTTTTTCTGCCAGTTTTTTTACTAACCAGCCATTACCCTCGGGCCAGGTAACCACTGCCTGTGCATCTGCATTTGCCCCTGCCCCGGTGCGTGATGCGAAATAATGGATGCCTGCCCATGCCGAAACTTTATCATAGGTTGTCCCGTAATCGTCGCGGCAGCAGTAGTTAATATACCAGTTCAGGTAAACTGAATCCCAGCCCTTTGTTTTCATGAAATCCGCCATTGAAACTGTATCAAATTCTGTGAACTGCTTATCCCTCGAACTTAAATCGACAGGGATGGCAAATGCCCTTTTCCCATCGCTTCCGCGGGCCTCCTTTAATTTGCCGATCATTGCAAAAAACTGGTCAAACTGCTTTTTATCTTCAGAAGGGATACCGGTTTGCGGGATTACACCATCATGCCAGCGGCCCTGGAAAAGTATCCTTTCATGCGGATCGGCACAGAGATAATATTCATCATAAACAGGCAGGCCCTTTTCATATCCCCTGATGATCCCCAGTTCTTCAAAGAGAATTTTGACATAAACAGCTTCCGGGCCTGGCAAAGGTACATAATGGGCCCCCCATGGGTAAGCGCTTACCCCGTTCTGGCCTGAGTTTGCGTTTCCGCCGGTATTTTCATCAAGTTCAAGCAGGGTAAAATCATTGTATCCATTGCGCTGCAGCCACCATGCTGCAGAAAGGCCCGAGACGCCGCCGCCGACAATAACTGTACCGGTAACTTTAGTTTTTGAAATTTCCGGGAATTTTCCATAACGCAGTAAATGTCCTGTTTTTGCGTTTGCCCCAACGATTTTTCCTTTGAAAGTTAGAGGTTTTCGCTCTGAAAAAATCCGGTTTAAGCCAAGTCCGCCCAATAATAAACCGGTGGTTGAAACTGAGCCGTATTTAATGAAATCCCTCCGGGAAATACCGGGCCTTTTACTGCACATAACCGGCCCACTCCTCTTCAAAATAGCGGACCAGGATCTGGTTATTTAATTTATTGATTTCTGTGGAACGGGCCAGCATATCGGCAGGGAAAACCAGCATTGATTTAACTGTTTCTGCATTTACAAACCTGAGTCCTGCCGGAAAATTATCTGGTGGAGAGAAGAGTTTTTTGCTGCCGATAATATATCCCCAGTCACCAAAAGCCGGAACATAGGCATGATAGGGTGTAGTCAGGAAACCTACCGACTTCAGGGTATTATCGACACACCAGAATGATTTCTTGGCAACATAAGGCGAAGTACTTTGCACAACTACCAGGCCGTCTTCCGTCATCGCTTTATCCAGCAGCCTGTAGAATGAATTGGTGTAAAGCTTGCCAACCGAATAATTGCTCGGATCAGGAAAGTCGATGACAATAAAGTTAAATTTTTCCCGGTTTTGCTTTAGCCAGATGAAGGCATCATCATTAATTACTTTGACTCTTGCTGATTTCAGGGAATTTTTGTTGAGTGAGGTTAAAATTTCATTGGAAGAAAAAAGGTCGGTCATTTCCTGATCCAGATCAACAAGGACAATATTTTTTACAGAAGGGTATTTGAGGATCTCACGCACAGCTAAGCCATCGCCGCCACCCAGGACCAGTACTTTCTCAGGATTATTAAGTGTAGCAAGGCCAACATGGATAAGTGCTTCATGGTACCTGTACTCATCGCGGGAACTGAACTGCAGGTTACCATTCAAAAAAAGGCGAAAATCATTGTCGGATTTTGTAAGAATAATACGCTGGTATTTGGATGACTTGGAATAAATTACCCTGTCAGGGTAACTGTTTGCCTCGGCAAAACTGAGAATTTTTTCTGAATATGCAAAGCCAATTACCAGGGAAAATAACACCATAAAGGCAGAGCCTTTGACAAACTGCAGCCATGGTACTTCCTCACGGAACAGGAAAGTAGCCCAGATTCCCACTGAGACATTGATCATTCCGAACAGGAATGCCGATCTTACCAGTCCCAGGTGCGGAACCAGGACCAGGGGAAAAAGCAGCGAAGCAAGCAGGGCACCGATATAGTCAAATGTAAAAACCTTGGAAACCAGATCCTTAAACTCAAAATGGCTCTTTAATATTCTCATCAGCAGCGGGATCTCCAGCCCTACCAGGGTGCCGGTAATGATGACAACTCCATAAAGAAGGACCCGAAAGGCTGAAATATACTCGAAGGAAACAAAGAGCAGGGCGGCTGAGAATCCCCCTACCAGCCCTATAAGAATTTCAACATTAATAAACATCCCGATCAGGTTTTTTGTAATGTAGCGTGACAGGTAGGAGCCGATACCCATAGAAAAAAGGTAAACCCCGATTATTGTAGAAAACTGGGTAACAGAATCCCCCAGCAGGTAGCTGGCCAGTGCCCCGGCAATCAATTCATATATAAGGCCGCAGGTGGCAATGACAAAAACTGAAGCCAGAAGGACAAACTGCATCCTATACCTAACCGTGAACAGCAGCGGCAATAATCTGGCCTATTGCTATCATCATTGCTCCTGCCAGGATCGCCAAAGCCATATTTTTCTCTTCTACTATCTCCTTCCAGAGATTTTGCGGGGTGATCCTGTCTATTACCCAGAAAGAAAATCCCAGGATAATTATCCCTATAATTGAATACATCATCACGGCGGCAATTATTTTCATGCTGATAAGTTCTGCCATACGAGTTTCTCTCCTTTTATATTAATTATTTATGATAAACATTATTTCCTGCCGGTGCCCACTTGGTGGATTTCAGCCCATCAGTCACCGTCCAGCCTGTATAGCTTGCATAGGCAAAAATAAGGCAGATTGCTGTCCCATAAGCAATAAAAGCCTTTTTCATTTATGCATCCTCCGTAACATATGGTGAAAAATCACTTTGCGACCAGCGGTTCACTTCAAAGGACCTTTTTCTCCACCAGATAATAAGCGGGTAAATTGTAATCAGGAGCAGGCCCCAAAAGAAATTACCCCAGGTAGTTACATCCCTTTTGACGGCAAGGGAATAGGCAACAGTACCAGAGTTTACATCGCTGGCCGGCTCTATATTAAGATGGTATTTACCGGCTGGAATAGAAGACAAAACCAGTGCATTGTGTTGATCGCCTTCGGACCACGGCCCGTCACTATCCGAACCCGCATAATATTCCACCCCCTGTTCAAATTCCAGGGTCTGCCCTGTCTTGTCATTGACCAGTTCTGCCTGGATTTCCAGCCAATGGTTCACTACCTGGGCGGTAAGGTCCAACTCAAGATTTGCTGTCCCATGTTTCAGTTCAAATTGTTTTGTCACTTTAACCTTGTCAGTGGCAGAAGAGTCATAGACAAAATTATCGGAATAGACTTTTTCATCATGTGACATTACGCAGGAGGTAAATTGAATGGCAAACAGGATTCCCAAAAATAACTTCCAGTACCTGCCTATATTTCCTGATGTCTGTGAAACAGTAGAGGGCTGGTTTGGCGCTACCCCTGTCTGCTGCGGCAGATGCCTGGTTAATGGGAAAGATTCCTTTATTGATTCAGCACTGACATATTGGCCCAGTGACCAGATAATCTCACCCTTATTTTTTTCCATTGATAAAATTTCCGGCGGAGAAACATAGTCTTCAACCTCAACCATTTCCCCAATAGAGGCCCTCCAGTAGAATTCACCGATGACATAGGTTACCTGGGCCCATCCCTTATTGAAAAGATAATATGTTTTACCTAAATATTTTGCTTTTTTGCGGCCTTTTTGGGAGGCTAAAAAACCAGGTTCTACAACCGGTTTTTCTTTAGTAGTTAAGACCCAATTCCAGTGGCCATTTGCTTCAGTCAGCCAGCGAAACCCTTTGGTGGGATTAAAAAGCAGGTATTCGCTCCAAAAGTATACACCGGTATTGTCACAGCGTTCAACATAGCCTATTACCTCCCAGACAGTGCCCTGGAACTTTCCCCTGGAACCCAGGTGAATCAGAGGCTGGGACTTCATTTTTTTTGCAGCCTGGCTCAGTACCTGGTAATTTTCATTTGAGGTATCAATAATCGAAAGGCAGTATTCACAGACCGCGGTAATGGTCATGCCGACGGCCCGGATTGTTACTTTGGAGCCGCAGGAAGGACAGCTGAATGTTTTGACTGATCCGGGTTTACCATGCGGAGCGTCATTTCCTGGCTGCGGTTTGATTTCGTTACCAGCCATCGATCTCTCTCAGGTTTTTCAGATTTAACTGCTCAAATTCCACATATTTTCCAATAAATATCCTGTTGCCTTCCGGTGAAAAATCAATACTGGCGCAGCTGTTTTCCGGGCCGCTTAAGTCTACACTGACTGACTTACGGCCATTTATGCTTTTTACGGGAAGTTCTCCCTCGCTGCCGGTGCAGGTAACTTCTTTGATGTCATCAACCTTGTACCTGATACCTTTAAGGGTAAGGGGATGATCTATTTTCAAAAGGTTTGCCGCCGGTAAATTCACAGGCTCCAATTCCTGAAAGCTAATCATATAGAATCCCTGGGCATCTGCCAGCCAGCCGTCTTTACCATTGGCAAAAACCAGGTACCATTCGTTCCAGGTGCCATTTTCCCAGGTGATTTTCTGCCTGCCGGCAATTTCAAAGTTTTTCCCTTCATAATTTCCGGTAGTACCGATCTGAAGCGGGCTCATATCCTGGGCCAGTTCGGCCATTTTTCCCAGGTTTTCCAGGTCCATGTCATGCCTTACAAGGGTAGAGCCGCAGTAGGAACAGACTGCCATAACTGAAGAACGGGATTTGAAGTCAACTTCTGCACCGCAGGAAGGGCAGGACAGCTTCATCTTTAGGTAATCCTTTCAGTAGCCGTGCTTTATTTTTAGAACAAATTTCTGCTGCAAAACTACTACATAATCTATTTTTTATAAATTAAAAGGAAGGTATTTTATTATCGCCTGTTTAAACCCTTACAGGAACCAATATTTAAAAGATTAAAACATAAAAATCGAACATATTATACCATGAGATTTTGTCAAAGTAGTGACAATTTTTTTATTGATTCTAACGCTCAGCGACTTTATGATGACCTGTCAGCTTAGTAATATTCACCTTTTTTATCAATTATTTTTTTAAAACTAATTTCAGGGAATAATCTGCTTTTTGCAACTTTATGCTAAACTGAGCAAAATGGGAAAAATAACTTCTTACATACCATTGAGGATTAAATGAATTTTCATATTATAAAAACGATTTTTCTAAAAGAATTAAAAGACACGATGCGGGACAGCAAAACCCTTGTCGTGATGATTCTTTTACCGATTGTACTTTACCCCCTTCTTGCTGTCGGCGGCGGCCAGCTTTTAATCCAGGAGGGTAAAAAACTCCAGGATAAAACCATAGTAGTTAATATCAATAAAACCGACAATAATTTATATTATTTTTTAAAAGGAAGTAAAAAAATCAGGCTGGTAAATTCCAGTAATCCTAAAAAAGATATCAGGGAAAGGGTGATAAATGCTTCAATTGAAATCCCCCAAAATTTCCAGGTTTCCCAGGCAAATGAAAAAAATACCAGTATAAAAATTTATTTTGACCAGGCAAATATTGACTCAATTAATGCCCAGGCAAAACTCAGGGAATTACTGAAAGATTATGAAAATACCCTTGTTGAAAACAGGGTCGAAAAAAAAGGACTGAATAAAGAAATCCTTTATCCTTTTAATGTCACAGTTACTAATATTGCCCCCAAAGAAAAAATCGGCGGTTTTTACCTGGGCAACATGTTACCCTTTTTAATTATATTTATGACAATCCTTGGGGCATTTTACCCGGCAATTGACCAGACAGCCGGTGAAAAAGAGCGTGGCACCCTGGAAACACTATTAACCACTCCCGTAAAAAAATCTGAAATTATTACCGGTAAGTTTTTGACAATTTCTCTTTTTGCATTTGTTACAGGACTTCTCAACCTTGGCAGTATGACATTCTCCATGACCTTACTGCTCAGTTCTGACAAGGTTAACTTTAGCATTCCACTCGCCTCTATGGGCCTGATCTTCCTTGTCCTGATCCCAACTACCATGTTCTTTGTGGCAATAATGATGCTGGTTTCTTCGCTTGCCAACAGTTTCAAGGATGCCCAGAATTACCTGACACCTGTATATTTAATCTGCGGCTTCCCGGCAATGGTAACCGTTTTTCCGGGATTTACCCTTAATTATAAGACGGCGGTTGTCCCGGTCGCCAATGTTTCTTTATTAATAAAGGATGTCCTGATGGGCCGCCTGGAATTTGATTTGATCAGCCTGGTATTTATCTCCACCTGTATCTATTCAATCTTGGCAATAGCCGCCGCAACCAAGTTATTTAATAATGAAGAAGTATTATTGTCAGAGGAAAGTAATTTAAAACTGCTTTTTAGCAGGCACAAGGGAAAATTAAAAAAAGTGCCGAATTTTATGGAATCCGTAACTTTATATATAATTACTTTTGGCCTGCTTTTTTATGCAGGCAGCGTGTTACAGGCAAAGTACGGCTTAAACGGCTTATTATTATCGGAAATTTTACTGGTGCTTTTACCTGCCCTGCTTTTTACAAAATACCTGAAATTTGATTACAGGGAAACTTTCAGTCTTAGAAAAATAAGTTTGCAAAGTGTTGTTGCTTCTACACTCCTGGCCCTTTCAGGAAGTTTTTTTATCCTGAAATTTGTAGAGGCATTACAGGATAAAATTATGCCAATGCCTGAAGAATTAAAAAAAGCTTTTGAAAACTTTTTAATGGAAAATGGCCAGGAACCTTCTTTTATAAAATTATTCCTGATTATCGCTGTTTCAGCGGCTGTATGTGAGGAAGTATTATTCCGCGGCCCTGTTATGGCAGGGATAAGGACCAAATTTGGTAAAACCCAGACAGTGATTATTGTTGGTATCCTGTTTGGTATATTCCACCTGAATATATATAAATTAATCCCCACCTCGGTTTTAGGAATGCTGATAACCTATATTACCCTGTCAACCGGCTCCATTTTTAACGGTATGATTTTTCACCTGGTGAATAATGGTTCGGCAATAGCCCTTAGTTCAGGCGATACAGGTTTGTTCTGGCTCGCAGCCGACGCTGCCTGGTATTATTACCCTGTATTCCTGTTGTGCTTTATCCTGGGCATTTACCTGGTCAAAAAAGAGGAAAAGGCAAACCGGGAACCGGTAAAGAAAAAAGAGTCAATGGAAAATGCCCCTGTAGGTCAGAATACTGCTCTGCCCAAACAGGTTGAATAGCAAATAATTATTCAACAAAAAACATTGCAATTGTAACGTTTTGTAATTTATCAAAAAATAAAGTCAGAATTGAAAAATTAATACTACAATAGAAAGGTTAAGAAAATTATCTATTGTTTAAGAAAAGGTTATTAATGAAACGGAATTTATTAAACAGTTTACTAACACTAAGCTTTGTAGTTTTAACAGGTTGTAATCACAGTACAAATTTTCAGTCATTCCCCGATAATCCTCAGTTCCAGTCATTTAACAGTTCAGGCATAAACCTTAAATCAGACTGGTTTGATAATCTCCGTCCCGAGCTGCAGGCATATTATGCAGAAGCAAAAGGCAAGACCGGCGCGGAACTTTTTGATGCCTTACATAATATTATTTCCAGGAACAATAAAATCAAAAGTTATACTGATTCAAAATCCTTTATGTATGAAACCCTGGATAATATTTCCTTTAATAACCGGGCAGGCGTTTTTGATGCCTATTCAGATGCATTTGTACCGGGTACCGGCGGTGACGGTAATCAATATTTAGAAAAAGGTGATGCCAATAAAGATGGTACCGCCGGTGATTTTATCAATTGCGAACATACCTGGCCCCAGTCATTTTTTGGCAAGTCACTGCCTATGGTAGGCGATTTGCATCATTTACAGGCTACCCTTTCCGTACCAAACAGGATGAGAAGCGATTTCCCAATTGGCGTTGCTACCGGTAGCATAACCTATACTACAAGCGGCGGTTCAAAATTAGGGGTTTCATCCCTGAACGGTGAATCTATCGATTCTAAAAAATTAAGAATGAGTTTACTGAATAACCCGGCAAAAATGCACAAAAGCGATGTTGTCAGCCGTAATGTCAGTGCCGTTTTTGAACCATGGGATCAGCAAAAAGGCGGTACAGCCCGTGCTTTGTTATACTTTTACCTGAGATATTTTGATGCCAATATCAGGCAGGGCTCTTTCGATAAAAACAGGTTCTGGGTCTCTAATGTAGCTGATTTTATTAAATGGTCAGAAGTTGTAGATCCCGTTAATGAGATCGATATAAAAAGGAATGAACTGGTTTTCAAAAAACAGGGCAACCGCAATCCTTTTGTGGATATCCCTAACCTGGCTTCCTTAATCGGCGAAGCAGTTCTTAAATCCAAGTAAAGGGCAGAACAGTTGGGGCAGAACCGTTGGGGCAGAACACTGTTCTGCCTTACCCTACTTCAACCCCGGCAGGCCGTCAATATAACCTACATATGACCTTTTCTGTTCATCAGTCGCCTCATTAACCAGGTCCTCATTGATCAGGTCACCTTTTGCATTTTCAGAAAGATTATTCAGCGGATGCTGGGCATTTAAAAATATATAATGCTTTTTCCCTGAGGCAATATTTGAAAACATCCCTGAAAACTCTCCACCGGCAGGCCCTGTCATAATCCTGGTTAATGATTTTTTAGCAATATCATAGGCCCAGACATTACTATTGGGGTGAGCGCTTGTATCCTCGGCAATAAGGAGGATATTTTTGGCTATATACTGCAGATTATCGGGATTAGCGATAAAATCAGGATGGCAGGCGTTTTGATCCGCATACTTTTCCCCGGGTTTCAGAGGTTTACCTGAGATAAGCGCTTTTATGGAAGTTCCTGAATAATTACTGCTGATAAATTCATTGTCTGCCCCGTTACCTTTTCCCAGCGAAATTTCATAGATTGTACCGCAGTCATTTTGGGGCAGCCTGATATGGTTTTGCGGTTCATTGTTTTTAAAATTATCCAGCATTGATTTGTTAATTTCGCTCATAGCCAGGTAAAGGACATTTCGGTCAGGATCATAGGTTATTCCCTCTTCCTTCCTGAATTCAGAACTGGCACCAAGGTAAACCCCGTACTTCCTGGTTTCTAAAAATGCTGCCGCTGTCTGTACTTCATAGGTATTTTTAAAAACTGCAGTACTGATTGACGAACCGAAACTGCCATCCCTTAATCTCAGGCACATGGGTTCAGGGTCCCCGGCTTTGACAATTTTCCAGCCGTTACCCTGGCAGGTGCCGCTGTCTTTTACTTCAAAAATATCAGTAAATTCAGGCCTTCTGTTAATAATTTCCTTTATTTCAGAATCAGAGCCATGGCCCAGTTTTACCCATTTCAGGTCAGCTGACCCGCCGTTCTGGTCGCTTTTCTGTTCCCACTGTGACATGTATAAAGTTCCTTCTGAAAGGTTTTCCGCCTTATCGGCAATGAACATGTAAAGGCTTCTGAAATCCCCGTCATCAGTTATGTATACTGTTTTCTGGTCAGGCATGACCAGTGCCATCTCCGGTGAACCTTTTCCCATCGCATAATGTTTTGAATTGTTTATTAACTTGCCATTGCCCTTATCATCAAGCCCTACTTCCAGAATATAGCCATAATTATATGGGGTAAATTCACGGGGGCTGTCCAGGTAGTCATCCCTTATCCTTTTTGTTACATAACAGAACTGCGAACTGGAATTGCGAATCTTGCCGTTTGGTCCGATGTCACAGGAATCTATATGATCTTTGTTTACATATTTCTTGGTTTTTTTGGCAAATTTTGCCCCGTCAAGATAATAATCTTCTTCGGCGGATAAATGCGTGTTCCACGCTGTTGTTGAGGCGGCACAGTTGATCATTGTGCCGTTTACAGGCGAGAAATCTATATTGCTGAAGCTCTTTGCAGTCAGGGTACCATCTTCAGATTGATCAAGGTCTGTTACATAAATTGCCCCAGGATAGGTTTCAAAATGGGTAAAAAGAAAAAATTTACCATCTTTTTCCATAATCGACATTCCGTCTGTCCTGTTGCTGGTAAGCGAACCGTCGCGGTCAACAATAGGCTGGCCCAGTTTATTTACTATAGTTCCGACAGTGACATCCTCTATTTTGTCATTTGTCCGGAAAACTGTCCTGAAGTTAAGGGGAAAATACTTTACCCTGCCATCCTTATATATAACCTTTGCTTTTGGAGAAATCCTGACTGCCAGCCTTTCTTCTTTGGTAGTAGGTAAGGGCAGGTTATCAAAAATAATTTCCTTAATCCTGTTTGCTTCGGAAATCCGGTCAAAATCTTTATTTATTAAAGAACAGGAGGAAAAAATAATTGCGGTTAAAGACAATAAAGTAAGGCCAGCAGAACGTTTTAACATAGGTTTTCCTTTAACTTTAAATATACGGAAATGTATTATATCAGGCAAAAAAGGGGAAATCCATTAATTTAAATTTTTTACCAGTTCTTTAAAATTGTTAAAAATTTCGGTATTAATAACTGCATCAGTTTCTATTTCAAGTATTTTGGGGCGTTCCGACAGGTTAAAAAATGTTTTTAAATGTTCGTCCAGTTTTTCAAAATTATTACAGAAATAGTATTCCAGGTTAAAATCTTTAGCTGAATTTTCCAGGTGCAAATTATTTTTTGTTTCAAAATATTCATCTAATTCGGGTAATTTCCCTGAACCCTCAAGTATCCTGAAAATACCCCCGCCATGGTTATTTAAGATGATAATCCGCAGGTTTGGCGGGAGAAAATTGTTCCATAACCCGTTGCGGTCATAGAAAAAGGCAAGATCCCCTGCTATCAGGGTTGTGAATTTATTTGCGGAGACTGCTGCACCTACTGTGGTGCTGATTGTACCGTCAATACCACTGGTGCCACGGTTTGAATTTACTTTAATATTTTTTTTGCCGGCCATTGAAATAAAATTGGCATAACGGATTGGCATACTGTTACCAAGCTGCAGGAGGCTGTCCCCGGGTAAGCTTTTAATAATCCTGTAAATAGCCGAGAACTCATTAAAATCCAGTTTTTCCATAAATGATTCCAGTAATGCTGAGGCCTTTGTTTCCAGTTCCAGCCAGCTGTTAGAATAGTCTGCGTCTGTATTCTCCTGCATTACAGAAGTTGCTAATTTTTCAAAAAAATAGGAAGGAGAAACCGGGATTAATTTTGTCAGGGACTGAAAAGTATCACCGCTTAAGCCTGCTGTCTGAATATGCCAGTGATGAGACGGCTTATATTTCCTGATAAAAAGCTTTGTGTATTTAGAAACGATTGGGCCGCCGCAGCTTATTAATAAATCAGGTTTAAGAGATTGCTGAATTTCGGCTGAACCGCTGCCAAGAATGATATCAGCATGGTTTAAGGGGCTATGTTCATAAATATTGCTGGTAATATCAGAAATTACCGCAGCACTTTTATTTTCAGAAATTTTTCCCAGGGAAGCAGCTAAATTATTATCAGGCGGATTCATTCCCACTATAATCAGTTTTCTGGCAGAACTATTCCAGGTTTCTGTCAATTCCTGCCATTCCTTGTCCTCAATAATATTTTTGACAGGAAGCATATCAATTATTTTCAGGTTTTTATCATAAACAAACTCCTGTTCATCTTCCGGGTAAAGCGGTTCTCTTAATGGCACATTAATATGGACCGGACCTGGCACAGGATAAGTGCAGAGGTTTATTGCCTCCGAAATAATCCTGGCATTATGCCATTCTGCATCAGGATGGCTATGGTCTACAGGCAGTTCAAAGCTCCCCAGGCAGTGCCTGCCATAAATGCCTGCCTGGCGTATGCTCTGGTTATCAAACTGGTCAATCCATTCCGGCGGCCTGTCAGCAGTAAATACAAGCAGTGGAATCTTCTGGTAAAAAGCTTCGGTAATTGCCGGGGCATAGTTTAATACAGCTGTTCCTGAAGTACAGACAAGGCCAGTGGGTATTTGCGTCTGCTGGGCAATTCCCAGGGCAATAAAGGCGGCTGAACGTTCATCGGTTACCGTTCGGCAGTTTATATCAGGGTGCCTTAGAAATGATAATGCTAAAGGGGCACATCTTGAACCGGGGGAAAGGATAAAGCTGCGGACCTTTTTTCGGGCGCATATTTCAGCAATAGCGGCAATGGCGGGTTTATACTCAGCCACGAGACATACCTAGGATTGTGAAGGGTGACGGGTGACGGGTGACGAGAAAGAGAAAACCTTTGGTTTTAAGAACCCTTTTATATTGGATTGTAGTCCATTTTAAAGAAAAATAATCTAAATTATTTTTCCTTTTATTAATCATTCGTGTTGGCTGGATAAGTTTTTTGTAAAAACAATAATATTGTTCAGTAAATATTCTAAGAGATAAAATTCTTTTACCCGTCACCCGTCACTCGTCACCCTTCACCAAAATGTCACTTATTAATAACTGAAAGTAAGGTATTAGCCTTTAATTCCGTTTCTTTCCATTCCTTTTCCGGGTCCGAATCGCTTGTAATACCGCATCCGGCATATAAAACAGCAGTTTTTTCCCTGAGCTGCATACAGCGTAAATTTACAAATAAAGTTGACCTGCTATTGATATTTACCGGGCCCAGGAAACCGCTGTAAAATTCCCTGTTATGAATTTCATGCTCAAGAATAAAGGATAGGGCTTCATCCTTTGGTAAACCGCAAACAGCCGGGGTAGGATGTAAAAGGTATAAAAACCGGTTGGCAAAATCTTTTAACTTTTTTTCATCCATTTTAATTTTAAACAGGCTCTGCAGATGTACCACATTTCCTGCTTTTATTGTCATAGGAGCCCTTTCCTCAAAATTTTCGCAGTCCAGTTTTTTAAAACAATTTCTTATGTATTCGGCTACAAGCTCCTGTTCTTCGATTTCTTTGTGATTCCATTCAATACCTGGTAATGGAACATCTACTGTCCTGGCTTTTGTTCCTGCCAGGGCCATTGTTGTTAAATGGTTTTCCTTCAGGCTTACAAGGGTTTCCGGGGTTGCCCCGATCCATGTGCCGGTGCCGGGTATTGAAACAAGAGAAACAAAAGCATCCGGGTACTGGTCGGTTAAATCATTAAATAGGCGGACCGGATCAAAGTCAGCAGCCAGTTCAATTTCCAGTGTCCTTGACGCAACAATTTTTCTTACATCACTGCTTTTAATATGTTCAACCGAATGTTCAATTAATTTGCAGAAATCATTTTTACTATAGACTATTGCAGGCTTATCTGAATTCCCTGTAAACCATTTTACCTGGTTATTTTTTCCGGTTTCTATCAATTTATTAAAGGATTTGATAAACCCGGCCCTTTTTATATTTTCAGAATCACTGTAATTTGGCTCTGCAGTTTCTGCAAAAGTTTTATCTTTACTATTTAAGAAAAGGTGTGACTTAATAAATAAAGTACAATTACCGGTATCATTCCTGAAGGGTGAAAAGGCAAACCCGGCCTGGTTATTGGTGAAATCTATCTTGGAGGCCTGAATATTTTCCGAAAAATTGACAATGCCGTATTTCTGCTTATCGTCAGGTGTCCGCCAGAGAGCAACAGGCAGGGAGTTGTTAATTGCCGCTTTGAAAAAATTAAGTAAGATTGACGGAGTATCGATATTCTGAATATCATTAAGTGAAAATAATTGCTTAGAAAATGCTACATCTTTCATAAGATTTCAAAAATATCATCCCATTTCTGATTGAGATTTTTTTCCTCCCTCTCCTTATAATCTTAATACTTAAAATATGCTAATTATATAAAGATAACATTAATTTTCAGCTTCTTACTTATTAATAACCGATAATGTAAGCCTGCTGACGCAGCTGAGGCGCTGTTGGTCATCATGGATTTTTATTTCCCAGATCTGGGTACTTCTGCCTATATGGACCGGTTCGGCTTTGCCGTAAACAAAACCGCTTTTTACGGCCCTGATATGGTTGGCATTAATCTCTAAGCCAACTGCCATCTGCTTTTCCGTATCAATAAAGCAGTTTGCCGCAATACTGCCCAGCGACTCCGCCAAAACAACATTCGCACCGCCGTGTAATAATCCAGCGGGCTGAATTGTCCTGTGATCAACAGGCATTTTTCCCGTAACATGATTTGGCCCGACATCGATGATTTCAATACCAAGGTGGGTAAGCATGGTATTTGCGCCGCTTTTATTCAGCCTTTCCAGTGTATGTATTTGTGGATCGATCATTCTCTCTCCCTGGCCCCCTCTCCTCTCCCCCTGGCCCCTCTCAGGGAGAGGGGGGAATATCTAGTTCTCTCTACTAATAAAATTCACTAATATATACTCTCAATCGGTCCGTCTTCCTCTCCCCCTCTCTCTCTGAGAGAGGGGTTAGGGGTGAGAGCCTTCACCCCAAAATGAACTGCAGTAGCCCCTCCGGCAAATTCAAAACACAGCACATCTTTTAAACCGGCTTCCTGCATAATTTTTATCAGGCCTTCCTGGGCCGGGAATTCATCCAGGGAATTGGGCAGGTAATTATATGCTTCTTTTTTACCCTGGAAAATACTGGTAATTACAGGCATTATTTTATAAAAATAGAAATAATAAAGGTCTTTATAAACCGGTATTTTGGGTTTTCCCAGATCAAGGGAAATAATCCTTCCGCCCGGTTTGGCTACTCTTGCCATTTCACTTACTGCCTTTGGAATATCCTGGACATTCCTTAAACCGTATCCTACAGTAACTGCATCAAAAGTATTATCGGCAAATGGTAAATCCATTGCATCTCCTAACTGGAAACTGATATTCCCTTTATTGTCTTTTATCCGGGAATTGGCAACATCAAGCATTTCCAGGACAAAATCAACACCGGTAACTTTACCGGAACTGCCTGTTTTTTTTGCGAGGGCGAAGGCAATATCACCGGTACCTGTACATAAATCAAGGGCGGTATCCCCTTCCTTTAAAGCAGCCAGCTTTACCACAAATTTTTTCCAGCTTCTGTGCATGCCAAAGCTGATTACATCGTTAAAGAAATCATATTTTGGGGCAATGGCAGAAAACATATCCTTTACATAGGAACTTTTTTCCTTTACCCCGGAGTTCAATTCTACTGATTCTTTATTTACTTTAATCTTCATAATTTACAAATTTTTTCATTTTAATATTTAAAATATACTATAGTTTCTCAAAAAAATTATCCTTAACTTAATTGAAACTGATTATTTAATAAATTTTTTAGGTAAGGTTTTTGATAATAAAATCTATCTTATGTTTATACAACCGATATGTTAAAGTATATTGAATGATAAACGGAAAGAATATTTTGAAAGGCAGAAATTAATGGCAGCTAATCCATCCATAAAAGATGAATTAACCGGTGTATTTAACTATACTTACTTTCAGGAAAGTCTCAAACAGGAAGTAGAACGCTCCAACCGGCATGGCAAATCCTTTTCTATTGTCAGGCTGGATATTGATAACTTTAAAGATATAAATGAAAACTATGGTTTTGAGTTTGGCAATACAATTCTCAAGCAGGTTTCTACTCTGCTGAAAAACACCACCAGGGGTTCCGACATAATCGCCCGCCAGGAAGCCGAAGAATTTGTCGTGATGCTGCCAGAAGTCGGCCTCAATGATGCAATTATCTTTGCCGAAAGGGTAAGGACCAGGGTAGAGGAATCGGAAAGCTTCGGCGACAGCGTCAGTAAACTGCGAATGACTGTCAGTATGGGTATTGTTACTTATTCCCGTAAGGATGCGATGGATTTGACCCAGATATTGCAATTGCTGGATACTGCGGTTTACCAGGCTAAACAGGATGGACGGAACTGTATTGTGCCTTATACCAGCTTCCTTCCCCCTGAAGAGAGTTATCTTTAATCCCGCAGGGTCTTCTCTAAGGTTATTTATTAGACGGTTTAATTTCCTCGCAATTGGTCAGTCTTTTTTTCTGACCGATTGCGAGTATAATCAAGAGTTATAACCTTACTTCAATCTCAGACAGCAGTTTATTACGGACAAACTGGTGGCTGCCAACCCTGTCACCCCTGGTCAGGATGGTTTCCTTGGAAATTTTTTCCCTCAGTTTCAGGATTGAATGAAACAATGCTTCGGGAGTAGGGGGGCATCCCGGCAAATAAACATCTACAGGGACCACCTGGTCCATATAATCAACCACTGTCGGTGAGCCTCTGAAAATACCGCCGGTAATTGTACAGTTACCCATGGAGATTACATATTTTGGTTCGGGCATCTGCTCATATAACAGGGCAACAATAGGTGCCATTTTTTTAGTAACGGTTCCGGCCAGGATCATCAGATCAGCCTGTCTGGGAGTGGCGCGGAATACTTCGGAGCCAAACCTGGCAATGTCAAACCTGGGTGTTGTGGAGGAGATCATTTCTATGCCGCAGCAGGCTGTAGCAAAGCTCAAAGGCCAGATCGAATTTCTTTTGGCCCAGTTATAAACTTCATCAACAGTAGAAATAAGTACATTTTTTTCAAGCTGGTCCTGTTCTGCTTTTTGCATCCCGGCCCACATTTCTTTAAAACCCATATATTTAACTCCCAAAAATCTTAATTAACAAAAAAACTTTTTATTAACTCTGTTTAAATTATATACATTATTACAGGGTTAAAAAAGCTTTCATTCAATATTTATGAAACATTAATGAATATTTTATAATAATAGCAGACTATATGGCTATAGGATAATAATTTAAATATTTTTAAGAAATTTATCCTGCTTTAAGTTTTTTGTTTAACCTTTTGGAAACTGCTTCTTTGTATTTGAGCAAATCAGGCGGCAGCTCCGGTACCAGGCTTTCGGCCATTTTGATATATTTCATTGCTTTTTCTTCATCACCTAAAGCATAAAATACATATGAAAGGTAAAACAGTGAGGGGGCATGATCCTTATTAAATTCCAGCACCTCAATAAATTTATTTGCCGCTTTTTCCAGTCCTTCAATATCAGGATTTGCCTTATAAACTGCCAGCAGTTTCAAAGCTTCGCTATAAGCATCACCGGCGTTCCGGCTCCTTTTAGTCTCTATTTCTTTCCGGGCATCTTTTAAATCGCTGCTGATAATTGACATAAAACTATTGGAAGCCTGTGCTTTAGCAGGTGTAAGAGCCTTATTTACAGTATTCTGTAATTTTTTACCAAACATAGCTTATTTTTAAGTTCCCATTGGTGGTTTAGGGGTTTTATCCAGCTTGGGAGGTTTTTGTTGATCCAGGGTATCTAATAATGAGCTGGAGCTGCTAGGTAACTGAATTGGTTTATTTTCCTGGTTATTGTCGGGGTGGACAAATTCCGGGGTGCTTGATACCTGGTTATCAGAAGAATCTGAAAAATATGTACTATAATCAGTTCTGCTTTGTGTGTGGCCTAATCCAAATGAATGCATAGTCTCGTGTACAATGTTTCCCCCTCCAAGGGAAGAGTTAGACTCGCTTACCATTTGATTGAATTCATTTTTAATCTGTCTATGTTCATCCATTGAAAGTGGGATTATAGGCATAGAAATAGGCCCTGAGTCCGGGGTAATAGTAATTGGAGCACTGACAGATTCCAGCTGGCTTATCCCATTTCCAAGATTTTCAAGAGATTGGGAACGGGAATTAAATGTTGGGTTAGTTAAACTATCTCTAAGATCAGCAGTGACAGTTACTGTCACTGAAGTAACAGGTGTGGTTGTAGGGGTACCGCCCTGGGTACGGGCAATCAGTGACTCTGTTTCCAGCCCAAAAGTCGGAGAAGGTGGTGTTATGGTGTTTAGCGGAGGTGGTGTTGAGATCTGCTGGCTGCTTTGCTGCTGTGAATTATTGGTCTGAACAGGAGTATATGCACTATATCCACCGCCAATTCCCCCTGATATTCCACTCATAATTTTCCCCCTTACAAGTTTTTTCAGTTTTAGTTATCTATCTCAAAAAATAAAAGCCAAAGTAATTATTATTATATAATACTGGTCAAAAAAATAAATCTGGAAAGTTATTTTTCCGATTCAGTTTTTTCGGAATTTTCTATTACAAGTTTTTTTAAATCTTCATCAAGAACCAGCAATTTGGCAAAAGATTTTTTATCTATTATTTCCCCGTTCTGGTTACGAAAAGCGAGGTCTTTGGTATATTTCTCACCAACATGCAGGAATTCTACCGTTAATCCCCCTGATTTCTTTAAAACAAAGGTATATTCACCTATTGGCACCAGTTCATACTCAGAAAGGTAAGGAAAAAACATGGCATTTAATGCTGTAACCGAGAAGTGGTAATCTTCCTTGGTATCAACCAGGCGCTGGTAAATTTTATTATAATTGCCGGCAATTGCACTGGAATATGGATATTGCTGTAATTTTAAGAAAAGCTTATTCCCTTTTAAGGCAATCACTACCTGGTTACCGGCTAAATTGTAGTTTCCCTGAAAACTATTTAAATTTAAAACAGTACCACTGCTAAATGTTACTGATTTATCATTTGGTAACTGGTAGGATACTTCAGCAGCTGCTGTCCCGGCCTGAAAATTAAATAAAACCAGTAATGCAAAAGCAGTATATTTTTTCATTAACAGTCTCCAAAAAAAATTATTTTCTAAACGGTTTTACAACTGGCATGCCTTTCTGAACCCAGCTAATCATCCCGCCTTTCATCGATTGGACATTCAGGCCAAGTTTATGACCTGTAAAATAATGATTTAGGAAAATTATAGCATGTTCAAAAATAAACAAAAAAATTATAATTATTCAAATTTATTTTACTGAATAAATCTATAGCAAGTTTATATACTTTTTTTATATAATAAAAAAAATATATTTAAATCTGAAAAATAAATATTAATTATGACCGATTTATCAATAAACAGAGATTTATCTAAAAATCTGATTGCCAATGCCCAAAAAGCACTGAATGATGATGGCCAGATTTCAGCTGCAGAATATGAAAAATTAAAAAAAGCGGCACTTGCAGACGGAAAAATTACAGAAAATGAAATACTTTTTATTTCTTCCCTGGATGATGAGAATGTAATAAAGCAGTTAAAAAGTCCTACAGCAATTACAAGTATTAATATAATCAATGAAAAAGATCAAAAACTTGAAGTTGAAGGCGAAACCATTAATGTTAAAAAGAGCCTTAATATTGAAAAAAGATTTATTGATCCTGTTGTTAAAGAAAATAATTTAAATATAAAAAGAAAAGAAGTTTCTTATGAAGAACTGATGAAAAATTATTCTTATACTGTTTCACTGATGAAAAATATAGACATTGTTTTGGATTCCAATAATCCCGACTTAACTGTATTTAATAAAAATTTTGCCCAGGCAGCTAATAATTTAATAAATCTTTCTCCTACTGTAATAAATAAGTTTATTAGGAGGGAATTTATTTTATCCTCTTTAAATGCTTTATCTGAAATTGAAAGCAAAAATTTATCTGCAAAAGTCAAAGATTTAACTTTTGACAATTCTTTTAAAATGCCGCCTATGGATCCGGTAGATCCTAACCTAATACCGGGTTTAGCCCATCCCGAAGTTATGGAATTTAATAAACTTCCAAACGATATGAATATAATACCAGGTGAAGTTACTCATTTTGATCCTTTAAAACACGGTACTGATGTTATCCGTCATAAAACCCTTCAGGTATTTGCCAGTAATCCTGCTGAAATTATTGACTATTTTGACAATACAAATATAGATCCTGATGGAAACGGAAAATTTTTAGAATTAATGAAAACTCTTATTACACCTGAAAACCCTGAGAATGAAAAAGAACTTCAGAAATATATTTCCAAAATAATAGTTAATCTTGCTGAACCGATTAGAAATATTGGCCCGCAGGAAAAAACCATCGATACGGAAAATAAAATAATCAGGCAGGCCCGGATGTTAGGCTATTTTCTCGGGGTAACCGAGACAGCCTATGAACATAAATATAAGGATGAAAAAGCCGCTGAAGAGGCAAAAACTGAATTGTTAAAAGCAATTATTGATGAAGCCGTTTCAAAAATTCCCCTGGGTGAAGTTGCTGTAAAACTGGGAAAACAATATGGGGATGAAATTAAGGATTTAGCTGAAAAGGTAAAGGAAAAAGAATCTGAAATAAAGGGTGCCATGAAGGATAAATCTATTGATTTTGTAGAGAACATCGCCGCCCAGAATAACCTGGAAAATTTTGATAAGATGAAAGGCAATATTTCATCAATGAAAACTCTTTACAGGAAATACCTTAATATTGACCAGAACAGCTGGCTGGATAATTTTATTGAAACAAAATACGCTGCAACTTATGTGAATAATAATAAATTGAAGCAATAAAGCTTTGAAAAAAAAGTGAATTTTGTTTTGCCTGCAATTATTATAGTCAATCCCTTTAAAAATAGTTAAAATATCATTGCATATATTTTTATTACTAAATTTATTAAAGGGAAATATTATGACAACCGACAGCTCAGAACATACCGAAATTTTTAACCCTTCACCAGAAATAATTAAAAATGCCAATGTCAAAGAATATGATTCACTATATAAACGATCAGTTACTGACCGGGAAGGCTTCTGGGCTGAACAGGCCGAAACGCTGGACTGGTACAAAAAATGGGATAAAGTTCTTGATTCCTCTGATGCCCCTTTTTATAAATGGTTTAGCGGCGGAAAAACCAATATAGTTCTCAATGCAATCGACAGGCACCAAAAAACCTGGAGGAGAAATAAGCTTGCTATTATCTGGGAAGGTGAACCAGGTGATGTCAGAACCTTTTCATACCATGCCCTTAACCGTGAAGTTTCCAAGTTTGCCAGCATCCTGAAAAGCATGGGTGTAAAAAAAGGAGATATAGTAACTATCTATATGCCACAGATTCCTGAAATGGCTTTTGCCATGCTTGCCTGTGCCAAGATCGGGGCAGCCCATAGCGTTGTTTATGGCGGCTTTAGTGCTGAATCTTTATCTTCCAGAATAATGGATGCCAAAAGTAAAGTGCTGATTACCGCAGACGGCGGCTGGCGGCGCGGTAAAATAGTTGATCTGAAAAAAATTGCCAATGAGGCAATGGCCCGTTCTGCCACTATTGAAACCTGTATCACAGTAAAAAGGACAGGACATGATGCATTTATGGAAAGCGGCCGTGATTACTGGTATCACGATTTATCCGAGCTGCCCATTGCTTCCCCGAAGTGTGAAACGGAAGTTATGGATGCCGAAGATATGCTGTTTATCCTTTATACCTCCGGGACAACCGGAAAACCGAAAGGCCTGGTGCATACCCATGGCGGTTACAGCCTTTATACCTCAATTACCCATAAATTTGTTTTTGATATTAAAGATGAAGACAGATGGTGGTGTGCTGCTGACCCGGGCTGGGTTACGGGACACAGCTATATAATTTATGGCCCCCTGATAAACGGGGCAACCGTAATGATGTATGAAGGCGCTCCTAACCATCCTTACCCGAACCGCTGGTGGAAAATGGTCGAAAAGTACGGTATTACAATCCTTTATACTTCCCCAACTGCGATCCGCGGTTTAATGAGATTTGGCGAACAATGGCCGAACCGCCATGATTTGAGCAGCCTGCGCCTTTTGGGCTCTGTCGGTGAACCCATCAACCCGGAAGCCTGGCGCTGGTTTTATGATAATATCGGCAAGGGTAAGTGTCCGATAATGGATACCTGGTGGCAGACCGAAACAGGAGGCTTTATAATTACTCCCCTGCCGATCACACCTCTGAAACCGGGCTCAGCCACAAAACCTTTTTTTGGAAATGAAGTGGCTGTAGTTGATGAAACCGGTAAGGAAGTTGAAGCCGGTGAAGAAGGTAAACTGGTAATAAAGGCCCCCTGGCCCGGAATGGCAAGGACGATACTTGGCGATCCGGACCGCTACAAAGAAACCTACTGGTCGGATTATAAGCACCTTGGTTGGTATAAAGCAGGTGATTCGGCCCGGAAAGATAAAGACGGTTATTACTGGGTAATCGGCAGAATTGATGATGTAATCAAGGTAAGCGGTTACCGGCTCGGCACTGCCGAAATAGAAAGCGCCCTGGTCAGCCACCCCAGTGTTTCTGAAGCTGCTGCAATCGGGCTGCCGCACGAATTAAAAGGTAATTCTATCCATACCTATGTAATACTCAAAAACGGGGTAACGGGCGATAAAAAGCTGGAAGCTGAATTAATGGAGCATGTCAGTGCAGAAATGGGAAAATTTGCCCGGCCAGAGGAGATAAAATTTGTCGATTCGCTGCCGAAAACCAGGAGCGGGAAAATTATGCGCCGGGTTCTGAAAGCAAGGGCGCTTGGGCAGGATGAAGGTGATTTGACTACTCTGGAGGAATGACTCTCACCCCTAAATCCCCTCTCTCATAGAGAGAGGGGACTTGAAGAATAGCTCGATTGAGAGTATTTATAAGTGTCTTTTATAAGAAGAGAGAACATTTGTGAAATTTTAAAAAGGTAAAGTTAAACTTAGCCCGACCGTAGCGGAACCTAGGGACGTAGCAAAAAAATCATGCCTGTCAGGATCTCCATAACCCTGCATGTCTACAAATTCTTTTGCGGCACCTGCTAGAACTCCCGTCCCAATACCCACTAAAATTCCCACCCACTTTTTATCAGTCAAAGCAGTGGTAACTTCTCCGGCAACTCCGGAAATGACCCCGCCTGCCAGGGAATGCAGCCTTTTGTCACTCTGCCCGGGATAAATCTGCTGTACAGCAAGGTCCGATGCTGCGAGCCCTATACCTATTTTTGCCGCAGCAGCCAGTCCCCTGGAAAAAGTATATTTGTTTTCAGATTTAAAACTAAAACTGTCAGGCACAGTTAAGGAATTATCCTGCCTGCAGTTTTCCAGGTTAAAGGTTTCTCCGTTTCCTGAGAGGACAGACTTTTCCTTTACCGGGTAATTATTTAATAAAGCTATTGAGGTCATATAAAGTTCCATAAAAAGATGGTTTTTTTATTTATCCTGATAAAAAAAATAATCTTGCCTTAAATTTTTTTCAGGCTTTTTTGTAAGCGTTTTTGAAAGTCAGTTAAAGTAATTTAATAACAATAAGATAAAAATGTTGAGAAAACCTCAACCCCTCGGTCCCCTTCTCCTTACCAGGGAGAAGGGGATGGCTGGACGAAGTACAGACAGGGGATGAGGTTCGAATTAAAAATTAATATGAAAAAAATCAGATTTTTATCAAATAAAATGCTATTTTTTAATAAATAACTTATAAGGAAAATTTAAAAATGTTTAAGAAATCTCTCGGTATTCTGTTAATTTTATCGATGGTTCCAGTCCTTTCTAACTGTTCCCAGGGACAATTGAACGGCGTTGCAGCTACCGGGACAACCAGTACTCATGCCAGTGTCAATCCATTCTTTACTCCTGTAAAAAAATCAATTACCCTGAATTTAAATATTCAGAACCTGGCTTTGCAGGATATCATCGAAATACAGGTTGACGGAAAAAAATTAGATAGTAAGGACTTTCAATTAAGCTCTACTAAAATAATTCTTCCTGAGCTGACCGAGGGAAAACATGTTATACGGTTTTCTCACAAAACACTGGGAGAGGTTGATATTCCCATTGAGGTAAAAAACGGTGCAATAAATAATTTTCAGTTTAATATACAGCTGAGCAGCTCTTCTGCAAACGCCGGGAAAATTGATTCATGGGAGGTTGGCACAGATGCTGACCTTGACGGCCTTATTGATGAAGGAGCCTTCTTTTCGAAAGATTTTAAAAGTTATGTAGTGGTCAGAGAAGGTTCCGGTACCTTAAATTATTTACCAAAAGAAGATTTTTCAAGTGATTTCAGGCAAAATATTCAGCCTCCCAGACCGGCTGGTTTTCAATTTCCGGAAATTAAGGAAAATGAATTACGTGGTGGAATGATGCCTCCCCAGGGCAGTACTGTAATACAGGGCGATCAACTGGAATACCCTTTTCCCGGAAATATCGGTATACCCTTAGCTGATAATGCTGATAAGCTCAAAGGTTTCAGGGCAGTTGCCATTACCAATGAAAATACTATATTCCCGATTTCAACCTATATTATTAAAAATAACCTGCTTGTACTTGATAATAAAACTTTTGGAAATCAAAAGCTGTTTAATTTATACCTTCTGGATGATACCGGTAAAGGAATACTGTTAAAAATTGAGGCTCTGAAGCCGCTGTTAACTCCTTCCACTCCTTCTACCCCGGTTATGCCCAGTGCAAACCCGGGCCAGCCGGTTAATAATCCCCCTGCAATTAATAAACCCGGAACGCCGCCACAGGGAAATATGCCTTCCGGTATGCCCAACAGGCCTTTTATGCCCGGTTCCCCTCCTGACAGGCTTCCTCCTAACCTGCCCGCCCAGGGAAACCAGGCTGGCCAAATGCCTGCTGATATTACCCCTATGCGCCCTTCTGACGAAACATCTACTTTAAATTTAATTAATACTTCCGATTTGAAATTTACTGTACTTGATAATGTCAAATTGACTGAAGCTGATTTAAAAAATTTAACCGTATATGAAGAAGTTTTCATTGTTCCCGACCGGTCTCAGGCAGTAACAAGAAAGATCCTGCTGCCTGTTGCTGATTCTGACAACCAGGAGCAAAGCGGTTATATCAGGATAACTCCAGAGGGGGAAATGGTCGATTTTATACCTTCCAAAGATTTTACCAGGGATACTGATACTGTTATTTTAGATGCAAAAAATTAAGGAAATAAAAAATGAAAAAAGGCATATTATTATTAATAACTGCATTTATAACAGTAAGCTGCCAGAATAATATTGATAGTACTGTTAAACCAGGATCTTCAGCTTCTGCATCAGCAACACCTGTTGCATCTACAAGCCCTACCGCTTCTGTAAAAGCTAGTGTGAAAACCTCTGACCTGGTCCTGGGTGATTTCCCTGAAGAATCGTCAACAGATATTTCAAAAGAGCAGGAAAGTGATCTTGCCAGTTATATCCAGAATAATAACAGTATTTTTTCATTCATACCCGATAACCCGGAAAATTATAAAGTTAAATTTACCGGTGACGGTTCCCCTGTTTTCTTAACCGGCGACGGCTCACCGGTATTCAGCACAAAAGCTGATAATTCGCCTGAAGAGTATATCTGGAGCCGTAAGCCTGTGAATGTACTGATAGATTACCTGCAATTAACCCAGAGGTCACAGGTAGGCACAGAAGTTACCAGTTATGCTAAATATTCACAATATGTCGAAAATGATATTACGGTTTCAGGAGCAATAAATAACCAGAAGAAAGTGAAACTGGTAAAAACTATGAGTTTTGTCCTGAAGCAGAATGGCAGCACCAGCAGGCTTGAAAGTATTACCCCTGTAACTACAAGGCAGGTAAATCCTTCTACAATGCCTTACCATGTAAGGAGCCTGACCTTCAGCAGTGACCAGAATAAAATTATTATTTACGGTGACAGGAAACTTTTCCCGATGCCCGGTATTTCCTTATTAAATAATATTGGCAGCCGTAAATTTAAATTATATGTGGAAGTAATTTATGGTGAGAACAACAAACCCGATGACCTGGCAATCCTGGTAAGTATCAAAGGAAAACAGTTTCAGCTCCGGAAAACACTGGGTAATGTATATGGTGCCGAGGTTGAGTTCCCTGTACTGAATGGGTCCACTGGCCTGATCATAGAATTAATTGATAAAAAATCACTGATGGCAGGTGAGGATTATCATGGCTTTACCTGGGTTGTACCGATGACAGATTAATTTTAGCTACTTTTTTATTAAAAAATAATTTACAATGTTTTAGTAATTAAAAATAGTTTAAATTAATAAAAAAAATGACATTCCCCGTTAACCTGGTAATAGGAAATTTAGTAATACAGTCGCACCTGATTTTTGAAATACTGGCCTACATGATTGGTTTCCGCTATTTTCTTTATCTCCGTAAAAAAACAGCTGATCCGATTAATGACGGGGACAGGATGTGGATATTTATAGGTGCCGTAGCCGGCGCCTTCTTTTTTTCAAGGATCCTGGGAATTCTTGAAAATGTAGATACTTTCATAAATCCAGGTACAAACATTGCTTATTACCTGGGAAACAAAACTATTGTCGGTGGTTTGCTCGGCGGACTGGCGGGAGTAGAAATCACCAAAAAAATAATCGGCGTCAAAATTTCTTCCGGTGACCTGATGACTTACCCGATTATTCTGGGAATGATTATTGGCCGGATCGGCTGTTTTCTTGCCGGTGTGCAAGACGGTACCTATGGGGTGGAATCATCCCTTCCCTGGGCGATGGACCTCGGTGACGGCATCAGGAGGCACCCCACCAACCTTTATGAAATAATATTCCTGGGCCTGTTATGGATTTCCCTGGTGCAAATGGAAAAAAAATATGCTTTAACAAATGGCAGCCGTTTTAAAATATTTCTTTTTTCCTACCTTCTTTTCAGATTCTTAATCGAATTTATTAAGCCTTTTTATACTTTTAGTTTTGGCTTAAGCCCGATCCAACTTGCATGTTTGGCCGGAATTATCTATTATTATCAGGTGTTCCTATTTCCAAAAAAACTGCTGGAGAAAAGCAATGCCTGAAAGGGATTATACTTATTACGATTTTACAATCAGCCTTTGTTCAAAGTGCCTGAAAAGGGTTGATGCCAAAATTGTTTTTCAGAATAAAAATGTATATATGTTAAAAAGGTGTCAGGAACACGGTCCCGAAAAGGTCCTGATTGCAACCGACATTGACTATTATAAAAAATGCCGTAATTATATCAAAGTAAGTGAAACCCCACTTAAATTCAATACCCCCACCCATTACGGCTGTCCCTATGACTGCGGGCTCTGTACGGATCATGAGCAGCATTCCTGCCTGAGCCTGATAGAGATTACCGACAGGTGCAACCTTACCTGTCCTGTCTGTTATGCCGAGTCCTCTCCCACTTATGGCAGGCACAGGACACTGGATGAAGTTAATAAAATGATGGATATTATAGTTGCAAATGAAGGGCAGCCCGATGTTGTACAGATTAGCGGGGGTGAGCCTACAATTCATCCTGATTTTTTTAAGATACTGGATCTGGCCAAACAAAAGCCGATCAGGCACCTGATGGTAAATACCAATGGTATAAGAATCGCTAATGATGAAGAATTTGTCAAAAAGCTGGCCACCTATATGCCAAATTTTGAAATATACCTGCAGTTTGACTCCTTTAAAAAAGAAGTTCTGGAAACCTTACGCGGTAAAGATCTGCGTGAAGTCAGGCAGAAAGCTGTTGAAAACCTGAATAAGTATAATATTTCCACAACCCTGGTTGTTACTGTACAGAAAGGCCTGAACAATGACGAAATCGGTGAAATAATCGAATATGCCCTGCAGCAGGACTGTGTCAGGGGCGTTACCTTTCAGCCGGTACAGATAGCGGGCAGGCTGGATAATTTTAACCCTGAAACAGACAGGTATACCCTGACGGAGGTAAGAAGCGATATTTTAAACCAGACAAAGATTTTTTCCCCTGATGATTTATTACCGGTACCCTGCAACCCTGATGCCCTTGTAATGGCTTATGCCCTGAAACTTGCCGGTAAGGTTTTTCCGCTTACCAATATGATTAATCCTGATGATTTACTGAATAATTCAAAAAATACTATTGTTTATGAACAGGATGAAAAACTGCGTATGCATCTTTTAAATATGTTCAGTACTGCTAATTCTGTAGATAAAGTCAGGGAGGACCTGAAATCGATAATGTGCTGCCTGCCTGAAATTTCTGCCCCTAACCTTAGTTATGACAATCTTTTCAGGATAATTATCATGCAGTTTATCGATGCCTATAACTTTGATGTCAGGGCAATAAAAAAATCCTGTGTCCATATTGTCAATAAAGACGGAAAAATTATTCCCTTTGAAACCATGAACCTCTTTTACAGGGATGATAAAGTAAAATACCTTGAAACGATCAGGGGAAAATAAAATGGAAAATTTAAAAAGCCCTGTAATAATAAACCTTTTGATTCTCTGTATTTATTCGATTTTTTTCCGCCTGGAGGTAACACTGGTTGAACAGGCTGAATACGGCAACCTTGGCATTGCTATTTATTCTATGTTTGCAATCGGTCTGCAGGTAATAATAAACCTGGTATTATCTGCAAATATATTTTCTTCTGATCCCCAGAAAAAACAAAAAGGTAAAAGATTCCTGCTCTGCGCTTTTCTGGTACTGCTGATCGGTTTTCCAACCTGTGTAACAAATGCAATGATGTGGTAGTATTTGCCCAAATTGAAACAATTATTGCTAAAAAATATAATTTTATAGTAAGATAAAAAAAATCAATTTCACCATTTTAGGAATATATGAAGCCTCAAAAATTTTTAATAATAAAAACAATACTGTTTAGTATTTTTTATCTTTTATTGCTATCATTCCCTGCTTTTTCAGAGGAAACTTTAAGTGAAGGTGAGAATATTCAGGAGCAAAATTATGATTTTATGTTCAATAAAAAATTCAATATTGAATTTGGCCTTTCCGGCTTCATGTTACAGGTCAAAACAAATTATTTTTTAAATGATGATATTTATCCTTTTATCCGGTTTGCCGGCGGGGGAGTCGGCAGCAGGCAGACACAATACCTCTCAGCATTAGGGTTCGATGCTGAAACAGGGATAAAATATAATTTTTATAGAATAAAAAATAACAAAAAAACATTCCTGAATAACTTTTATGCAAAGGTTTTTGCCGGTGGGACAAAAACTGCCACCCCGCAATTTAATCTCTTTCCTTTTGCCGGCGTGGGGCTGGGTTTCAGTACAATAGTTAAATCTTTCGAGTTCTCAATTGGTTTTGATCTTGGCAGTTCTTTCGAATATTTTCCCGGTTCCGGCTTTGGCGGTGTAATTTTTATAAGGCCGGAATTTAATTTTGGGACGGTTTTTTAACCCTTAAATGATATAATTTATGAAATTAAAGATAGTTAAAATAATGAAAAAAAATTCTGTTCTGCGTTTGCTTTTATTAATAAGTTTCATTGCTATTAATATATTTCCCGGTGCCTGTTTTTCATGGGGCCGAGGTCCTGCAAGCCAGGTCCCTGAACCTCCCCTGGTTACGCCTGCCGGACCGGTTGAGATTGTAAATGTAAATGGTGAATCTTATATAAAAGCCCTTGATTGTATTGCCAGCCATCCGAAAGCAAGTGACCAGGATAAGACTGAAGCTAACAGCATCAAGGAAAGAATTCCCTCCTCCCTTATAAATTCAAAAGACGGTAATGTCCCTGTAAAAAGGCAGGAAATAATTGATTTGGCTAATAAATTTCCTGATTGTAATTTTTCAACTTTCCTATTAAATAATTAAACATTTCTTTAATTCTTTTTAACTGTACTTTAAGAACATTTACCTGTTTTCTTTCTATAAATAATTAAAGATATGAGAGATAGAGGAAAATAAAATGTCAATTACATTAGATTCAGGTGCAAAAATTCAAATTGCCGATACAGTAAAAACACCAGTAAAAATTAGTAAAGAAAATATTGTTGATTCAAAAACTGTTGAATTAACAACCGATAAAGTTGAAGTAAGTGCAAAAACAGGGGTTATACCTACTACCCTTAAAGGAGCAGGAGCCGGCCTGCTTGGCGGCGTAGCGGTTGGTGCCCTGTATGGAGGCGTAGCCGGAATGATAACCAAATCAGGATATAATTTTGGTGCACTGGGATATGGCCTGTTGCTTGGCAGCAGTGTAGGTGCGGTTTCGGGAGCTGTAACAGCTAATGTAACAGGTAACAAATCGACAGCTGCTATAGTTGGCGGGACTGTAGGTGGTATTGTAACCGGTGCAGTGTTTGCAGGTATGCACTTAAAGAATGGTACTCCCCAGAATATGGTCGGGGGATTTTTGTTAGGAGCGGCAGCCGGTGCAATAATCGGCATTAGTTCAGGGATTGCAGCTTCCACAGTAGCAGAAAAAAAATAACTGCGGTTTTCACTTAAAAATTTTTTAAGAAAGAGGGATACTGTTAAAGGATTCCTCTTTCTTTTTGTGTTTAAAATTATTACGCAAAATTTTAAATATGTAACTTTTTAAATTATTGGACGTTTATATTATCATAGGATGAATTATTATATAGACCAATATTTATGAAATGTGCAACAGTTTTAAAGAATGCAGTTAGCGATATTAAGTGGATGCAGAAATCGACGGGCAATTTAACAGTTACAGATGAACAACTGATGCTCAGGTCAATGGAAGGTGATAAAAAAGCTTTTTATACCCTGGTAGGCAGGTGGAATAAGCCTATAATAAATTTCTTCTACAAAAGTATCGGTGAGCAGGAAACCGCTGAAGATCTGGCCCAGGAAGTATTTATCAATGCCTGGAAAGCAAAAAATTATAATCCCAAAGCTCCCTTTTATTCATGGTTGTATAAAATTGCCAAAAATAAATTAATTGACCACTACCGCAAAAAAAAGCCAGTTATTGTTTCCATTGATGATAAACCTGAAGTCCTGGATGCTTCAGCCAACCGTCAGGAAAATATAGATGAAAAATTAATATTTCTGGAAGAGCAGAAAATGCTCAAAAATGCTATGGATGAGCTTACTGAGGAGCAAAGGACTATACTAATCCTCAGTAAATATCAGAAACTGGCTTATGAAGATATTGCAAAGATAATGGATTGCTCCAGCGATTCAGTCAAGGTAAAAGTTTTTCGGGCCGTAAAAAGTTTCGTGAAAAAATTCAAGGAGTTAAATAATTATGAATAATATAAATCAGAAAAACGACTGTAAATATTTTGAGAATAATTTTGTAGATTATATCAATGGCCTGCTTTCTGAAAAGGATTCTGCTTTTTGCCAGAACCACCTGGCAGCCTGCCCGGACTGTAAGAATAATGAAATGTATAAGGACCTTCTCTTTGCCTGGAAGCAGCTTGAAAAATGGCCTGATGTCCAGCCCTCAAAAAATTTTATGGCAAAACTGCAGCATGAAATTGTCAAACTGGAAGAGAAAAGAAAAATTTTATGGTTCAAAATTGATTCCTTCTTTATTTTTGCCAGGGCTCCGATTATGTCTGTAATATTTATCTTTATTACTTTTACCAATAACCTTTCTTACGCAAATACCGGGAAAGCTATTGATTTGCATAAACCCAGCCCAGTTTTAGAAAATAAAATTAAGGAAATAAAAGAGATAAAAGTAATTTATGTTTTAGAAAATCTCAGCAAAGCATTCAAAAGTTCATTAAAGGAGAAAAGGAAATGAGGCTTACATCGCTTGTATCATATATAATCAGCGGCTTATTAATATATTTAAGTTTCTGGATTGCCGAAGGGTCCAATTTTAATCCCCTGATGTTCTGGGACCTGGCCTCATTTCTGGTGATCCTGGGCGGCCTGGCAATAAACCTGGTAAATTTTAAATTTTCTGAGATTATCAATGCCTTAAAAGATTCATTTTCCAGCATACCGGGTAATGATTTCCGGGCCAGGTATGAACTGGATAAAGTTATTATCAGGAGTATGGGTAACTTTGTTTTATTTGCCGCAGTAATTTTCTTTGTCCTGTCATTTATTTTAGTCCTGGGATCGCTGGAATCAACTGCAAAATTAGGTCCAAGTCTGGCAGTATCCCTGCTGGTAATAATTTATGCAGTTACATTAAAGGTTTTATTGTTTATCCCGCTTTCGGTTTCCCTGGATAAAAAAATATTACAGCTGCAGGAAAAAGCGGCAGGATGAATTTGGCACGAAGGGCCACGAATTAAAAAGTGAAATAAGTGACGGGTGAAGGGAAGGGTGACGAGTGACGGTAAAGAAAAAGGTGAAAGGTGCTGGGAAATAACAGAACTCCTATCCCGTAACATTTAGTGAAGGGTAAACAGTGAAGAATGTAAGAGGATAAGTGACGGGAAAGAGTATGATGTAATGATTTGACGTGAAAGGACTGAACTCCTTTCACGGAAACATAAATAAGGAGAATATATGAGATTTTTTTCAATAATAGCATATGCAGCAAGCGGGGCATGCCTTTATATGGCCCTTTTAATGGCCTGGGGCGGAAACTTCAATTTCCTGTATATATATGACCTGTCAGCAGTAATCGGATTAATCGCCGGTATTACCCTGAGCCTGATCAACTTTAGGTTTTCGGAAATTTTTCGGGCCATCAAAGATTCCCTTTCCGGTTCCCCAAAAAGCTATGAAATTTTAAACCTGGACAGAAATGTTTTACAGACTGCCTGGAAATATTTATTTTCTGTTTCAGTTATTTTAGTATTTGCCGTTATGGTTATAATCCTGTCAAATCTTGGCGATACAACAAAATTAGGGCCTTCACTGGCAATAATGTCGATTATTCCCCTTTATACTTTAATTTTAAAATTCTTTATATTTATGCCTTTAGAAATCTCCCTTGAGAAAAAAATTATTCTGGCAAAACAGCAAAAAATCCCCGGACAGGTTGTATAATTTCTTACTTGTATAAAGAAAGAAACAACGGAGAATAAATTTGAATAAACATTTAAAGATAATATTATCATTATCGCTAACCCTGTCAGCTTTTTTACCGGTATCTCCGGTTTATTCCATAACACCTGCCAGAAGCAGCGTAGAAAAAGTAAGCCTCCCATTTGAAAAATTTGTCCTTGATAATGGTTTACAGGTAATTTTTCACCTGGACAGGTCAGACCCGATTGTTTCAACCGCGATTTTATACCATGTCGGCTCGAACCGTGAGGAAAAAGGTAAAACAGGATTTGCCCATTTATTTGAACATATGCTCTTCCAGAAATCAGAAAATGTCCCTGAAGACCAGTTTTTTAAAAAGGTCCAGAATGTTGGCGGGACTCTGAATGGCTTTACAACCGAAGATGGAACCACTTATTTTGAAATTGCACCCAGTGATGCACTGGAAACATTATTATGGCTTGAATCTGACCGCATGGGTTACTTTATTAATACTGTCACCCAGGAATCCTTTAATAATCAGCAGGAAGTTGTCCAGAATGAAAAAAGGCAGAGCTACGATAACCGTCCTTATGGGCAGACCAGTTATGTAATTAATAAAAACCTGTTCCCGGAAAACCATCCCTATAACTGGCAGGTTATCGGTGCCCTGGAAGATTTGCAAAAGGCTTCGGTAGAAGATGTAAAAAACTTTTACCATAAATACTATGTTCCGAATAATGCTACCCTGGTTATTTCCGGCGATTTTGACCCGGTAAAGACCAAAGCACTTGTCAAAAAATACTTTGGCGAAATAAAAAAAGGTAACTTTGTCAAAGCACCGGCAAAAATGAATATTACATTAAAAGAAACCAAGCGGGTTTACCATGAAGATAATTTTGCCCAATTGCCCGAATTAACTTTAGCCTGGCCAACAGTAGAAAAATTCAGTAAAGATTCCTATGCTCTCGAAGTACTGGCGGAGTTACTGGCAACAGGGAAAAAGGCACCTTTATATAAAGCCCTTGTTGTTGACAAAAAGCTTACTTCGGAAGTGAGCGCCTATAATGAGCCAATGGAGATTACAGGCAAATTTGAGGTTTCTGTCAGGACTTTCCCTGGTATTAACCTGACAGATGTAGAAAAAACAATATTTGAAGCATTTAAAAACTTTGAAAAAACCGGTATCGGAGATAAGGACCTGGAAGGCGTTAAGGCAAAGCTGGAAACCAGTTTTTATAATAACCTGGCCCGGATTATCAATAAATCCTTCCAGTTGGCAGAATATAATACATATGCCGGCAGCCCGGCATTTTTGCAAAAAGATCTGCAAAACCTGAAAGCTGTTTCCAAAGAAGATATTATTCGGGTTTATAACAAATATATCAGGGGCAAAAATTATGTTTCTGCCAGTTTTGTGCCAAAAGGCCAGTTAAACCTTGTAGTTAACGGTGCCCGGCTTTTCCCGGTTACAGAAGAAAAAATTGTTGCCAATGAAGAAAAACAAAAAGTAAAAACCGTCGAGGCAGCAATAAAGAAAACCCCTTCCTCCTTTGACCGCTCAAAACAACCGGTTGTAGGTAAACCACCACTGCTGCACCTCCCTACTATCTGGAAAGCAGGTTTGAAAAATGGGATAAAAATCCAGGGAATTGAACATAAAGAACTACCGCTGGTAAATTTCAGCCTGGTATTAGAAGGCGGCCAGATGCCTTTCCAGCACAGTGGGATCCGAAGCTTGGAATTCACGTGACTTGAAGTCGCG
>JADMIO011294148.1_pt1 | contig 78507 bp, 47 predicted proteins | sample 8958161 | NCBI WGS metagenome assembly JADMIO01 (sample SAMN16585339, study PRJNA669376) | soil metagenome | isolation source: Crop rotation soil | place: USA: Cullars Rotation, Alabama | collected 2011 | reverse complement strand
CGCGACAACTTGTCCACGTGGAATTCTAAGCTTAGGATCCCAATGTGCTGGAAAGGCGGCGCCGGCGGGGTGCGGGGCGTGTGAGGGTGGGAAGAGCGTTGAGGCGGCGGTGAGCCGGTGCGGGTCGCACCAGCACGCGGGTGGACACTCGCACGCGAAGAGCCACGCGCACCACCCCGGCGAGCCGTATGTGCTCGTGGCGGGTGGGGATGACGCGTGTACGTGTCACGTGCACGTGCCGGCGCCGGGGAACGAGCAGCTTCCGACGAAACAGCGCGGGCCGGCGGAGCAGCCCGAGGCGCGGGGCGTGGTGGTGGCGGCGGCGGTGATCGAGCCGATGGTGGCGGAGTTTGGGGCGGTGTGCCGGCCTGCGGTGGCGCTGTTGCGTGCCGAGGCGGTGGGCGGGGAGCGTGCGGCGGCGCTGCGCGCTACGCGGCTGCGGATCTAGCGAGAGAATCGCGTGAATCTGTGGTGGTCCGGCGCTCCGGTTCGTGAGCGGCGGCCATGTGTATTTCACAACGTTGCCGGCCGGTGTCCCTCTCGCGCGGTGCGTGTGCCCGCGAGCGCTGCTGCTTCACACGGAGTGGTCAAAGTCGTGAAACTGAATGCTCATGGTGTTGGTGCGGGCGTGCTCGGTGCGCTCGTCCTTGTGGCGGGTGGGTGCCAGAGTTACGAGCGGCGGCCGCTGGACCTGGAGGGGCACCGGGCGGCGTTTCTGGCGCGGACGCCGGAGGGGCCGGAGGTGCGCGGGTTCGCGGAGTCGCTGGCGCGCGGAGGCGACCTTGCGAGCGGGTTTGACGTTGCGGACGGGGTGAGCTGCGAGGAAGCGGAGGTGGTGGCGCTCGTGTTCAACGCGGAGCTGCGGATGGCGCGGCTGCGGGCGGGGGTGGCGCAGGCGAGCGCGGCGAACGCGGGGCTGTGGGAGGATCCGACGTTGGGGGTGGACCTCGTGAAGATCGTGGAGAGCACGCCTGAGCCGTGGAAGGTGTTCGCGACGGTGGGGCTGACGCTCCCGATCTCGGGGAGGCTGGAGATCGAGAAGCAGCGGGCGGGGGCGGAGCACGCGGCGGAGCTGGCGAAGGTGGCGGAGCTCGAGTGGGAGACGCGGATCGAAGTGCGGCGGGCGTGGACGGAGTGGTCGGCGCTCGATGCGGAGCTGGGGACGACGCGGGAGTTCCTCGCGCGGGTGGAGCAGGTGATCGGCGTCGTGGACAAGATGGAAGCGGCGGGGGAGATGGCGCGGACCGAGGCGCGGCTGTTCCGGATCGAGCGGGCCACGCGGGCGGCGGAACTTGGGGTGTTGGAATCGCGCGTGCGCGAGGGGGAGCTGCGGCTGAAGCGGCTGATGGGGTTATCGCCGGATGCGGCGGTGGCATGGCGGTCGGTGGGGGTTGGGCCGGCGAGCACAGGGGCGGAGGGGGCGGATGTGGTGGTGACGCAGCAAGAGGTCGCGGCGCGGAGCCCCGCGATGGCGGTGGCGGTCGCGGAGTATGAGGTGGCGGAGCGAGCGCTGGAGCTCGAGGTGCGGAAGCAGTATCCGGATCTGGAGATCGGGCCGGGGTATGGGCGTGAGGACGGGCAGGATCAGGTGCTGTTTGGGCTGAGCCTGCCGCTGCCGGTGCTCAACGGGAACAAGCAGGGGATCGCGGAAGCGAATGCGCGGCGGGATGTGGCGCGTGCGAGCGCGGAGACGACGCTCGAGGGTTTGCTCGCTTCGGCGCGGGCGGCGCGGGTGCGGCTGGAGGCGGCGAGCGGGCAGCGTGGGGTGTTTGAGGGGGAAATTGTGCCGCTGGTGGATGCGCAGTACGCGGATGCGCGGCGGGTGGCGGAGCTTGGGGAGATCAACACGCTCGTGCTGCTGGAGAGCTTTACGCGCCAGCAGGAGGCGAAGGTGAAGCTGATCGAGGCGCGGCGTGATGAGGCGTTGGCGCGGATCGAGGTGGAGGCGGTGGTGGGGCCGCGAGCGGTCAAGTGAACCGTGAGTGGAGACGAGTGAACGGTGAATGGCGAGCGGTGAACAGGACATACACCATGCGGCACGAACTCATTGACGGATTGACGGCGGTCGGGCTTGCGCTGGCTCTGGGGCTGGGCGGGTGCGATCGGAGTGGGGATCAACACTCGAGCGGGGACGGGCACGATCACGGAGCCGGCGGGGGGGCGCAGGGCGCGGCTCCGACAAATCGGATCGATATTCCGGGGTCGGTACGGCAGAACCTTGGGGTGACGTTCGTGAAGGTGGAGCGGCGGAATGTGGCGCAGACGCTGCGGTCGCCGGGGCAGTTTGAGCTGTTGCCGACGGCGCGGCGGGAGTATCGGGCGCCGCTGGGTGGGCGAGTGGAGCTGCTCGTCAGCCAGTATCAGAAGGTGGAGGCGGGGACGGCGCTGTACCGGGTGGATTCGGCGGCGTGGCGGGACTTGCAGGAGCAGATCGCGTCGACGCAGGCGACGGTCGATTCGATGGGGCCGTTGCGCGAGGCGCACAAGTTTCACGAGACGAGCCTGGCGGACAAGGTCAGGTTGTGGGAGGAGCGGCTCAAGCAGTTGGAGGATCTGCGGACGGCCGGGGGCGGGAGCGCGGCGCAGTTCACCGAGGCGAGGGCGACGCTCAACGCGACGCAGGCGGAGCTTGCGGATGTGATGGAGAAGGATGCGGAGCTGCGGGCGCAGCAGAAGCAGGCGGAGGCACAGCTGCGGGCGCTGCAAGCGCGTCGGGAACTCTTGGCGCGGTCGGCGGGGTGTGCGACGGAAGAAGGGATGGGGTACACGGTGTGCGCGGTGGCGCCGGGGGTGGTTGAGCGCGTCGGTGTGACGCCGGGGGGATTGGTGGAGGAGAACGGGGAGGTGGTGGGGACGGTTCAGCCGGAGGAGATCCGATTTCGGGCGCGGGGATTGCAGTCGGATCTGGGGAGGTTGCGGGATGGGCTGAAGTGCAGGATTGCGCCGCCGCAGGGCGGGTCGATTGAGCTGCAGGATGTGATGGAGGGGGAGTTGCAGATTGGACTGGCGGCAGACGCGGACGAGAGGACGGTGGATTTGATCGTGCGGCCGCGGGGGGTGAAGGGATGGGCGCGGGCCGGTGTGGCGGCGCACCTGGAGGTGACGCTGGCGGGGGGTGGCGAGGAACTGGCGATTCCGCTGTCGGCGGTGGTGCGGGATGGGGCGGTGCCGGTGATTTTCCGGCGCGACCCGGCGAACCCGGACAAGGCGATTCGGATGGAGGCGGATCTGGGGATCGCGGACGGGCGGTGGATCGTGGTCGCCAGCGGCGTGAAGGAAGGGGATGAGGTGGTGGTGGGGGGGAATTACCAGCTCATGCTGGCGATGAGCGGGAGCTCGCCCAAGGGCGGGCATTTCCATTCGGACGGGACGTTCCACGAGGGGAGCCACTAAGCCCATGCTCGCCAGGCTCATTGCGTTTTCGCTCAAGCAGTCTTCGCTCGTGATCGCGGCGGCGGTGCTGGTGCTGCTGCTCGCGGTGGTGAAGGTGAAGGACATGCCGGTGGACGTGTTCCCGGAGCTGAATGCGCCGACGGTGGTGGTGATGGTGGAGGCGGGGGGGCTCGCGGCGGACGAGGTCGAGCTCAACGTGACGTTCCCGATCGAGACGGCGGTGAACGGGCTGCCGGGGGCGAGACGGGTGCGGTCGGCGTCGGCGACGAGCTTGTCGATCGTGTGGGTGGAGTTTGACTGGGGGACGGACATCTTTCGGGCGCGGCAGCTGGTGTCGGAGAGACTGAGCGCGGTGCGAGAAAGCCTGCCGCCGGATACGCACGCGGAGATCACGCCGGTGACGAGCATCACCGGCGAGATCATGCTCGTGGCGCTGTCGTCGCCGGATGGGAGCGTGACGCCGCTGGAAATGAGGTCGTTCGCGGAGTTTGACCTTCGGAACAAGATCCTGGCGGTGCCGGGGGTGGCGCAGGTGGTGGCGATCGGCGGGGAGCTGCCCCAGTACCAGATCAACGTGCGGCAGGACCGGCTGGGGCTGTACGGGCTGACGATCGAGGACGTGGCGGGGGCGGCGCGGGGGGCGCACAGCACGGCGAGCGCGGGGTACATCGCGAACGCGGAGAACCTGGAGCTGCCGATCCGGCAGATGGCGCGGGTGAACGGCGTGGGGGATATTGCCGGGACGCTCGTGAAGTATCACGAGGGGGCGCCGGTGACGATCGGGGAGGTGGCGGACGTGACGCTGGGGGCGTCGCCGAAGCGCGGGACGGCGGCGGACCGGGGGATGCCGGCGGTGGTGGTGAGCGTGCAGAAGAGTCCGGGGACGAACACGCTCAACCTGACGGCGCAGATTGATGGGGTGCTCGATCAGGTCGAGAAGGCGATGCCCAAGGGGATGGTGCTGAACCGGGACCCGTTCCGGGCGGCGCGGTTCATCAACCGGAGCATCAGCAACGTGGTGCAGGTGCTGATCGAGGCGTCGGTGATCGTGGCGGTGATCCTGGTGATCTTCCTGCTGAACGTGCGGGCGACGATTGTGACGCTGACGGCGCTGCCGTTGTCGCTGGCGGTGGCGCTGTTGATGCTGTGGATGTGGGGTTTGTCGGTGAACGTGATGACGCTGGGGGGGCTGGCGGTGGGGATCGGGGCGCTGGTGGATGACGCGATCATCGACGTAGAGAACGTGCTGAGGAGGCTCAAGGAGAACGCGGCGCTGCCGGAGGGGGAACGCAAGGGGTTCGTGGAGGTGGTGTACAACGCGAGCAACGAGATCCGGGCGTCGATGGTGTTCGCGACGGTGATCATCTGCATGGTGTTTGTGCCGCTGCTGTTCTTGAAGGGGCTGGAGGGGAGGTTCTTCCAGCCGCTGGGGATCGCGTACATCACGTCGATCACGGCGTCGCTGGTGGTGGCGCTGACGGTGACGCCGGCGATGTGCGGGGTGCTGTTCCGGCGGGCGTTTGCGAAAGGCAAGGGGCACGGCGGGCACGGGGAGAACGACGGGCTGCTGGTGTGCTGGCTGAAGAAGGGATACGGGCCGCTGCTGCGGGCGAGCGTGCGGCGGCGAGGGATGGTGCTTGGCGGGGCGGGGCTGTTGACGGCGGCGTCGATCGGGCTCATGTCGACCTTCGGGACGCTGTTTTTGCCGGAGTTCAAGGAGGGAACGTACACGGTGTTCCTGATGGCGCCGCCGGGGACGTCGCTGGTTGAGAGCAACCGGCTGGCGCTGGGGATCGAGAAGCAGCTCGCGGAGATCGACGGCGTGGTGAGCGTGACGCGGCGGACTGGGCGGGCGGAGCGCGATGAGCACGCCGAGCCGGTGAGCAGTTCGGAGATCGAGGTGACGATGAAGGAGGGTGCGGACCAGCAGCGCGTGCGGGCGCAGATCGACCGGATCATCGCGAACGTGCCGGGGGTGACGACGATGGTGGGGCAGCCGATCGAGCACCGGCTGAGCCATGTGCTGTCGGGAACGCCGGCGGCGGTGGCGATCAATGTGTATGGCGATGACCTCGCGACGCTGCGAACGCTCGCGAAGGAGATCGAGACGGAACTCAAAGAGATTCCCGGGACGCGGGACGTGGCGGCGAACCGTGAAGTGATGATCACCTCGCTCTCGATCCGGTATCGGGCGCAGGACCTGGCGGCGGCGGGGTTGTCGCCGGCGGGGGCGGCGGAGCAGGTGCAGATGGCGCTCGACGGGGAGATGGTGACGGAGGTGAACCAGGGGGTGAGGCGGTACGAGATGGTCGTGCGCCTGGCGGAGGATGAGCGTGAGCGGGTGGAGCAGATCATGGACCTGCAGCTGCGGGGCGCGGGCGGGGCGCTGGTGCGGCTGCGGGAGGTGGCGGACATCGGGCCGGACCGTACGAGCAACTTGATTGCGCGGGAGAATGCGCAAAGGAAGGGCGTGGTGTCGACGAATGTGGCGGAGGGGTACAACCTCGGGCAGCTGGTGGGGAAGATCCAGGCGAAGGTTGACCCGATCGTGCAGCGGGCCGGGTACACGGTTCACTACGGCGGGCAGTTCGAGGCGCAGCAGTCGGCGAGCCGGACGATTTATGTGATGGGGGCGGGGGTAGCGGTGGTGATGTTCCTGTTGCTGCAGCTGTCGACGGGGCGGGGGCGGGTGGCGCTGCTGGTGATGCTCAACCTGCCGCTGGCGCTGATCGGGGGGATCGCGGCGATCTACCTGACGGAGTCGCCGTCGGTCGTGGGGAACAGCCTGGCGTTGGTGGGGCTGAGCTCGTCCAGATATGTCGCGCCGGTGATCTCGATCGCGAGCATGGTGGGGTTTGTGACGCTGTTCGGGATCGCGGTGCGGAACGGGCTGTTGCTTGTGAACCACTATGACCATCTGCAGACGCACGAGGGCAAGACGATCGCGGAGTCGATCGTGCAGGGGTCGATGGAGCGGCTGGTGCCGATCCTGATGACGGCGCTGACGGCGGCGCTGGGAGTGATCCCGCTCGCGTTCGCGCACGGGCGACCGGGGAGCGAGCTGCTCGCGCCGTTGGCGGTGGTGGTGCTGGGAGGGCTGATCTCGTCGACGCTGCTCAACCTGTTCGTTGTGCCGGCGGGGTATGCGGTGGCGTTCGGAGTCCGGGGCGAGGCGGGCTCGGGGCGGGGAATGGTGGCGCGGCTGCGGTCTGTACTGCGGCGCTGAGCGGTCCCGAGAGGGGTTTGCATGCCGGCGCCGGGCCTCAGGCGTGCGCAGAGGTCGCGAGTCGGACGATGACGTCCATGAGTTCCTCGGGGTCGACGTCCTTGGGGAGGCAGCGGGCGGCGCCGGCGAGGAGGGCGGCGTCGATGATGTCGGGGTCGTCGTAGCCGCTGAAGACGATGCACGCGACTTCGGGGTGGTCGCGCTTGAGGGCCCGGAGGGCGTCAAGGCTCGACTCGCCCGGAATGTTGTAATCGAGGAGGACGACTTCGGCGCGGGTGGTCTCGATCTGCTCGCCGAGTTTCTTGGAGGATGTCAAACTGCCGGCGCACTGAACGCCCGGGGCGTGGCCGAGCAGGTAGGCGAGAGCCTTGAGAACGTCGGCGTTGTCGTCGACGCACAGAACTCTCACGGAGCTGGGGGGTGTGCCATCGTGTGATGACTGGGCAGTCATTGGCTGTAGGGTACTTCCCCTCGATGTGGTGCGCAGTGAGGGGGGGGTGAAAAGCAAGTCATAAGGGGGGATTGGGCAAGATGATGCGGAGCCCCGGTAGAGGGTGGACGGGCACCAGCCGCTACCGGCGGGCGGCAGTGACGGCGGCGATGAGGGCTTCGGGCTCGATGGGCTTGGCGATGAAGTGGTCGAAGCCGGCGCTCAGGGCGGCTTCGCGGTCGGTGGAGGTGGCCATGGCGGTGAGGGCGATCGCGATGACGGGCTTGAGACGCTTGGCCGTTTCCTGGGCTCGAAGGGCCTTGATGAGTTCGAGGCCGCTCATGCCGGGCATGCTGATGTCGCTGAGGAGCACGTCGGGGTCGAAGGCGGGGAACATTTCCAGGGCGGCGGCGCCTGAGGCGGCGGGGGCGACCGCGCCCCCGGCGGACTCGAGGGTGAGCTTGAAGGCCCGCAGAGCGTCCGGGTTGTCCTCGACGAGGAGAACGCGAGCGCCCTCGAGGGGGCGCTTGGGGCTCGCGGAGGCGGCTTCGCTGGGCGTCTCGGTGGGAGTGAGCGTGGTGGGGATGCGCACCGTGAAGGTTGAACCCTGGTTGGGCCCCTGGCTCGAGACGGCGATTGTGCCCTCGTGGAGCTCGATGAGCGACCTGGCGATCGAGAGCCCCAGACCCAGGCCGGTGTGCCCGGCGAGGTGGGAGCTCGGACCCTGGACGAAGGGGCGGAAGATCTCGGCCTGGAGCTGGAGCGGAATGCCGACGCCGGTGTCAACGATGGCGAGCTGCACGTGGCCGGGTTCGACGGTGACGGTGACGGTGATCGTGCCGCCGGAGGGGGTGAACTTCACGGCGTTGCTCAGGAGTATCCAGATGACCTGCTCGAGGCGCCCTGGGTCTGCGACCAGGGGGGGGGCCTTGTCTGCGAACTTGGCGGTAAGGGTCAGCTTCTTGGCTGCGGCAAGAGGGCGGACGGATTCCACGGCGGCGCGCGTGACGGCGTTGAAGTCGATGGGGCGGAGCACGACCCGGAGCTTGCCGGAGGAGATGCGGGTCATGTCGAGGAGGTCCTCGATGAGGCGGCGCTGCGACTCGGCGCTTCGGACGATCGTGTCGATGGCTTCGCGCTGCTCTTCGGGGGGGATGGTGCCGCGGGTGAGGAGCTTGGACCAGGTGAGGATGACCGAGAGCGGTGTGCGGAGCTCGTGGGAGATGTTGGCGAGGAACTGGTCCTTCATCGCGCTGGCGGCCTCGATGGCGCGGGCGGAGGACAGGAGCTCCATTTCGGCCTTCTTGCGGTCGGTGATGTCGACGCCCATGCCCACGATGAAGCGGCGGCCATCGGGGAGGGCGCCCGGGGAGGAGGCGCTGAAGCTCCAGTCGCGATCTTCCCCGTCGCGAGCGCGGACGACGATTTCGAGGTTGATGGCGCGGACGTCGCCGGCGAAAAGAGCGCGCATGCGAGAGCGCAGGGCGGCGGCGTCGTCGGGCGGGAGCTGGTTGAGCCAGGCGTCGAAGAGGGGGATGGTGTCGCGGGAGTAGCCGGTGACTTCGCTCCAGGTGTTGGAGACCTGCAGGACCTCGCCGTTGGCGGCGAGAACGATGATGGGTATGGGGGCCTCCTCGATGGAGCGGCGGAACTGCTCTTCGCTGGTGCGCAGGGCCTGCTCGGCGCGACGGCGTGCCGTGATCTCGAGGAAGGTGATGACGACGCCGTCGATGCGGTTGTCGGCGGTGCGGTAGGGGGTGATGCGCCGGATGAACCAGCGTCCGCCGTCGACGCCGATCTCCTTCTCGGCGGGCACGAGGCGGTCGAGGACGAAAACGGCGTCCTTGAGCAGGTCGGGGTCTTCGAACTTCTTGGCCATGTCGCTCAGGGGGCGGCCGACGTCGGTAGCGATGAGGTCGAGCAGGTCGCGGACCTGCGGGGTGTAGCGGCGGATGCGGAATCGCGTGTCGAGGAAGAGGACGGCGAGGTCGGTGCTGGCGAGGAGGCTGGCGAGGTCGTTGCTGACGGCCTGGTACTCCTCCATCTTGGCCTGGAGCTGGCTGTTGACGGTGGCGAGCTCTTCGTTGAGGGACTGCATCTCTTCGCGGCTGGTCTCGAGCTCTTCGTTGGTGCTCTGGAGCTCCTCGTTGGTGCTGACGACCTCTTCGTGGGCGGCCTTGAGCTCCTCGTTGCTGGTCTGGAGCTCCTCGATCGTGCTCTGGAGCTCGTCGCGAACGCGCCGGAAATCGCGGGTGGGCTCGTCGCGGGCGTCGGTGGTGCGGGTCTCGACGGTGGGGGTTCGCTCCTCGCGGGTCTGGAAGCTGACGACGAAGAAGTCGTTTTCGGGCTTGGTGTTGATGGGGGAGACGGTGATCACGACGCGGGTGCGGTGGTCGGGGGTCACCTCGATCAGTCCATCCTCGACGGTGACGGGGGCGTTCTGGGACATCGCCTGGTGCATGGCGGTGCGGACGCCGCCGCGTACGGAATCGCGGACAACGACCATGAGGTCGCGCGACGGTTCTCCGGCGGGCTGAAGGAGGAAGGGGGTGGTGTCGCCGTGGTAGTAGAAGATGCGGTGATCGCGGTCGACGGTGACCGCCGCGGGGGTGTGGTGCTCGAGCAGTGCGCGGTTGGTGAGCTGGGCGACGGAGAGCTTGGGGACGGGGGGGCGGACGTCGGGGCCGTCGGGCTCCCTGGGCTGGGTGACGACGCGGGGGAGGGGGAAGTCGACGCGCCCGTGACGCGTGGGGCCGATACGTCGGAAGATGCGAGCCTTTTTGTCGATGGGTTCGAAGAGGTCGTCGCCGCCGCCGGAGGTTTCGCTGGTGCCGAGGAACAAAGCCCCGCCCTCGCGGAGGCCGAAGTGCAGCAGCGAGAGGAGGCGTTGCTGGAGCTCGGGGTCGAGATAGATGAGGAGGTTGCGGCAGCTGACGATGTCGAGGCGGCTGAAGGGTGGGTCCTGCAGGACGTTCTGAGGCGCGAAGACGACGCGTTCGCGCAGGTCGGGGCGGACGCGGTAGACGGCGTCGTCGCGCTGAAAGAAGCGCTCGAGGCGGTCGGGTGTGATCTCGGCCTCGATGCCGCCGGGGTAGATGCCGTGGCGGGCGTTGTGGAGCATGCGGTCGGCGGTGTCGGTGGCGAAGACCTTGATGTCGAGGGGCTTGTTGGCGCGCTCGGCCTCTTCGACGAGGAGGATGGCGAGGGTGTAGGCCTCTTCGCCGCTGGAGCAGGCGGCGACCCAGGCTCGGATGGCCGAGTCGGGGTCGCGCGAGGCGATGAGGGGGACGATGACGCGCTCGCGCAGGGCTTCCCAGGCGTCGGGATCGCGGAAGAAGCCGGTGACGTGGATGAGCAGGTCGTCGGCGAGCGCGGAAACCTCGCCGGGGGTCTGGCGGAGGACGCGGGCGTAGTCGGCGAGCTTGGTGAGCCGGGCGAGACCCATGCGGCGCTGGATGCGGCGCATGATGGTGCCCTTCTTGTAGCCGGAGAAGTCGTGGCGGGTGCGGGTGCGGAGCACGGCGAGGATCTCGCGGACGTGCTGGAGCTCGCACGCGGGGGCTTTCTCGAGCGAGTCGCCCCGGTGCTTGGCGTATGGGTGGCCGGCGTAGGCGAGCAGGACCTCGGGGATGTCCTTGGGGCGGAGGATGTAGTCGGCGTAGCCGGCGTCGATGAGGTGACGCGGCATGGAGGGGAACTGGGCGGACTCGGGGTCCTGCGCGACGCACAGGCCGCCGACGGCCTTGATGGCCTGGGCGCCGGCGGTGCCGTTGCTGCCCATGCCGGACATGATGATGGCGATGGCGCGTTCGCGCTGCTCCTCGGCGAGAGACTTGAAGAAGTCGTCGACGGGGCGGGAGTGCATTGGGCGGCCGAGGGGTTCGCCCAAATGGAGGCGGCCTTCGCGGAGGATGAGGGTGCGTCCGGGGCGGATGACGTAGACGTGGTTGGCCTGGATGGCGACGCCGTCGTCGATCTGCGAGACGGGCATCGTGGTTTTTTTCGAGAGGATCTCGGGGATCATCGTCTCGCGGTCGGGGGGCAGATGCTGGACGACGATGAAGGCCATACCGCTGTCGGGGCGCATGGCGGCGAAAAACTCCATGATGGCTTCGAGACCGCCCGCGGAGGCGCCGATGCCGACGACGGGAAAGTCGAGGTGCGGAGGCTCTTCCGCGCCGACGGGCTGGGCCTGGCGGTTGTGCTCGGCGGTGGGCTGCTGGTCGTCTGGAGCGCGCGCCGACTGGTCGCCATCGGTCGCGGGATCGTCGCCGGGCATGGAGTCGCCTGCTTTCGGGGGCGCCGATCGGTCGGGGCAGCGACTTCGGCCTTGGAGAGTGGTCCTGAACCCTAGCCCCCGGCGGAACGGGCACGGGGTGGGTTCCTGAATTCCTCTGGATTTGCCGTGCGATAGCGCGGCGCTGGGTATTGACGGGCGGGGCGTCGTCGGGTAGGAAGCATCGTGCCGGCGCTGGGCGCCCGGCGTGCGAGGAGGCGAGTCGTATGAACAGGTGTGTGCTCGGCGCGGGCGTGCAGTGCGTGGTGCTGGCGATGGCGGGCGCGGCGTGCGAGGCGGATACGTGGCCGGGGAAGCACCGTGACGGGGGAAATACGGGGCGGTCGGACTTCGTGGTGCCCCTCAATCGGCAAGGGGCAAACTTCTTTGATATCTACCGGTGGCAGACGCCGCTGCCGGGGTCGCCTGGGGAGGGCTCGCTCGGGGCGAGCGCGGTCTCGTTCTTTGACGGCGTGGGGCCCAAGGGTGAGGACGTCGCGGTGGTGGGGTATCACTGGCCCAAAGGGGTGATCGGGCTCGACCGGCACACGGGGCGGGTGCTGTGGTTCGGGAACCCGTCGGGCGGAGAGACGATCGGGGAAAGCACGCCGGCGTTTTCTACGAACGGGGCGACGGTGTACGTCGCGAACGACGCGACCGAGTCGAAGGAATTTCCAGGGGGGCATCCGTGCATGGGGTTCGCGACGGCAGTGGGGCCGGGGACGTTCTGGCATAACGGGGGGGATGCCGAGGCGTGGCAGTTGGCGATTCACTCGCCGAAGGTTGGGGCGGACGGACGGGTGTATTTGCATTCGTGGGTGGATCGGCCGCGGGCGGCGGCGGATTCGGGGACGGCGCTGTCGCTCGTGTGGAACGCGGCGACGAACGCGGACCAGGGGCTGGGGGACGTGGCGCTCTACGCGGGGCCGAGCGGGGCGCGGGTGATCGTGGGGTCGCGTTCCGGGGCGGTGAAGTGCTATGACGGGGCGAGCGGGGCGGAGGTGTGGAGCGCGGCGTGCCCGACGGTGGATGCGACGCCGACGGTCGATCCGGCCACGGGGAACGTGTTTGTCGCGGCGGGGAGCGAGAGTGTCGCGGTGGTGGGGCTCACGCGGGATGGGGCGGCGCTGTGGGGCGGGAGCTCTGCACGCGCGGTGTTTACCTATGCGCCCGGGAAGAACACGGCGCAGCGGGCGCAGAGCGCGGGGTGTCTGTCGCACGATGGGGGGACGTACTACTTCCAGACGAACTCACAGGAAGGGGACGGGGCGCTGTACGCGGTGAACACCGCGAACGGGACGGTGAAGTGGACGTATGCGACCGGGAGCCTGGGATGGGAAGTGATCTCGTCGTCGCCGATCGTGACGGCCAATGGGATCGTGGTGGTGGGGAACAACTACGGCGGGGCGTACTTCGCGTTGCGCGATGACGGGACGCACGCGACGCTGCTCGACACGCTCGTCGTGAGCAAGGGGGGCGAGGCGCGGTCGACGGCGACGCTGGCGGCGGACGGAACGTTGTACCTGCCGGTGCGGGCGGTGTGGACGACGCCGAGCGAGGGGGAGCCGTCGCCGACGCTGGCGCCGGCGAACGTGGTGACGGCGGTCGACTTGCGGGCCGATGCGCAGGCGGTGCTGGCGCCGCCGGGGCGGCTGCGGGCGCGGGTGTTGAATGGGGCGGTGGAGCTCAAGTGGGTTGCGGTGCCGGATCCGAGCGGAGCGCTCGACCACTATGCGGTGTATCGAGGGACGGGGCCGTTCTCGTCGGTGGAGGGGATGACGCCGATCGCGGAGGTGATGGATCCGGGGGCGAGCGGGTATGTCGACGGGACGGCGGTGAACGGTGTGTCGTACTGGTACGGCGTGACGAGCGTGTCGACGACGGGGGGAGAGGCGCAGGCGGTGGGGGCGGTTGGGCCGCGGACTCCGTTTGATGAGACGGATCTGCAGGTGGCGAGCGTGTCGCGGACGCCGCGGTTTCCGAGGTATGACCCGTCGTACTCGGTGTATGAGGTGACGGAACCGGGGGGATTTGGGCCGTATTTCTTCTCGGTGGCGACGGGGCTTGGGTCGGGGCAGACGGAGGAGACGCAGCGCTGGCCGAGCGAGGGGAGCTTGGTGACCTATGCGGCGACGGTGCGGAACCGGGGGACGAATGCGTGGGCGGGGCCGACGCTCGTGCGGTGGAGGGTGAACGGGGAGTTGGTGCTGGAACAGACGCTCGTGGGGGCGATTGCGCCGGGAGGGACGGTCGCGGCGAGCTATCAGCGGGCGTGGGATGAGGATGCGCACGACCGGATCGAGTTCGAGATCGTGGCGAACGATGCGCGAGCCGGGAACAACACGTTCGAGCTGACAACGAAGTCGGTGGCGTTCCTGTCGTACGTCGACGAGACCTATTTGGAGGAGTTCCGGGAACTGACGGCGACGGACTACCCCGATGCCGACACCGATGATCTGGTGGATTGGCTCAACCGGCACATGGCGCGGTTCAATGAGATGTTTGAGGATGCGGGGACGGGTAAGCGGGTGCACTTCGATGTGCTGACTGTGCTCGATGACCTTGAAGCGGACCCGGTGTCGCCGCCGGCGATCGAGTTTGCGATCTTCCCGTTCCGCTACCGGGCCGGGGATGGGACGATCCGGCTGTCGGGGTATTACGACCCGGGCGAGGATCTTGATTTCGGGCTCTTGCACGAGATGGGGCACCAGCTTGGGTTGATCGACCTGTACCGGCTCAACCTGGCGCCGGAGCAGAACTTCGTGAACGCGACGGGATATTCGACGGGGCCGTGCCTGATGAACGGGGTGTCGCACTTCGTGTCGCAGGGGTCGGCGGCGGCGATGACGCGCTGGCTCGAGACCGCGCACGGGTATTACGGGCAGTACCTGTATCAGCTGCCGGATCAGGTGCGGCTGCGGGTGCTCGGGTTCGACGGCGGGCCGCTTTCGGGGGCGACGGTGCGGGTGTATCAAAAGTGCGAGCGCGAGGGGCTGGGGGAGGTGATTGCGGGACAGGTGAAGTTCGAGCTCATGACCGATGGGCAGGGGTATTGCACGCTGCCAAACGTGGAACTGGATCCGGAGCTCGTGCCATCGTCGTTCGCGGGCGACGTGCTACGGGATAACCCGTTCGGGTACGTGGCGGTGGTGGGGAGCAACGGGGTGTTCCTTATTGAGGTCGAGGTCAACGGGTTCCGGGATTACGCGTGGCTCGACATCGTCGAGGTGAACAACGCGTTCACGTCGGGAGAGACGGGGACGGCGACGTTCTCGCGCCAGGTGTCGCTGGGTGGGCCGGTGCAGGTGTATCCGCCGTCGGATATGGCGGAGATCAACGCGGGGTCGTGGGGGCGATGGTCGCAGGACGGAAGCATCGCGCTCTCGGACGACTTCGTGCGACGGCGGTATCGGGCGGCGTCGGTGAAGATCGAGACGACCGGCGGGTTCGACAACCTCGTGCGGTATCCGGCGGACCGGCAGGCGCTGTGGGACGTGTCGGATTCGGGGGCGCTGCGGGCGTGGTTCTATGCGGAGAACCCGAACGGGGGCGGGTTCCAGGGCGGGAGCCCGTGGCTGCGGCTGCTCGGGCGGGACGGGTATATCGAGCTGCACCCGAACTCGGACGTGCTCAACACGGCGATCGGGCAGTGGCGTGAGTTCGCCATTCCGCTCGCGGGGAATGGGGTGTGGCAGCGGTCGCAGCAGGGAGAGGTGTCGCTCGAAGAGATCGTCGGGGTGGAGATCCACGCGGATACGTGGGGCGCGGGTTTCACGCTGTGGATTGATGGGGTCCGGTTCGATCCGACGCCGTGCCCGGCGGACTGGAATGGGGACGGCGTCTCGAACTCGACGGACGTGTCGGATTTCATCAACGACTGGTTTGCGGATCAGGTGAACGGGACGCTGGCGACGGATTGGGACAACAACGGGGTGTCGAACTCGACGGACGTGAGCGCGTTCATCAACGCCTGGTTTGCGGATAACGCGGAGGGGTGCGGGTGACGGACCGAAGTGCGGGCGTCGTCGGCTTCGCCGAGGCGTAACAATGGCGTGCTCGACAGGAGGCACGCGTGCCCGGCGCCATTCTCGCTCTCGATCAGGGAACGACCAGCTCGCGCGCGATCGTCTTTGACCATCGCGGACGGTCGCTCGGGGTTGCGCAGCGGGAGTTTAAGCAGGTCTTTCCGCAGCCCGGGTGGGTGGAGCACGACGCGGGGGAGATCTGGACGACGCAGCTCGCGGTGGCCCAAGAAGTCCTCAAAAAGGCGGGGCTGAGCGCGGGCGAGGTGGGCGCGATCGGGATTACGAACCAGCGTGAGACGACGGTGCTGTGGGACCGCAAGACCGGCAAGCCGGTGCACAACGCCATCGTGTGGCAGGATCGGCGGACGGCCGGGGTTTGCGATGAGCTCAAGCGGGCCGGGCACGGGGCGATGGTGCAGGAGAAGACCGGGCTCGTCATCGACGCGTATTTCTCGGGGACGAAGCTTGCGTGGTTGCTCGATAACGTGCCGGGGGCGCGCGAACGATCCGGACGCGGCGAGCTCGCGTTCGGGACGATCGACTCGTGGCTGTTGTGGAACTTGACGGGCGGGGGGGTGCATGCGACGGACGCGAGCAATGCGTCGCGGACGATGCTGTACAACATCCGGACGGGGGAGTGGGATGAGGAATTGCTGAAGCTGCTGCGGGTGCCGCGTGAGGTGCTGCCGGAGGTGAGGGCGTGCAGCGAGGTGTATGGGGAGGCTGACGCGAAGCTGCTGGGCGGGGCGATCCCGATCGCGGGGATTGCGGGGGATCAGCAGGCGGCGTTGTTCGGGCAGACGTGCTTCTCGAAAGGCCTGGCGAAGAACACGTACGGGACGGGGTGCTTTGCGCTGATGAACACGGGGACCGAACCGGTGGCGTCGGAGCATCGGTTGTTGACGACGGTCGCGTGGGACACGGGCGGGAAGACGGAGTATGCGCTTGAGGGGAGCGTGTTCATCGGTGGGGCGGTGGTGCAGTGGCTGCGCGACGGGCTCGGGATCGTGAAATCGGCGGACGAAATCGAGAAGCTGGCGATGAGCGTGCCGGACTGCGGGGGCGTGTACATCGTGCCGGCGTTCGCGGGGCTCGGGGCGCCGCACTGGGATCAGTATGCGAGGGGGACGATCACGGGGATCACCCGTGGCACGACCGGGGCGCACTTCGCGCGGGCGGCGATCGAGAGCATCGCGTTCCAGGTTGCGGACATCCTCGAGGTCATGGGGAAGGACTCGGGGATCGAGATCAAGGAGCTGCGCGTCGACGGCGGGGCGGCGGCGAACAACCTTCTTTTACAGTTCCAGGCAGATCTGCTGAGAGTGCCGGTCGTGCGCCCGAAGGTGACGGAGACGACGGCGCTGGGGGCAGCGTATCTGGCGGGGCTGGCGGTGGGGTTCTGGAAGAGCCAGGACGACGTGCGGGCAAACTGGCAGGTCGACCGGACGTTCGAGCCCGAGCTCGACGCGAAGGAGGCCGAGCACCGGCGGGCCCGATGGCGGGAGGCGCTGTCGCGAGCGCGGGACTGGGAAGAGCACACGAAGGTGAGTTCCCGAGATCGAACGCCGTGAGCCGGCATGCTGAACCATCATTATGAATCGTGAAGCATCTCTCAAGCGGTTGATCGAGCGTGACGAGGCGTGGGACATCGCGGTCGTCGGCGGCGGGGCCACGGGCGTGGGGATCGCCGTCGACGCGGCTTCGCGCGGGTACTCATGCTGCCTCGTCGAGATGGCGGACTTCGGGAAGGGAACGTCGAGCCGGTCGACCAAGCTCGTGCACGGGGGGGTGCGGTATCTGCAGCAGGGGAACGTGTCGCTGGTGATGGAGGCGCTCAAGGAGCGCGGGATCCTGCGCCAGAACGCGCCGCACCTCGTGCACGACCTCGCGTTCGTGGTGCCGAATTACTCGTGGTGGGAGGCGCCGTTCTACGGCATCGGGATGAAGGTCTACGACATGCTCGCGGGGAAGTACGGCTTCGGGCATTCGCGGGTGCTGTCGAAGCGGGAAGTACTCGAGCGGATCCCGACGCTCGAGACCGAGGGGCTCAAGGGGGGCGTGCTCTATTACGACGGGCAGTTTGATGATGCGCGGCTGCTCATCGACCTGTGCCAGACGGCCGAGGAGCAGGGGGCCACGGTCGTCAATTACGCGAAGGTCGTCGGGCTCCTGCGCGACGACGAGGGCTTCACAAGCGGGTTCACGTTCGAGGATGTCGAGACGGGGGCGCGGCACGATGTTCGCGCTCGGTGTGTGATCAACGCGACGGGGGCGTTCTGCGACGGGCTCAGGCAGCTTGATGACCCCGAGGCCAAGCCGATGGTGGCCCCGAGCCAGGGGGTGCACGTCGTGCTCGACCGGGCGTTTCTACCCGGGGACGCGGCGATCATGGTGCCGCGGACGGATGACGGGCGGGTGATGTTCGCGATTCCGTGGCTTGGCCATGCGCTCCTGGGGACGACGGACACGCCGATTGACAACGTGGTGCTCGAGCCGACGCCAATGGGGGAGGAGATCGACTTCCTGCTCGAGACGGCGGGAAGGTATCTGTCGAAGAACCCGACGAGGGGGGATGTGCTGAGCGTCTTTACGGGGATTCGCCCGCTGGTGAAGGCCGATGCGTCGAGCACGGCGTCGCTGTCGCGCGAGCACACGATCCATGTGTCGGCGTCGGGGCTGCTCACGATCGCCGGGGGGAAGTGGACGACGTACCGGAAGATGGCGGAAGACTGCGTCGATCACGCCGTGACGCTCGCGAAGCTCGAGGAGCGAGGGTGCGTGACGAGAACGCTGCGGATTCACGGGAGCGATGAGGACGCGGCGCGGTTCGGCGATCTGGCGGGCTATGGATCGGCTGCGCCGGGGGTTCTCGAGTTGATGAACGGATCATCGGGCGGTGGTCGCGAAGACCTGTCACGCCGCTTGCATCCGGAGCTGCCGATCCACGCGGCGCAGGTCGTCTGGGCGGCGCGGCACGAGATGGCGCGGACGGTCGATGACGTGCTCGCGCGGCGTACGAGGGCTCTGTTCCTGCACGCGGCGGCGGCGGTCGGGATGGCATCGGAGGTCGCGCGGCTTCTTGCCACGGAGCTTGGGCGCGACCAAGGGTGGGCCGACCAGCAGGTGGCGACGTTCACCCGGATCGCCTCGCGCTACCGAGCTGAATCGGCGATGTGACGCGAGCCGAGATCAGGTCCCGATGCGCCGCAGGCGAGTGATTCTTCCGATGGGTACCCACTCGGCGACGAGGATGTCGCCGTTGCTGAGGAAGATTGCGGTGTGCGGATGAATGAACTTGCCGGCGATGAACTTCTCGCGCGGCTCGCCGCGAAGGTTGCTTGGGTGGCCGTCGCCGAGGTGAACGATGACTTTGTTGTCCTTGTCGAGGAGGGTGACGACGCTCTCGAGGTCCGGGGTGAGCAGGACGTCGCCGCGGACTTTGAAGTGACACGGCATGCGCATGCCGACGGTGACGAAGCCGGTGTGCTCGCCTTCGAGTGTGAAGGACTGGATGCGACGGTTGCCGCGATCGGCGACGAGGAGCTTGGGAGTGCCGGAGCGGGTATCGATCCAAAGGCCGTGGGGGCAGGAGACCTGGCCCTTGTCGGCGCCGGGGCCGATGATGGTCTTGACGTACTTGCCCGCGGCGGTGTAGCGGTGGATGAAGGATGAGCCGTAGCCGTCGCCGACGAGCAGGTCGCCGTCGGGGAGGAAGGCGACGTTGGTGGGGCAGTACTTTTCCTTGGCCTCGTACTTGCCGGAGTCCTTGGGGTATTCGGCCTGCCAGACGACCTCGCCCTTGAGGTCGGTCTTGACGACGAGGCGGCGGTTGGTATCGCAGTGGTAGAGGAACTCGCCGTTCTTTTCCTGGCGGATGTCGAGGCCGTGGGCGCCGCCGCGGAAGGCGTCGCCCCAGGCGGAGAGGAACTTGCCTTGGTCGTCATAGACGACGACGGCGTGAGATTTGGAGCTCGAGGCGTTCACGGTGTGGGCGACATAGATGCGCCCGGCGGTGTCCTGCGCGAGGCCGTGAGTGTCGCCCCAGGCGAGGCCTTCGGGGGGCGTGAGCCAGTCGTGAATGCACTCGTAGCGATGGTCGCCGGATCCGAGGATGGGGTTGTCGAGTCCGGACTTACCGGCGGTGTGAATGAACGGAGCGGCGTGGAGGCGCGAGGCCATGGCGGCGGCGCCGCCGGCGAGGGCGGCGCCGACGAAGCCGCGGCGGGTGATGGCGAGGGGGCGCGTCGTGGAGAGTGCTCGGTGCATGTTGGGCAGCGTATCGGAGAGCGAGTTTGCCCGCCAGCAGGAAGTTTGCGGCGACGAGTTTTGCGGCGAGAAAGCGGGCGTTTCGGGCGCCGAATGGGTTGCGGGGTCAGACGGCGTTTGGTAGCATGGATCTGAGCGATCGGCGTGCGGCATGGTGCCGGATCCGGCTCGCATTCGATCAATCCCGAGGTGGCGATGGAATCCAACGCGGCTCAGCGCATCTGGATCGTCGCCGTCGTGCTCCTTGCGGTGGTCGCGGTGTTGGCGCCCGGCGTCAGCGCGGGACGGGGAGGAAGCAAGGTCGGGGCGGCAGGTGAAGGCTCGGGGCATGGCGAGGGCGCGTCGATCCGCTATGACCGCGATATCCGGCCGATCTTGTCGGACCGGTGCTTCAAGTGTCACGGGCAGGACGCGGCGACGCGGAAGGCGGAGCTCCGGCTTGACGTGCGCGACGGGCTGCTGGCGGCGCGGACTGATGGTGCGGTTGTCGTTCCGGGCGATCCCGGCAAGAGCACGCTGTGGCATCGTGTGAACAGCCACGATCCCGACGAGCAGATGCCGCCGCCGACGGCGAACAAGCGGGCGTTGTCGGAATCCGAACTCGCGCTGGTGCGTCGATGGATCGCGGAGGGCGCCCAGTATGAGCCGCACTGGGCGTTTGTGGCGCCCGTGCGACCCGGCGTACCCGCGGTGCGCGATGCAAAGTGGGCGCGCAATGAAATCGACCGGTTCATCCTCGCGCGACTCGACGACGCCGGTGTGACGCCGTCGCCGGAGGCCGACAAGGCGACGCTCGCCCGGCGAGTGTTCCTTGAGCTGACGGGCCTGCCGCCGACGCCGGAGGAGATCGAGGAGTTCGAGCGCGATACGGGCCCCGAAGCGTACGAGCGGCTCGTGGACCGGTTGTTCACACAGGAGCCGTATCGATCTCGGTATGCCGAGCGGATGGCGGTTCCTTGGGTCGACGCGGCCCGGTACGCCGACACGAACGGCACGCACACCGACGCGGGGCGTCAGATGTGGGCGTGGCGGGACTGGGTGCTCGGGGCGATGCGGGAGAACATGGCGTTCGACCGCTTCCTGACCGAGCAGCTGGCGGGCGACCTGATACCCGACGCGACGCTGGCGCAGAAGGTCGCGAGCGGGTTCAACCGTAACCACGTCATGACTGACGAGGGCGGGGCGATCGCCGACGAGTACCTCGTCGAATACGCCGTCGACCGCACGGCGACGACGGGTTCGGTGTTCCTTGGGCTCACGCTCGGGTGCGCCCGCTGCCACGACCACAAGTTTGATCCGGTCTCGCAGGAGGAGTTCTACGGGCTGTACGCCTATTTCAACTCGGTCGAGGAGCCGGGGCTCTATTCGCAGTTGCCGGACTCGAACCGTGCGTTCGAGCCGTTCATCGCCGTCCCGACGCCGGAGCAGGAGCGTGAGCTTGCGGCGATCAAGGACCAGATAGCCGCTGCGAAGAAGGAGCTGGACGCTCCGGCCCCACAGGAGGATTCGCAGCGGACAGCGTTCCTGGCGGAGCTCCCCGCACGTTCGGGTGTGAGTTGGGCGGCGTCGCGGATTGTCAAGGCGACGGGGGGCGCGACGCTCACCGTGCAGGCGGACGAATCGATCCTCGCATCGGGTGAGAATCCCGACAGGGACGAGCACGTCGTCACGCTGCGGACCGACGCGACCAACCTGCGGCTGATCTCGCTCGAGGCGCTCACCGATCCGTCGCTGCCCTACGGGCGCGTGGGCCGGGCGGAGAACGGGAACGCGGTCCTCACTGGGGTGGAGATTGAAGCGGTGTCCGTGGCGAATCCTGCGAAGCGAGCGAAGGTCCCGCTCGTGTGGGCGTGGGCGGACCACGAACAGGAGGATGGGGACCACCGCATCGTCAACGTCCTCGACCCGGCGGACGACCTTGGGTGGGCCGTTGACGCCCATCGGCGCGACGACGGACGGATGGCGTTGCTGCTCGCCGCGGACCCCTTCGGCTTCGAAGGCGGCACCGAGGTCGTCGTCCGGTTGCAGTACAAGTCTCGGTACGCCCGGCACACGCTCGGGCGGGTGCGGTTGTCGCTTGGGACGATCAGCGATGCCGGGCTCGAACTGCTGCCTGCCGCGACGAGCGGGTGGTATCTCATCGGCCCGTTCCCGGCCGACTCGGGCAAGAGCGCGTACGAAACGGCGTTCGGGCCCGAGACCGGCGGCACGCTCGAGCTCGGCAAGAACTTCGGCGCGGGGAATCAGTTCTGGCGGTATGACTACAACCTGCGTGACGCGAGGCTTAACACGCTGGGCACGGGCACGAACGCGACCTACGTCGGCCGTCGAATCTTCTCGCCGACGGCGCGTTCGATCGACGTCTCGCTCGGGAGCGACGACGGGTTCCGGCTGTATGTGAATGGCACGGAGGTCGCTTCGAATCGGATCGACCGGTCGCTCGCCGCGGACCAGGACAAGGCGACCATCAAGCTCGAACGCGGCGTCAGCTCGCTCGTCTTCAAAGTCGTCAACACCGGGGGCGAGGCCGGGTTCTACTACCGCGCGAGCCCACGCGAAGGCGAGATGGCGGGAGACCTGGCGGTCGCGCTGCTTCCCGAGCGGGGCGTGACGCCGGCACTTCGTTCGCGGTTCGATCAGGCGTGGAAGCTCACGTTCTCGCCAACCTATCGAACACGTCGCGAGCGATTGACCGGGCTCGAGAAGGATCTCGGCGCCGTCGAGGCGAAGGTGCCGCTCACGATGGTCATGAAGGAGCTCCCCAAGCCGCGTGAGGCGTTCGTGCTCACGCGGGGGGTCTACGACAAACCCGACAAGGCTCGCCCCGTGAGCCGCGGAGTGCCGGCCTCGCTCGGCCGGCTCCCCGCGGGCGCGCCGGCCGATCGGCTCGGGCTCGCCCAGTGGATGACGTCGCCCGACAACCCGCTGGTCGCCCGGGTGACGGTGAATCGGTACTGGGAGATGCTCTTCGGCATGGGCCTCGTCGCGACGAGCGAGGACTTCGGGATGCAGGGCGAGTGGCCGAGCCATCCGGAGTTGCTCGATTGGCTGGCGGTCGAGTTCCGTGAGTCCGGCTGGGACGTGCGGCACATGCTTCGGCTCATGGTGACGAGCAGCACGTACCGGCAGGCGTCGCGTGTCCGCCCGGAGCTGCGCGAGCGCGACCCGGACAACCGGCTGCTCGCGTGGTTTCCGCGCCGTCGCCTCTCGGCCGAGCAGATCCGCGACCAGGCTCTCTATGTGTCTGGCCTGCTCGTCGAGAAGTTCGGCGGGCCATCGGTGAAGCCCTACCAGCCCGACGGGCTGTGGCAGGAAGTCGCGATGCCCGCGTCGAACACGCGGTTCTTCACGCGGGGCCAGGGCGACGAGCTGTGGCGGCGAAGCCTCTATACGTACTGGAAGCGTGCGTGTCCGCCGCCGTCGCTGATGAACCTGGACGCTCCGACGCGAGAGTTTTGCACGGTGCGCCGCATTTCGACGAACACGCCGTTGCAGGCGCTGTCGCTGTGGAACGACGAGCAGTTCGTCGAGGCGGCCCGCGTGCTCGCGCAGCGGACGCTTGCCGAGAGATCGTCGGACACGGACCGCTTGAACCGGCTATTCGTCCGATGCACGGGGCACGCGCCCGACGCGGACGAGCTCGCCCTGCTCACGAGTGCGCTTGCTGAGTTCCGCAAGAGGTTCGCCGGTTCACACGAAGATGCGGAGGCCCTCCTGGGGGTCGGTATGGCCCCGCGAGCGTCCGACGCCGCGCCCGAGGAGTTGGCGGCGTGGACCATGGTCGCCAGTTCACTCCTCAACCTTTCTTCTACCATTACCCAGGACTAGCGACATGCACCCCGTTGAAGAGCACTTCCTTGACATCACGCGGCGGCGGTTCTTCGGCGCCAGTGCGGGCTGGATCGGCGCCGGGCTCGGCACGCTCGCGCTCTCTTCGCTCGTGCGCGCCGGGATCGCTCCCGGCAGCGAGAGTGGGGGGGGTGGGGGAGGTGGTGGTGGGGCGGCGGGCGTGCTCCCGACTTCCGGCCCGCACTTCCGTCCGCGGGCCCGACGCGTCATCTACATGCACATGGAAGGCGCTCCGAGCCAGATCGACCTGTGGGATCACAAGCCCGGGCTGCGCAACCGCTTCAACCAGGACCTCCCCGACTCCATCCGCCAGGGCCAACGCCTCACCGGTATGTCGAGCGACCAGGCCCGTTTCCCGGTCGCCCCGTCGATCTTCAAGTTTGCCCGCTATCCCAACAGCCAGGACGGCGTCTGGATCAGCGAGCTCATGCCGCACACCGCCAGCGTCGCCCACGAGCTGTGCTTCATCCACTCGATGCACACTTCGGCGATCAACCACGAGCCGGGGATCACGTTCTTCCAGACCGGGAGCGAGCAGGTCGGGCGCCCGTCGTTCGGGTCGTGGATCAGCTATGGCCTGGGGAGTTCGAACGCCAACCTTCCGGCGTTCGTCGTGCTCATCTCCCAGGGCGTCGGCAATATGCAGGCACTCTCGGCCCGCTTTTGGGGCAGCGGGTTCCTCCCCAGTGAGCACCAGGGCTGCAAGCTGCGCAGCGCGGGCGACCCCGTGCTCTATCTCAAGGACCCCGCCGGCGTCAGCCGTTCCGACCGGCGGGCCATGCTCGACCTCGTCGGCCAGCTGAACGAGCGAGAAGCCCAGCGTTCGATGGACCCTGACGTCCGCGCCCGGATCGCCCAATACGAGATGGCGTATCGCATGCAGATGTCCGTCCCCGAGCTCACCGACTTCGCCGACGAGGACGAGGAAACCCTGGCGATGTACGGCCCCGACGTCCGCAAGCCCGGCACGTTCGCGGCCAACTGCCTGCTCGCGCGGCGTCTCGCCGAACGCGGCGTGCGGTTCATCCAGCTCTACATGCGAGGCTGGGACCAGCACGGCAACCTGCCGGGCGAAATCCGCGAGCAAAGCAAGGCCGTCGATCAGCCGCAGGCGGCGCTCATCCGCGACCTGCGCCGACGCGGGCTGCTCGACGACACGCTCGTACTGTGGGCCGGCGAGTTCGGACGCACCGTGTACAGCCAGGGCATGCTCACGCCGGAGAACTACGGACGCGACCACCACCCGCGCTGCTTTACGGTGTGGATGGCCGGGGGCGGCGTGAAACCCGGCATCACCTACGGGCGCACCGACGACTACTCGTACAATGTTGTCGAGAACCCGGTCGAGGTTCACGACCTCCACGCCACGCTGTTGCACCTGCTCGGCCTCGACCACGAAAAGCTCATCTACCGGCACCAGGGCCGCGACTTTCGCCTCACCGACGTTTTCGGCAAGGTCGTTCCCGACGTCATCATCTAACGGGGGATGTGCGTGCTCGAGTGGCTCCAGGTCTTCGGCCGTTTCCACATGGTGGTGCTGCACCTCCCCATCGGGCTGCTCGCGGGGCTCGCAGCGGTCGAGGCGTTCACGCTCATCCGGCGGCGCCCGCCGGCGCGTGAGGTGACCGGCCCCCTTGCGTGGTTCGCCGCCCTCGCCGCGGTGCTCGCGGCCTCGATGGGGTACGTCCTGAGCTTCGAAGACGGCTACGCCGGTGACACGCTCACCAAGCACCTGTACCTCGGCTTGAGCCTCGCGGGTGCGAGTGTGCTCGCGGCGATGCTCCATGGTCGACAGGGGCGTGCCCCGTTCCGTGCGGCACTCGGGGTGGCGCTGGTTCTGCTCGTGCCGACCGGGCACCTCGGCGGGGTGATGACGCACGGCGAGGACTTCCTCACCGCGCCGCTTCATCCGACGCCCTCGAGCGTCCCAGGTCCCACGCCGGCGCCGATCGCGATCCCCGCGGGCGAGCCGGGCGCCTCTTTGCCCTCGTTCGCCGCGACCATCGCTCCCATCATCCACGCTCGCTGCGCCGCGTGCCACGGCGAAAGCCGCACAAGGGGAGGGCTGGCGCTGCACACACCCGAAGGAATTCGCGCCGGCGGCAAGCGCGGCCCCGTCATCAACCCCGGCGACCTCAATGCGAGCGAACTGCTGCGTCGCCTCCGCCTGCCGCTCCAGCGTGAAGGCCACATGCCGCCCAAGGACAAGCCCCAGCCCACGCCCGACGAACTGCAAGCGATTGAGTCGTGGATCGCGGCAGGCGCGCCGTTCGACGCCTCGTTTTCAATATCCGCCGGGCCCGCCGCCGAGCCGGCTACTCGCACGCTCGCGCTTCCTCCGCCTGGCCCGGCGCCGACAAGCCCAGCCCCTGCCGCGGCGCTCGCGGCCCTGCGGGCGCGCCTTGCTCACCTCGAGCCCGTTGAGCGAGGCTCAAATCTGCTGTGGATCGACTTCGCGGCCTCGGCGTCGACGATGACCGACGAGGACGTCGAATCGCTTCTCGGGCCCATCAGGGATCACGTCGCCGAGCTTTCTCTTGCGCGGGCCCGCATTAGTGATCGTGCTCTGCGAGCCGTCGGTTCCATGCCGAACCTCCGCCGCCTCGACCTGCGAAGCACGCCGGTGACCGATGCCGGCCTTGCTGCCCTTCGCTCGCATGCGCGCCTGGAGGAGTTGGTCCTCGCGCAAACCAAGCTGACCGACGCCGCCGTTGACAGCTTGGCGACTCTCCCATCGCTTAAGCTCCTGAATCTCTGGCGCTCGGGAGTCTCGCCCGCCGCGGTCGTCAAGCTCAGCTCTGCACGGGGTGCTCTCGTCATCGAAATGGGCGATCGGCCGGTGGGGACGCCGCTGCAGTCGGAAGACGCCATCAAGCTCGCGAGCGACGCCGCGCCGGCGCCTGCCAGCGCTGACGCCCTCAAGCCCCGCAACACGGCATGTCCGGTGTCTGGCAAGCCCGTCGACCCGGACTACGTCATTGTCTATCGCGGGCGTGTGATCGGATTCTGCTGCCGACTTTGCGCCGAACAGTTCTGGGCCGACCCTGCGAAGTTTGAGGGCGCGCTAAGCAAATAGGTGCCGCCCATCCGAGTCATCGCGACGCTCACCGCGATCGGCTTCGCGTCCCCGATCTCGAGCGCTTGCGGGCGCTCGTCGCCTTGCGCCGCTTCGGAACCTTCGCCCCTTCACGTCGCGCTTCGGCAAGCCCAATCGCGATCGCCTGCTTGCGGCTCGTCACCTTCTTGCCTGACCGCCCGCTCTTGAGCGTGCCGCGCTTCCGTTCGTGCATCGCGCGCTCGACCTTCTTTGAAGCTTTTTTGCTGTACTTGGCCATGGGTGATCTCCAGGGCAGCAGAAACTTGTCAACCTCTGGAGTGTGGCGCGGGGCGATGAGCCTCAGATGAATGCCGAACGAGAGGGCGCACACGCGCACCGCCCGTGCGCTCCTTCATGAAGCGTCGCTCATGTATGCCCGAGCGATCACTCGCGAGCGAGTGCCCGAGTCCATTGCTTTGTGACTCAAATGTCCGCTGAGCGTGCCATTGGAACGAAAAAGCCCTCATTTACAGGGGTAATTTTGTTGCATCCTCGACACGCGCGCCCGCGAAGATAGGCTCTCCTCAGTGCTGTAATCCCGGAGGTTCCTATGTCCTCGCACCGACCGACCATGAAGTCGCTCGTCGTGACGTCGCTGTTTGCGTTCGCGATCGTCTCGATCCTCGCCGCCGCCCCGCTGAACGCCCAGGCGAGTTTCTACGAGGGATTCGACGATCTCGGGGCGGTGGACCTCTCCCGCCCCGGGCCCCTCGTGCTGATGTCTCGCGGCTGGATCTTCCGCAACCAGAGCCAGCCCCACGCAACCCCCGCGTTCTTCCGCGGCGGGCTGCCCGATGAGAACCCCATCTACTTCAACCCGCAGGCCGGCGCCCAATATCTCGCCGCCAACCGGTGGGGAACAGATCAACTCGGCGGCACCCTCAGCAACTGGGCCATTCTCCCGGCCGTCCCCAACCAGCAGGCCGGCGACCAGTTCAGCATCTGGGCCCGCTCGCTGACCGGCGACGGCCAGCTCGAGATCCGCTACTCCCCCAGCGGCGGCACGAGCACCGGCTCGACGGTCACCAGCGTCGGCGACTTCACCACCCTCCTCATCGACATCAACCCCGCCCCCGAGTCCGGGTGGACGAACTTCACGGGCGTCGTGCCGGGCAGCGGCCGGATCGCCCTGCGATACCGCGCCGTCGCCGAGTTCGGCGGCTTCGACCCCTACGTCGGCATGGACAGCTTGAGCGTCGGGCCGCCGCCGCCCCCGCCCTGCAACCTTCCGCCGGTCCCGGCCCCCGGCCAGACGCTGACATGGACGCTCGCGAACAGCCCGTACCGCGTCTGCCAGAACATCACGATCCCCGCGGGCGGAACCGTCAACGTCGAGCCCGGCGTGATCGTCAACTTCGACAGCTCCATGCAGCTCGGAGTGGCTGGCACGCTCAACATCCAGGCGACCGCGCCGGCGCACGCGGTTTTCTCCGCCCCGCACGTGTTCCCCTCGGCCATCGTCGTCACCGGCGGCACCGTCAACGCTCATTTCGCCGAGTTCCACCACCCGCTCCGCGTCGCGGCCGGGGCAAACGTTCACCTCTTCAACAGCATGTTCGATGCCGCCGGATACCTCCTCTCCGACGACATCATGAACCCGCTGCCCTACGTCAGCCTCGAGGGGTGCACCTTCACCGACTCATACTTCGTCCTCTCGGACTCCCTCGTCGGTCTGCGGGACGGCAACACCTTCACCAACACCTACGTGCTGCTGCTCCGTTCGCTTGTCGATCTCAATGCCCCCAACACCTTCGTCGGAGAGCCGCTCCAGATAGACCGCCAGGACAACATCCAACCGCTGCTCGTCAACGGCGTCCACGGCACAGGCGCCGCCGCCGGCGTGATGCTCGACGGCGGCATGTACCACCTCGGCCCCGACACCGTCCTTCAAAACAACCTCTACACCGTCGAACTGCGGGGCGGCCTCACCCCCGACAGCGTGGTCCCCACCACCGGCAACACCAACAACGCCATCAACGTCGGCAATTCCGGCTTCGCGGGGCGTGCCGAATGGCCGGACCTCAATCTCCCTTACCGCATCACCGGCCCCACCACCAGTCTGCCCGGCGGCCACCTGACCGTCGCTCCCGGGGCGATTGTGGAGGCCGCGGACCCGAACGCGGCTTTGCGGTTCGTCTCCACCCGCCAGGGCATCTTCGACGGCCTTCCCGACGCCCCAATCACGTTCCGCGGATTCCAGAGCCAACTGTGGGAAGGCTTTATCTTCGCCACCAACAGCACCGCCGGCCCGCGCATGGAGTACTGCATCGTCGAGGACGCCGAGCGCGGCGTCATCAGCACCGACAACCATCTCTACGTCGACAACTGCGTCTTCACCGGCAACCAGGTCGGCGTGAACTCGAACACCTTCGGCACGATGTGGTCGCGCAAGACGCGGTTCGTCGGCAACGGGGTCGGCGTGGAAGTCTCCGACCAGGGCGGCCAGAACCTCAACAGCGCCAGCAACCCGAACTCGATCGAAGGCAACGGCGCGGGGATCAACGCCTTCGAGCCCGGCTCGACCGCCGATGCACGCCACGTCTGGTGGGGCGACCCCTCGGGTCCGCAGGCTCCCGGTAATCCGGGCGGGCAGGGCGATTCGATCGTCGGTCCCGGCGCCGCCAGCGTTCTCTTTCAACCGTTCCTCACCACGCCCCCGGATTTCGCCAACACCCCGCCCGTCGTGCGGATGATCGAACCGGGCCTCACCCAGCGCTACGCGACGCCCGACTACATCATCCCCGACTACCTGCTGGACCAGGGGACCCAGTACATCTTCCGCTGGAATGTCCAGAGCGACGACGATGTTGTGAGCCAGCGGATCGAGTTCTCACCCGACGGGCATTACCCGGACCGCTTCGAGGTGCTCGTCGACGCAATCCCCGGCGATGCCCGATCGTGGGAGATCACGATTCCCAACCCCGGCTTCGCGGGCACCAACCAGCCGCAGTTCCTCCGCATCGTCGCGGTCGACGCCGCGGGCCAGGAGGCCTGGGACCAGGCCGCGGTTCAGATCCCGTCCGGCCGGATCACCGGCACCCTGACGATCATCACCGACGACCACGACGGTGAGACGTTCATCGGCGGCACGCCCATCGACTTCAACGTTCTGTGGAGCGGCTCGGTGAACTACGGGCAGATCACCCCCATCATCGTCCTCGAGAGCGACGGGGCCGCGATCCAGGGTTTGAACGTCAGCGGCAAGGGCGGGCTCTTCCTCCAGGACTTCCCGCTCATCAGCACCGACCGCGCCCGCATCGCGCTGCAGGTGACGAACAACTCGAACGACATCAAGTGGTTCTTCGCCGAGGGCTACTTCTCCATCCGCCACGACGCCCGCATGGGCTACACGCCGCCGAGCGTGACGACCCTGTCTCCGGCGCCCGGCGCCTCGTTCCCCGGCGGCGCCACGGTCCCGATCAGCTGGTCCGCGATCGCCCCCGAGGGCCTGCGCTCGTTCGATATCCAGGCCTCCTACGACGCGGGGCGGACGTGGCACGTCGTCGTGCGTGACCTGCCCGCCGAGGCGACGAGCTACAACTGGCTCCTCCCGCCTTCGTCCGGCCTCGGCGAGGTTCGCCTCCGCGTCGTCGTGCGCGACGAGCGGTTCCAGAACTCAAGCTCCGACGACGTCGTCATCGCCGTCACCCCCGGCGCCGGCGATCCAACCTGCCCAGCAGACTGGGACGCCAACGGCGTCGTGAACTCCACCGACGTCAGCGAGTTCATTAACGGCTGGTTCGCGGACCAGGTCAACGGCACGCTTCTCACCGACTGGGACCACAACGGCGTCGTGAATTCGACCGATGTCAGCTCGTTCATCAACCAGTGGTTCGCCGACACCGGCGGAGGCAAGTGCTGACCAGCGATCGCTCTCAGCGTTAGAGGTGGGCCATTGGCGGCACCCGCGCCCGGCCTTACCGCCCCGCCGCGGGGCGCACGACAACCGGTCGGTACCCGGCGCCGGCGAACATCTTCAGGAGATCGTTGCGCGGGGCGTCCGCGTTGAGCATGCCCGCATCGTCGGCCATTCTCTGGAGGCGCTGCGAGATTCCTGCGTGCCCGCTCCAGTCCTTAAAGCGGTCCGCGGCTCTAAGAAGTGATCGCACGTGCCCAAGCGGGTCGGGCTTGGAGTCGAACGTCTCATTGAGCCACCCCGGGCGGCACGCGATCCCGTCACCCGTCGCGTTAAGACCCGCCAGCAGGGCCCGTCCCCAGGCGCCGCGCCGGGCGGCAAACTGAGCCTCGGGAACGTACACGAGGAACTCCGCCGCGCCCTGGCGATCCAGGTAGCTGCGGCTCTTCATGCAGTCGTCGAGCTGCGTGTCGAGGTCGGCGATCGCGAGAGCGCGTCGAATGACGATGTCGCGGCAGTCGTCGTCCAGCGGCCTCGCTCCGGGTTGGTCGGGAAGATAAACGATCACCGACGACAGAGGAGCGTCCGCAGCCAACCGCGCAAGCTCATCGGCAAGCAGCTCCTTCGGCGGCCTTCGCTCCTCGAGCAACCGCCAGACCCGCTTCTTCGCCGCTCTCGCGAGCATGCGGGCGCGATTCCCAACGATGCGCCGAATCTCCCTCCAGAACATGCACCCGCCCAGTGTGTACCCCGCAACGCTGAGCACACACATCGTCGCGACTCCGGCCCTGAGGCCCATGCCAGTCGTGTTTGACGACGCGAGAGCCGTCGAGGCCGCGGTCTTGGGCATCCACACCCCGATGAACAGCATGACGCCAAGCGCCAGAGGGCCGAATACCCCCATGACGATACCGACAGGCACGACAATGGCCCGCACAAGCTTGCCTACAGAAGCCGGCTCGCACCACAGCAAAAAGGCGATACCCGCTCCCACGCCCGTCCCGAGCGTCAGTGCGACCGCCAGAATCCCCGCGAACCAAGGCGACGACGAGAGAGTCCCCACAGCCGCCGTGTTGACGGTGAACGCGCCCAGCAGCGACGCGAGGGTGAGAACGAGAATGCTCCCCGCCAACACGAAAAACGGCACGACCAAGCCCATGGCCTGATCACCCTGGGGCCGCGCGTTGCGAAACATCCCCGTGCACAGGACATTCACGAACAGCATCGCCGGTACGCCTGCGACGACAAGCACTGTGGTGAGGGTGGCGAGCACGAATATACCTTTGGCGCGAAGCCGAAAGCGGGCAATGGGGGCGCCGGAGGCGCCTTGACGCTCAAGTTCCTACCGCGCCGCTTCCTCGCCCGTGGGGACATACGGAGTGACGGTGAGCCCATGAACCGGCGCAAGGCGTCCAAGAACATGATCCCCAAGCCCCTCGTACTTTGACCCAAGGTTCTTTGACGGCAGCTTGTCCACCTCGCCGCACGCAAACAGGAGCTGATCGATATCCGCGGCGAGCAGGATCATGATCTGCACCCGCCCGAGTTCGCGGTCCTCCCCGAGCGTCGCGATCGCGGTGCGGGCCGAACGCGTCACCGTCCCGTCCATCGGAAACTCGTTGGCCATATCCGCCGCGTTCACCGAATCGATCGCCCACCACATGGCCGCTCGAACCCACTCGCGCGCCTTCCGGTGCTCGTCGATCACGTCCCGAAGGGCCATCACCCGTTCGAACGTGGCCTTATGCCGGAAGGTGCCGTGCCCGTCACGCACGCACTGGACCGCCCCCGTCAGCGCCGACTCGACCAGCTCCCGTTCGGGATCGCCCGCCGGGCACTTGGCCAGGACGCCCCGGTGCGCCATGCGCAAAGCAACCAGCGCCTGCGCGAAATTGGGTAAGGACGCGAGTTGTGCAACGGCCTCCAATCCCATAACGGCGCGGCTCCTTCCCTCATCATGCGACGTCCGCGGGCGGTCGGGATAAGGACGCGTCCCAGATTCCCAACGGAACGAAGACCAATCGGCCCTCCTCAAGCCGCACCGACGCCCGCGTGAGCAATATTTTACCTATTCCTGCCGGGCGTTTTTGAGATACGTTTCTTCGTACGCAGTCGCGGCGTGCGTGGCGCGGGCGGAGGGTGACACGGGCTGGAGCAGCTGTGAGCGTGACCGAAAGTAGGGCACGGATAAGCGGCGCTACCCCTGCTACGTACTCCGGCGGCGGGGAGATGGGCGACCGCGTTCGCTCCTTCGATTGGAGCACCACGCCCCTCGGGCCGGCTGAGTCCTGGTCGCCCAGCCTCAAAATGATGGTCCGGTTCGTGCTCGCCAACCGCTTCCCGCAACTGTTGTGGTGGGGCCCCGACTTCGTTCAGATTTACAACGATGCCTGCCGACCCATCCTCGGCGCCAAGCACCCGACCCCCGGCCTCGGCCACTCCGTCCGTGAGTGCTGGCCGGAGATCTGGGACGTCCTCCGCCCACTCATGGAAACGCCGTTCAACGGCGGCCCGCCCACCTGGATGGAGGACCTGGAGCTCGAGATCAACCGCCACGGCTTCGTCGAAGAGGCACACTTTACGATCGCCTGCAGTGCCGTGCCCGACGAAACCGGCCCCGGCGGCGTGGGCGGCGTGCTCGCGACGGTTCATGAGATCACCGAAAGAGTTGTCCGCGAACGACGCACCGCCGCGGTACGCGACCTCGCAAGCCGCCTCGCGGGCGCCACGACTCCGGAACAGGCATGCGAGCTCGCAGCGAACACGCTCGCGTCTTACAACAAGGACGTTCCGTTCGCGCTCATCTACCTGCTCGACGAGACTGGGGCGACCGCGAGGCTCGTGGCGTCCGCGGGTGTGCGCCGGGGGTTGCCGATCTCCCCTTCGTCCGTCACCGTGGATGCCTCCCACGGCGGGCCGCTCGGGGAAGTGCTCTCGAACGGAGCTCTTCGGCTCGTGAGCGATATCCGGTCACGCTTCGGCGACGCTCCCCCAGAGTCTTGGTCAGTTCCTCAGAGCGGGGCCGCGGCGATCCCCCTGTCGCTGAACTGTGGCAAGGGGCCTGCCGGCTTGCTCGTCGTCGGCACGAGCCCTCGGCTGAAAGTCGACGACGCCTACCGCGCCTTCCTCGATCGCGCGAAAGGCCAGATCGAAGTCGCCATCGCCAACGCCCGCGTCGTGCAGGAGGAGCGGCTGGCGTTCGCCCATAAGCGACGCCTCTATGAGGCCACGCTGAGCAACACGCCGGACCTCGCGTACGTGTGGGACCTGAACCACCGGTTCATCTACGTGAACGAGGGCCTCCTCAAGATGTGGGGAAGGACGCTCGAAGACGCTATCGGGAAGAACTGCCTCGAGCTGGGATATGAGCCCTGGCACGCCGCGATGCACGATCGTGAGATCGACCAGGTCGTGGCGACCGGCCAGCCGCTGCGCGGGGAGGTCCCATTCACCGGAACATTCGGGCGCCGCATCTACGACTACGTGCTCGTCCCGGTTTTCGGCCCCGACGGGAAGGTCGAGGCCGTCGCGGGGACCACCCGCGACGTGACCGACTACCGCCAGGCGCAGGACGAGCACCGCCGGCACGCCCAGCAACTCGGCGTGCTCAACCGCGTCGGCATGGCCCTCGCCGCCGAGCTCGATCTCGAGAAGCTGGTGCAGACCGTCACCGACGCGGGGCGGGAGCTCTCGGGCGCCCAGTTCGGCGCGTTCTTCTACAACGTCAAGAACACCCAGGGCGAGTCCTACACCCTCTACTCGCTCTCGGGCGTTCCGCGCGAGGCGTTTTCAAAGTTCCCGATGCCGCGGAACACCGCCGTCTTCGCCCCCACCTTCAACGGCGAAGGCCTGATCCGCATCGGCGATGTCCTTCGCGACCCTCGCTACGGCAACAACGCCCCGCATTTCGGGATGCCCACGGGTCACCTTCCTGTCCGCAGCTACCTCGCGGCCCCGGTAGTGTCCCGCTCGGGCGAAGTCCTCGGCGGGTTGTTCTACGGCCACGCGGAGCCCGACGTCTTCTCGGCGGACACTGAGCCCGTCATCAGCGCGCTGGCGGCCCAGGCGGCCATCGCCATCGACAACGCCCGTCTGCACCGAGACGCCCACGACGAGATCGTCCAGCGCAAGGAAGCCGAGGCCGAGCTGAGCCGCCGGGCCGCGAGGTCGGCGCTCCTCTCGAGCACGCTCGAGGAAATCCTCGGGAGCACCGACCCGCAGAAGCTCGTGCACGAGCTCTTCCCGCGCGTCGCCGCGCACGTCGGCGCAGACGCGTTCTTCAACTTCCTCGTCAACGACGCCGGCGATGCCCTCTGGCTCCACGCCTGCGCCGGCATCCCCGACGAAGCCGCGCGGGCCATCGGGCGCCTCGAGTTCGGCCAGGCCATCTGCGGGCGCGTCGCCATGCACCGGCGAGCGATCCACGCGACCGACATCCAGAACTCGACCGACCCCGCCGCGTCGCTGGTCCGTCCCCTGGGCATCCAGGTCTACTTCTGCAACCCGCTCCTGGTCGGCGACAAGCTCCTGGGCACGCTCTCGATCGCCAGCCGCACACGCACCCATTTCGAGCCCGACGAGCTCGAATTCCTGACGACCGTGGCGCAGTACGTCGCCATCAGCATGGACAGGCTCCAGGGCGAAGTGCGATTGCAGCATCTCGTCGAGGAGCGCACTCGCGCGCTGCAGGAGACCCATTCGCGCCTGCGCCTTTCCGAGCGCATGGCCGCCCTGGGGACGCTGGCCGCGGGGCTCGGCCACGACATGGGCAACCTTCTCCTCCCCATCCGCGTCCAGCTCGAGTCCATCGAGGCCGCCGGCGTGCCCGAGCCCGTGCGCCACGACGTCGCCGCCATCCGCAGCGGCCTCGAGTACCTCCGCAAGCTCTCCAGCGGGCTGCGCTTGCTCTCGATCGATCCCGACGGGGCGGGCAACGAGGAGGTCACCGAACTCGGCCCCTGGTGGTCCGAGGCTCGAACCGTGCTCCAGAGTTCACTCCCGCGCGGCATCGCCCTCAGGGGTGACGTGCCCGCGGGCAGCGTGCGCATGGCGCGAGCCGCGTTCACGCAGGTCGTGTTCAACCTCGTGCAGAACGCCGGCGACGCCATGCGCGAGCGAGCCCGGGGCGCCGTGACCGTCTCTTCGCACGCGGGCGGCGGATTCGTGAAGATCACCGTCGCCGACAACGGCCCCGGTATGACCGACGAGGTCCGCGCACGCTGCATGGAGCCGTTCTTCACGACCAAGACTCGCGAGGTCTCCACCGGCCTGGGGCTCGCCCTGGTCTACGGCCTCGTCCAGCAGGCCGGCGGCTCCGTGGAGCTCCTTTCCCAGCCAGGTCGGGGAACGACGTTCATCATCACGCTCGAGGAAGGCTCGCTCCCCGACCCCGCACCCTTCCCGCCGGACCGGCGCCCCATCGCAATCGTCGACGTCAGGGACGTTCGCGTTCGCGCCATCTTGACCAACGACTTGCGCCCCGCGTTCAGTGTCCGCCAAAGCGGTGCGCACGCCGACGCCGCCCTGATCGTCACCGACAACCCGGCGGTCAACCCGAGCGACGGCGCCGTCATCGTCGTCATCGCCGACAAAAACGACGCGCCGGCCGGGACGATTGTGCTCGGGCGGGGCGCACGGATCGACGCCATCCGCGAAGCCGTCCGCACCGCCTCCAGGAACGCACGCCGGACCGGAGGCCCGCAGTGACCCAGACGCGCCCCATCTCGATTCTCTGCGTCGACGACAACATCAGCGTCGTCAAGGCGCTCGAGGTCAAGCTCGCCCGCACCGGGCTCTTCGACTGGAAGGGCTCGCTCCCACGCGCCAACGACCTCGTGGCCACGGCCGTTCGAGAGAATCCCTTCCTTGTGCTCCTCGACGTTGACATGCCGGGCGTCGACCCGTTCACCGCACTCGCCGAGCTCTCGGACCGCTGCCCGAATACCCGCGTGGTGATCTTCAGCGGCCACGTCCGGCGCGAGCTCGTTCAGCGGGCCGTCGACTCGGGCGCCTGGGGGTATGTCTCCAAGAACGACGGCGAAGACGAGCTCATCAAGGCCATCCAGGGCGTGGCCGAAGGCGAGTTCGCGCTCAGCCCCGAGGTCCAGCGCATCTTCGCGCTGTAGCCCTCCCGCCTTATCCGGCTCACGCCCGGCGAGGCAGCTCGGTCCGCATCACCGCAACCGAGTGCATCGGTGGGTACTTGATCATCAGGCGAAGCACGCGGAACTGCTTGATGTTCCACCCGCCCCGCTCGAAGATCGTCGCGACGAGCTCGGGATATCGAGCGATGAGCGGCGTGTCGAGCAGCGGGGGCCGCCCCGAGAGTTCGACCGGGCGGGCCTCGAGCGGGATCGACTGGTCCGAGTTCCCCGGCCCGACGCCGTCGGTCGACGCCAGCAGCATTACCGTGGGATTCATCAGGAACGGCAGGTCCTGGTGGACAAGAACGTCGAACATCATCGTCTCGACCGGCATCGTCACGTGCGACAGGAGGTCGAGGAAGGGGTCCTGCTCGGTGTAATGGCTCACCGTCGCCCTGCGCACGATGCGCCCGAAGAAGCACGTGAACGCGCCGAGGTTCCCCACCGGTCCGTCCCCCATCTCGTAGTCCCATCCCAGGCGGCTGCGGACCGCCCGGATCTCGGGCATGTTGGGCGAGCAGAACGCACGGATCAGCATCGGTGAGCTCGGATCAGTCGACGACGGATCGATCGGCACTTCGCGTGCGCCGAGCTCGAACGGGGTGCCGTCGTCGTGGTACTGACGAGGGCGGAACAGCTGCCACCGGATCCCCGGGCGCAAGCGCCGGAAGTCCACCACCCCGCCCGCAATGGCCAGGTCGATCATCGAGGGGTCGTCGGGATTGGGCGCGACAACCGTGGTCGTGCTCCGCACCCGCGCCTGCAAGCCCCACAGCCCGCTGTTGCCCCGGAACGCGAGCTTGCGGCTCTGCTCGAGCCGACTGGCCGATCCCGCCCCGCCCATGCTGTCGAGAATGAGTTCGAGCGTGTTGCGGTCCCCCGCATGAACGCGAACCACTTCCTCGAATTTCGCGATCGCGCTCGAGAACACCTTGATCTGCGGCGGCCCGACTCCCACCCGCTCCATCGCGCCGGTGAGAATCTCAATCCCCTCATCCCCCGGCAGGTGCTGCAGCGCCGTGTAAATATCCACCTCGCCCAGAACCTTGGCGAGCTTCCAGGTCAGATTGCGGTTGAGCCCCAGCCGCCGGGCGACATCACCCGGCGATGCCGGATCCGCCCCCCCGGCGCTGAGCATCTCGGCGAGACTCCGCCGGACCTCTTGAAAGGCAGTCGTCAGATCTTCTTCAAAGGTAATTGGCACGAGTCCTAATCCTATCGGAACACAAACATTTGGCAAGCAAAGGGCTTGCGAACGGTACCCCAGCATACCACGGCGAGAGAAATTGCACAAACTGTTATGGAAAAATGTCCAGAGACGTTTGCACAAACATCTCTGGGGTGCATAATCCCTCTCACCCCGCGGCCCAAGACCGGCCGCGCACACCTCAGGAGAAGACACCATGACCCGTCGCTCGAAGTCCGCGTTGTTCGCTCTTGTGCTGTGCGCCGGCACGGCCGCGTCCGCTTTCGCTACCGATAAGACCTGGACCAATGGCTCCGGGAACTTCCAGTGGGACACCAGCAGCCTGAACTGGGACGGCACGGCGTGGAGCAACGCGGCCGGGGATGGCGCGGTGTTCATTGGTTTCGATACCGGCACGATCAACGTCACCAAGCAGATCAACGTCGACAGCCTCGACTTCCAGGGCGAGGGGTACATCCTGAGCGGCAAGGGCTCGCTCCACATCGTCGACGGCGCGAGCACGCTCCCCACGAGCGCCGTGAGCGTGATCACCGGCGTCACCATCCCCGTCAACGTTCCGATCACCAGCACCATCGGCATGATCATGCAGGGCGGCGGTGTGCTCGAACTCAACGCTCCGTGCTTCATCACGGGCAACGTTCCGCTCACGTTCGGCTTCACCGGCGCGCCCTTCGCCGACGTGCTCATCGGCGGTCCGGTTTCGACCCTCCCGGCCGGCACGCTCCGTCCGGCGGACGTCAGCGTCCTCGATCCGTCCACGCGGCTGAGCATCAGCTCCGGCCTGCTCGACATCGGGGCGAACGACATCACGCTCTCCTCGCTGACGTTCACGAACGCCCACGCGTTCCAGGCGTTCGATCCCGCGACCGGCGTCGCCGCGGCGGGTGTCATCGGCACCGGAACCTTCCGCGTCACCGGCGACATCAATGTCCTGGGGGCCTTCAGCGGCAACGTCAGCAGCAACTCGATCGGCGCGCCCTTCGACCTGGGAGGCGGAACGCAGGTCATCCGCGTCGGCGCCGCTTCGTCGTTCGGCCTGAGCGCCATGATGCAGCTCACCGGCGTCGTCTCGAACGGCTCGCTGCTCAAGACCATCGGCTTCAACCCCAACGGCGTGATGGCCAGCGTCGACGGCATGCTCCTTTCCGCGAACAACACCTACACCGGCGCGACAACCCTCAACGGCGGCGCGAACGTCGTCACCGGTACGAACGCCTCGAACCCCGTCAAGATCACCGGCCAGTCCGCCGGCCTGGGCAGTTCGCTCACGCTCCAGGGCGCCGACGGCTCCTACGGCAACGCGACGCTGGTTCAGTGCTTCTCGGGCTCGTTCCTGGTCCTTGACAACAACGCCTCGCTCGGCGGCGTCGGCTCGGCCCAGCCCACTGTCCCCGCGGCGCAGAACAACGACCGCCTCCGCGACGACGCGGAGGTCCAGCTGCGCGACGCCAACTTCCAGTACAAGGGCTTCGCGGCCGCCGCGGCGACCGAGACCTTCGGCGACTTCAGCGTCCTGGGCGGGCACAACGTTGTGACCCTCACCCCCAGCGGCGGCGGCTCGGTGGCGGTCACGGCCAGCGGCGACTTCTTCCTCGCCCCCCGCGCCACCATGCAGATCAGCACGGCCACGCTCGGCGCGGCGAGCAAGCTGTTCGTGAACGGCTCGATGCCCGAGGCCGACGCGACCGACATCCTGCCCCGGATGATCGGCACGAGCGACTTCCTCACCTACAACGGCAAGACCGGCTTCACGCCGTACACCGCCTATACCACCGACCTCGTCACGCCCGACACGAACGTCGCGCTGACCGCGGCGGCGACCGTCGCGTCGAGCATCAACATCAACGCCCTCAAGACCGCCGGCTCGTTCACGACGACGATCAACCCCGGCCAGGTTCTTGGGATCAACTCGGGCATGATCTTCGATGCCTCGGGCACGCAGACCATCAACGGCGGCACGATCGCCTTCGGCTCGACCCCGGGCGTGCTGCTCGGCGGCACGATGAACATCGGCAGCGCCATCACCGGCACCCAGGGCATCGTCAAGGCGAACGGGACCGCGACGCTCTCGGGCGATCTCTCCGGTCTCACCGGCACCATCACCAACAGCGGCACCGGCACGCTCAACCTCAACACGAACACCTTCATCGGCGACCTTGAGGTCCGCGGCGGCCAGCTCGCCATCAACACGAGCCAGACGCTCGCCGGCCAGGGCGCCATCCGCATCGGCGTGCCCCAGAACGACGTCAACCTCACTCCGATGAACCCGTCGTTGAGCCTCTCGGGCGCCGGCGCCAACTCCACCTTCGCACGCGACATCGTCTTCGACAACGGCGCGCTCAACGTCGCCGGGGTCGAGATGCGGTACAGCCTCGCCCCGACGATCTCTCCCCTGAGCAACACCACCGGCTCACAGACCATTTCCGGCAACGTCATCCTCAACACCCACGCCAAGCTCCAGGGCGGCGGCGGCGGCGGCACCGGCTCCACCAACTTCACGGGCAACGTCTCCGGCCAGGGCCGGTTCTACATCCCGAACGGACGGGCCAGCTTCTCCGGTAACGTCTCGAACGACGCCGGATTCCTCATGGGCGACCAGGGCTTCAGCGCCAAGGTCACCTTCAGCGGCACCGCCAGCGGCGCCGGCCCGATCAAGATCAGCGGCGGCAACAGCAACACCTTCAGCTACGCCGCAGGCTCGATCCCCACCGGGCAGATCACCGTCTTCAACTCCGACAGCTTCTCCGCGCCCACGATCATCCCCACCAACAGCTCGACCATCCCCAACGCGATCAACATCGCCACCATCGGGAAGGTTGACGTCGGCGCGGGCATCACCGCCGAGTGGGCCGGGCCGGTCTCCGGCGCCGGGGCGCTCACCAAGCAGGGCGCGGGCACCCTCGTGCTGTCGAGCCCCGTCGCCGGCTACACCGGCGCCGTGAGCGTCAACGTCGGGACCCTGCGGCTCAACGGCACAGCGGCGAGCGCCAGCGTCGCCTCGGGCGCCGTGCTCGGCGGGACGGGCGCTGTCAGCGGCGCCACGAGCGTGGTCGCCGGTGCAGCCCTCGAGCCCGGCAATAGCGTGGGCGCCTTCGGCACCGGCAACCTCACGGTTGCCGGCACGATCGCCGCCGAGATCGACCTCGCTACCGGCTCGATGAACGCCGATCTGGTCAACACGACCGGCTCGGTCGACGTCTCCGGCGCGACCTTGGCCCTGCAGCTGCTCAACGCCCCCTCGGGCGCCTTCAGCGGCACGTTCATCATCGTCGCCAACGACGGCGTCGACGCGGTGACGGGCCAGTTCGCCTCCACCACCGGCCTGCCCGAAGGGTTCACGGCTGACGTGACCTACTCGTTCACCGGGACGGACTCGCTCGGTCGCGTCGGCGACGGCAACGACATCGCTGTCACCGTCGTCCACGGCCAGGTGTGCCTCACCGACTGGGACCACAACGGCGTCGTCAACTCCACAGACGTCAGCTCGTTCATCAACTCCTGGTTCCAGGATCAGGCGCTCGGCACCCTCGTCACGGACTTCGACCACAACGGCGTGGTGAACTCCACGGACGTCAGCATGTTCATCAACGCCTGGTTTGCAGAATCCGCGTTCGGCTGCTAACCCCCCCCCGCCACGCCACGCCAGCGCGTTGAACACCCGCGCCAAGGACGTAGCCAAGCACTCTCTCTGGCCCCTCGTTTCACGGCTGCAAGCCGCGGGACGAGGGGCTTTTCTTTGCGCGTGCGGACGAGCGAACGGGACGCCGCACCCGGTGGGCGGTGGGGTGCGGCGTCCCGTATGCACTACCGCATTTCCGATCCGAAACGCGCAGCCTGATCGCAGGCGAAGATCGTCCAAGTCGTTCGACAGGCGGCGTCGGCGCCCGCGCGTAGGCCCGGCTCGCCCCTGGCCTCGAGGGCTGCCCACAGATTGCAACCTATTGCTATGTCAAGGCTTGCGGACGCCGACCCGCCGATGACACCCACACGCCGAGGCTCGAGCCCCGGCGTTTCATATATACTCGCTTCGGCGAGATCGCCGGGAGCCCCTGAATGGGCGATATCACGCAGGTGCTGTCGGAGATGCGTGCCGGCAGCCCCACGGCCCAGGCTCGTCTCACGGAATTGGTCTACGGCCAGCTCAGGGCTCTCGCCGGCGGCTACCTCAGGCGTCAGCCGGCCTCCCACACCCTTCAGCCCACGGCTCTGGTCCACGAGGCGTTCGTGCGCCTCTTCAACGCCGACGGTATTCAGTGGAACGACCGGGCTCACTTTTTCGCGGTGTGCGCCAGCGTCATGAGGAACGTGCTGCGGGACCATGCGCGCCGGCGCCGAGCTCTCAAGCGCGGCGGCGCCGGCCACCAACTTACCTTGGCGGACACCCTCGCCGCGAAGGGGCATCAACCCGTTGACGCCTTGGCGCTCGACGAAGCGCTCACCGAACTCGCCGAACTCAACGCGCGGCACGCCCGCGTCGTCGAGTGCCGGTTCTTCGCAGGCATGACGGTCCCCGAGGTCGCGGAGGTGCTCGGGGTGGCGGCTCGAACGGTCGACAACGACTGGGCGATGGCCCGCGCGTGGCTCGCGGTCCGGTTGTCGGAGGGGGAGTTGGAGGGGGGCCGATGACGACGCGCGAGCAGTACGCCCGGCTCGAGGAGCTGTTCCTCGCCGCGTGCGAGCTCGGTCCTCATCGGCGAGCCGAGTATCTCGCGCAGGTCTCCCTGAACGACCCAAGCGTCGCGCGTCAGCTGGAGCAACTGCTTCTGCAGCACGAGACGGTTGCCGGTGCGCTCAACGCCGGCGACGGCGCACACGTCCTTGCCGATGCGCTGGACGAACCCGGGGATCGATCGTCCAGCGGGGCATCCTCGTTCCGGGCCACTCCGCAGCGGCTCGGTCCCTATCGGGTGATCCGCCAGCTTGGCGAGGGGGGGATGGGCGTCGTTTACGAGGCCGAGCAGGATGAGCCCAAGCGTCGCGTCGCGCTCAAGGTCATCCGCGACGGCTTCGCGACCGAGCAGGCGGTCGCACGGTTTCACCGTGAAGTCCAGGTCCTCGGCCAGCTCAGGCATCCCGGGATCGCCCAGATCTATGACGCAGACACGTCGGCAAGCGCCGGTTGCCCGCCGTACTTCGTCATGGAGCTGATTGAAGGATCTCCGCTTCTAAAGTTCGCCGAACAGCACGCGCTGAGCGTCCGCCAACGCCTTGAACTGATCCTGAGTGTGTGCGATGCGCTCCAGCATGCCCACGAGCACGGCCTCGTCCACCGCGACCTCAAACCCGGGAACATCCTTGTCGAGACCCTGACGGCGTCCACCGGTGCGGCGGGACCGGGGACCGCAGCGGCGTCACGCGCCGGCGACCCGTGCGGGCGGATCAGGATCATCGACTTCGGCGTCGCCCGGAGCGAGACTCTCGACACGCTCACGATTCCCAACGGCCTGGTCGGCACCGTGGCCTATATGAGCCCGGAGCAGGTCGTCGGCGACGAGATCGACGCCCGCAGCGACGTCTACTCGATCGGCGTGATCGCCTTCGAACTGCTTACCGGGCGCCTGCCCTACACGCTCGGAGGGAAGTTCATCCCCGAGGCCGCCCGCATCATTCGTGAGGAGGAACCCACGTCGCTGAGTTCCGTGGACCGATCCCTGCGCGGGGATATCGAAGTCATCGTCGGCAAGGCCCTTGCCAAGAATCGCGATGACCGGTATGCATCCGCGGCCGAGCTCGCCGCCGATATCCGGCGCCACCTTGATGACCAGGTGATCGTGGCCCGGGCGCCCTCGACGGCGGCCCGCGTGCGCCGTTTCGCGAGGCGACGACGCGGCCTCTTGCTCTCGGGCGGGCTCGCGCTGGGCGGTGCGGCGATGCTGGTCGCCGGCGGGCTCGCTCTGCACCGCTATGCGGACGGGGCTCGGTTGCCGCTGCACGAATTCCGATCCGCCGATGAGTGGCTCGCGACCAATCCGGGCGCCGAAGCCTGGGCCTTCGATCAGTTCTATCCGGGAGTGGACGGCGCTAACGCCTGTCTCGCGGGCGAGGCGGGGCCCGTGCTCCTGCGACTCGCGGGGGGGACTGTGACCGTCAGCGCGTTCCTTGGCGATGGAACACCGGCGTGCGCCATCGGCGATCGATCAAGGGGGGCCAAAGTTTCGGACGCACAGATCCGCCCCGGCGGGACCGTCGTGCTGGAGTTCGACCCGCCGATCAGCGCGTTCTTCGGAATGTTCGGCTCTCTCGAGGTGGGCGCGAACGCCATCGCGAGGGTATTCGACGCGGAGCAACTTCTCGGCGTCGCGATCACGAGGCCGTCGACGGACCCGGTCGGCGCGCTGGGGCACGGGTTCGTCTCGTCGACGCCGGTCACCCGTATCGAGTTCAAGGCCAGCGACAGCGGCGGGTGGACACTCGGGGCGTTCTGCTACCTGGCGGAAGACGAGCCGTCGCTTGGAACGACGACGTTCCGGGCGCCGGAGGGGCCAGACGAGATCGCGCAGCTCGATTTCGCGTGCGTGTTCGTGCGGCGTGGTCGGTAGCGGACTCAGATGCCGGCACAATCCGTGCCCTGAATACGCGCGAACGTGCCGCGAGCGGTTGATCGGTCGAGAACCGTGTTTCTCGCGCCATGAGGCCCTGATTTGGGGATATGGACGTGCGGTTTGCTGGCGAACGCCGGGTTGATCCGCCACGATGCTGTGGCGCAGGCTTCGAGCGAACATGAATTATGTGTATGTGTACCAGCCAGTTACGTAAGTGCTAACGGCGGTGCTGTGAAGGATCCCCGCTTTCGTTATACTCGGCCCTGAGCGAACCTCGAGCAGCAGAAGAGGTTTGTGTCTCTGTGCCGCACAGGCGGCAGATCATGCTGACGGCGTACCCAGTCCTTGGCTGGGTTCTTGCACCCGCCGGACGACAGCTCGTAGGCCCGAGTGTCGCGCTTCAAATAGCGCGGCCGCAGTGAGGTGGTCAATGAACGTCGCGTGCCGCTTCGGGTGGTTAGCTCGAGTCTCTGCTGGGGCCCTTCTGCTCGGCGTGACAAGTCCTGTCGCGCTGGCCGATGTGGACTGCCTCGCCGACTTCAATCGGGACGGCGTGGTCGATTCGACCGACCTGGCTGACTATCTCAGCGCGTGGCTGGCGAACGACCCGGCCGCGGACTATGTGCCCGACGGCGTCATCGATACCCAGGACGTGGTGGCATTCCTGAACTACTTCGCCGCCGGCTGCACCGGCTCGGCCGATGCCGGAGAGCCCAACCCGAACGACCCCGGTGAGCAGGGGTTCGCCGTCCCCGGCGGCGGGACGACGTGCGTCCCGTTCTCCACGATGTCGAGCCTCGTGCCGCGCTGGGTGGACAGTGTGTATCCCTTCTCGGGCGAGGTGCACCAGGAGGTGGTCGATCTCGCTGTTCCGGGGCGCGCAGCGGACTTCGCCTGGGTCCGGCGCTACCGCTCCCAGGCCGGGCCGAACACCGCCCAGGGAAACCGGTGGGATTTCTCGTACAACATTTTCCTCGAGCAGTACGGGCCGCACCTCAACCTTCACGACGGGTTCGCGCGAACTGATACTTATGCCGTCGACGGCGTCGGGCGCTGGACACGGGCCGAGTTCTTCCGAACCCTGGTCCGCAATCCTGACGGGACCTACACGCTCACGTTCGCCAACGCGGGTACGTGGAACTTCCACGCGCTCGACGGCTCGGCGCAGGCCGGGAAGATCGAGTCGATCATCGACCGCAACCAGAACGCGATCACGTTCGAGTATGACGTCGCGGGCCGGCTCGCGGTCGTTACTGACGATCTCGGGCGCGACTACAGCGTGTCGTACAACGCGCAGGGGATGATCACCTCCGTGTGCGATTTCGCCGGGCGGTGCGTGAAGTACAAGTACTACGAGAACGGCGATCCCAACGGTTCGGCGGGCGATCTGCGTGCCGTGAGCACGCCTGCGGTCACCGGCACCCCCACGGGTAACAACTTTCCCGCCGGGCAGGTCACGCGATATACCTATACCAGGGGCTCGCTCGACGATCGCCTGAACCACTTGATCACTTCGATCACCGACGCCAAGGGGCAGACGTCGCTGCGAGTGACCTACGGCCGGGATTGCGATCAGGTCCCCAACCCGACAACCAACGTCCTGACGTGCGCCCGCGTGACTCGCCAGCAGTGGGGAGCCGCCGGCGACTTCGTGGATCTGACGTACTTCCGTGTCGCGCCCACCCCGAGCAATAACTTTGCGGTGCTGATGGTCACGCTCAACGACCGGGAAGGGCACGTCAAAGAGTTGTATTACGACGCGAAGAGCCGCGGCGTAATGCTGCGCGAGCTCACGGGCCTTGCCAATCCTGACCGTCCGACCACCCCCTACGCCAACCGTCCGACAGGCAAGCTCCGTCCGACCGATCCCGCTTCATTTGACACGCGCTGGAACTACAACGCCGACGGCCTCGTGACCGAGTTCGTCCACCCGAACCTGAACTCGACCGTTCAGATCTACGACGAGGGCAACGTCAACCCCCGCGCCCGCGGCAACATGCTCGAGCGTCACTACCTGCCCGGACCGCTCGGAGGCGACCAGAAGCAACGGGTCGAGACGTTCGAGTACAACGACACCTTTGGCGGCTGCGGATGCGGTCCGCAGTTCGCAACCCGCCACGTCGACGCCCGCGGCAACGTCACCTTAAACGTGTATGACGACCGGGGCAACCGCGTCCGGACCATCCACCCGATCCCATCGATCGTGGAGGACATGGAGTACAACGCATTCGGCCAGCTCACGGCCCACGTACTGCCCGACAACGGCTCGGGGCACCGTCGTCGCGACGAGTTCACCTACTACAAGAGCGGCATCCAGAGCGGGCGCATGCACCGATCGATCGTCGACGCGGGCGGCCTGGCCTTGACCACCACCTTCGTCTACGACGCGGTCGGGAACGTGATCACCGAGATCAGTCCGGGTGGCCACGAGACCCAGACCGTCTACAACCAGCTCAACCAGCCCGTGCGAACGATCTCTCCCGAGGTGACTCCCGGCGGAGTTCGGTACCAGCGTGACACCTACTACGACGCCAACAAGAACATTGTCCGGGTCGATGTGCAGAATCGCGACGACCAGGGCACGCTGCGCCCCAATGCGCACTACACGACGGTGTACGAGTACGACTCGCTCAACCGGCTCGTCCGAGAGTGCGCCGAGGCCGGAGAATACACGGGCGCCATCCCCGGTCCCCCGGAGCTTCCCACCAGCGTCGGGCTCCCCGATGCGCACTTCGTGCGTCGCGAGTACGCCTACGACGCCAACGGCAACCGCACGCTTGTCCGCTTTGGCGAGGCCGTCGAGGGTCGCCAGCCCGACAACCGCGTGACCACCGTGTTTGACGAGCGCGACCTGGCCTTCCGCGTCGTGCGTGCTCCCGGACATCCGAGCCAGTCCACCACCCAGAGCGACTACGACGCCAACGGCAATCTCATTACCACCACGCAGGGCCTCGAGTCCGCCTCGGATCCCAAGTATCCCGGGGATGCGCCCCGGATCACGCGGACCACGTACGACGGGTACAACCGGCCGGTCACCGCGACCGACGCCATGGGGAACGTGACGCAATCCGCGTACGACCCCAACGGCAACCTCGTGGCCACGACGATCCAGGGCCAGTTGCTCGACGTCGAAGGCTCGGTGGGCAATGTCCGCCTTGGGCAGGCCGCGCTTACGTACGACCCCATGAACCGCCTCGTCCGCACGGACACCGCATTCTTCGACACGACGACCCAGGCGCCCATTCTCGCCGGCGCGACTCCCGACGGCTTCGTGACGACCCAGACTCAGTGGACCGGCACCTCGCAGGTCCGTCTTGTGCGCGATGACAACCTGCACGAGACGCTCACGCAGTATGACACCGCCAACCGGGTCGCTTCCATCACCGATCCCAAGGACAACCGTGTGGAGTACACCTACGACTCCGACTCGAGGGTGATTCAGACGCTCGATACGGACCTGTCCGACCTCGGACGACCCGCGGAGCACTATCTCACCGTCGCCACGTTTGACGGCCTTGACCGCCAGACGAGCTCCGAAGACAACGTCGGCAACGTCACCACGATGTCCTACGACTCCCGCTCCAACCGCACCCGCACGATCGACGCTCGCGGCGTCGAGACGCGACGCGTCTTCGACGGGCTTGGCCGCCTCACCGCCGTGATCCGCGACCTCGACGCCGACGGGGCCGACGGAGACGGACCGGACATTACCACCACCCAAGGGTGGGACGACACCTCCCGGCTCGTCGGTCAGGGAGACGACAACGCCAACGTGACCGTGTCCGTCTATGACCCGCTCGATCGGCGCGTCTCCGAGGAGTACGCCGACTGCACGGCGACCGCTTTCCTCTATGACACCCACGACAACGCGTTCCGGACCACCGACGCCAACGGCTCGGTGATCGCCTCGACGTTCGACCTTCTCGACCGGCGCAGCCGCGCCGACATCACGCCCGGCGCGGGCGTGTCGGCCGACACCACCCTGGAGCAGTACGCCTTCGACGGCCTCTCACGCCAGGTCCTTGCGCAGGACAACGACTCTCGCGTCGTACGATCCCACGATTCGCTCTCGCACATCACGCGCGAAGTGCTGACCGTCGACCGCGGCCCGGCTGAGACCTTGGGTACCACCACGTGCGGCTACGACGGCGTTGGCAACCAGCTCAGCTGCGTTTATCCGAGCGGACGCGCCGTCACTACGGTCTACGACGCGCTCGACCGCAAGAGCACAATCGCCGACCAGGCGGGAACTATCGCAGACTACGATTACATCGGTCGTCGTGTCGAGCGCCGCGAGTACGGCAACGGCACGCGCACGGACTACACCTACGACGGCCTGGCCAACGACCCCGGCGACTTCGGCGTGCGTCGTATCGTGCGCACACGCCACACGCGGATCGCCGACGGCACGCTCGTTGACGACCGGACGTTCGCGTGGGACCAGGTCCAGAACAAGACAAAGCGCGCCGACGTCCGCGCCGGCGGGGCCGGCCTGACCCACGTGTACACCTACGACGACGCGCTGCGGCTGACCCACACCACCGTTACCAACGCCGGCGGAACGGTCATCTGTAACCGCGACTACGACCTCGACGGCGTCGGCAACCGAGAGGCGGTCGCCGGATGCTCCGACGCCGGCGCCTACACCATGGCTTCGACGCTCTGCGCGCCCGGCGACCTGCAGATGAACCAGTACACGACCACTCCCTTCGACACCCGCACCTACGACGCCAACGGCAACCTCGTCACGATCAACGCGGGCCAGCCCGGCGAGCGGCAATTCAGTTATGACGCCCGCAACCGCATGGTCGAACTCCGCGACCTGGGCGCCGGCCGGCGTCACCTGTACCGGTACGACCCCAGCGGTCGGCGGATCCGGCGCGTCGTGAACGCCGACGGGGCGGGCGGGCCGCCCGTCGAGACACGCTACTTCTACCACGCCTGGCAGGTGATCGAAGACCAGAGCAGCGCGGGCGCACCGCTCGCAACCTACGCCTATGGCAGCTACGTTGACGATGTGCTGAACATGCGCCGCCCCGGGACTGACCTCTACTACCACGCCGACGACCTCGCCAACGTGATGGCGCTCACGAACGCCGCCGGCGCTGTGGCGGAACGCTACGAGTTCCTCGACTTCGGTCAGCCGGCCGACCCCGCTACTGGGGCCGCGATCGTCGGGTTCGCCTCCCCCCTCCAGAACCGCTATCTCTTCTCCGGTCGCGAGTTCGACTCAGAATCGAACTGGTACTGCTTCCGAACGCGTTACCAGGACCCGCGGAGCGGGCGATTCACCACCCGCGACACGCTCGGTATCTGGGCCGACGCCGCCGCGGCCGGCTCGCCCTTCGTGTACGTCGCCAACCGGCCGCTCTCGGCGACCGACCCCTTCGGCGAATGGCTCGAGCCCGGGTTCATCGGGTGCACCATGGACGACCGGCAGAACATCCGCGGCGCGTTCTCCGAGGCGCAGCGTATCGCCGGGCAGGCGGTGTCGCACATGGGGGCCGTGTCCAGCTCCCAGAGGAGCTGTGATCGCCGCTACAAGGAGTGGTTCGGTTCCCATACCTCGAACCGATGGGGCAACGTGCACTTCAACTTCATCCTGATCCACTCGAACATCGCCGGTCGGCAATGGGTCATCGGGTGCAGAAAGGACAAGTCCTGGTACGGCCGAACGTTGTGGGGCTCCTCCTACATCGAGCTCGGCTCGGCGTACTTTGGAATCACCAGCGCGAACGGAAACACTTCGAACTCCCGGGCGGGCGTGCTCGTCCACGAGGTGAGCCACTCCGTCGCGCAGACCTGGGACATCAAGTACGGCGAAACCGACGCCCGCAACCTGGCCAGCAATCACCCCATGCAGGCCGTCTTGAACGCTGACAACTACGAGTACTTCGCCGAGAACGTCGCCGGCTATACGCCCGGCCAGGGCTGCAGCTCCAGCGGCGGTGGCGGATCGGTCGGGGTCACACACGTTCTGGCTCCGATCGCCCTCCTCGCCATCTACGCGGCCGGAACGCGACGCCGCAGGAGCGCCGCCTAGTGGGAGTCCGGGAGGCCGGCAGCTCGCAGACCGGCCTGAAGGCCGGGCAACGGCTCATCGCTGTGGCGATCGCCGTCTGCGTGTTCTACTCGCCGATCTGGCTCCCCCTCCAGCGCCTCACCCGCGACCTCATCGGGCTCTGGCTCTCGGCTGTCGGGTCGAACCCTCGATGGTGCGAGCACGAGGGTTATCCCGCCTTACAGTTGGGCGGTCGTCGATATCACTTCACGCCGGACTGCACGTATATGGACCTGGTGCTGCTGCTCTGTGTTCTGCTCTGGTCCCGACAACTGAGTACGCCGCGAAACCTGAGCCGGCTCGCGGTCGTGACCGCCGCCCTGCTCATCTTCAATTTCGTGCGGGCCAGTGTCGCGCTCGCCCTCAACGCCGACGGTGTATCGTGGCTGTGGTGCCATGAAGCCCCCGACTTCGTGTTCTACTGGCCTGTGCTCGCGGCCGCGGCTTTGAAGGCGGCAAAGGACGACGGCCTCTCGTTCCCCGTGCTGACGCGGGTGCGCCCCGCCGACTCTCTTTCACGAGGGTCGGCATGCTGAGCGACGCCACGCGCATCGCCCTCACCGGCGCGACGGGGCTCATCGGCGGCGAAATGCTGCTCGCTCTCTGCGACCGCGGCGTCGAGAATGTCCAGGTCCTCGCAAGGTCGCACAATGGCGTCAGCGCCTCCGATCGCCTGCGGCGCCGTCTGGCAAGGTCCGGGCGGACGGTCGACGAGCTGTCGCGCCAGGTTCGGGTGGTCGAGGCCGACCTCGCCAAGCCGGGCCTGGGCCTCAGCCCCCGCGACGCACATGACGCGCTCGCCGACGCGAGCATCGTCATTCACTGCGCCGCGGATACCTCGTTCGTCCGGACGCGATCGTGCTACGAGACAAACGTCGCGGGGACGAAACGGCTGCTCGATGTGCTGCGCGGGGCGGGGGCCAGGCCCCTGGTTGTCCTGGTAAGCACCGCCTGGAGCTGCGGCAAAGTTCGGTCGCGGTGCATGGTCGAGGATGACCACGGGCGCGGGAGCGTCGACCACGCGAACGCATACTCCGAAAGCAAGGCGCTCGCCGAGCGGCTCGTCGTCGAAAGCGGCCTGCCCTATCTGATTCTCCGACCCACGATCGTGCTGAGCGCAGACATGGCAGACCGTGAGTTTGCCCGATCAATCTTGTGGTTTGTTCCGCTTCTGCGCGCCTTTGAGTGCCTTCCCATCGACCCGAGTTCGCGACTCGACGTGGTCTCCGTCGACTACGTTGTGCAGTGCACGCTGAACCTGCTCGCCCGCGAGGCCCGCAGGCACGACACGTTCTACGTCTCGGCGGGGTCGGACCGCAGCGTGACCGGGCAGGACATCCTCACAAACGCGGGAACGGCGACCGCGACCGGACGCCCCCTCATCGGCCTCGTTCCGGATGAATGGGGGGAGGAGGAAGTCGGCCGTTACGTAAGCACGCCGGAGCAGCGCTTCATATTTTCACGCCTTCGCCACTACCTTCCCTTTATCAACGCCGACGTGACGTTCTCGAACGTCCGTCTCCGGGCCGAACTGGGATCGCGAATGCCGCCGCTGGTGCGCGCCAGCGACTACGCCGCGAGCCTGCTCACATTCGTCGACCCGCACGCAGCGCTCGCGGAGGCCGCGAACCCATAGCGAGTCGGCGGGAATCAGCGCCGGCGTCGATGGAGCGCGAGCAGCGCAGGCCCCAGGAGCGCAACGCCGCTCGGCGCGGGCAGAACCTGGAAGGTGACCTGTCCGGTGCCCGGCTCTCCCGAGTGCAGAACGCTCGTGCCCGCCGCGTTGATGAAGATGTGCGCGTCGGGCGCGCCGTTGGAGATGGTCGCGAACTGGCCCTCGTACCGGTCCGGCGTCCACTCGATGGAGTAGAGCAGGATGGGGTTCTCACCGCGATAGCCCGGATTGAAGAGGCGGCAGAGCTGAAGGTTCTGAATGGCGGTGATCGCGTTGTCGGATCCCAGCGTGCCCGCGCCCGCCGAGAAGAACAACCGGTTGGTGAAGCTGTCGACCGTACCGGCGCCCCATTCGGCGTCGCCGGTAATGTCATAAGGACCAGCCTGCGCGAAGCCGTGACGCGTCGGGCTGAAGCCGGCCCACAGCGTCAACACCGCGGACTCTCCGACATCAACGAAGCCGGTATTGCCCGCGGTATCCCTCACCTCCCACGACCAGTCGACCGTTTGGCCCTGCGCGGCGCCGATCGCGCCCGCAAACCCGAGCACCGCGACCGCGCCTGTCCGAACGGTGGCATACATGGGCTGGCCCTTATAGAAATCACAACCCCAGAGCGTGTGACGTAATGAGTGTACTAAGAAAGTTGCACTCACGCCGCCGGCAATGCGCAATTGAACCGGCATCGCCGCGACGAGGTCACGCCGGCCTCATCGAGCCCCCCATCTCGCCACCCTGCCTTGGGGGGGGTGTCACGACCGGATACCCCCCGACCGCACGTTCGCGGCCCCTCGACGCGGCGCGTCAAACGCCCGTCAGCCATTCACTTACGTGTCGCGGGCCGCCACCGCCGCCGGCCGGTCAAACGGGACAGCCGAGAGCTCGATGGACGGATTGCGCTCCCCGAAGAACCGCAGCGGCCAATGGTCCTCGAAAAGCACGATCGCCCGCCCGCGATCGTCGTACGCCAGACGTGCCGCCTCCGGAACGTCCAGCGTCGCCATCGCCTTCTCGGCATCCTCGCGCGACGGCGCCTGCCCGCCCTTGACCCGCCACCACCGAACCATCGACCAGGGAGCGGTCTGAAGCCGGGACTCCGCCCCATACTCGTTCTCCAGCCGGTGGCTGAGCACTTCAAACTGCAACGGACCTACCGCGGCCAGCAGAGCGACCTTCTGCGCCCCGCCGACAACCTCGAACTGGCGTGCCACACCCTCCTTGAGGAGCTGCTCGAGGCCGAGATTGAACTTCTTGTAGTTCCCCGGCTGCGGATTGTGCAGATAGGAAAAGCACTCGGGCGTGAACTCGGGGATCTCATCGAACCGGATCGTCCGGTCGTCGGTGAGCGTGTCCCCGATGCCGAACAGGTCGTTGCCGACGAGCCCGACCACGTCTCCCGCGATCGCGTTCTCGACCGTCTCTCTCTGATTACCGAAGACCTTGGTCGCGTTCCCCAGGCGCACGCGCCGACCGCTCTGCGAGTGCACCACGAACATGTCGCGTTCGAACGTGCCCGAAACGACCCGCAGGAACGCGATCCGGTCGCGGTGCCGGGGATCCATGTTCGCCTGGATCTTGAACACGAACCCGCTGAAGCGCGGGTCTCCCGGCTCGATCACGCCGGCGCTCGATGTCCGAGCCGTCGGCGCGCTCGAGAACCGCAGGAACCCGTCCAACAGCAGCTTCACCCCGAAGTTGTTCACGGCGCTGCCGAAGAACACGGGCGTCATCTCGCCCCGTAGCACCGCCGCGGGGTCGAACGCGGCCCCCGCCCCTCCGGTGTGGTCGAGCATCCGGACTTCGTCGAGCGAGTCGGTCTGCTCCTGCGAGGTCAGCATCTCGAGCAGGGCCGGATCGTCGATCCCGCCCATCTGAGTCGGCGCCACGAACGCGCCGCCGCCCCCGCGCTCGAACAGGTGCATCCGCCGGTCGAGCCGGTCATAGACGCCCTTGAACGTCGGTCCCGTCCCGATCGGCCAGTTCACCGGATAAGCGCCGATGCCCAGCACCTTCTCGAGTTCGTCGAGCAGGTCAAGCGGCGAGCGAGTCGGCCGGTCGCACTTGTTCATGAACGTGAAGATCGGAACCCCGCGCCGCCGGCACACCTCGAAGAGCTTGCGCGTCTGCGCCTCGACACCCTTGCCCGCGTCGATGACCATCACCGCCGAGTCGACGGCCGTCAGCACGCGGTACGTGTCCTCCGAGAAGTCCTTGTGCCCCGGCGTATCGAGCAGGTTCACTCGGAAGCCGCTGTAGTCGAACTGCAGCAGGGTCGACGAAATCGAGATCCCGCGCTGCTTCTCGAGCTCCATCCAGTCGCTCGCGGTCGCCCGCTGGTCCTTGCGGGCGGTGACGCTGCCGGCAAGCTCGATCGCGCCGCCATAAAGCAGAAACTTCTCGGTCAGCGTCGTCTTGCCCGCGTCGGGGTGCGAGATGATCGCAAACGTGCGCCGGGGGAGAGTGTCCGAGGTGGTCATCTGGTCGTCTGTGCCGGCGTTTGGGGGGATGGATCGTGCGTTGGGGCTGCCGAGCGTAGCGGCGTGGGCGGCCGATCACCAGATTGGAGGCCTCCCCGAGCCGGGGTGCAAGCGCCCCACCCCAGATCGTTCCAGAGGAGAGTCCGTATCGGACGCCGGCGATGCTGTAGACTGACTGGGACTGGAGGCTCTCATGCTGCACCGGCGGACGGCTCTTGGGGCGATGACAGTCCCATTCGTGGCGGGGATAGCGGGCGGGATCGGGTGGCCGCGCCTGGCGCGTGGGGCGGCATCGCGCCCCGAGGTGTTCGCGCTGCGCGACGTCGACGGGGATCCCGAGACGATCGCGCGGGATGAGGTCTTCTGGGCAGTCGTGCAGCGGGCGTTCACGCAGGATCGGTCCGTGATCAACCTGAACAACGGCGGTGTCTCCCCCGCGCCTTCGGTAGTGCAAGAGGCGCAGAGGCGCCATCTCGAGCGGGCGAACTGCTTCCCCCCGCCGGTGGCGCTGTGGACGGAACAGGAGCCGGCTCGGGAGCGGGTGCGGACGATGCTGGCGCGCCGGTGGGGCGTGGACGCCGAAGAGGTGGCGATCACGCGCAACTCGTCGGAGAGCCTGCAGATCTGCCAGTTCGGGCACGACCTCGCCCGGGGCGACGAGGTGCTCACGACGACGCAGGATTATCCGCGCATGCTGACCACCTTCAAACAGCGCGAGCGCCGCGAGGGGATCGTGCTCAAGCAGGTCAAGATCCCGATCCCGTGCGAGGAGCCCGGGGCGATCGTGCGGGCGTTTGAAGAGGGCATCACGCCACGGACGCGCCTGATCCTGATGAGCCACATCATCAACATCACGGGCCAGATTCTGCCGGTGAAGCAGGTCGTGGCCATGGCGAGGACGAAGAACGGGGGAATCCCGGTCATCGTGGACGGGGCCCACGCCCTGGCCCACTTTGAGTTCAAGATCAGCGATCTCGAGTGCGACTTCTACGGCGTGTCGCTCCACAAATGGTTGTTCGCGCCGCACGGGACGGGCCTGCTGTACGTGCGAAAGGAAAGGATCAAGGGGTTGTGGCCCCTGATGGCGTCGAGCGTGGAGAATGAGGGGGACATCCGTAAGTACGAGGAAATCGGCACCCACCCCGTGGCCGCCACGCTCGCGATCGCCGAAGCGCTGACGTTCCACGAGTCGATCGGGGGAGCACGCAAGGAGGCTCGCCTGCGGTTCATGCGAGATCGGTGGGCCAGGCGCCTATTGGCGCATTCGAGCGGGCGAGTGAAGCTGCACACGAGCTTGAAGCCCGCATTCAGCTGCGGCATCGGAACCGTCGAGATTGACGGAATCGAGAGCAAGGCGCTGAACGAATGGCTCTGGAGCTCGCGCGGCATCCTGGCGACGCCCATCAAGCATGACGAGTTTCAGGGAGTGCGCGTAACGCCGAGTGTCTACACCACGCTCGATGAGGTGGACCGGTTCTGCGAGGCCGTGGAGTGGGCGATTGAGAACGGCGTGCCGGCGAAGAAGTAGACCAGTGGACTCCCGCCGCTCTTCGGCTCTTTCGAAGCCCCGCCCGCTCCCCAAAACAAACGCGCTGGGAACGATCTTTTACGAGCTGCTCGCCGGGCGACTCCCCTTGGCGATCAAAGAGGGCTCGATCGCCGACGCAGCGCGGATCATCCAGGAAGCGCGAGTCGCCGGTGGAAGTGGCCGCGGCTGAATGGCCGCAACGCGCCCCCCACGTTCGCTTGCGAGCTCGACACCTCCGGTTCGTCTGTGCAGGCGCCTCCGTCCCGCAAAGGGCGGGGTTCTTGCACATCCAGCGTGTCCGGTTCGAGAGACGCTCCGGACGCGCCAAGTCGCCCACGTCTCACGACGATGCACTCGCCGACAACTTGCGAGTCCAATCCACCAGGCCCGCCACAAGACGCTCAATGTGCTTCCGGGTGTCCTCGTCGGTGAGCTTCCCGTCGGCGTCGAAGCGTTTCGACGCGTTGCCGATCATCACCTCGGGCTGGTTGAGCGGGAACATATTCAGGAACACCATCATCTGCCGCAGATGATACTGGGCCCGCGCGGTGCCGATGGTGCCGACCGAGGCCCCCATGATCGCGGCCGGCTTGCCGCTCCAGGCGCTGTCGCCATAGGGCCGCGACGCCCAATCGATCGCGTTCTTGAGGACGCCCGGCACGGAATAGTTGTATTCCGGCGTCGCGATCAGCACCGCGTCGGCGGCGCGGATGCGCTTCTTAAGGTCAACCACCGCCGGCGGCGGAGTCCGTTCGTGTTCTTCGTTGAAGCCGGGCAGACCCTCGAGATCAAACACGTCGAGCGTGCAGCCCTCCGGCAGCGCCTCGCCCGCCGCCCGGAGCGCTGCGCGGTTGTACGACGCCTTCCGGAGGCTCCCTGCCACGCCGAAGATGCGGATTGCCTGCTTCATTCCTCTGCCGTCCTTCCCGTCCAGTGGTTCACGCTCGGGCGAGCGACTCGAGATCGAGCGGCTCGCTAATCATCGCCAGCCCCCCGGCCTCATCACGCGGCCACAACTCGCGTGGCCGATCCCAATAGAGCTCTACCCCGTTTCCATCGGGATCACGCAGATAGAGCGCTTCGCTCACGCCGTGATCCGAAGCGCCGTCGAGCACCACTCCCGCGCTCCGAATCCGCCGGAGCGCATCCCCCAGCGCAGCGCGGGTGGGATAGAGAATGGCGACGTGGAACAGCCCCGTCGCTCCGGGCGCCGGCGGCCCCCCGCCGCGGCTCTCCCACGTGTTCAGGCCGATGTGATGGTGATACCCCCCCGCCGAAAGAAACACCGCGCCCGTGCCATAACGCTGCGTGACCTCGAACCCCAGCACGCCCCGGTAAAACGCGAGGGAACGCTCGATCTCCGCCACCTTGAGGTGAACGTGCCCGATCCGCACGCCGGGATCGATCGAGGCGTTGCCCATGCTGGCTCTCCTGGACGTCGATCGCTTTCCGACGACGTCTTTGCGAGGTCCTTGACGCGATCGTAGGGACGATCGAGCTGTCCCGGCCCATGTGATCGTGGCTGGATGCGCCCGATCGATGCGTCTGTTCTTCTCGCCCCGCTGGGGCACGCTCGGGTCCGGCAGCGCTATCACGCCCATCACGCGCTGCACTCTTCGGCCCGGGGACGTTCGGCATCAACCACGAGGTGCTCCCCAAAGCCCGGCTACAAGCCACGCAATCCCGCGCGCTATTCGACGCGACGCGCATCTTCGATTTCCGGCGCTTGGCCGTCGTATGGCCCGGCTCTCCATTCCAGGTAGTCGCGGGTGAAGTCGTCGTGGGCCAGGACGTCGAAGTGCCCGGGGACGACTTCCACCACCCAGGCCCCGACCCCGCCCGACGAGCGGGGGTTCACTTTGTCGGCGCTGAAGGCCCTGACCGTCGCAAGCCGACCGTCGTATACCAATCCATCGGACTCCGGCCGGGCCGCGTCAGATGCGAACATCGCCTCGGTTATCCTCATCGCCCACGCCACCCGCCCGGTCGCTCCATGCGTGTACTTCTTCATGGTGAGCTAAAGCATGCCCCCGGCACGTTGAGCCCCGCTTCACGGCGAGTGAAGCTCATTTCATGGAAACGCGCGAGCCCGCCGCCCGCGGGCAACGCACACTGAAAAACAAGCCCCAATCCCCCGCCGCTTTCGCCCGCCCCGCCCCGCGGTGTGGTCAGGAGGTGCCTCCGCGTGCGACAGCGATCAAGGCAAGGGCGGCAGCGGTTAGACCTTGTAAGCCGTACGTAGCCGACAATGCCCCCTGGCCGCCTCGGTCACCCTTTCTATGCAGCGGGGAATCGCGGCCGGTCGGAGCCGGGCTGCGAAAGTCGAGGAGGTGAACAGCAACCTCCGTTCCACGCATGACGAGAGCCCTCTGGTCGCCCGGGCTCACGATTCTCGGAATCCAGCACTTTCAGGGCGGCCAAGGCGAGGGTCTTAGTTTGTACGCCCCTTGATTAGGCCGTTGTGGATTTGCGGCTTGTGATGTAACATCCGCTGACTAGGCGTTGCGGAGAGTGCGTCCTGCGGATGCGCCCTTGGTGGTCGGAAACGGGAGGTCCTGATATGGGATCGCTACTCAAGTCGTTCCGCGAACCGGTGGCAGTGGCGTCAATTGGGACTGCGCTCTGTGGTGCTCCCTGCCGCGCCAACGATCCGCCGCCATTTTCAGAATTGCGCGTGTTTTACGCGATGCAGCGAGCAGAGGCCATATTGGCGGGCGAGGCATTTCTCGCTGGTGTAATTACCAAAGAGCAACTCGATGCGGACGTCGCAATTTCATTTTTACGTTTGGACGCGCGGGTCGCGGGCGCGTGGCGAGCACGTGGAAAGGAGCCGCCCGCATTTCATGGTTTCTTTGTCCCGCCTACGCGCCAGGAGGATGGAGAGATGGCGGCGATAGATCCTCTCGCAGAATCCGTCACTTTGTTTGCCTCTGTCTTCGAGGAGCCGCCGGACAATCCGGCGGCCAGCGCGGAATTCGTACTGTTCGCAAGCGACGAGTTCGGAGTCTTCACGACGTTCGACCTCGGCATCGACACGAATCCCCTTGACGGCTACTCGCTAACGTTCGATCCACGAACCCTGCCGATCGCCGACGACTCGGCGATCCCCGTCGAGGTGGTGTTCTTCGACGCCAGTGGTCGACTGATGAGCGGTGACATAGGAGTGGCAACCGTACCGGCACCGGGCGCTGGGACGGCCGGATTGCTCGTATTCGTGTGCACGGCCGTCCGGCGCCGACGCCGTTGATCGGCGCGCCGCCAAAGTCGCCCTCTCCCGCGTGCTTCGCCGGCGCGGCGCCGCCCGCGAAGCCGCCGACACCGCCAAAGCGGGGCTCGACTGGCTCCTGCCCTTCGCCGGCGTCGACTACCCCGACACGCAAGACGCCGTCGTTGCGTGGATCGACGCATGCGACGCCCTGAACGTTCCTCGTGAGCCCATCGAGTGGATTTACCATCAGGTGCTCGACGACGCCAGCGCACCGACGATGCTCCCCGAGCGCGCCGCGTACCGCATGCTCGTCGCGATGCGCGAACCGAACGTTCCCGCCGACGTCATCACCGCCGCACGCAAATCGCTCGACCGTCTGGTGCCTGACAATCCAACGTCGGCACAGCTCGCGGTCGCCGCGGGCATGACGACGTTGCGATCGGGCGACCATGCAGGAGCTATTGGCCGCTTCACCCAGGCGGCGCTGCTCATCACCCCGGACCAGAAGTGGCTGAGGTCGGTCTGTGACGCGGGAATCTGTCTCGCACACACACGTATCGGTCAGCCCGACGCCGCCCGTGCGGCACTCACCAACGCAAGGGCGAACTCGCCGAGCCAGCCGGGGCCGATCGGGCGCGCTTTGCTCAAAGAATGCGAGGCCGCGATCGAAACACCGAGCGCAGGAACGGATGCGTCACCACCCGGCATCCGCCGTTGACGACTCGAAGAGGACAAACGACGGAGGCCGTCCAGGAACCGGCCGCGAAAGTTCACGGTCGGAGTGGGTCAAACGTCGCAATCCGCCGCCACCCCTCCCGCCGGCGAAAGCCGCGTCGCGCCAAAAATCCTGGCGCTCCCCACCCGCTAAACCCGCTTCCGAGTCGGACGGCCAATTGCCGATCCCCAATCTCGGGAGCCTCACCATGAAGCGGAACTCGTCCACCTTGGCCCTCATCGCAGCCTCCGCCCTGTTGGGCAGCTCGCTCGCCCACGCCCAGACCAAGGATCCCTGCGGAGCACGCCAGATCGACCTGCCCTCGAGCAACCACAGCATCGTCACGCACATCGTCGAGTGGGACCCCGACGCCGACGGTCCCCAGCGGCCTCTGTTGGTTTACGGCGCGCCCGCCAGCGAGGGATACGTTCCGGACTATCTCGTCGCCTGGGACGGCGTCAACGACGTTTCGCTGGGCGATGCCGTGTGGGGGTCGGTGACGGCCATCGGTGTCTGGAACGGCGTGCTGGTGGTGTCGGGCTGGATGACGCTCCCGGGGCAGCCCCAAGTCGACACCATCGCCACGTTCGACGGCGCCACGTGGCACGCGATTGGCAACCCCTCCCCGCAGGATTGGACGAACGGCCTGTTGGACTTCCGAGGGGACTTCGTCGCCACGGGGTGGTTCGCGGATGCGGACGGCAACTTCGTGAGCGGCGTCATGCGCTTCGACGGCTCGAACTGGGAGCCGCTGGGCGGCGGCACCAATGGGGACGTCGTCTGGGCCTGCATGCTGGGGGACGAACTGGTCGTCAGCGGCTCGCTCACGAGCGCGGGCGGCGTCGAGACCGGCGGCCTCGCCGCGTGGAACGGGAAGGCGTGGCGCCCCGTCGCCGATCCTTCGACCCCGTACACATTGGCCCTCGCGGCCCTCGACAATACCTTGTACGCCGCCGTGCGCGAAGACGAGGTGTCGTGGTCGGTTCGGCGCTGGGACGGCACCGCGTGGACGGACGTGCGACTGCCGGAGGAGATCATGTGGTATTCGCTGACGCAAATGCTCGCTGTCAACGGCGAGCTGTATGTCGCGGCGAACTACTGGTGCCAGGGCGGCGGCGGCGGCGGCTTTCCCGGCGTACCCCCGTGCTTCCCGCCCCCCCCGGTGCTCCTTCGGTGGACGGACGCCGGGTGGGAGTGGCAGGACACCCCTTGGACGGTTGGGTGGTACACCGCCTTGGGCGCCTACGGCCCCGAGCTCGTCGTCGGTCGACGCGGCGAGAGACGATATGGGTGGGCGCTTTCGAGTGTCGGCCGGGTCTTACCTTCCGGTGTTCCGTGGTTCGTCGACCAGCCCCGCGACGCCACGCTCGAGCTCGGCACGACCGTGCGTTTCACCGCCGCGACCGTTACAGGCTACGACACCGACGGGGCGGTCTCGTTCCAGTGGCAGCGCAACGGTGAGCCGATCGTGGACGGCCCCGGCGGGGCCTCCGCGGGCGGAGGGACCGTGTCGAACGCCTCGGGGGTGTTTGATATCTCCTTCAGCACGACGCTCACCATCGCGAACGCCGGCGCCTCCGACGCCGGCGAGTACCGCTGCGTGATGACGAACTCCTGCGGCACGGTTGAGAGCGCCTTCGCCCGCCTGGCCAGCGTTACGAAGTGCCGTGCCGACTTCAATGCCGACGCCACGGTGAACTCCACGGACGTATCCGACTTCATTAACCAGTGGTTCCTGGACCAGATCGAAGCCACACTCATCACCGATTGGGACGGCAACGGTGTCGTCAACTCCACCGACGTCAGCAATTCATCAACGCCTGGTTCGACGACACCGCCTCGGGGTGCGGGCAATAGGTTCGGCTACTTGCCGCTCTCAACGTGCAGCTACGTGTGCGAGTTGCTGCCGCCTCCTTCGCACCGTGCGAGATCGATGAGCATCTCGCAACTCCTGTTCAACAGACACAGGGGCAGCGCGGCGAGGCCCCTTTCGGGCGGATGCTCCCGGTAAGGCAGAGTTGAATTGCAGCTCCGGAAGTTCGATGTCAGCCTGTTCGATATCGATAATCCCCGCCACCGCGTGACGACCGGTAATTTTGGAGCCCGTGAGCCCCAGAGTCCCCGGGGCATCGCCGGCAGCTTTAAGCCACGCCGCGAGAGTTGCCACGCCGATGCACGTCCCGCCGCTACGCAGCGTGACCCGCTGGGCGTGCAAGGCTGTGGCACATCCGACCGTTTCCTGTATACTGAAAGTGCCGCCTCGCGGGCTGGGCTTGAAGGAGAAGAGAGGCATGGCTGCTCATGGTTGCCCGTTGTGGCATGCACGACACGGAGTGGTGGCACTGCTTGCCATGGTGGGATCGGCGTCGATCTGCGCGGCTTCTCCGCCCCAGATGGTCGCGGACATCTTCGCCGGGCCCAACACCTCGAGCATCTCGGGCGTGATGTGCTGGAACAACCGGGTCTACTTCTCGGCGAACGACAACAACTTCGGCGTCGAGCTTTGGCGCTCCGATGGCGTCACCACCAACCGGGTGACGGACATCTTCGCCGGCCCCAACGGCAGCTCGCCGTTCGGCATGACGGGCTTTGGGAGCCACCTCTACTTCACGGCGAACGACAACGTCTTCGGCACGGAGCTGTGGCGCACGGACGGCGTTGCGAGCAACCGGGTGACGGACATCTTCGCGGGCCCCAACGGCTCGGGAATCTCCCAGCTGACGCCGTTCGGGTCGCACATGTACTTCTCCGCCAACGACAACGTCTTCGGCACGGAGGTGTGGCGAACCGATGGCGTCGTGAACAACCGCGTGGGCGACATCTTCGCCGGGCCCAACGGCTCTGGCCCCTTCGGCTTCACCCCCCTGGGATCGCACCTTTACTTTTCCGCCAACGATAACATCGACGGCGTCGAGGTCTGGCGCACGAACGGCGTGGCCAACAACCAGGTTGCAGACATCTTCGTCGGTCCGAACGCGTCCGGTCCCGCTCAGTTCACGCAGCTCGGATCGCACCTCTACTTTTCTGCCAACGACAACACGTTCGGCGTCGAGGTCTGGCGCACCGATGGAACGACGACCAACCGCGTGACCGACATCTTCGCCGGGCCCAACGGCTCTAATCCGTTCGGCTTCACCGAGTTCGGCGGTCGCCTCTACTTCACCGCGAACGATAACGTCTTCGGCAACGAGCTGTGGCGCACCGACGGCGTCGCGAGCAACCGGGTGACGGACATCTTCGCGGGCCCAAACGGATCGGGAATCGCCAACCTCACCGCCTTCGACGGCGACCTGTACTTCACGGCGAACGACAACGTCTTCGGCGAAGAGCTCTGGATGTACGACGGGACCAGTGCCGTACGGGTCTCCGATATCTTCGCCGGCCCGAACGGGTCGGGCATTGCGAACCTCACCGTGTGCGGCAGCATGCTCTTCTTCACGGCCAACGACAACATCAATGGCGTCGAGCTCTGGAGCTGGGACGGCACGACCCTGACTCGCGAGAGCGATATCTTCGCCGGCCCCAACGGCTCCAGCCCCTTCGACCTCGTTGCGTGCGACGGCTGGCTCTATTTCACCGCCAACGACAACATCCACGGGCGCGAACTCTGGCGCATCGAGTGCCCGCAAGTCCCGACGCCGGCCGCCATCCCGCTGCTGGCGATCGCGGCCGTCAACCTCGCTCGGAGGGAGCGGCGACCCCGCCCGTGACCGATCTGGATGATCCAGAGATCGGCCGGTGGATCCACTCCGACGTGCCTCAAGCGCAACTCGGCGCCCGACCGGGATCGCGGAGCGTTCGGTTGCTTGCCGGGACAATTGGGCGACGGATTCGACGCCTCCGGCCAGCTGGATCGACACCCACGCGATGCTCGCTGCGTGGTGATATTGCGGTCATCACCGTCGACCGCGAATCGCCATCGAACGCGATCCTCCCGTTTGATCTCGAGCGCCCGGTTGAGCCGGGCGAATGGGTTCGATTTCTTGGGGAAATTCTGCGTCCTAGCCGCGACCCCGTTCTTCCTGAACGGGTCCGGGTAAGCGAGGGGACGCTCTTCCCCTGGGTCGTTTCCGACTTCTCGCTCATCGACGCGATCGAGTCGGGCATCGTAAAGGTGCCGCGGGTGCCGGTCGACGACAACGCGATGGCCGGGACGATGCCGACGTACCGCGAGCTGTGGGACCGGATCCGCGAGGATCTTCCCAAGAAGGGCCGCGGCACTGAGGCTGTCGCGTCCGAGCCGCGCCTTCCGGCGGAGCTCGAAGGCGCGCTCCGGTCGTTGTACACCAACTACGAGAAGCGGTTCAAGAAGTGGCAGGAAACCCAATCGGCCGACTCCGTGGCATCGGACGCACCCAGCACTCCGCCCGTGTTCATCGTCGTGTGCAACAACACGAACGTCTCCAAGCTCGTCTTCGACTGGATCAGTGGTTACCAGCGATCCGCTCCGGAAGTGGACGGAGAGGACGCTCCCGAAGGCACGTCGAGCTCACGGCGCCGGGCCGTCAGCGCCCGGCCTGCCACGCCCAGCTCCCGGGCGAGGGCCGTGACTGGCCTCAGCCACACAAGGCGGTGCAGCTCCTCGCGCGGAAGGATTGTGATGTCGGTCGGCATGCTCCAGTGTGTGGTGGTTGGAAAGGCCCGATTTCAGCGCCACCGCACCGGCGTTGCCGCGACGACCAATCGAGGATCAAGCATGAAACCTCAGCCAGCGTACTACTCGGTTCATTCAACACCGGACGGCACCATCGTGCTGGCAATGCCCACGCGCAAGCCGCACCGAGTGCCGCGCTCCCGCAAGCCGCCCTACGACGAAGACGGCTGTCACAACTGGTTTCGATGGGACTGGGACGACCCGGGCCGTACCGATCTCGCAAAGTCCATCTCCTACACGGCGCTCGCCTGCCAACTGAACCTCCAGAAGACGGTTCGAGCTCAAATCGAGCCGCGCTTGGACGCGATCGAGAAACGCCTGGTCGAGCTCACGGTTCTGGTCGACCGGCTGACGGCGGCTTTGACCGCGACCGCTCCCTCGTCCCGGTAATCTGCGGCGCGGCTGTCGCAGCACGGAGTACCGCCCTCAGCCCCGCCGCGAGAGACGACCGCACGGAATCAGGGGCCTGGCCGCGCCTGAACTCGATGGTCAAAATCGGAACGCCCCGTTCCCTGCCGATCAGAGTTCCGAGCGAACCGGGCGTGGGATAGCCCATATCCGGGACGGCACGCCATCTGCCGTCGACCTTCTGGGCCGCATCCGCGAATCGAGCCGCAAGATCCTCCGCCGGACCGTCGAAATTGACGAACGGCCCGGATCGCGCCGAGTGCAGCACGATCACCAAGGACGGGCGCGCGTCTTCCATGAGCTTGAATACAGCTTGAGTCTCGGGCTCGCTCAGCGGGGACGGACCGTGTGCCCGAGACGGGCGGAAGTTTGCGGTGGGCCAGTTGCGGTTGAGGTCGACGCCCGCGGCGTTGCCGCGACCGCTTTCGGCCTCGCCGTCGGGGTTCATGTTCTCGACCAGCACGACACGGCGCTGGGCGGCCTCAATTTCCGCTCGCACGACGCCGAGCGCCGCCAGCCCCTCGGGCTCATCGCCGTGAATGCACCCGATGATGACGACGGGCTCTTCGGCCGCTCGTGACGCCGCCGGCGCGTAGCTCTCGGCCGTGATCGCCCGCTGGTGCCGCGATTGGCCAATGACCCGGCGTTCCCAGCTACCCACCGCGGGCTGCTGGCTCACTTCCGCCTCCTTGCGGTCGGGCAACTGCGGCGAGCTGCAGGCCGCGAGAGCGACCGCCGCGCAACCAGCGACGCCACCAACCGCGCGGAGAACGTGCCTCACACGGCCGCCCTGGATCAGGTCCGGTCGGTTGTTCTTCACGCTTCCGACAGTCCGTCGGATTGACATTGCCTTAGGTGAGCACTTCGAGGTAGCATCGCCGAAAATTGCGAGGGCTCTACCGACGATGAGCTGCGGATTTGTTCGCATGCGTGGGCTCGCGTTGTAGCTCCATTTGTTTGTGTTTCAGGTCGCCGATTCGGGTCTTGTATGAAAATCGAGCTTGTCAAGTCGCTCGCGAGCGTCCTTGCGCTCCTGTTCGAGTTGTCGCTCCAATGCACTCACTCGCGTTTGTGCGTTTCGAAGCTCCTGGTGAATCTGTACCGTTGGATCTATAAGCAGATCAATGTATGATTTCATCTCTCGAAGAAGCATTGAAAGCGCTTGCCGTATCTCAACGCCTGCATCGGATGCCGGGGCAGTCGGTTTGTCGCGAAAGAACGTGAGCTGGTGATAGCGTTGTTCAATGGCCTCGTAACGCTCGCGAATATTCTCAAGCATCGATGCAAAGCCCGTCTTTGCCTCCGCTCGACGGGTGTGGTCGCCAATTCACTCCCATCATCCACCAAGAGTACAGCCCGGACTCGAGATTCGACCCACATTCGGCCGCACATGACCCCAATCACCGCCGTCGGGTTCAAGTGGTCCAGGTAGCGGGCCGTGGTCGTGATGCTCTGATGCCCGAGCTGGCGGGCGATCAGCCCCGCGCGGCACATGACGGCGATCCGGGCGCGGTTTCGCAGGCCGACCGCGGTCGAGGCGTCGCGCACGGCCATGAGCGCCGCGGCCTCGTCGTGGGTGAGCACCTCGGCCGGGAAGCGGCGCTTGGCCTTGCGGCGGCGGGCAGGCGCGGGCTTCACGGTTCGTCATTGCGGAACCTCCTCACCCCAGCCCCGGCGTGGTCAGGAGGGGCCTCAACGTTCGACGGTGATCAAGGCAGGGGTTCGAAAACGGGATTGTGGCGGTACGCGCGGCCGTTGACATGGCCGAGGAGCACCTCCCGTTACTGCTGACGCTCGCCCCGCTTCAGATCGGATGCAGCCGCACCGACGCCAACACCATCGCGGTGGCGGCGACATCTCCTGGCCACTCGCGGCCCCCGCAGGGCCCGTGCCGCACCGCGATTGATGTCCGGCGACGCGGCATCAGTCGCGTGCCCTCCGGCGACGGCAAGCCATCAGGCTGACCAGGAGAAGAGTTCCGGCGGTGCCTGGTGCGGGAACGAGCATCGTCGTCGCGTCGATCACGATGGACCCGAACTCCGCCTCCCACCCGGCGCTGTTGATCAGTGAACTCGGGCCTCCAATCGGCGCCCACCCCATCTCGGACGTGGGATCGAAGACGAACGGGGTGGAGGCGAATACGACGCCGTCGAGGCCGTCGATCCTCCCATTGACAATCTCAAGCCCGAGGTCGCCGAGGAGTTGACCGGGTTGCCAAAGACCGTCGAGAAACCCGTCGGGGTTGGAGGCGATGTAAAGCTGCAAATTGACCGCCGAGTAGATGGTCGCGGCCGGATCGCTCGTATCCGTCACGCCCTCTAACCAGGCGAAACGGCACTGCGCCGTGCCGATGTCTTCAAGAGGTCTCGGTATCCATGCCGCGGCAGAGCCGGAGAGGTTGATCACCTGGCTGCGGTAGTCTGCATTTGGATTGCTGGGGTAGTAGCGGCCCATTTGGTAGTCGGTGACGGGAAGTTCTTGAAGGTTCGGATTGGTGTACGGCTCGATGAAATGTCGGGGCTGGGCGGTGTCGGTCTCGTTTTCTTCAAAGTACTCACCGAACCGCGGGTGCGGCTCTCCGGCATTGGTCCACCGGAAGCGTATTTTGCTCCCGCGCCTGCCGAAGCGCTCCAGGTCAACATCAACCTTGATCGCACCGCTGATCCCCCAAGTGACATTGCCCGAATCGGGGTTGAGTGCCGGCGGGACTGGGTCCGCGCTCGACACCGATGACAGCAAGACTACTCCGAGAGCAGCCGACCACGAAGCGACGGAACTGCAGATGTCACAGGGCGTACGCATGGTTCTTCGCTCCCTTCTCAATCGGCCGGATCGCGTCGTGGTTCGGCTGGTTTCATTGTTCCAGAGCGCGCCTGGGAAAGCCGTAACGAGACGAGAACCAGTCTACCCGAAATCTCATGTCCTGCTTCACACATCCGCCCGATGATGTCAACATCCGTTCAGGTGGCGAACGGAGGAGATGCGTTTGCTTTCCCTGTGCGGCCCTCCAAACCCACGTCTATCTCGTTGCATTCCAACATCATGCGGACTTCGTCATGCGGTTATTCTCGTATGGTGGGCGAGGCACGATGATGGACCGACCCCCCCCAGTCAGGGGCACTCGCCGAGCCTCTTTTTGTGGCCGCCTCTGCGGTCAACGATCAGCAACGCCCGCCCCAGTCGCGGCACTGGGCATGCTCGAGCGCATGGAAGTGGCGATTGATGTGTTGTTGGTCAACACCGGTTCGCCCGCAGAGTTCGCTGCGAGTGTGCTCGCGTACGGAGCGGCGATGATCAGACGCCGTCAGTCGCTTGGCGTCGCGGCCAATGCGATGGCGGGCACGAGCTAGAAGTCGATCGCGGTGGCCGTGAGGTCCCGCGTCTGCCACGAGCAGTACAGACTTTCCGACCTCGCGGCGTGGGAAGCCCCGTGATTCGGGCTTGGCAATGCCGAGATGCGACCGCGCATCGGGCCGGATCAAGCGATCTTGGCGAGCGCCGATCTGTCGCTGTCCCGATCGCCCCGCGATCCCCGACAGATGCGTTAACACCACCGACTTTCCGCCACGTCGAACCGCGTTGACCGCGAGTGCGGATGATCCCGCGCCAAGTCCGCCCGCACCGACCCACAAAACCAAGCCACAAACTCGCGACGTTTCCGCGCCTCCCCCGTCCCAAAAACAACCGAGGCGGACCGGCTCAAAACCGGTCCGCCTCGCAAACTCCCCGATCGGAACGGGTTCAAACCGTCGAATCCGGCTCCCAAAGGCTTTGGGGCCGGTGTTCCTCTGGTTAACAGGGTGGCCGACCCGGATTATCGGATCTCGACCGGGCGGCGGCCTGGGCCGGATGCCTTCGCCAGTTCGTCACCCCGGCACCCCCCTGATTATGCTACTGCCCGGGCCCGGTACGACAGCGGGCCGCCACGCTCAAAGTTCTTGACCCGCGCCGCCTCCGGAGCCCTGCTTGGCCACACCCGAGACCCAAGCCCGCAAGCGCATCGATGCCATGCTGGCCGCGTCCGGCTGGACCGTTCAGGACTACCGCCTCATGAACCTAAGCGACGGCCGCGCCCAGGCCGTTCGTGAGTTCCCCGGCAAGTTCGGCCCGGCGGACTACATGCTGTACGCCGACGGCAGGGCGATCGGCGTGGTTGAGGCCAAGCCCGAGGGGCACACGCTCACTGGCGTCGAGCTGCAGTCCAAAAAGTACCAAGAAGGCTTCCCGAAGGAACTTCCCCGGTGGGGCACGCCTTTGCCGTTCGCCTACGAGTCGACCGGGGCCGTGACCCAGTTCACCAGCGCGCTCGACCCCGACTCCCGCAGTCGGGAAGTTTTCAGCTTCCACCGGCCCGAAGAGCTCATCCGTCTGGCCACGCTCGATCAGCAGCTGCGGGCACGGCTGCGTGCCTTGCCGCCCTTGGACACGTCAAGGCTCTGGGACAAGCAGGTGACGGCCATCGAGAACCTCGAGAAGTCCCTCGCGGCCGGCTATCCCCGCTCCCTCGTCCAGATGGTCATGGGCGCCGGCAAGACCTTCACGGCCTGCAACATCGCCTATCGGCTCGTCAAGTTCGCCGGCGCGAAGCGCATCCTCTTTCTGGTGGACCGCAACAACCTCGGCCGCCAGACCCTCAACGAATTCCAGCAGTTCGCCTCGCCGTATAACCAGTACAAGTTCACCGAGGAGTTCGGGGTCCAGCACCTCCGGAAGAACACCATCGACCCGGCCGCCAAGGTGGTCATTACCACCATCCAGCGGCTGTACTCCATCCTCAAGGGTGAGGCGGAGTTTGACGAGTCCGGTGAGGAAGCCTCCATGTTCGAGGGGGCGACCTCCCTCATCAAGGAACCGCTCCCGGTCGTCTACAACGGGTTGATCCCCCCCGAGTTCTTCGACGTCATCATCGTCGACGAGTGCCACCGCTCCATTTACAACGTCTGGCGGCAGGTGCTGGAGTACTACGACGCCTTCCTGATCGGCCTCACGGCCACGCCAAGCGCCCAGACCATCGGCTTCTTCAACGGCAACCTCGTCATGGAGTACACCCACGAGCAGGCCGTGCTCGACGGCGTGAACGTGGGATACGACGTGTACCGCATCGAGACGCAGATCACCAAGGACGGGGCCAAGCTCGCCAGCGACCCCACCTATCTCGTCCCCCGGCGCGACCGCTGCACACGCAGAAAGCGGTACGCCGCGCTCGATGACGATGTGCCGTACACCGGCACCCAGCTCGACCGCGATGTGGTGAACGAGAGCCAGATCCGACTGGTCATCCGCACGTTCAAGGACAAGCTCCCCGACATCTTCCCCGGTCGCACAACGAAAGACGGCGAGTACGAGTGTCCCAAGACGCTCGTCTTCGCCAAGACGGACCTTCACGCCGACGATGTCACCCGCATCATCCGCGAGGAGTTCGGCAAGGGGAATGAGTTCTGCCAGAAGATCACCAGCAAGTCCACGGGCAAAAAGCCCGAGGAGCTGCTCAACGAGTTCCGCAACTCCTACATGCCGCGCGTCGCCGTCACGGTGGACATGATCGCCACCGGCACGGATGTAAAGCCGCTGGAGTGTCTCCTCTTCATGCGGAACATCGCCTCGGCCGCGTACTTTGAGCAGATGAAGGGTCGCGGCTGCCGGATCATCTCCTCGGACGCTCTCCAGTCGGTCACGAGCCACGCTCCCGGCGGCGTCAAGACCCACTTCGTCATCGTCGATGCCGTTGGCGTCACCGAATCCGAAAAAGCCCTCTCCAAGCCGCTGGACCGCCAGCCCTCGGTCGCACTGGAGAAGATCTTGAACACCGTCGCGGCCGGTGCCGTGAGCGCCGACATCGTCTCCACGCTCGCGGCTCGCTTGGCCCGGCTGGATCGGGAACTGGATGAGGACCGCCGCGCGGAGGTTGCCGCTGCCGCTGGCGGCCTGGAGCCCGCCGCGCTCGCCGCCGCGCTTCTGGCCAGCATCGACACAGATGCAAACGCGGCCAAGCTCAATCTACCCCCGGGTCAGGAACCGACCGAGCAGCAGATAGACGCCGTCGAGCGTGCGGCCATGACGGCCGCCCTCAAGCCCTTCCTCAACCCCCAGCTCCGCAACACCATCATCCGCGTGAAGGCCGCCGCCGAACAGGTCTTCGACGAGGTCAACCGTGACACGCTCGTCCGCGCCGAGTTTGACGCAGCCGCGCTCGCCAATGCCCGCTCGGTCGTCACCTCCTTCAAGGCGTTCATCGAGGAGCACAAGGACGAGATCGAGGCGATCCGCATCCTCTATAGCCGGCCGTACCGGGCGGGGCTTCGGTACGGCCAGGTAAAGGACCTGGCCCTCAAGCTCGGCGTGCCGCCGTTCTATGTGGATGCGAGGAAGCCCGAAACGGTCGGGCGGTTGTGGCAGGCGTTCGAGGATGCGGAACCTGAGGCGGTGAAGAGGAAGGTCGGGGGTGGGAGGCAGTTGGTGGACCTGATCGCGCTGGTGAAGCACGCGATCGATGGCCGCACGCCGCTGGTGCCGGTGGAGGAGGTCGTGGAGGAGCGGTACGCGGCGTGGCTGGCGGAGAAGGCGAATGCGGGCATGACGTTCGCAGCGCAACAGCGGAAGTGGCTGGACGCTATCAAGGACCACATCGCCGCATCGCTGGCCATCGATGCCGAGTCGCTGGAGGATGTGCCCTTCAAGCAGATGGGCGGGCAGGGCGCGGCCTACGAGGTCTTCGGCGATTCGCTGCCGACGCTCCTGAGCGAGCTGACTGAGAGGTTGGTGGCATGAGTGGGCGTGCAGCGACAACCGATGTGATACCAGGTCGCCTCGCGCTGTCGGTCGGAATGCCCGGTCGCCCCGCGCCACCGGGCTGGTCGTGGGTAAGCCTTGATCGTGTCGCCATAATGGCGACAGGTCATACACCGAGTCGGAATCACCCGGAGTACTGGGGCGGCCATATTCCATGGATTTCTGTCCGGGATGCGAGACCGTTTCATGGGGGCGTCATCCACACCACCGCAGAGTTCACCAACCCACTTGGGATCGAAAACTCGGCGGCGGTGATACTGCCGCCGAACACGGTTTGTCTTAGCCGCACGGGTTCAATCGGGTACTCGATCCTGCTCGGGCGGGAGATGGCTACGAGCCAGGGCTTTGTCAACTGGATCTGCGGTCCCGCCCTTGAGCCAGCGTTTCTCCGCGACCTTTTCGTGGCAGAGAACTCATTTCTGCACAGCATCTCGGAGGGCGTTGCGCACACGACGATCTATTTTCCGGAGGCAAGGGCGTTTCACATTTGCCTGCCACCCATCAATGAGCAGCGCCGCATCATCGCCAAGATCGAGGAACTCTTCTCCGACCTCGACGCGGGCGTGGCGGCGTTGGAGCGGGTGAAGGCGAACCTGAAGCGGTACCGCGCGGCCGTGCTCAAGGCCGCCGTCGAGGGGCGTCTGACCGAGGAATGGCGCACGCGGCACCCGACCACTGAGCCCGCCGCCAAACTCCTCGAACGCATCCTCGCCGAACGGCGCGCCAAGTGGGAGCAGGACCATCTCCGCAAGTTCAAGGAGGCGGGGAAGACGCCGCCGAAGGTGTGGAAGGAGAAGTACAGCCCACCGGCAACCCGCTTGGATATCGGTCCGTTCCAAGTACCGACCGGGTGGTGCCTCACGAGTATCGCCGAACTCGGAGAGGTCGTTACGGGATCAACGCCCTCGACCAAGAGGGCTGAGTACTTTGGAGGTCCCATTCCGTTCGTGAAGCCAACCGACTTGAACGTTGGATACATGGTCACGTCCGCGCGCGACTCGTTGTCGGAGGAGGGGGCAAGCGTGGCGCGTTTGATTCCGGCTCACTCGGTCCTAGTCACATGTATCGGCGCAACAATTGGCAAGACCGGCTTTGTTCGAGTGGCGTGCGCCACCAATCAACAAATCAACGCGATCGTGGTGCCATGGCCCGAGAGCCTCCGTCCATGGCTGTTCTGGGTTCTGTGCAGCCAGATGGGACAGGAGCAGATTCGTGACAATGCGTCGGCAACAACTCTACCGATCTTGAACAAGAGCACGTTCGAACGACTTGCGATTCCTCTTCCACCCGCCAACGAGCAAGCCGAGCTCGTCGCCGAAATCGATCGCCGCCTCTCCGTCGCCGACGCCGCCGAGACGCAGGTCGAGCACGCCCTCCAGCGCGCCGCCCGCCTCCGCCAAGCCATCCTCAAGCGCGCCTTCGAGGGCAAACTCGTCCCGCAGGACCCGACCGCCGAGCCCGTTGCCGCGATTCTCGAACGGATCAAGGCCGGCGCGAGTGCGGCGTCAAACGGCCAGCGCGCGACTATCCGAAGCAAGGGCGATCGCGCGGTCATGCCTACCAATCGCAGGAGCCGCACCCGTGCGTAACGTGATCACTTCTCTTGCGAGGACACATGGCTAGCAAGAAGACGAAGCTGCCCGATGTAGAGCTTAACGACGAGGTTTGCAACTACACCGGCATAATTCGAGATGAGGAGCTTCGAGCGGCAATCGAGCGAAGTCTCCTACTCGTTAAGGAGTCGACTGAACCATCTCGCGTTCGACAAGCTTCTTATGAGCTTCGGCTCAGCAACCGAGTGGAGTTTCTGCGACTGTCGGACTCGCCTGGGGCAGCCACCGCCAGTTACGAGAGGCCCGCAAACGGCGTTGGCGCGACGCTCGAGATTCCGCCCGGGACCACCGCAAAGGTATGGGTCAAAGAGAAGTTCAACCTTCCCACAAATGTGGTCGCCCACGTGATTCCAGTGGGAAATATCTACAAGCTTGGACTCTCACCAGAGACGACATACGGAGACCCGGGGTTTGATGGGAATTTCTACATCATCTTGTGCAACTACTCCTCCCGTATTGTGGAAGTGCGTGTCGGCGACCCGGTAGCCCGGGTCGAGTTCATAAAGCTCGCGCGTCGAACGACAAAGCCGCACCCCGGTGCGAGCGACACGAGCGAACCGGCACTGTGGCCTCGGCGTGTGCAGCGAAGACCGCGTGAGCAGCTTGCGAGCGTCGGGGTAGACGCGATCCTGAATGAGCTGGAGGGATATGACCCCCCTCATGTCGAGCATGCGTTCGTAGCGCGCGAAGCATCAAAGGAGCTTGCGCAGATGCGTGCCGATCTCGCGTTTGTGCGATTGGTTCGCACATGGACTCCGCGAGTTGGTTGGACTGTGCTGTTCTTTGCAGCCGTCGGTACAGGCGTTTGGTTGACCGGGCGCTACTGGTCATCGATCCCAGAGAAGTTTCGACTTGGGCTTGCTGACGGATTTGGTCGAGCTGTGGGCGGTGCTCTTATGGGGGCGGTGTTCTTTGCGGTCAGGTACGGCTGGCGGAAATGGCGCCGCCGCTCGAGTCGCCAGGGAAAGGTCTCGTCATGATCACGTCCCAGTTTGAGGTCGTGCCGCGCCAGCAGTTTCGACGGGTGTTTCAGCCCTCTCGGGTTGTCATCGGCCTGTTCAAGGCCCCCAACGCCTCCGGGGTGAACGCCATTACCTTGTGCTTTGACATGCACTGTTCGTACAAACCGCCGATGATGGCATTTGCGGTGTTTCACCGCGCGTATACGCACTCGCTGTTGGAGTCCACTAATGAGTGCGTGCTGGCGGTGCCGGGCGAGACAATGGCAGACCAAGCGATGCTCTGCGGGATTGATTCAGGAAAGGAGGTGGACAAGATTGCAAAGCACGGACTGGAGTTGGTATGCAGTGAGCATGTAGCGGTGCCAGGTTTGGCAAAGGCGATCGCGAACATTGAGCTGCGAATCGCTCGTCGTGTGCCATCGGGCGATCATCTCCTTGTTGTGGGAGAGGTTGCGAGCTACCGGACAAACCCGAGCAACCGTGAGAGGTGCTTGCTTTCCGTTGGCCCAGAGCATGACGGCTACGAGGTACTAGCAAAAAGCGGCATCCACCGAATTGGCGTGGTTGCGAATCCCAACGATCCGAGGAGATCCTGATGCCCCCCGACACCTCCCAGATCGTCAACAAAGCCTGGAACTACGCCCACGTCCTGCGCGACGACGGGCTGTCGTACATGGCGTACACGGAGCAGATCACGTTCCTGCTCTTCCTGAAGATGGCTGACGAGATGACACGGCCGCCGTACAACCGGCCGCCGATCGTCCCGGCCAAGTGGTCGTGGGAGTCGCTGCTCAAGCTCGACGGCGCGGAGCTGGAGACGCACTACCGCCTCGTGCTGGAGACGCTGGGCAACAAGCCGGGGATGCTCGGCGAAATCTTCAAGAAGGCCCGGATGGAGATCCAGACCCCGGCCACGCTCAAGCGTCTGATCGTGGACCTGATCGGCGCCGAGCAGTGGACGAGGATGGACTCAGACATCAAGGGGGACATCTACGAGGGGCTGCTGGCCCGCTCGGCCGCGGAGAGCCCCAAGGGCGCGGGGCAGTATTTCACGCCGCGGGAGCTGATCAAGGCCATCGTCGATGTCATGCGCCCCACGCCCGAGGACACCGTCTGCGACCCGGCGGCGGGCACGGGCGGGTTCCTGCTGGCCGCGCACAAGTACGTGGTGGACCACTTCGGCAAGGACCTGGACCCCGACCAGAAGAAGCACCTCAAGCGGAACTTCGTGCACGCCTGGGAGCTCGTGGCGGCGACGGCGCGGCTGTGCATCATGAACCTGTACCTGCACGGCATCGACGCCGACCCGTGCCCGGTGAAGAGCGGCGTGGACTCGCTGGCGAGCGACCCCGGCGAGCGGTTCAGCATGATCCTGACCAACCCGCCCTTCGGCAAGAAGAGCAGCATCTCCATTGTCGGCGAAGATGGCGACCTGGAGAAGGAAGAGCACTCCTACGAACGGCAGGACTTCTGGACGACGACGAAGAACAAGCAGCTCAACTTCGTGCAGCACGTCAAGACGCTGCTGAAGGTGAACGGCCGCGCGGCCGTGGTGGTGCCGGACAACGTGCTCTTCGAGGGTGGCGCCGGTGAGACCGTGCGGCGGAACCTCCTGCGGCAGTTCGAGGTGCACACGCTGCTGCGCCTGCCCACCGGCATCTTCTACGCCCAGGGCGTGAAGGCCAACGTGCTGTTCTTCGACGCCAAGCCGGCGCAGGAGGCGCCGTGGACGAAGAAGCTGTGGGTCTACGACCTGCGGACCAACATGCACTTCACGCAGAAGGAACGGCCGCTGAAGCGGGCGGATCTCGATGAGTTCGTGGCGAGCTACAAGCCTGAGAGCCGACACACGCGCAAGCCGACCTGGGCAGAAGCCGAGGGGAAGGGCGCTGGACCGGAGGGCCGCTGGCGGGCGTTCGAGTACGACGAGTTGATGAAGCGGGACAAGGCGAACCTCGACATCTTCTGGCTCAAGGACAAGAGCCTCGCGGACGGCGACGACCTCCCCGAGCCCGACGTGCTGGCGCGGGAAATCGCGGATGACCTCCAGACGGCGATGGAGCAGTTCGAGTCGATCGCCGACGCGCTGAAGAAATGAGGAACTGGCCGGAGCGTTCGGGACGACTCGCCGCTCATTCGCTGGCATCACTCAGGTCGAGGTAGGTCATAGCGGGCCAGGTTTTCCCCATCCCTTAGCGGCACGGCTGGCGAAGTGGGGATTATTGCCCCCAGTGCGGGTAGCTCAGCTGGGCAACGAGCGCAGAATGCCAGTAGACTGCTGTACGTCCTGGTCTCCGGCTACCGTGCCCGTGTCGGGCTGGTGCAAATGGCGACCAACTGACAAACTCATCGCCCACATATGCCCTACGAGCCTGAACCAGCGAGCGCCGAGATGATGGATGGCCACGCGGAGCGCCGGCGAGCCCTGGCAATCTTTCGGTACTTACGTGACCTCGTGTATCTGCGAACAGCCGTCACCCGAGACTTACGGTCATATGAACGGTGTTTCTGGTTGGACGCCGTTCGCGGCAGGTCGGGGTGTACCGCGCGGTGCTTTCGCCCCGATGATCCTGACAACTGGCTTAGTGCCGATTCGGTTGAGGACGATGTTTGGCTGACTGTTCGCAAGATGCCGGAACCCACTCTTCCTGGACTCCCGTCAGTCCTTCAGGCGTGGGTTGATCCTGAGTCGGGAAAAGCGCCTGACACACCTCCGCGCCTGCTTGCCAGTATCCCACGTACTCCTCCAACGGAAAGGAGTGGACGCGCGGCGATGCCGTCGGAGTCGGGCGCCAACGGCCAGGATTCCTCTGGCAGCGCAACGGCTGTAAACACGCCGCACAAGTTGTTGGAGAATCACCCCGAAATCGCTGTCGCACTCAATGACTACATGCAGGCGGCATGGAATCCCTGGGCGGAGAAGCACGCCGCTTGGACGGAGTTTCAAGAACAGGTGTACTCGCCGCTCTTTGTCATTCACCGAGATCTGAAACGTCTTGGAGAAGAATTCGAGTTGGTGCTAGGGGTTGGGTGCCTGACTTGGCGGACACCCAATGCTCCTCAAGTCAGGCGACACCTCATCGCCGCGCAGGTCACACTCGAGTTCGATCCAGCGGGTGGCGTGTTCACGCTCCGACCTGGCTCCGATGGAGCGAAGCTTGCCCTGGAAGTGGACATGCTCGATCCCTCCGAGCAACCAACGGTTGCCCAGCTGGACGCTGTCCGATCCGACCTTACCGGGGCGGACGACGACCCGTGGAATTTTGATCCAGTCGATCGCGCCCTCAAGGGCTTCGCCCATGCGATAAGCGAGAACGGCATCTACGACCCGACCGCATATGAACCGATGCCGATCGAGAGCGTACCTCGCGTGGCCTTCGCCCCCGCGCTTCTCCTGCGCCGGCGAACCTCACGTGGGCAACTGCTCGCGTTCGAAGCGATTATCGAGCAACTGCAGAGGGGCGACGACATCCCGCCCGGCGTCAAGCGGCTCACCAAAGCGGCGACAGGCGAATCGCAAGCCGATGCGAGTCCACAAGCGCCCACCGCGGTCAAAGGGCCGCAGAATACCCGTGTCTATTTCCCCTTGCCAGCCAACGAAGACCAGCGGCAGATTGTCGAGCGACTCGACGGAAGACACGGCGTCCTAGTGCAGGGTCCGCCGGGTACCGGCAAGTCTCACACCATCGCCAATCTGATTTGTCACCTACTGGCCACAGGCGGGCGAGTGTTGATTACAGCGCAAACGCCCCGGGCACTTCAAGTGCTCCGGGAGAAGTTGCCGCCTGAACTCAGACCCCTGTGCCTCACCGTCCTAGGCAACGACAAGGCGGCCCAGGACAATGTCGAAGACAGTGTTCGCAATATCACTGACAAGGCCGACACGTGGAATAGCGGCCAGACGAACGAGGAGATCCGCAAGGCTGAGAGTGAGCTTGATCGACTGACGACACGCGAGTCGACCCTGGAGCGAGACATCCGGACCTTTCGCGAGGCCGAAATCCACGAGCACACGATCGCCCAAGGCGCCTACTCGGGTACGGCACAGGGTATTGCTTTCCAGCACAGTGGGATCCGAAGCTTGGAATTCACGTGACTTGAAGTCGCGGC